>Ga0208725_1000286_pt1 | contig 11646 bp, 11 predicted proteins | sample MicForSoSWNH13_O_FD_188004 | JGI IMG/M metagenome (GOLD analysis project Ga0208725, IMG submission 188004) | Forest soil microbial communities from Harvard Forest Long Term Ecological Research site in Petersham, Massachusetts, USA - MetaG HF011... | ecosystem: Environmental > Terrestrial > Soil... | reverse complement strand
TGGCGAGCCACCCGTACAGGCCGGCCGGGTAGCCGAAGTAGCCGAACCGGGTGGCGGGGGACAGGGCGAACATCAGCGCCAGGCCGAGGGCCAGGCGGCGCGTGGCGGCCGGGCCGTCGGCTGGCGGGCGCACCACCAGCGACACGGCGATGGCCAGCCCGGCGGCGATCAGCAGGATGATCGCCGCGAGGTGGCCCGCCGGGCCCAGCGTGGCGAGCAGGTGGCCGGGCAGCGGGCTCTGCGCCGGGGTGCGGGCGCGGGTCAGGCCGAGCGGAAACGCCAGCGTGTTCTGGATCAGTGCGCCCGGGGCGGCCATGGCTGCCGGGGCCAGGCCGGCGGTGAGGACGATTGCGGCGCCGATGGCCGTGGCCGCGAACCTGGCGGCGCTGCGGGCGCCGTCCCGGGCGGCGACCATGGCCGTCAGCACGACCAGGGCGGGCCAGGCGGTGTATTTCATCGCACAGGCGACGGCGACGGTGACGGCGGCAGCGCAGGCATCCGGAGAGAGCCAGGCACCGTGCCGGGCCGGGGCACCGGTCTGGCCGGCGAGCAGCGCAAGGGCGAGACAGGTGAGCGCCAGCACCGGCGGGTCCGTTATGCCCTGGGCCAGCGGGAAGGCCAGCACCGGGGAGGACACGGCGAATCCGGCGCACCACAGCGACCTGCCGGTCCAGGCGCGGTCACCAGCGGCGATCCGGAACGCCGCGGCCAGCAGCAGGAAGGTGGCCACGGCGAGCCATGGCCTCGGGTCTCCGGCCAGGCCGGGCAGGCCGAGTGCCCGGGGCAGGCCGAAGACCGCCATCACCGGCAGGTACGGGTTGTAGGCGAGAACGCCGCCGTGGGTGAGCTGCCCGAGCGGCAGGTACGGGCTGCCGTGGTGCAGCAGCAGCGCCGCCGACCTGGTGACCACCGCCACGTCGGGGGTGGCCGGTGCCTGGGTCGCCAGCCAGACCACCGGCGCGGCCAGCGCGCCGGCCAGGCCGGCTGCGAGCGCCGCCTGCCGCCCGCGGCGGGTCGGCCAGGCCGCCGCGAAAGCCGCGGCCGCAGCGTAGCCGAAGGACGCCCAGATGCCCCAGCAGCGGTCGTGGCCAGGGCCGCTGAACACCGCGACGCCGCCGGCGTAGACCGCGAACACGGCGCAGGCTGCGGCGGCCAGCCGAGACCTTGGCTCGGCCGCGGGCCGGCCCGGCGGCACCGGGACCAGCGGCCTGAGGGCCGTCTCGTTCCTGATCACGCTGGCCCGTTCAGCGATGACTGTCATCGATCCTTCACCGGTTTCGTCTGGGCGGCCTGCCGCCTCGATCGGCTGTCGTGGTGGTTTTCGGTGCCGGGTCCCAGCTTGGTTTGCCGCCGCCCGGATATCGATGGCCCTGTCACCCGAATCTGGTGCGGGCCGGCCCCCCGGCCGAGGGGGGTTTATCCCCCGTTCAACGGGCGGTGGTTGCGTATCGTGGCGGTGTGGGAGACGAGCCGACGACCCAGGCGCCCACCATGCACGCCCCGGCCGGGTCCGCCCAGTCGGCGCAGATCGGCTGGTCGATCCTGCTGGGGCCGGTCTCGCTGCGAACCTGGCGCGCGGTCGCCAACATGCTGGTCTCGCTGATTACCGGCTCGCTCTTCTTCGTCGCGGTAATCTGCGCGCTGCTGCTCTCCGGCGCGCTCTCCTGGATCGTCGGGCTCGGGATGCTGGTCTTGTCGTCCGCGCTCCGGCTCGCGGCCAGAATGGCCCGCGTGGACCGCTGGCGGATAAAGCGCGTGACCGGCGTGTACATCGAGCTGGCGTCGACACCAGGGTCGGCATCGGATTTGTCGTTCCGCGAGCGCCAGAAAGCGTGGCCGCAGTCGTCGGCAGTACGGCGGCTCGTCGCGTACCAGATCGTCCGGCTCCCGGTCACCGCCGCGTCGCTGTTCGCCGTTGGCGTCGCCTGGTTCGGGATGATCGCCGGGCTCGGCAACGTGGGATCGGCCGGCTTCAGCGCCAGCCGGCTGCTGCTCGGCCTCGTCTGCCTATTCGGGTGGCCGCTGCTGGCCAGGCTGGGCTCGGCGATCGACGTGAGCCTGGCCCGGGCTTTGCTCGGGCCGAGCCGCAGCGGCCAGCTCTCGGCCGAGGTACAGCGGCTCGGCGAGGCCCGGACGCTGGCCGTCGAGTCGGCCGAGACCGAGCGCCGGCGCATCGAGCGCGACCTGCACGACGGCCTGCAGCCCAAGCTCGTGTCGCTGGCCCTGGAACTCGGCCTGGCCAAGGCCAGGTTCGACCGCGATCCGGCGTCGGCGCGGTCCCTCATTAACCAGGCACACGAGGAGGCCAAGACGGCGATCGAGGACCTCCGCGGCCTGGTCCGCGGAATCCACCCCTCCGTGCTGGACGAGCGCGGCCTGGACGCGGCGTTCTCCGCGCTGGTCGCGAACTGCTCCGTGCCGGTACGGGTCGAGGTCAGTCTGGGCCAGCGCCCGGATCAGGCGGTGGAGGCCGTCGCCTACTTCGTGGTCGCCGAGGCGATCACCAACGTGACGAAGCACTCCGGCGCGTCCCGGGCCGCGGTGATGATCACCGAGGGCGCCGGGCTGCTGCGCATCCTCGTGGAGGACGACGGCAGCGGCGGGGCGCAGGTCGAGCCGGGCGGCGGCCTGGCCGGCCTGGCCGCCAGGGTCGCCGCGATCGACGGGACGTTCCACGTCACCAGCCCACCGGGCGGCCCGACGCACCTCGAGGCCGTCATCCCCGTCTGAATTCGGGCTGCGGGAGAAACGGAACGATCAGGACTGGATAAACGCCAGCAAGTCTTTGTTGAGCGTGTCGGCGTGCGTGGTCAGCATTCCGTGCGGGAAGCCCGGGTATGTCTTCAGCGTGCCGTTCTGCACCAGTTTGACGGCTCGGGGACCCGAACTGTCGTGGGGGACGACCTGGTCGCCGTCTCCGTTCATGGCGAGGACTGGCACGCTGATCTTCTTCAGATCCTCGGAGTAGTCCTGGCTGATGAACTCCGAGACGCAATCGTATTGACCCTTGGCGCCGCCCATCATGCCCTGACGCCACCAGTTCGCGATGACCGGCTCCGACGCCTGCACGCCCGGCTGGTCGAAGTTGTAGAACGGCCCGGAGGCCACAGCTTGGTAGAACTCCGCGCGGTTCGCCGCTAGCGCCGTGTGGAAGCCCTCGAAGGCTGCCCTGGGCACGCCGGCTGGATTAGCGTCGGTCTGCAGGACCGACGGGGTCACGGCGCTGACCAGCACGACCTTCGCCACGCGCGTCTCGCCGTGGCGGCCGAGGTAACGCGCCACCTCTCCGCCACCCGCGGAGTGCCCGATGTGGATGGCGTCATGCAGGTCGAGGTGCTGAGTCAGGTCGGCGAGATCGTCGGCATAGTGGTTCATGTCGTTGCCCTCGCTGACCTGTGCGGAGCGGCCGTGCCCGCGCCGGTCATGAGCGATCACCCGATAGCCGTGATGCAAGAAGAAAAGCATCTGGGCGTCCCAGTCGTCGGACGACAGAGGCCACCCGTGACTGAAAACGATGGGCTGACCGGCGCCCCAGTCCTTGAAGAAGATCTGGGTTCCGTCTCTGGTCGTGAACTCGGCCATGCTGTGCCTCACTGTTCCAGTTGGTCTCAGCTCTGCTCACTGCTCTGCTCACTAGAGGCAGACTCTAACAGCCAGAGTCACCACCTAACAAGCCGAGAGTGACTCGGGTGACTAGCATGTCGCCATGGACAGACCACCCGATCGGCCACGTCACGAGGAATACCCCGACCAGACCCGCGCCGCGGTGATTGCCGCGGCGCGCCGACTGTTCGCCGAGAACGGCTTCTTTCAGACGAAGGTTGAGCAGATCGCCAAGCTGAGCCGGGTGTCTCCAGCGACGGTGTACGCGCAATGCGGCGGCAAGCACGGCTTGCTGCGATCGCTTATGGACAGCTGGACGCAGGCTCCGGTGGTCGTCGACTCCCTGCAGGAGTCACTCGCCGCTGCCGACGCCGCCCAGGTGATGCAGACCCTGAGCACCGCCTACCTCCAGATCACTAAGCAGTGGGGCGACGTCATCCAGGTGGTGATCGACGTCGCGCCGCACGACGACGAGTCCGGCGCGGTGCTCGCCACCGCGCACAGGCGGCATAACCGCAATCTCACGATGATCTGCCGCCATCTCGAGGACATCGGCGCCCTGCGCGACGACGTCGACGCACGGCTGGCAAGCCGGATCATTACCTACTTCTACGGCATCGACGGCCTGCTCCGAACCCGCGAAGTGTTCGGCTGGTCGTTGGAGCGTTCGAACGAGTGGCTGCTGGCGCATGCCTCCGCCGCAGTCCTGCGGTCACCGGCCGAGGCTCTCAGCCCGAACTGATTTCAGCCGGGTCAGCTCCGCCTTGCGGTGGCCAGCAGCAGGCTGGAGGCGAGGCTTTCGTATGGGCTCCAACGCCGGGCGAGGTCTGCGACCTCGGTAGCGTCAGGCAGGTGGTCGAGGCCGTAGTGCGCCTGGATCGAGCGACGCAGCGCGAGGTCGCCGGCGCGAACGAGGTTGGGCCGGCGCAGCGCGATGAGAAGCGCGCCCTGTACGGTCCACGGGCCGATCCCCTTGATCTGGGTGAGCCGCCCGATCACCTCCTCGTCGGGCAGCTTCTGCAGCTCGGCTTCTGACAGGCGCCCGTCGGCGAAGCGCTGCGCGAGATCAAGCACAGTGGCAGCCTTGCGCCGGGACAGCCCGAGACCGCGCAATGTCCCCTGATCGACGGCCGCAAGCTCGTCGGCGTTCGGTACCTGGCCGCCGAACCGCTCGGTGAGGCGCGCGAAGATCGCAGTTGCCGCGATCACCGAGATCTGCTGGCCGATGACCTGAAAGACGAGTGCGCCGAACAGATCCATCGCAGGCAGTCTCTGGATCCAGGCGTCGGGGTCGAATCCGGGATGGTCATCGATCACCTGCGCGAGCACCGGATCGGCCGCGTGCAGCTCGGCGAGTCCGGTACAGATCTCCTGCGCGCGCCGCGACGTCGTCACGCCGTCCAGCGTCCCTCATGACGGCCGCGAACGCGATGGCCGGCCCAGGCCTGTCGTATCGCCGCGTGGCTCTCGGTAGCCTCTTGGCGATGAGTTCACACATGTTCGCCGGCGGCCCGGCGCACGTCGAGGCGGTGATCCGGTGCGCGCGGTGATCGCCGATGACAGCGTGCTGCTGCGCGAGGGGATCGCGCGGCTGCTCGCCGAGGGTGACATCGAGGTCGTCGCCGGCGTCGGCGACGGTGACTCGCTGCTGGCCGCGGTCCAGACGCACAAGCCCGACCTGGCGGTCATCGACGTCCGGATGCCTCCGGGCCACCGGGACGAGGGGCTCCGGGCGGCGATCGAGATCCGGCGGCGCTGGCCGGACGTGGCGCTGCTGGTGCTCTCCCAGTTCGTCGAGGAGCGCTACGCGACCGAGCTGCTGGCCGGGGACACCCGGGCGATCGGCTATCTGCTCAAGGACCGGGTCGCCGACGTCGCCGAGTTCATCGAGGCACTGCGCCGCGTCGCCGCGGGCGGAACCGCGCTCGACCCTGAGGTGGTCCGCCAGCTCCTCGCCCGCAGCCGCCGGTCCGACCCGCTCAGCGGGCTCACCCCCCGCGAGCGCGAGGTGCTCGGCCTGATGGCCGAGGGGCGGTCGAACTCGGCGATCGCCGAGACGCTCGTGGTCTCGATGGGCGCCGTGGAAAAGCGCGTGGCCAGCATCTTCATGAAGCTGGACCTTCCACCCGACGACGAGCAGACCCATCGCAGGGTCATGGCGGTAGTGCGTTACCTCAACTCCTGACCGGGCAGTTAGCGCGAGAGTGAGGTGACTGGCTGTGGATGTGTCCCTGCATGACGTGCGGCACGCTCTCGTTGAGCTGGGCAGGCTGCGGTTCGGCGAGATGAAGGTTGAGGACGCGATCCGTGAGATCGTGCACACCACGCACTCGATGTTCCAGGTCGACGGCGCGGGCCTGATGCTCGCCGACGCCGACCAGCACCTGCGCAGCGTGGCTGCGTCGGATGCGAGGTTCACCCACCTCGAAGATCTCCAGATCCAGCATCAGGAAGGGCCGTGCATCGACGCGTTCGACACCAAGAAACTCGTTGGTGTGGAGGATCTGGCTGACGACTGCCGGTGGCCGCTGTTCAGCGACGCCGCCGTCGCGCGGCAGGTCCGCGCCGTGCTCGCCAGCCCGATCCCGTATAACCAGTACGCCGTGGGTGTTGTCGCCGTGCTTTCGGAGAAGAGCCACCCGTGGTCGCCCGAGGGCGAGCTGGCGCTGCTGGCCTTCACCGACCTCGCCGCGCTGCTGATCGCCAGCATGATGCTGGGCGAGGAGCAGTCCGGGATCTCCGCGCAGCTGCAGGGGGCGCTCAACTCGCGGCAAGTGATCGAGCAGGCCAAGGGTGTGCTGATCGGCACCCGTGGGATCTCGGCGCGGGCAGCATATGAGCAGCTGCGGGCGCAGGCCAGGGCCGAGCGCCGCAAGCTCGCCGCGGTCTGCGCCGACGTCGTGGAGGACGCCTCGCGCCCGGCGGCGGAGCCCCCCGCAGGCTGAGAATGGCCGGGGGCTCTCGCCGCGTTTGCATCCTCGCCGCGGGCTGACCCATACTGGAATGGCCGTCACGAAAGCCGCCCAGAATCCCGCGGCCCGTCGTTACGTCGATGCTCGTCCCCGCGCGTTCGCCGGAATCCGGCGAATGGCGCCCCCTGACAGCAGTCGGCCGGACTCCGCGAGATGTCACTGCTGGACGGGAGTTTCCATGATCATCCTCGGCATAATCCTGCTTGTCGCCGGTTTCCTGCTCAAGATCGCGATTCTGTGGACGATCGGCATCCTGGTGCTGGTGGCCGGCCTCATCCTCGCTCTGCTCGGCGCGGTCGGCCACGCCGTGGGCGGCCGCCGTCATTACTGGTAAGGGCGCGGCAGCGGACACGGCATTGGACGGCATGCCGGGTCCGCTGCCGCCGCGCTTCATGGCGACGCCGGGTGGTGGCGGGACCGTCATCGTCCTCCTCAGCGGCGAACTCGACATAGGGAACCGGTGCTGGCTGGCACGGCGTCTCGCCGAGATCGTGGAGCAGCAGCCGAGGCGGCTCGTCTTCGACATGGCCGAGGTCGGTTTTGCTGACTGTGCCTCGGTGCGTCTTATCGTTGGTACTGGGCGGTCGCTGCCGGATCGCAGCCGGCCCGTCATCAGCCGCCCGGGGCCGGTGGTGCGTAGAGTTCTGCAGGTCACGGGTCTGGATACGCTGTGTGACCTGACTTGACAGGGGGCAGCCAGGGAATGGTCTTCACGGTCGTGTTTGCCCTGGCCTCCGCCTTCTGCAACGGCGCCAACGTGATCACGCAGCACTCGGCGAGCATTGGCGCACCCAAGCGGGAAAAGGGCCTGCGCCTGGTCCGCTACCTGTTCCGGCAGCCGCTGTGGCTGCTCGGCTGGGTCGCCGCCGTGGGCGGTTTCGTGTTCCAGGCCATCGCGCTGGGAAACGGCCAGCTGTCGGTTGTCCAGCCACTCCTGGTCACCGAGCTGGTCTTCGTGCTGCTGATGCGCCGGATGTGGTTCCGCCAGGACATCGCGCGCTCGGCGTGGGCCGCCGCGGCCGTCGTGTGCGTGGCACTCGGGGCGTTCCTGACCGTAGCCGAGCCCACCGGCGGGCGTTCCAATCCCGAAACCGCGGAATGGCTGTCGGTCCTGCTGGCGTTCGGCGGGGCCATCGCGCTGCTCACCGTGGCCGGCATGCGAGGCTCGCCGCTCCGCAGGACGGTGGCGTTTTCCCTGGCCGGCGCGCTGGCCTGGGCCTTGATGGCGGTGTTCATCAAGGCGACAACGGACGCCGTCGCGATGTTCGGCATCCTCGGCATGCTCAGCCGCTGGCCGGTGTACGCACTGGCCGTCGCCGCGCTCTGCGGCACGCTGCTTGAGCAGGCCGCGCTGCACGTCGGCTCGCTGAGCGTGTCCCAGCCGCTGCTGGTCGTCGTCAACCCGCTGGCCAGCATCGCGCTGAGTATCTGGCTGTTCCAGGAGCACTTCACCAGCAGTCCGGCGCGCATTGCCGTCGCGGTCGTCTCCTTCGCCGCCATGGCCGCCGGGGTCGTCGAGCTGTCCAGGACGGCGCCGCAGGATCTGGCTCCGTCCCGGCCAGCCGCGTCCGGGCCTGCCTCGTCGTGACCGGCGCCGGTACCATCGGCAGGTGGCGGATGGCCGGTCGGTGCTGGTGAACTTCGTGTACTGCCATCCGGTCGGCCACGCGATCGAGGCGCTGCACTACTGCCACGGGCCGACCACGTCAGCCGGATGCTGGCGCTGCGCGGCGGCGACGGCGACCTGATCTGGTCCGTCGACGCCGTGCACCGGAAGTACCTGAACCGGCAGAACTGAGGCAGGAGGCAGCGTGTCCGCCACGTTCATCACGTCCTTCGACACCGCCGGGCCCGGGCCGCGGGTCGCGGTCAAGGACCTTATCGACATGGCCGGGGTGCCCACCACGGCCGGGTCGCGGGTCGTGGCCGAGGCCGCGGTCCCGGCCGCGGCCGATGCGGCCTGCCTGGCCGGCCTGCGGGCGGCGGGAGCCCGGATCGTGGGCCGGACCAACCTGCACGAGCTGGCGCTCGGGGTCACCGGGATCAATCCCTGGTTCGGCACGCCGGTGAACCCGCTCGGCCCCTCGCTGGCGCCGGGCGGATCCTCGAGCGGGTCAGCGGTGGCGGTGGCCACGGGCGAGGCCCTGGTCGCCTACGGGACCGACACCGGGGGATCGATCCGGATCCCCGCGGCCTGCTGCGGAATCTGCGGGCTGAAAACCACCTGGGGCCGCATCCCGCTGGACGGGGTGCGGCCGCTGTCACCGAGCCTGGACACCGTGGGCCCGATGGCGGCCGACGTGGCCGGCCTGATCCTGGGCATGCAGCTGCTCGAGCCCGGGTTCGCCGTGGCCGCCGGCCCGGGCACGCCGCGGGTCGGCCGGGTGCGGGTCCCCGCCGCGCCCGAGGTCGACGACGCCGTGACTGCGGCGCTGCGCGCGACGTCCTGGGAGGTCACCGACCTGGACCCGGCCGAATGGTTCGCCGCCACCAAGGCGACCGGGCCGCTGCTGGTGAGCGAGGCGTACCAGACAAACAAGGACATCCTTCAACGCTACGCCGACCGCATCTCACCCGACGTGGCCGCCCGCCTGGACTCGGGGCGTCACTTCACGCCCGCGGAACTCGCGGCCGCCGCCGAGTCCAGGGACCGCTGGCAAGCCCAGCTCGCGGCGCTGTTCGAGCGCTTCGACCTGCTGGTCACGCCGGTGCTGACAATTACGCCGCCGACGCTGGACCGGGCGACCGAGATGCTGGGGTCGCGCTGCACGCTGCCGGTGAACCTGGCCGGGGTGCCGGCGCTGGCGCTGCCGGTCCCGGCCCGCGGCCCGCTGCCCGCCAGCATCCAGCTGGTCTCCGCGCCCGGCACCGAGGAACGCCTGCTGGCGGCCGGCGCGGTGGTGGAGGCCGCCGTGGCGGCTTGAGCCCTTCCGGGCGCCCGGGCCGCCCCGTGACGTAGCGTTACGGCCTATGGCACCCCGTGGTGAACGCGTGAGCGATGGGCAGGAGGAGCACTCCCGCCCCCCGCTGCCGGTGCGCGACCTCCTCGCCGCGGCGTACCGCGCGGCCCGGCACGACCCGTGGCGGATCCTGGCCGTCGCCGTCGCCGTATCCCTGATGACCGTGCTGGCGGACATCGCGGTCACGAACCTCATCGACCACGCCGACGTGCCCCTGGCGATCACCGGCGAGCTGACCTCGACGGCGCTGGAAGTCCTGGGATCGGTATTCTTGTCCGGCTTCCTGTGCCGGATCGTGGGCTCAGCCGAGCACGGCCTGGAACACGCCTCGGTCGGCGAGGTCGTGAAGGGCCTGCCGTGGCGCCGCCTGATCCTCGCCGACCTGCTGGTGGTCGTGCTTGTGGTGCTCGGACTGATCGCGCTGGTGATCCCGGGGCTGATCGTGCTCACCCTGCTCGCCATCACCGGCCCGGTCATAGAAATCGAGGACAAGCCGGTGCGCGCGGCCCTGCGCCGGTCCGCCCATCTCGTCCGGCCGAAGTTCTGGTGGGTGGCGCTGCTCGTCACCCTGCCGCTGGCGGTGGTAAGCGAGATCGAGTCGCTCGCTCCCGAGCCGCACAGCGTGCACGCGGCACTGGAAACAATCGCGATCCGTGGGTTCGGCACCGGAGTACTGGAAGCGGTGATCACCCTGGTGCTGGTGGAACTCGCCTACCAGCTGATGGCGCTGGAGACAACCCTGGACCGCCAGCTTCATTCCCGGGGTGCTTTCCCTGCGCCCGATGACTGAAGCAGACCTCCCGGCGGTCGACCGCCGCACCGCCTAGCCGCGGTCCTTCGGTTCCAGCACGTCCTTGCAGCGCCCGATGCGGCCATCGAGGTCGGCCAGGAAGCTCTCCAGGGCGACCCGCTTGGCCTCGACCGTCGCGCGCAGGCTCTCCAGCAGGGCCAGGCATTCGCGGCCCAGCCGCTGACGTTCCTCGTCGCTGGTGCGCTCGTCGCGGTAGGCCCGGCGGATCTGGGCCAGGCGATCCTCGTTGTGCAGCACGATGGCGATCTCGTCGAGGTTCAGGCCGAGCAGGGTCTGCAGTTCCCGGATCCGCGCCACCCGGGCCAGGTCGTCCGCTGAGTAGCGGCGCAGCCCGCCCGGCGTGGTGCAGGCCGGCTCGAGCAGGCCGAGCTGCTGGTAGTAGCGCAGAGCCCGCTCCGAGACGCCGGCCTGCGCCGCCGCAGCACCGATGCCAAGCAGTTCCCCATGTTCCGCCCGCTGGTCGGCGGCGGCCGGTGCTGCGGTGGCCGTTCGGTGCGTGGGGCTCATGGACTCAGCCGCCCCCGCGCGATGTGTCGAGTTCCTCGCCGCCGGCGCTGCCCGACGTGGCGAGCCGGCCGTTGACACTCCCCGAGCCGTTGACACTCCCCGAGCCGTTGTGCGCCGTCCCGGCCTGCGCACCGTCGAGCTCGGCCACAGGGGCGGACTCGTCGAGCCCCACCGCCTCGGCGGAGTCGGCCGCGCTCTCGGCCAGCTCCTCGGACAGCGGCTTGACCTGGTGGAAGTACTGCTTGCCTCGGGAAGCCGAAGCGAGGAGCGCGATGCCGGTGGCGATGGCGGCGAACGTGAAGGCCAGATGCAGTCCTCCGGCGAACGGCTCCTCCAGCAGCTTCGGGAAGAATGTCCGCCCGGTGATGTACGCGACCTGCTTGGGCGGCATGTGCTGCAGCGCACCGGTCGGGCCGAGCAGTTCCTTGATCGGGTTGTAGCCGAGGAAGGCCGAGAACAGGCTGCCGATCGGGGGTTCGCTGGCGACGAGCTTGGCCGCACCCGGGGCGACTCCGGCGGCGGTCAGCCCCTTGTACAGGTGGGACGGCAGGCGCGAGGCCAGGCCGACCGTGACGATCGTGAAGAACAGGCCCATCGACAGCACGGTGGCCGAGTTCTGGAAGGTGTTGAGCATCCCCGCGCCGGCGCCGCGCTGGTCCGGCGGCAGGCTGTTCATGACCGATGCCTGGTTGGGAGCGAAGAACAGCCCCATGCCGAGCGCGAACATGAAGATCAGCAGCGCGAACCAGATGTAGCTGAAGTTGATCGGCAGCAGTTCGAGGAGCAGGAAGCT
>Ga0208725_1000284_pt1 | contig 11830 bp, 8 predicted proteins | sample MicForSoSWNH13_O_FD_188004 | JGI IMG/M metagenome (GOLD analysis project Ga0208725, IMG submission 188004) | Forest soil microbial communities from Harvard Forest Long Term Ecological Research site in Petersham, Massachusetts, USA - MetaG HF011... | ecosystem: Environmental > Terrestrial > Soil >... | reverse complement strand
CGTCGGCGCCGACGGGGCCTGGTCGGCCATCCGGCCGCTGCTGTCTGATGCGAAGCCCGAGTACGTCGGTACGACGTTCATCGAGACGTATCTGCATGACGCCAGCGAGCGCCACCCGGCGGCGGCCACAGCAGTCGGCGGCGGCGCCCTGTTCGCCGTCGCGCCCGGCAAGGGGCTTCTTGCGCACCGAGAGCCCGGCGGCGTCCTGCACACCTACGTCGCGCTCTCCAAGCCGCAGGAGTGGATCGCCGGTATCGACCTCGCCAGCGCCGCCACGGTGACGGCCCAGGTCGCGGCGGAGTTTGACGGGTGGGCTCCTGAGCTCACCGCGCTCATCACCGACGGGGAAGGCACCCCGGTTCTTCGCGCAGTCAGTGCCCTGCCGATCGGCCACCGGTGGGACCGGGTTGCGGGCGTTACCCTCCTGGGCGACGCCGCCCACCTCATGTCACCGTTCGCCGGGGAGGGCGCCAACCTCGCCATGTACGACGGTTCCGAACTCGGCATAGCCATCGCCACCCACCCCGGCGACGCTGAAGCAGCACTGGCCGAGTACGAGCAAGCCCTCTTCCCCCGGAGCGCGCAATTTGCCGCCGAATCCGACCGGAACCACAAGCTCCTGTTTGCCGAGAACACCCCCGACGGCCTGCTCAAGCTGCTCACCGGCCAGGAGCTGGCTGAGTGATTTCGACGCCGCGCGAGACTGCAAATCACCGGCTTCCGCTTTCTCCGCCGCAAGTTTGCTGCTCTGTACGGCCGTCGTTAGGGTTGTTCAGTCCATGCCACGGGTCCGGAGGAGCAATCGGATGACGCAACCGGATGACCGCCCGATCCGCTGGGGAATCCTCGCTACCGGCGGCATCGCCCGTGCCTTCACGGATGATCTCGCACTGCAGCCCGACAGTGAGGTTGTCGCCGTCGGGTCACGCTCACAGGCTTCGGCGGACGCGTTCGGAGACGAATTCGGCGTGCCGCACCGGCACGCGAGCTACCAGGCTCTGGTCAGCGATCCGGATGTCGATGCCGTATACGTGGCAACGCCGCACCCCGGCCATCACGACGCCGCGCTGCTCGCGATCAGCGCGGGCAAGGCCGTGCTCGTCGAGAAGCCGTTCGCCATGGACGCCGCCCAGGCCCGCGAGATGATCGACGCCGCGCGCGAGCGGGGAACGTTCCTCATGGAAGCAATGTGGACCCGTTTCCTGCCGCACATTGCGCGGGTGCGCGAGATCCTCGCCGCCGGAACGCTTGGCGATGTCGTGTACCTGACCGCCGAGCACGGGCAGTGGTTCGCTCCCGATCCGCAGTTCCGGCTGTTCGCGCCGGAACTGGGCGGCGGGGCGCTGCTGGACCTTGGCATCTACCCGGTCTCGTTCGCGCACCTGGTGCTTGGCGTGCCGGCCCGGATCACCGCGGTCAGCGATCCGGCGTTTACCGGTGTTGACGCCACGACGTCGATGATCTTCCAGTACGACAACGGCGCCCACGCCGTGCTGACCACGACCTTGCGGGCCGCATCGGGCAACCCCGCCGCCATTTACGGCACGGCGGCAAGGATAGAGATCGACGGCTGGTTTTACACGCCGACCTCGTTCCGCGTGATCGCGCGGGACGGCACCGAACTGGAGCGGTACGAAGAACCGTATGAAGGGAACGGGCTGCGCGGCGAGGCCGCCGAGGTGGCCCGTTGTCTTCGCGCGGGGATGCTGGAGAGTCCGCTGCTCCCGCTCGATGAGACGTACACGATCATGCAGGCAATGGACGAGATCCGCCGGCAGATCGGCCTGTCGTACCCGCCAGCCTGACCGCGCAGGTCCTGGCGTGCCTGAGATTAGGCGTAACCTTTGAGTTGAGGAACCACCTCGGATGCTGGGCTGTCACCCGCGTTAGCCTGCATCGCCCAGCAGCCAGAAAACCCCCGAAAACAAGATCAGCAAGGCATGTTAGTTATCTGCGAGCGTGCAGGTACGTGCCTTGCCAGGGGAAATATTCGCTGCGGCCACCCGGTTGCAGCGTGGGTTCCCGAGCCGCCGTGGCGAGCGTCTCCGCGCCGCGGTGCGCATTGTGCAGGCGGGCGTTGTTGTGGGTCCGCGCCTTCGACCATCGACGAACCGTGGAGAAAGATGCCCAGGAAAGTTCAGCCGTACGGCTCCGGTGATGACACCGAGGCTGCCGCGCTGGCCCGGTCCCGGCCGGACCCTGCACCCGGGTACGTGAACGAGCTGGCCGCCACGATGACAATCGGGGAGGTCGCCACGCAGGCGGTAGAGGCTGTCCGGGCGCTGAACCAGCTGGTAGCCGATGCCGGGGAACTGGCCGGCCCGGGCGAGGCCCGCGAGGTCGTCGGCCGGCTGGCGCTGATGGGCCACCAGCTGCCCGAGCTGTGCGAGCAGCTCGCCCGGTTCCTGGTCGCGCAGTGTGAGGACGGCCAGATCCCGCGCGGCACTGGCGGCGACCCCGACGGCGTGCTGGTTGAGGTGTCCGAGGCGCTGTCCGCGGCCGGGCGGGCCGCGGACATGATGGCGGCGGCGCTGGCCGAGGCCGGCGCCAAGGCGGTCGGCCTGGACCAGCCGTCCCGGTAGCGGCTACAGCTGGACCGCCGTGGAGAGCCGCAGGTCCCGTGATGACCGCCCCACGTGCAGCGTGAACCGTCCGGCCGGCCAGACCCAGCCGGCGGTGTCCTCATCCCACCGGGCGAAGGCCCTCGCCGGCACCCGGAGCGCCACATCGGCCGACGCGCCAGGCTGCGCGTTGACCGAGGCGAATGCGGCCAGTGCGCGCGGCGGCCTGGCGGCCCCACCCCCGTCCCCTGGCGGCGCCGCCAGGTAGGCCTGGACCACCTCGCGCCCGGCCCGGGAGCCGGTGTTGCGCACCGTGACCACCAGGCAGAGATCCTCGCCCGCCGCCACCCCGGACGTTTCCGCCCGCAGCGACTCATACGCCCAGGTCGTGTAGCCGAGGCCGTGGCCGAACGGGAAATGTGGTCTGGCCAGGCTCGCGTCGTAGCCGCGGTAGCCGATGAGCAGGCCCTCGTCGTAGCTGATGACACCGTCGCGCGGCACCGCGTGCAGGACCGGGCAGTCCGCCTCGGTGGCCGGCAGGGTGACCGGCAGCCGCCCGCCGGGCTCGGCCCGGCCCAGCAGGACGTCGGCGAGCGCCTCACCCATGGCCTGGCCGGGCAGCCAGGCATACAGCACAGCCGCGACCTGATCGGCCCACGGCGCCAGCACGGGCATGCCCGCGTTCACCACGACCACGGTCCGGCGGTTGACCGCGGCCACCCGCCGGACCAGCTCATCCTGCCGGCCGGGCAGCGCGAGGGTGCGGCGGTCGAAGCCCTCGCTCTCGGTCATCGGCGGCGACCCGACCACCACGACCGCCGCATCGGCGCGGGCCGCCGCCTGCTCCGCTTCGGCCAGCATCGTGTCCTCGTCGGCCGCTGGCACAATCCCCAGCCGCAGCGCCAGCGGGCCCTCGCCGTCGGCGGCCGGCCGGAACTCGAGCCGGATCTCGGCCTGCCGCCCGGCCTCGAGCGCGGCCGTCGCCCGGATCTCGCCGGGACGGGCCATGGCCTCAACCGGGTCGTCGGGGACGGCGGTCGCGCCGTCGGCCACCACGGTGCCGTCTACCGTCAGCGTGAGGTGCCCGATCCCGGCCGCGCCGAGCAGGTGCGGCCCGGTGCTCTGCGGCCGGAACGAGGTGATCACCGTGATGCTGCCGCCCAGGCCCCAGCCGATGCCGGGAGGAATCTGATCCCACCAGGCCAGCGCCGTTGAGGTGCGGTGCTCGGCGGCCAGCAGGCCCCCGTCGCGGTCGCGGAACTCCAGTCGCAGCCCCGGCTCCCCGCTGGCGGGGTCACGCAGCGACCCGGCGTCAGGTTCCGGCACCACCACCCACGTCTGGCATCCCGGAGCCACGGTGACCTCGGCCTGCCCCGCGAGCGCCGCGGTGAGCGCGGCGGCCGGGGTGGACACGGCGGTCGGCATCACGACAGCGCTGCCGCCGCCGTGGATAGCCGGCCGGACCGCGTTCGGCCCGATCACGGCGACCCGCCCCACCAGGGCCGGATCGATGGGCAGGGCCGCGTCGTTCTCGTTCCGCAGCAGAACGAACGATGCCGCCGCGGCCCGGCGCAGCAGCGCCGGGTCGACAAGAGATGGAACAGGACCGGGATCGAGAGCTGGAGCGGGATGCGGTGAGGCGGCGAAGCCGGTGCCGAGAGATGGGACAGGACCGGGTGAGGCGGCGAAGCCGGAGCCGGCCGCGACGGCCGGCCGGAGGTCGGCCCGAGCTGCTGGCACGCGGGGGGGTCCTGGGGGGTCGTCCCCCCCGGGCAACACCGCGCCGACCCGCTCGGCCAGCCGGAGCAGGCGGATCACCTTGTCGTCGAGCACGTCGGCGGCGACCGAGCCATCGGCCACCGCCGCCGCGAGCTGCCCGCCCCACGGCCCGTCCGGGCCCGGCATCGCCAGGTCGAGCGCTGCCAGGGCGGTCCCGGCCGTACTGCGCGCCGCATGCCAGTCGGAGGTGACCACGCCGTCGAAACCCCACTCGCCCTTGAGCACGTCCCGCAGCAGGCGCGCGTGCTCGGTCATCGGGATCCCGTTGACCTTGTTGTAGGCGGCCATAACCAGGGCCACACCGGCCTCGCGCACGCACGCCTCGAACGGGACCAGGTACAGCTCGCGCAGCACCGACTCGGCGATCCGGGCGTCGTAGCTCCAGCGCTCGGTCTCCGAGTCGTTGCCGACGAAGTGCTTGGCGGTCGCGGCGACTCCGGCGCCCTGGACGCCGCGGACGAACGCGACCGCGAGCGCGGCGGTCAGCACCGGGTCCTCGGCGAAGCACTCGAACCCGCGGCCGCCGAGCGGCGTGCGCATGAGGTTGATCGTGGGCGCGAGCAGCACGTCGACGCCCTTGCGCCGCGCCTCCGCGCCCAGAGCGGCGGCCAGCTCGCGGACCAGCTCGGGATCCCAGGTGGCTCCCAGCGCGGACGGGCAGGGCAGGCTGGACGACGGCTGGCGCTCGTCCAGAACGACGCCCCTGACCCCGGCGGGGCCGTCCGACATGATCATCGGCCGGAGCCCGAGCGCTTCGGCGCCCTGGGTGCGCCAGCTGTCGGCGCCGGTCAGCAGCAGCGCTTTGTCGTGCACGGTGAGATCGGCGGGGAGGTGTGCTGGGCTGTGGGCCGGCTGGGACCCCGCCCGGCCGGAAGCCCGGCCGGGCGGGATCTGTCCCGCATAGTTAGTTGTCATCGCGGCTGTTCAGGAGACCGGCTTGAGGTGCAGGACGGTCTCCTCGAGGTACGGCGAGTTCGTCGAAGGGTTCATGAATGGGTTGCTGGACGACGGCCAGCCGGTGTAGTCCCTGGTCGAGTACTCCCACCAGGCCGCGCCGTACAGCAGCGGGGCGACCGGCACCTGGGTGGTCATGATGTTCTCCAGGCTCGTGACCGCCGCCTTCTGGGCCGACGGGCTGCTGCTGCCCGCGAACTCGGCCAGCGCCGCCTGGGTGGCGGTGTTGTCCCAGCGCCCGATGTTGGTCGCGGCCGGCTTGCCGACCGGGGCGGTCAGGGTCGCGTTCAGGTTGCCCTCGTAGATCTGGTACGGCGTCGGACCCTGGTTACTCCAGTGGATCGCGGTGTCGAAGGTGCCGTTGGTGATGTCGGACTGCCAGACGGTCGGGTTGCCGATGCCGTCGACGGTGACGTTGAAGCCGAGCGTGTTGAGCTGCTTCGCGATGGCCTGCGCGTCCAGGTAGTAGTCGCTGTACGGGATCGGGTCGGAGATCGAGAAGCTGATCGTCTTGCCGTTCTTGGTCCACTTGCCGCCGACCATGCTCCAGCCGTCGGCCTTGAGAATGGACGTGGCCTTGGCCGAGTCGCCCGCAGCGGGGAGGTTGTTGGCCAGTGCCGGGTTCAGCCAGCTGCTGTCCCGGGGCAGCAGCAGCCCGCTGGTCGAGGTTTCCGGCAGCTCGTAGCCGGTCTCGCCCTGCGCGGAGAGCTGCTGTCGGTCGATCGCATAGCTGATCGCCTGCCGGACCGCCGGGTCGTTCAGCGGCGCCTTGGTCACGTTGAAGAACAACGACACCACGTTGTTGGCGGTCAGGTAGGGAGCGCCGGGGTACCAGGTATGGTTGTCCGGGTTCTTGGCCAGGTAGACGCTCTGTACGTTCGCGATGTCGTTGCCCGCCAGGTCAATCTGGCCGGTCGCCAGCGGGTTGACGATGTTGAAGTTCGCGCTGTAGGAGGGGTAGGAGATCTCGGGGACGTGGACCGAGCTCTTGTCCCAGTAGTACGGGTTCTCCTTGAGCGTGAAGCCCTGCGGGGTGAATTTGTCGAGCATGTACGGGCCGGTGCCGACCGGGTTCGGGTCGGCGAACGTGACCGGGTTCACCTTCGACCAGATGTGCTGCGGCACGATGTAGGTCTGGCCGATCAGGAACAGGTTGGCATACTCCGGCGCGCTGAAGTTCAGCACCACCGTCGTCGCATTCGGCGCGGTGGCGCTGACCGGGACCGGGGTGCCGTTGGTGTCCAGGCCCGGGCTCGTCCGGATCATGTTGAACGTGAACGCCACGTCGCTAGCGCTGAACGGCTTGCCGTCGTTCCACTTCACGCCCGAGCGGGTGGTGATGGTCAGCGTCCTCCCGCCGTTCGACCAGCTATACCCCGTTCCGAGGAGGTCGAAGGGCGGCTCGCTGGGGTTCAGGATGTTCCAGATGAACAGCGGCTCGTTATACAGGCCTTCCGCGGTCACCCCGCCCGGCCCCCCGGTGGAGGTCGCGGAGTACGGGCTGAACGTGTCTGTCATCGGCGACAGTGGGGTGTCGTCGATCACCAGCGGTTTGCCCGTGGCCGACGAGGTAGTGCCCGAGGTCGTGCCCGAGCTGCTGCAGGCCGCTATCGCGAGGCTGAGGATCGCCCCCGTGGCCAGGCTCTTTATCACTGCATGTTTCATTGCTTAAACTCCGTTGTGCCCGGCCGGCATGTCGCCGGCCTGTTGTGAACGACCGTGTCGGGGTCTGTTATCAGTCGGGCGGCGCCGGCCGGCCGGGCGCTTCGCCAGTGCCTGCCCGCGTCATGTGCTGATGCGCTGGAATCTCGCGGTGTCCGCTAGGTGGATGTCAGGGCGCCCCCTCTCCCGGGCCGGGTGGCTGGGCCGGGGCCTGGCCGGCCTGCCGGGCGGCGATCGGGCTGGCCTGGGCAGCGTCCAGCTCGCCGGCGTGCAGCCAGCAGGCGCTCTGGTGGCCGTTGGCCACCTCGAATGCGGGCGGCGCGGCGTCGGCGCAGATGGCCATCGCGTGCGGGCAGCGCGGGTGGAACCGGCAGCCCGGCGGCGGTGTCACCAGGCTCGGCGGGGCGCCGCGGCGGCCGAGCGCGGGCCGCCCGGCGCGGTCCGGGTCGGGTGCCGCACCGAGCAGCAGCTGGGTATAGGGGTGCTCGGGCCGGTCGGTGACCGTCTCGGCTGGCCCTGACTCGACCACCTGGCCGGCGTACATCACCACGATCGTGTCGGCGAGATACCTGGCCGAGGCGATGTCGTGGGTGATGTAGAGGATGGCCAGCCGCTCCCGCTCGCGCAGGTCGCCGAGCAGGTTGAGGATCCCGAGCCGGATCGAGACGTCCAGCATCGAGACCGGCTCGTCGGCCAGCAGCACCCGCGGCTGCACCGCGAGTGCCCTGGCGATGGCGACGCGCTGCCGCTGGCCGCCGGACAGCTCGTGCGGGTATTTGCGGAGGAACTGATCGGCGGGCGTCAGCGAGACCCGCTCCAGCAGCCCGGTGACCGTCTCATCGATGCTCGCGCCCGGCTCGGCAAGGCCGTGCACCTGCAGCGGCCTGGCCAGGTGGTACCGCACGTCGTGCACGGGATTGAGGGATGAGAACGGGTCCTGCAGCACCAGTTGCACCTGGCGCGCGTAGGCCCGCCGGCCCCGCCCGCCGGCCGGGACCGGGCTGCCGTCAAGGAGCAGCGTGCCCGAGGTCGGCTTGAGCAGCCGGGCCAGCAGCCGGGCCAGCGTCGACTTGCCCGATCCGCTCTCGCCGACCACGGCCGTGACCCGGGCGGCGGCGAGTGTGAGCGAGACGTTCTCGACCGCATGCACCACGGTGCCGCCGCTTCCCCCGTCCGCGCCGGGCCGCCGCAGGTTGCCGCGGTGCAGCCAGCCGGCTGTCCGGCGCGTGCCGGCCGCCCGGCCATGCACCGGGAAATGCTTGGTCAGGCCGCGCGCTTCCAGCGGCGGCGGCGATGTCGCTGGCGGCTGGGCGATGCCCTGGACCTGTGTCATGGCTGGCTCCCTGCCAGGCTCGGCGCCGACAGCTCGGGCGGTGCGGTCACCGCGGCGTCCTGCAGCCAGCACGCGGCGGCTCGCGGCGGCTCGCCACCCTCCGGCGGCCTCCCGGTTCCCCCCGCCCACCTCCCCGTTCCCTCTTCACTGCCCTTCACGGGCAGCGGCAGCAGTTGCGGTGCCTGCGTCCGGCACCGGTCCATCGTGTAGCCGCAGCGCGGGTGGAACACACACCCTGCGGGCAGCTGCCGCAGGTCGGGAGGTGACCCGGGGATGCCGGTCAGGTGCTGCCGCGGCCCGTGCAGCGCCGGGAACGAGCTGAGCAGCCCGAGGGTGTAAGGGTGCCGCGGGGCGCGCAGCAGCGCGGTCGCGCCCGCGCGCTCGACCAGCCGGCCGGCGTACATCACCGCGATCGAGTCCGCGATCTCCACCAGCAGCGACAGGTCGTGAGTGATGAACAGCACCGCGAAGCCGAGCCGCTCGCGCAGCGCGGTCAGCTCCTCGAGAATCTCCCGCTGGGTCACCACGTCCAGCGCGGTTGTCGGCTCGTCCATGATCACGACCTGCGGCTCGAGCGCCAGCGCCATCGCGATCATCACCCGCTGCCGCATGCCGCCGGAAAGCTCGTGCTGGTAGCTGCCGAGCCGGTCGGCCGCGATGCCGACCATCGCGAGCAGTTCGGCGGCCCGCGCCCGGCGCTCGGCCTTGCCCATCTCCGGCCTGTGCGCCTGCAGCACGTCGGTGAGCTGGGATCCGATGGACAGCACCGGGTTGAGCGCGTTCATCGCGCTCTGCATCACGACCGAGATCTGGGACCAGCGCAGCACCCGCAGCGCGCCCTCGTCGGCGGCGAGCAGGTCCACCGTCTGGCCGGGATTGCGGTGGTAGCTCACGCTGCCACCGGTGATCATGCCGGGCGCCCGGAGCAGCCGGGTGATCGCGTAGGCCAGGGTGGACTTGCCGCTGCCGCTCTCCCCGGCCAGGCCGAGCACCTCGCCGCCGTGCAGCACCAGGTCGGCGCCGACCACGGCGTGCACGGCATCCGGGCCGACGCCGTAGTCCACGCACAGCCCGCTCACCTCGAGCAGCGGCTGGCCGTTCACCGCGGGTTCCCGTTGCGTGGGCTTCCCGCGTCGACCACCGGGGTCACGCCGAGCACAAACCGCCTGGGCAGGCGGGCCGCGCCGGTCACCCCGGCGCGCCGGGCCCGGCGCCTGCTCAGCCCGGCGGCACGCAGCCGCGGGTTGATGAACTCGTCGATCCCGAAGTTCAGCAGCGCCAGCGAGGTGCCGAGCAGGGCCACGGCGAGACCCGGCGGGATGAACAGCCACCAGTAGCCGCTCTGCTCGGCCCCGGCGACCTGGGCGTAGAACAGCATCCCGCCCCAGCTCAGGTGGTTGGGGTTGACCAGGCCGAGGAACGCAAGCGCGGTGTAGGTGCCGACGCCGTAGAGCACGGTGAACAGGAACGATGAGGCCACGATCGGGATCAGGTTGGGCAGGATCTCGAAGCCGATGATCCGCCAGCCGCGCTCGCCGATGATCCGCGCCGACTCGACGTAGTCCCGGCGCCGCAGCGACAGCGTCTGCGCTCTGAGCACCCGCGCGCCCCAGGCCCAGCCGGTGACCGCGATGATCAGCCCAATCAGCAGGTCGTCGCCGCCCTGGGAGGCGGGCAGGAAGCCGAAGATCACGATCAGCAGCGGCAGCGCGGGCATGACCAGGAAGAAGTTCGCCAGCATCGACAGCAGGTCGTCGGACAGGCCGCCGACGTAGCCGGCGGTCACGCCGACCACAACCGATCCCACGGTGGCGACCAGGCCGGCCACGAACGCGACCAGCAACGTGCTGCGCCCCCCGGCCAGCAGCTGGGACAGCACGTCCTGCTGCTGCTGGGTGGTGCCGAGCAGGTGTGCCAGGGACGGCGGCTGGGGGAAGCTGGCCGTGGTGGAGAACGTCCTGGCGGGGTTGTAGGGCGCGATCCACTGCCCGATCACGGCCAGAATGCCGAACACGATCAGCATGCCGAGCCCGATCGCAACCTTGGGCGACCGGGGCAGCCGCAGCCGCGGTCGGCGGGCCGGAGCATCACCGGCCGGGAGCGGGTCGTCCGCGTCGGCCTGGGCGGCGCCCAGGTGCGTGCTGCTGCCGATGGCCATCGCTCAGGCCTCCTGCCGGGTGCGCGGGTCGAGGAACACGTAGACGAAGTCCGCGGCCAGGTTCGCCACCAGCACCGCCAGCGTGATCACCAGGAAGATCCCCTGGAGCAGTGCGTAGTCGGCTTCCTGCACGGCGTCCAGCAGGATGAAGCCCAGGCCCGGGTAGCTGAACACGATCTCGGTCAGCAGCGCGCCGGACACCACGAACCCGATCGCCAGCGAGAAACCAGAGATGCTCGGCAGGATCGCGTTACGGGCGGCGTAAAAGATCACTCTGGACTTCGGCAAGCCCTTGGCCTGCGCGATCAGCACGTAATCCTCGTCCATCGTGGTGATCATCACGTTGCGCATGCTGACGATCCAGCCGGCTGCCGAGGCGACCACGATCGTCAGGGCGGGCAGGATCGCGTGGTCGAGCACGTCACTGATGTACGTCCAGTCGAACGCGGGGAAATCGAGAGTGTTGCGGGCGCTGCCGGCCGGGAACCAGCCGAGCTTGATCGCGAACAGGTCGATCGCGAGGAACGCGAGGAAGAAGTACGGTGCCGCCTGGAAGAAGGTCGTGGCCGGCAGCAGGGCGTCCAGCCAGCCCCCGCGCTTCCAGGCCACCAGCACGCCGAGCAGCGTGCCGAGGATGAAGCTCAGCACGGTCGCGGTGCCGACCAGGCCGAGCGTCCACGGCAGCGCGCCGCGGATAACCGTGGTCACCGGGACCATCCCATTGCTGGTCGAGATGCCCAGGTTGCCGTGCAGGAGGTTGCTCCAGTAGTGCAGGTACTGGCCCCACAGTCCCTCGCGGGTGTTGGAGCCGAACTGGGCTTCCAGGGCGGCCAGGGTCTGCTTGGTGATCACCGCTCCCTGCATCTTGGCGAGCACGGCGCTGACCGGATTTCCCGGCATAACCCGCGGGATGAAGAAGTCGACGGTGACGGCCGCGATCGCGGTCAGGATGTAGAACCCGATTCTGCGGCTGATCACGTACACGGTCGGCTCCGGTTCACGGCAGTCGCCGCGCGGGCGAGATTGTCGGGCATCCGCAGCTCGCGCGGACGACAAGCCTGGTAGGCAGCAGCACGTCGCGCGCGGCCGGCGCGCCGTGAGTGATCATCGAGTGCAGCACGTCGAACGCGGTAGCGCCGATCTCCTGGATCGGCTGGCGCACCGTGGTGAGCTGCGGCCGCAGGTGCCGTGCCATCGGGATGTCGTCAAAGCCGGTGACCGCCACATCCCCGGGCACGTCGATGCCGTGCTGCCCGAGCGCGTACATGACGCCGAGCGCGGTCTGGTCGTTGGCGCAGACGATCGCCCGGGGCAGCGTCGCCCCCTCGGCGAGCAGCCGCTCGATCACCCGCGCGCCGCCGGTCGCGTAGTAGTTGCCCTGCC
>Ga0208725_1000283_pt1 | contig 11830 bp, 12 predicted proteins | sample MicForSoSWNH13_O_FD_188004 | JGI IMG/M metagenome (GOLD analysis project Ga0208725, IMG submission 188004) | Forest soil microbial communities from Harvard Forest Long Term Ecological Research site in Petersham, Massachusetts, USA - MetaG HF011... | ecosystem: Environmental > Terrestrial > Soil... | reverse complement strand
CGCGATGCGCTGCTTTGCCCGGCTGATCCGCTGCGCCATCGTGGCCTCGGGTACCAGGAAAGCCCGGGCGATCTCGGCGGTCGTCAGCCCGCCCACCGCGCGCAGCGTCAGGGCCAGCTGCGACGGCGGGCTGAGCTCGCGGTGGCAGCACAGGAACAGCAGGGCCAGCGTGTCGTCCCGCTCTCCGGCCGGCTCGTCGGCGGGCGCGGCGACGGCTGGCGGTCCCGGCTCGGCCGCCACGGCCGTCTCCTCCCGGCGCCGCCGGGACTCCTCGCTGCGCAGCTGGTCGGTCAGCCGCCGCGACGCCACCGTGACCAGCCATCCCCTGGGGCGCTCGGGCAGGCCCTGATCCGGCCATTGCTCCGCGGCCGCGATCAGGGCCTCCTGGACCGCGTCCTCGGCCAGGTCGAAATGGCCGTACCGGCGCACCAGCGCGGCCAGGACCTGGGGGGCAAGCTCGCGCAGCAGGCCCTCGAGGCCGTCGCCTGCGGTCACATCTCCACGCCGTCGGGGCTCAGCAACGGCCGCACCTCCATGCCCCACAGCCGGGCGTCCGGCCAGCGGGCCGCGATCTCGACCGCCCGCTCCTGGGTCTCGCAGTCGACGATGCAGTAGCCGACCATCTGCTCCTTGGCCTCCGCGAACGGGCCGTCGGTCACGGCAGGGACCCCGTCCCGGACGCGCACGGTCCTGGTCGTGGACGGGTCGGCGAGGGCCTCGCCGCCCACCCACTCACCGGTGCCGGTCAGCTCCGCCATCAGCGCGCCGGCCTCGGACATGATCGCCTGCCGGTCCGGTTCGGGCAGGTCCCGCCAGGTCGCCGGGTTCTGGTAGATCAGCAACATGTACTTCACGGCCTGCTCCTCATCCTTTCGTCGCGTAGACCAGCTCGGCCGAGCCGTCCGGGAACGTCCGCTCCGCGCTGAGCAGCCGCAGCGGCATGCGTCCGGCTCCCGGCGGCGACAGCGGTATCCCGTCGCCGAGCAGGATCGGCAGCACCACGATCTCGAGCCGGTCCAGCTCACCGATTTCGTCAAATGCCCTGATCGTGCGCGGCCCGCCGACCAGGTGGACGTCCTTGTCCGATCCACGGGAGCGTAGCCGCCGGGCCAGCTCCGCCGGGCCGCCCGCGCCCACGATCACGTCCTCGGGCGTGCCGGCGGGCAGCGGGCTGGAGGTCAGCACGTAGACCTGCAGGCCTGGCCAGGGCCACCGGGGTGCCCCGATCGCCGGCAGGAACGTGCTGCGGCCCATGACGACCGCGTCGCTGTTCGCGATGAACTCGGGGAAACCGTGTGAGACTCCCGGCTCGAAACTGGGCTCGACGTGCAGGGCGGGCAGCCCGTCCGGCGTGGCCACGAACCCGTCGGCGCTGATTCCCATGCGGGACCTGATCAGCATCGCGATGCTCCTTTCGTCCGGCTGCCGGCCGGGCTGGCGGGCAGCTGTCATCCGGGACGTCGGAGTCGGCCACGTGTTCTCGACATCGCCGTACCGAGTTAGGCCCCATCCAGCGGCCGCGGGAGCTAGGGCAGGCCGAGGCCTATGCGGTCGTCGACCGGCGGGCAGCCCGGTACCTGCGCCAGGACGGCCCGCAGTACCTTCGGGCGCCGGGTGAACGTCGTCCACATCGTCGGGGGAGCGCCGAAGCTGAACACGTTGTCCACGACCTCCGCCCGCGGGCTCCCGGCCGCCCCGCGGTCCGAGTAGATAACCAGCACCGCCCGGGCGAACGGCACCATCAGCCAGCGGAGCCAGGCGGGGATGCGCTCGCTCTGAGGGACCACTGCGGCCGCGCCGCGCGATCGCCCGGGCCTGCGCCAGGACCGGTCGGTCACGGCGATCCTGCGGACCGCGGCCCACGAGCAGGCGAACGCCGTCTGGCTGTCACTGGTCGCGAACCGCAGCGCGGCTACGTCGCCGATCCGGATCCCGGCGTCGTCCACCCAGATTCCGGTGGGCCAGTTTGACCGCAGGAAACGCACCCAGAACAGGCTCCATGCCACGGCCGCGCCGGTCAGGAGGAAGATCACCGGGCTGATGGTCAGCGCGAACACGAACGCGACGATGGCTACCGCCGCCCCGGCCGTGAGGCAGAGCAGGCCGGCGATCACCAGCGTCCAGGGCAGCGCGCACCGCTCCTCGGTGTAGACCGGGTCGGCGTCGTTCACGGCCGACCTCCATCCGCCGCTGCACTCCAGCGAGCGGTCCGGTCCCTAGACGATAGGAGGCCACCTTCATTCGGAATGTCAGTCTTGATTGAGGCTCGATTCCTCACGGCGGCGCCGCTCGAGAGCTGAGACAACCGTCACGACGGCTCGCAACAGTTCGGTACGGGTCGTCTCTTGCCAGAGTCGACGGCCGGAGAACATTGAAGCAAAGAAGCTGATTCCTACGGTTGCCGCGAGCAGTGCCGACACCAGGCCGATCCACCTGGCGACTGAATCATCGCTAAAGAAGTTGACTAGCCCGCCTGCGGTAGCCAGCAGGGACCCGGCGGCGATGGCGATATAAGGTCCCTTCGACGACGGTGGCGGACGCCCCTTCCTGCCGGCCCGCGGCGGCACTGCGGACTCGCGATTCGCCATGTGGCCCAGTTGCCCGGCTCGCTTGCCAGCAAACGTCTCACTGCTGGCGGTGGCGACGCTGTCCCCGCCCAGACTGAGAAGTTTCCCGGCGCTAGAGTCGATCACATGAGCAGCGCCGCCCCGCCGCCCGGCGTCAGCATCGCTGATGCCGTGCTGCAGGAGGTCGCCGACAGCGTCTACGCCTACGAGCAGCCGGATGGCTCGTGGTGGATCAACAACACCGGTTTCCTGGCCGGGCCGCAGGGCGTGATCAGCATCGACGCCTGCTCGACCGAGCGCCGCACTCGGGCGTACCAGGAAGCGATCGCCACGGTCACCAGCGCGCCGGTGCGGGCGGTGGTGAACACCCACCACCACGGCGACCACACCTTCGGTAACTGCATGTTCCCCGGCGCCGCCATCATCGCGCAGGAGCGCGCGCGGGCCGAGGCTATCGCGTTCGGCCCGGCACGGGAACTGCCGTTCTGGGACGGCCCCGACTGGGGGGACCTCACCCTTGATCCGCCGTTCATCACGTTCACCGACGAGATAGCCGTGCACGCTGGCGACCTGCGAGCCCAGGTCAGGCACGTCGGGACCGCCGCGCACACCACCAACGACTCGGTGGTCTGGATCCCCGAGAAGTCGGTGCTGTTCTGCGGCGACCTGATCTTTAACGGCGGCACGCCGTTCCTGCTCATGGGCTCGGTCACCGGCGCCGTCGACGTGCTGGAGCACGTGGTCCGCCCGCTCGGCGCGAGGACCATCGTGCCTGGCCACGGCCAGGTGTTCACTGATGCCGCGCCCATCGACGCGACGCTCGACTACCTCAGGTTCGTCCTCGACGTCGCCGAGCGGGCCGTGGCGGCCGGGCTGCCGCCGCTGGACGCTGCCAGGCAGACCGACCTGGGCCGGTTCGCGGGCTGGGCGGATCCCGAGCGCATCGTCGGCAACCTGCACCGCGCCTGCAGCGAGCTTCGCGGTGCCCCGCGCGGCGCTCCCATCGATGTCGCCGCCGCGCTCACCGACATGGTGGCCTACAACGGCGGCCGCCCGCTCACCTGCTACGCCTGACAATCTGATCCTTGCGCAGGCTCAGACGAGCGCCACAGCGGCGATGATGCCGCTCAGTGCTCGGGCACGTCGAGCGGGTAGCTGGCCGGATAGGGCCCGGCGTAGTCGGCCGACCGGCTGACGTTCTCCCAGGCCGTGGCCTCCGCGAGCTGCCGCCTTGAGTAGCCGAGCGCCATCTCCACCGCGTTCACTCCCAGCAGCAGATGCGAGGGCGGGTTGTCGCGCTTGACGGTGTTCACGATGATCTCGGCGGCACGCGCCGGGTCGCCCGCGGGACCGGCAGGGCTGCGGCGCATGCGGCGATCCATGGAGCCGATCGTGGCGTCGTAGTCGGCGGGGATGTCGTGCACCGTCATGGAGGAACCAGCCCAGTCGGTTGCGAAGCCGCTGGGCTCCACGACCATGACCTTGACACCGAACGGCGCGGTCTCGACCGCGAGGACGCGGCTGAAACCGTCGACGGCGAACTTCGCGGCCTGATAGCTGGCGATGCCCGGCGAGCCGCCCACGCGCCCGCCAACCGAGGAGAACTGCACGACGATGCCGCCGCCCTGGCTTCGCAGCTGCGCGATCACCGCCTTGGACACGTTGTACACGCCCCAGAAGTTCGTCTCGAACTGGACCCGGAAATCGGCGGCGTCGCCGGTCTCGATGGGCGCGACGTTCGCGTACCCGGCGTTGTTGACTACGACGTCCAGCCGGCCGAAGCGCGCGACACCTGCCGCGACAGCGGCACGAACCGCGTCGGCGTCGGTGACGTCGAGCGCGTACGGCAGCACGCTGTCGCCGAACTGCTCAGCGATCTCGGCTAGCTGTCCGGGCTGGCGCGCCGTGGCGACGACACGGTCACCAGCGTCGAGGGCGGCGTGGACGAGCGCTCGGCCAAAGCCGCGCGAGGAACCGGTGATGAACCAGACTTGCTGCATAACGAGTCACGGTACCCACCCGGCTCCCACGTGACTCACGTGATCAGGCGTAGTGCCCGGAATGTCGGCACAGCCTGGCATGGTGGCGCTCATGAGCGATAGGAGGCACGATGAATGCCATGACCGCACCCGACGTCTGGTCCGGCCAGGACCGGGCGCTGACCGTCGAGGACATGGAGAACATGCCCGACGACGAGTTCCGTTACGAGCTCGATGACGGGGTGCTGATTGTGTCCCCCGCCCCGTCCAACTTGCACCAGCGCGCCGTCACCCGTCTGGTAACCCTCCTCGTCACGGCTTGCCCGCCCGAGTTCGAGGTCCTGGTTGGGCCTGGTGTCAACATCAGCCGGTTCCAGCACCGGGTGCCCGACGTGGCAGTTGTGCGGGCGGATTCCATGGACACCTTGTTCCAGGAGCGGCCGCCCGTTCTGGCGGTCGAGGTAGCCTCGCCGCGCACCCGGCTGTACGACCGGAACCGCAAGAAGGACGTGTACGAGCAGTTCGGGGTCGTGTCGTACTGGATCGTGGACCCAGAGCCCGGCAAGCCGGAACTGATCGTGTTCGAGCTGCGCGATGGCCGGTACCAGCAGATAGCGCGCGTCACCGGGGACGAGGAGTTCCGGGCGGCAGCGCCGTTCCCGGTGACGGTCACTCCGTCGGCGCTCGCGCGGGCTGGGCGCTGACCTGGTCACGCGGGGGCGGTCGGCGGACCCGGTAGCCGACCGGGAGCAGCGACCAGCCGAACCGCTCGCTGGCAAACCCCCACAGGCCGCCGGAGGCGGCCAGCGTCGCGGCCACCGCGAGCCCGCCCACGATCACCAGGTACCAGGCGCCGTACGCGGACAGCGTTTCCTGCAGCGCGAACAGCACCAGCGCGCCCAGGATCGGGCCCTCGATCGTCCCCATGCCGCCGATCAGCACCATGAACAGCATGTACACGCTGTACTGGATGCTGAAGATCGAGGTGGGCTCCACGTACAGGGTCTGCAGCGCGATCAGCGCGCCGACCGCTCCGGCGCCGCCGGCCGCGACCAGGTAGGCGAGCAGCCGGATCCGCCCCACCCGGACACCGGAGCTGGCCGCGGCGACCGGATCGCTGCTGACCGCCCTGGCGTCGAGCCCGAACGTCCGCCGCACGAGCAGGTAGACCCCGGCCACGCTGGCCACCGCGACGATGAGCGTCGCCCAGTAGGTCAGCGCCTCGCGCAGCACGTCGCCGTAGCCCGAGAGCCCCGGCACGCTGACCCCGGTGGTCCCGCCGACCGAAGGCGACAGCGTGGCGATGATCTGGAACGTTGCCGCGACCACCAGGGTGGCGACGGCAAAGTAACCGCCGGACAGCCGCAATACCAGCGCGGACACCGGCAGCGCGACGACGGCGGCGATGATCGCCGCCGCGGCGATGCCGCCGAACGGGTTGATCCCGTGCTCCGCGACCAGGTAGAGCGCGTAGGCGCCGATGCCGATGTAGGCCTGCTGGCCGAACGAGGTGAGCCCGCTGAACCCGGCGAGCAGGTTCCACAGGCTCGCCATGGCGACGAACGTGAGCAGGGTGATCAGCGGCTGCTCCGCCGGGCCGCCGATGACGAACGGGATCACGGCCAGGACCGCCACCGCGAGGACGCAGACCCCGGTGAAGCCGGTCGCGGTCCGGCTCCACCGGCTCACCGAGACCGGTATCACCGAGGGCTCAGCGTCGCGGGAGCCGATCGCCGTGTTCCGCCTCATCCGGCTCCCTGTCCCGCAGCCTCGCGCAGCACCTGGCGGCTGGTGAACAGCCCGCCGGGCCGGACCGTGAGCACGGCGAGGAACAGCAGGTTGACGGCGAGGACCGCGTATGCCTGGTTGACCTCGCCGACGACCACCTGAGTGACCCCGAGAGCCACCCCGCCGACGAGGGTGCCCCATAGCGACCCGATGCCCCCGATCACGACCGCCTCGAACGCGAAGATCAGGACGTCGGTGCCGGTCAGCGGGTCGAATGTGCCGATCGTGCCGATGAAGACACCGGCCAGGGCCGCGGTGGCGACCGCGATGCCCGCCACGGTCGCGAACAGCGGCCGCACCCGTATCCCGACCAGCCTTGCGGTGTCCACGTCGTCGGCCGTGGCGCGCACCTTGCGGCCCCAGGAGGTGTGGGAGAGCAGCAGTTGCAGGCCGGACAGGACGGCGCACGCGGTGAGGAACGCGGTGAGGAACAGCCAGGAAACGGTGATGCCGCCGGTGATGTGGAAGCTGGCCAGCGCCAGGGACCCGCCGGGCAGGCCGCGCGGGTCGGAGGTGGCGGCCACCTGCAGCAGGTTTTCGATCATGACCGACAGCCCGAACGTGACCAGCACGGGTGCGAGGACCCCGTGCCGCAGCGCCCGGCCGAACAGCAGGAGCTGCAGGGCCAGGCCGGCGGCGAACGCCACGGGCAGCAGCAGCGGCAGCGTGATCCAGACCGGCACGCCGAGCGCGGACGACAGCACGAGGCCCAGGTAGGCCCCGCACACGGCCAGGTCGCCGTGCGCGAGGTTCACGATCCGCATCACGCCGAACGTCAGCGACAGCCCGCACGCGATGAGCGCGTACTGGCCGCCGAGCAGCATGCCCTGGATGACCGCATTGACCCAGTTCACGACCGGCCCTCACCGAAGTAGGCGGCGACGACCTGGTCCCTGGTGACGTCGGCGACCGCTGCGGCCAGCGCGACCCGCCCCTCGAGCAGGCAGACGAGGTTGTCGCAGGCGTCCATGGCGCGCCGCAGGTCCTGCTCCACGAGCACCAGCGTGGCTCCGGCCGACCGCAGCCCGGAGAGCGTTTCGTACAGCCCTTCGACCACGACCGGCGCCAGGCCGAGCGAGATCTCGTCGAGCAGCAGCAGCGAGGGCCCGGCGGCCAGGGCCCGCGCGATCGCCACCGCCTGCTGCTCGCCGCCGGACAGGGTGGACGCGCGCTGCCTGCGCCGCCGGGCGATCATGGGGAACGTGTCGTAGATCCGCTGCAGCGGCCACTGCGGCGAGGCCGCCGCGGCGGCGCCGACCTGGATGTTCTCCTCGACGGTCAGGCTGGGGAAGAGCTTGCGGCCCTCCGGCACCAGGGCGATGCCGCGGGCGATCCGCCGGTGCGGCGGGGCTGCGGTGATGTCCGAGCCGCCGTATCTGACAAAACCGGACGAGGGGGCCTGCGCGCCGGCGATCGTGCGCAGCAGCGTGGTCTTGCCCGCCCCGTTGGCGCCGACCAGAGCGGTCGCGCAGCCCCGCGCTACCGACATCGACACCCCGAACAGCGCCTGGAAATCTCCGTAGAACACGTCGAGATCCGTGATCTCCAGCAGTACGTCCGGTTCGCTCACAGCACGCCGCCGCCGAGGAAGGCGGTCCGCACCGCATCGCTGGCCAGCACGTCGGAGGGTGCTCCGTCGGCGATAATCTGGCCGCCGGCCAGACAGATCAGCCGGGTGACCACCGCGGTGAGCACCCGGAGCACGTGCTCCACCCAGATGATGGCGGTACCCGCCTCGTTCACCGCGCGGATCGTCGCGATCAGCGCCTCGGTTTCCGGGTCGCTCAGCCCGCCGGCGATCTCGTCGAGCAGCAGGATGCGCGGCCGCATGGCGAGCGCCCGCGCCAGTTCCAGGCGCTTGCGGTCGAGCAGCCGCAGCGAGCCGGCCCTCGTGTTGGCCTGGTCGGCCATGCCGGTCACGGCCAGGGCCTCGTACGCCGCCCGGTACGCCTGCCGCCCGTGCAGCCCGGCGGCCCGCATGGACCCGACGAGCGCGTTCTCGAACACGGTCAGGCCCGCCAGCGGCCGTGGCACCTGGAACGTGCGGCCGAGCCCCATCCTGGCCCGCAGCGGCGGTGGCAGCCGGGTCACGTCCCTGCCGTGCAGCAGCACCCGGCCGGCGTCGCACCGCCCGGTGCCGGACAGCAGGTCGAGCAGGGTTGTCTTGCCCGCGCCGTTCGGCCCGACAACACCGACGGCCTCGCCCGCCGCAACGGCGAGCGAGACCGAGCCGAGCACGGACAGCGAGCCATAGCTCTTCGCGACGTCGGCAACCTCCAGCGCCGGAACGCTCATAGAAGCTCTAGCGAACCCGCGACCGGCACGGTGGGCAGCAACGAGTTGTTGATGACGACGAGCTGGTAGCTGCCAGAGACCGGCCGCCACTGCGCGAGCAGTTCGGGAACCTGGGACACGTGCGGCACCGGGCCGGTGCCGAAGTCATAGGCGCCGGTGATCGCCTGGCCCTTGAGTGTGCTCAGGGCATGGGCCACGGCGTTGCCGTTCTTCGGGTCGCCGGAAGCCTTGAGCGCGGCGACGGCGATCTCGAAGACCGCGTAGTTGAACCCCATCGGCTGGGTCCACTCGTTGCCGGTGCTCGTTTTGTAGTCGGCCGCGAACGCCGACGCCGTGGTGCCGTCGAGTGACGACGTGTACGGGAACGAGGGCGTCCACCACAGCGGCGACATCACGTTCGTCACCAGTGGCCCGAGGGCGCTCGCCGCGCTCGGGAACAGCAGCGCCTTCGAGATGGAGGCGATCTTCGGCTGGAAGCCGTTCTGGTGTGCCTGCCGCCAGAACGTGATGAAGTCGGGCGGGATCGGAACGGCGTGCAGAATCTGCACGTCGGCGCTCTTGAACTTCGAGATGATCGGGGTGAAGTCGGACAGCCCGTCGGTGTACGCGCCCGAGGGGACGACCCTCCAGCCGAGGCTGTCCACCTTCGCGGTCACGTACTTCTGGAACCCGGCGCCGTCGACGTCGTCCGGCCAGAGGCCGCCGACCACATGGTTGGTGGACGCGGTCTGCCAGACCGATGCGAACAGGTTGGTCTCCTCCTGGGTGCCGAGGAAATACATATAGGAGTACTTGAAGGTATTCGCGCTGCCGTTGCTCTTGTAGTACCACTGCTCCCACGGGCAGATGGTCAAAACGCACGGCACACCCGAGGCCTCGGCCTGGGCGGAAACGGGGATCACGGTCTCCGGTGTCGCCGTGGCGAGCAGGAAATCCACCGAGTCCTGCTGCACCATCTGTGACGCGACCGCCGCCGCCCGCGCCGACGACGACTGGCTGTCCCCGGAGATGATGTCCACCGAGTACTTCTTGCCGCCGATCGTCAGCCCCTTGGCAAGCGCCGAACGCACCTGGCTGAGCACATATCCGTTGGACTGCGTGAATACCGAAAGCTCGCCGGTCTCCGGACTGATGAACCCGATCTTTATCGTGCCGCCCGACGAGGAACTCGGCGAGGTCGAGGACTTTAGCGCGCTTGAGCAGCCAGCCAGGCTGGCCAGCCCGCCGCCGACAGCGAGGCCCGTTGCGCCGAGAAAGCCGCGTCTGGTGAGTTGGCTCCGCTTGCTGATATCCGCCGAATCAGTCATTGTTCGCTCCGGACGTGAGGTCTAAGCCCCCTGGTCGCGTCATTCTCGGCCGGTGCGGCGCTGGCGGTCTTGGACTACCGGGCACATCCCTTGACCATCCGCGCATACGCCCGCAAGCTAGACGCGTGATTCCCAACTGATCATGAGATTTGCCGGTACGTGACCAAGCGAGCGGAGAGTGCCGACCACCGGAGGAGGCAGGCGGTTATGCCCGATGTGGCGCGCACCCTCGACCTGCCGCCTGGCCAGCGTTTCGACTACTGGAAGCACGCCTTGTCCGATGCGTTCGTCCCGCTTGAGGTCTCCAGCCCGAGCGGGGACGCCGACTTCCTTGGACGGCTCCGGGGTACCGAGCTCGGCAGCTTGCGCCTGATCGAGGTGCGCGCGGAGCCGCACACCGCACGCAGGACGGCCCGGCTGGTCAAGGTGGCACCGGCCGGCTGTTACAAGATCGGCGTTCAGCTCCGCGGCACGGCCGTGCTGATTCAGGACGGCAGGGAGGCGGTGCTCGCTCCGGGTGACTTCGCGTTCTACGACACCGACCGGCCGTACACGCTGGCGCTGACCGAGCACCGGATGCTCGTGCTGGTGTTCCCCAGGGACATGCTCGGCCTGCCGCAGCGCCGGCTGGCCGACCTGACCGCCACCAGGCTGCCCGGTGAGGCTGGCGGCATGGCCGCGCTCATCGGCCCGTTCCTGGTTAAGATCGCCGATCTGCTCGACGAGGAGGACACGCCGGGCCTCGGGATTGGCATGCGGCTGGCGGGCAACGTGGTCGACCTGCTCGGTACGGTCCTCGCCGAGCGGCTTGACGCCACGCCCGAAGATCCGGACATCACGCACCGGGCGCTGATGCTGCAGATCACCGCGTTCATCGAAGAGCACCTGGGCGAGGCAGACCTGGCACCGGCCCAGATCGCGGCCGCGCACCACATCTCACTGCGTCAGCTGCACAAGCTCTTCCACGCCAGCGGCACCACCGTGGCCGGCTGGATCAGGCAGCGCCGCCTCGAGCATTGCGGCCACGACCTGCGCGATCCGCGCTGCATGACGCGGCCCGTGGCCGCCGTCGGGGCGCGCTGGGGCTACCCGGATCCGGCGCACTTCAGCCGGCTGTTCAAGGCCACCTACGGCGTCGGCCCGCGCGACTACCGGGCCAGCCATGGGCTCGCCGCGCTGCCGGACGGACGGTGGACGTCGGCCTGACGTGCGCTGGCGGTGTACCCAGGGCGTCAAGCGGCGTGCGCTGGCGTGCAAGACGGGCGGCGGGCGGGGCGCGAGCATAGGCGACATGGCCTCTTCACCGCGGTTGCAGGACAAGGCCGCGATCATCACCGGCGGCGAGGGCAGCATCGGCATGGCGACGGCGCGCGCGCTCGTCGCCGAAGGCGCCAGGGTCTGCCTGGTCGGCCTGGTCGCCGACGAGCTGCGCGCCGGTGCTTCTTCCCTCGGCGACGCCGCCACCTGGACGATCGCGGACGTTACCGACCCGATGCAGGTCAAGGCGGCCGTCGCCGGAGCGGTCGAGATGTTCGGACGGCTCGACGTGGTAGTGAGCAACGCGGGCATCAGCGGCGTGATCGCCCCGGTGGCCGACTACCCGGAGGACGTGTTCGACCAGGTCCTCGCCGTGCACGTGCGCGGCTCGTTCCTGGTGTGCAAGTACTCCCTGCCCTACCTGGAACCGGGCGCGAGCATCGTGATCACCTCGAGCGTGGTCGGCCTCACCTCCGACGCGGGAATCTGCGCCTACGCCACCGCCAAGCACGCGCTGGTCGGGCTCATGCGGACGCTGGCCAAGGAGACGGCGCCGCGCGGGATCCGGGTGAACACGATCCACCCGGGCCCGGTCGACAACGAGTTCCAGCACCGCATCGAGGTCGCCGCCACCGGG
>Ga0208725_1000282_pt1 | contig 11842 bp, 11 predicted proteins | sample MicForSoSWNH13_O_FD_188004 | JGI IMG/M metagenome (GOLD analysis project Ga0208725, IMG submission 188004) | Forest soil microbial communities from Harvard Forest Long Term Ecological Research site in Petersham, Massachusetts, USA - MetaG HF011... | ecosystem: Environmental > Terrestrial > Soil... | reverse complement strand
GCGAGCAGGCAGACCACGGCCAGCACGATCGGCGTGCGCGCGTGCACCGTGGCGCTCCAGTCGTAGTTGGACGCGGTGTTGCCGGTCACCGCGTAGCTGAGCCCGGTCACCCTGCCCAGGGTCGCGGGCAGGACCTGATCTCGCAGCGTGAGCAGGGCGCTCGTCGAGGCGTTGTCCGACCCGTTCCCGGCCAGCGGCACGTTCACGACCAGCCCCCGGCCGTGTGCGACGACCGCCGCGGTGATCGGGGTGCGGATCGGCCCGGTGGCGGACGCCTGGTGCTCAAGCGCGGCCAGCGCGTGCGCCACAGCAGGGCTGGCCAGGTTCTGCCCGGTCACCACCACGTTGGCCGGTGGCGGGCTGTCGGGGAACTCGGTGTTGATCCGGTCCAGCGTCTGCACTACGCCGAGGTTCGTCGGCAGGTCGATGGCCGGGTTGCCGATCCGCATCCCGAGCGCGGGCGACGCGAGCGCGAGCAGCGCGAGCAGGGCCGCGCCGCCCCAGATCACCGGGCGGCGCACCACCCGGCGGATGAGCCCGGCCCACAGCCGCGACGGCCTGGCCGCGGTACGGCGGCGGCCGAGGAACGGGACCCGGCCGCGGTCCGCCCGCTCGCCGAGCATGGCCAGCAGCGCGGGCAGCAGCGTCAGCGATCCGATCACGGCCACGCCGACCACGGTGATCGTGCCGAACGCCATACCGGTGAACTCGTCGATCCCGGTGAGGAACAGCCCGGCGAGCGAGATCATCACGGTCAGCCCGGAGATCACGATCGCCTTTCCTGACGTGGCGCCCGCGATCCGCAGCGCCTCGGCGAATGACCGGCCCGCGGCCCGTTCCTCGCGCTCCCGCCGCAGGTAGAACAGCGAGTAGTCGATCCCGACCGCCATGCCGAGGATCAGCACAACCTCGGCGGTGCCCGATCCGATGGGCAGAAACCGGCTCGGCACGGCGAGCAGCGAGATCGTCGCCATCACCGCGGCGCCGGCCAGCGCTACCGGGATGCCCGCCGCGATCAGCGCGCCGAACACCGCGAGCAGCAGGACCAAGGTGATCGGCACCGAGGTCACCTCGGCCTTGCGGAAGTCGGAGTCCAGCAGGGCGTTCGAGGCCGCGCTCGTGCTTGCGTCGCCCGCCTCGGCCACCATCAGGCGCGGATACCGCGCCTGCACCGCCGCGACGGCCGCTATGTCCGTTCCGACGGTCGTGTCGGCGCTGGCGTGCGGCCCGGCGACCCGGAACGTGACCAGGGAGCTGCGGCCGTCGGCGGAGATCAGGCCCTGACCGCCCGGGGCGAGCGGCGAGACGATGTCCTCGGCGGCCCGCGGCAGCCGCCGCAGCGCGGTCACGACCGCCTGGGCCGCCTGCCGCATAGCAGGATCATCCCGGAACGTGACGCCGGGAGCGCGGGCCTGGATCAGCACGCTTTCCGATGGCGGCGTGGTCACCCCGAGCCCGTGCAGCATCTGCTCGGCCTGCCCGGCCTGGCCGGGATCGTACTGTGGCCGGCTCTGGGTGCCGAGCAGCTGGCCCGCCACAAAGGCCGCGGCCACGAACAGCAGCCAGCCGATGACGACGGCCTTGCGGTGCCGCGCGCTCCAGCAGGCGATCCGCTCGACGACGGGCCGGCGGGCCGGCTGTGGAGTGCGCAGATCGGTGCCCTGGGCCGGGCCAGCAACGTTAAGCACGAGCGCCTTTCGGGGTGGGGGGCGGGGGCAGAGGCGATCCGAATAAGCGACGTGCGAGGACCTGACACGCGTGTCAGCAAAGCCTAACTGACACGCGTGTCAGGCGCGATGGTTTCGGGCAGATTTCCCGAACGGCGCTAGGCGACCGGATCCCGGCTGGCGGCCACGCTGACGGCCGGGGCGCGCGTCTCGAGCCGGCGGCCGGGCAGCCAGGACAGCCAGCGCGGCAGGTACCAGCACCGCTCTCCCAGCAGGGCCATGGCCGCCGGCAGCAGGATCCCGCGCACCACGGTGGCGTCGATGAGCACCGCCGCGGCCAGGCCCACGCCGAGCGTCTTGGTGTCGACGATCGGCAGCGTGGCCAGGATGGAGAACACGGCGACCATAATCACTGCCGCGCTGGTCACCACCCCGGCGCTGCTGGAGATGCCGCCGACGATCGCCTCGGGGGTGCTGGCCCCGCGCGAGCGCAGCTCGCGGATCCGGCTGAGGATGAACACGTGGTAGTCCATGCTCAGCCCGAACAGCAGCACGAACATGAACAGCGGGACCCAGAAGATGATCGCGCCGAACGACGTGTACCCGAGCGGCCCCTGCAGCCGGCCGTCCTGGAAGATCAGCGTGATCAGGCCGTACCCGGCGCCCACCGACAACAGGTTGAGCGCTATCGAGACCAGCGAGATCGTGACCGACCGGAACGCCACCAGCAGCAACACGAACGCCAGCAGGACAACGAACGCCACGATCTCCGGCGTGGCGGTGTGCATCGCCGCGACGTCGTCGTAGGAACTGGCGGTGTCTCCGGCCACGGCGTAGCTGATGCCGCCCACTCTGCCCAGTGTCGCGGGCAGGATCTGGTTGCGCAGCGTGAGCAGGGCACTATTCGAGGCTGCGTCGCCCCCGTTTCCGGCCAGCGGGACCTCGATGATCAGGCCGCGGCCGCCCGCTACCGGAGTGGCGGTGATGGGCTCGCGGATCGGGCCCGCCGGGCCGGCCGCGGACGCCCGCGCTTGCAGTTCGGCGATCGCGGCTGAAATCCCCGGACCGGACAGGTCCTTGCCGGTCACCACCACCTGGGCAGGCGACGGGCTCTGCGGGAACGCAATCTGGATCCGGTCGATGGTCTGCAGCACCGGGTTGGCCGCGGGCAGGTCGACGGCGGGCTCGCCGACTCGCATGCCGAGCGCGGGCGCGGCGAGCGCGAGCAGCGCGATCGCCGCGACTCCACCCCACAGCAGCGGGCGCCGCACCACCCGGCGTACCAGGGCTGCCCACACCCGCGACGGACGGGCGGCGGTCCGCCTGCGGCCGAGGAACGGGATACGGCCCCGGTCGGCGCGCGGCCCGAGCCACGACAGCAGCGCGGGCAGCACGGTCAGCGAGCCGAGCACCGCGACACCGACCACAGCGATCGTGCCGAATGCGATGCCGGTGAACACGTCGTAGCCGCTCAGGAACAGCCCGGCCAGCGCGACCATCACGGTCAGCCCGGAGACCAGGATCGCACGCCCCGAGGTGGCCGCGGCGGTGCGCAGCGCCTCCTGGCTAGTAGCGCCGCTGGCCCGCTCCTCGCGCTCTCTGCGGAGGTAGAACAGCGAGTAGTCGATGCCGACCGCCATCCCGATGATCAGCACCACCTCCGACGTGCTCGACCCCACCGGCAGCCACTGGCTGATGACGGTCAGCAGGGACAGCGCGACTATCACCGAGCTGATCGCCAGCAGCAGCGGGATGCCCGCCGCCACCAGAGCCCCGAACACGAGCAGCAGCAGGACCAGCGTGATCGGCACCGAGGTCGCCTCGGCCTTGCGGAAGCCGCTGTCCAGAACCGAGTTGATGGCCCGGGTGGCGCTAGCGTCGCCGCCCTCGCCGATTCGCAGCCCTGGGTACTGCGCCTGGACCCCGGCGACCGCGCGCAGCGCGGGTGCGACGGCCGTGGACTGGTCGTCCTGCGGGCCGGGAACATGGAACGTGACCAGGGCACTGCGCCCATCGGCGGAGACGAGGGCGCGGTTGCCCAGCGGAGAGTCGATGTTCGTCGCGGCGTGCGGCAGCGTGGCCAGCGCCCTGGTCACCTGGCGTGCCGCCTGCCGCATCGCCGGGTCGCTGGCGAACGTCTGACCGGGTCCCCGGGACTGGATCAGCACGTCCTCCACGGCCGGGGCGACGAGGCCCAGCCGGTGCAGGGCCTGCTCGGCCTGCCCGGACTGGCCGGCGTCGTAGCCAGGCAGGCTCTTGGTGCCCAGGGCCTGCCCGGCCACGAAGATCACGGCGACCAGGGCGAGCCAGCCGAACACGGCGGTCTTGCGGTGCCGGGCGCTCCACCCGGCGATCCGTTCGACGAACGGGGCGCGGACACGCCGTCGCGGGTCGCGGCTGTGCGGGTCGCGGCGGTGTGGGTCGTGGCGGGCCGAACTGGGTTGCGGCAATACTGGCATCTGCGGCTGGTTCATCATGACCTCTCTTAGCTGGGGTGGTGTGGTGGTTGGCTGGTCGCTGCGAGTCCCCGCCCGCGGGCTGCCACCTGCGGGCGGGGCGCAGCGCTTAACGGGCGTGGACGCGGGCGCGCGCCACGGCCACGATGAGGTAGTTGCAGACCAGGAACCCGGCCAGGCCGATGCCCGCGGCGATCAGGGCCTTCGGCACGGTGTCGATGAACACACCGACGGTGCCCGGCCCGGCCGGCCCGTGCGGGAACCAGAAGCCGAGCTGGTAGCCGTGGAAGCGCTGGCCGTGCACGTCCATCCACGGCGCCCAGTACCAGGCGGGCAGGGTGATCATGCCGAGGAACCACCCCCAGACGCTGAGCACGACGACGTCAAGGACGCCGAGCGGAAGCCAGAGCCCGGCGGCCCGGCCCAGCTCGCGCCACGCTGCCGGGTCCCGCCACGAACGGGCGACATGGGCAATCGCGACGGCGACCGCGCTGCCGAGCGCGTAGCCGGCCAGGTACCGGGCGCTGCCCCACGGGCTGGCCGATGCGGCCAGGCGGACGGGGTTGCGGTAGAGCGGCCGCCGCGCGGCCGGCTCGGGACGGGACGGCCCGGACGGCCCCGGACGGGCTGGCCCGACGGTTTTTGGCATAGAGGGACTGAACGATTGGCTCATGGCTGGCCTCGCTTCGCTAACGGGATGGGCTGGATCGAATGAAAACGTGTCGCTGAGGTCGGCTCAGATGGGATGACCGACCGGGCTGCCGTTCTGGATCTTGTCTTGCAGTGGTCCCAGTGGTCCGGGACCGGCGAGCACCTCCTTGGCCTCGGCCAGCGGGTCGGCGGGAGCGCGGAGCACGGAGCGCGCGATCGCGGCGTGCGCCCGCGCGGTGAGCACCACGACGTAGCTGAAGAGCAGGAACGCTGCGGCGAAGATCGCCGCTGCGAGCAGGGCCTTGGGCAGCGTGTCGACGTAGAGGCCGACGCTGCCGCGCCCGTTCGGCCCGTGCGGGAAGTAGCCGAGCGGGACGCCGTGGATGGTCGTGGTGCTGGTGTACCCCCAGCCGGCGTTACCGCGCGGCACCCAGTACCAGACCGGCAGGGTGACGCTGGCCAGGAGCGCCAGCCAGATCGTGAGCACGGCCGTGTCCAGGATGAACAGCGGTCCCCAGAGCCCGATCAGGTAGGCGGTGTCGCGCCAGGTAGCCGGGTCTTGCCAGCAGGCCTTGGCCCGGGCGATCAGGCCCATCCCGGTCACCGGGCGGTAGCCGCCGCTGACCGGGGCGCTGCGCACCTTGCTCAGCCGGTCGCGCTCGACATTGGCGCACCACCGCAGCACCTCCGCCGCGGCGATCAGCAGCGGGATGCCGGCCAGCGTGATCGCGAAGACGGCGCCGGTCACCGCCGCGGTGAAGCTCGCGGCGAACAGCACCCAGCCGATCGCGAACACGTACCCGGCCAGGTACCAGACGGCGCGCCAGAGACCGGCCGAGACCAGCAGCCGCAGCGGGTTGCGGTACAGGCGCAGCCGGCTGTCACCGCCGATGTCCGTGCCATCGGCCGCGGCGCCGCGCCTGCCACCCGCGATCGTGCTCATCCCACCTCCCGCATCAGCTGTTCCACGGCCTCCACCTTCTCGGTCAGCTTGGCCAGCTGGTCACGCAGCTCCTGCTGGTTGGCCACTGCCTCCTCGGCGAGCTTGCGGTACTGCGCCATGGCGACCGCGTCCGCGCGGTGGCCCTGCAGCCGGAAGTAGGAGGCCACGATCACCGCGATCACCCCGCCAACGACGAGGATGATCCCGATCGGGATGATGATCGCGTTGTAGTTCACACCGCTGCCGGTGGCCAGCGTGTGCATGCCGGTCATGTGTCGTTCCCCTCGCCGTCCCGTTGTCCGCCGTCCTGCTCGGTGCGCCGGCTGGCCTGGACCGCCTCGGTGACGATCTCGGCGTTCAGCCGCAGCTCGAACGGCGCTAGCTCGAAGTACTTCATGGCCTTCCCGTCTTCAGACAGTTCCAGCTGCCCGGTCACGATGCCCGCCTTCTCCAGCCGGTCCAGGTGCATGTACAGCAGCGGCCGGGAGATCCCGAGCCTGCGGGCAAGCTCGCTGACGTGCACCCGGCCCCCGGAAAGCTCGGCAATGACCCGCAGCCGCAGCGGATTGGCCACGGCCGTGAGCATCGTGAGCAGCTCCTCCTCGCCAGCGAGCGGCTCGGCTTCCTGGGTCAGCGTCGGCTCCTACATCTGTTAGTTCAGACTTACATGTCAGTTAGAACTTACATGTGACGGCCGGCTTCGTCAACGCGATTTCCGCGGGCGGTTCTGTCAGTGCCCGGAGCTAAGTTCCGCTCGGGGCGCCAGAGCAGCCGAACGCGTACCTTGGAGGTGACGGTGAGGTGCTTAAGCCCGGGCGGAGAGGAGCAGCCATGGCGATGCCGCGCACTGGCTGGGCTGCCAGCGCCGAGGCGGAACTTGCTGACCTGGAGCAGGTCTGGCAGCAGCTCGACATCCCGGGCCACCGGGTCGAGATCATTGACGGCGAGATCGTCGTGAGCCCGAGCGCGAGCCTGTGGCACTCGGGTGCCGTCGACGAGCTCATCGATGCGCTGATCGATGTCAAGCGCAAGCATGGATGGCGGATCCATACCAACGTGACGGTGCACATCGCCGAGACCCGGGAGCGGCTGATCCCGGACCTGATGATCGCCCCGAAGGATGCACCCCGGTTCGGTGACAACGAGCTGCTGGCGCAGGGCGTGCTGCTGGTGGCCGAGGTGGTGTCGCCGTCCAGCCAGCGTCGCGACCGGGTTGCCAAACTCCGTGCCTATGCCCAGGGCCGGGTGCCGCTCTACTTGCTCATCGACCAACTCGGCGACCCGGCCACGGTGACCCTGTTCAGGGACCCAGCGGGGACCTCCTACCGGGCCTGTGACCGCGCCGAGGCCGGGCGGGCGCTGCGGCTGCCCGAGCCGTTCGGCATCGCATTGGACACCCAGAGACTGCTCAGCTGACGCCGATCCGCGATGCTCGCCCCAGCCGGAACGCCGCGCGCCAGGTGGGCAGGCCTGGGCCCGCATCGGTACGCCGAGCGGGTCAGCCTCGGGGGAGGATAAACCTCTCGACAGCGATGGCGAACCCCTCTTCCTCGTTGGAGGCAGTGACCCGCCGTGCCGCGCGCTGGACCTCGGGGCTGGCGTTGCCCATCGCGATGCTCAGGCCGGAGTGGGCGAACATCAGCACGTCGTTTGGCTGGTCGCCGATCGTGGCGATGGCTTGCGGCGGGATCTTGTACTTCGCGGACAGGTAGCGGGCCACCGCGCCCTTGTTGGCTTCCGGGTGGGTGACATCGAGGTAGTAGGGCTGGGAACGGGCGGCCGTCACATGATCGCCGAACCGGTCGTGGGCGGCGGAGGCGGCGCGGGCGACCGCGTCGAGGTCGTCGCTCACGCCGACCAGTTTCGCGACGTCGGTGGTAAGCCCGTCGAGGCTGGTCATGACCTTCGGCTCGAACTTCACCGTCCAGGATTCCCGTGCCACGTGGGAGCCCTTCGGGTCGGGCACGTACCAGTCGGCGCCGCGATAGACCCAGGTGTCGAGGTGGAAGGAGCCCATGAGATCGGATATGGGCACCACAAGCTCCTCGGGGAGCACGCGCTGCTCGATCACCGACATGTCCCGGTTTACCAGCAGCCCGCCGTTGAAGGCGGCGATCGGGGTCGTGATGTCGAGCGGCTCGATCAGCATCGACATGCCCCGCGGGGGCCGGCCGCTGGTGATCGCGAACAGGATCCCGGCCTCGCCGAGCTTGCGCACTGCGTCGATGGCCCGGTCGGTCAGCACCTTGTCCTGCGTCACCAGCGTGCCGTCAACGTCGGCCAGAAACAGCCGGATCGCGTCCGTATCGGTCACCCCTGGCCCCCGCTCCGGTGCGCGGGTGCGGCGCCGCGCACCCGTTCTGCTGCCTGCGCATCAGCCAGGACCAGCGAGTGCCCGGCCTGCACCCGGCCTGCCGGGATGGAACGGTCACCGGACAGCAGCTTCGCGAGCGGCTCCTGCTTGTCCGCGCCGGTGACCAGCCAGAGAAGCTGCGCGGCCCGGGCCAGCGCCGGGTAGGTGAGCGTCATCCGCCGGTGCCCCTGGTAGGGCTGGGTGACCGCGACCAGGGCGCTGGTCTCATCCAGCACCGGGTCACCTGGCACCAGGGACGCGGTGTGGCCATCCGGGCCGAGGCCCAGGTGCACCAGGTCGAACCGTGCGGGAAGCTCCGCCGCATAGGCGCGCGCCGCGGCGGCGAGGTCTTCTTCCTCCACCGGCATCGGGTGCACCGTCGCCGCGTCGGAGCCGAGGCTCTCGCGCAGATGAGTCAAGTTGCGGTCGGGGTCACCCGCGGGCGCCACCCGTTCGTCCACCTGGAACAGCTCGGCGCTCGCCCACGGCATGTCCTCTGCCGCAAGAGCGCGGAACATCGCCCATGGCGTCTGCCCCCCGCTGACCGCGAAGGTGAACCGGCCGCCTCCCGCCACCGCCGCGCGGGCCAGGCCGGCGACGTAATCGGCCGCGCGGGCCGCCACCGCGGCAGGATCGGGGAAGACTTCAAGGTCGTGATCCACCGTGTCAGGCCCTCCCGTCGAACTGCCGCCGCACCGCCGCGCTGATCCTATCGCCGGCGGTGTCCATGAACATTCCTGCACACCTTCTGGCGGTTCTGAGCGAACGGGTGGCGGCATCGCACTGAACACCCGGAGTCTGCCCGGCTGACGCCGGTCCGCGATGATGGCAGGCATGGGAGAGCTGATCGTGCTCCGGCACGGCGAGACCGAGTGGAGCGCCTCCGGCCGCCACACCGGCCGCACCGACATACCGCTCACCGCCCGCGGCGAGGTCGCGGCCGTCGCGCTCGCCCCGGCGCTGGCTTGGCGCCAGATCGTGGCCACGTTCAGCAGCCCGGCGCAGCGTGCTTTGCTCACCGCGGAGCTCGCCGGGCTGGAAGACATAAAGATCGATCCAGACCTGTGGGAATGGGACTACGGCGGCTACGAGGGCCTGACGACCCCGGAGATCCAGGTCGAGCGCCCGGGCTGGTACCTCTGGCGCGACGGTGTGATCCCCGGCGACGCCGAGCATCCCGGCGAGACCGTGGAGCAGGTGGGAGCCCGCGCGGATGCCGTGCTTTCCCGGGTCAGGCCGCTGCTCGCCAACGGAGACGTAGCGCTGGTGGCCCACGGCCACGTGCTGCGCGTGCTCACCGCCCGCTGGCTGCAGCTGGATCCGGACGGCGGCCGCCTGTTCCGGCTGGACACCGGCACCTACTCAACGCTCGGCACCGAGCACGGTTACCCGCTGATCGCGTCCTGGAACCTGCCCCCGGCCTAGCCGGAGGCCCTGGCGGCGCTCCCGCTGTGCTGCCCGCGGAGGGCGCGAGCGGCGGGCAGGTAGAGCAGCTGCCGGGGCATGCGCGTCGTGGACGCATGCGCCATGCGCAACGCCGCCGTGGCGCCCACGTCGGTGAGCGGGCTGCCCGGCGTCCCGTAGAGCTTGCGCGCCCAGCCCGGCAGGCTCGCGAACGCGAGCGTGTTCAGCGGCGGGACCATTAGCTTCAGCGCCAACAGCTGCGTGGGCACGTCCGGGTTGTAGGACTTCCTCAATGCCTGCTTCGCCTCGGGGCAGGCGTAGATCCTGGGCCTGATCTCCTCGTAGTAGGTGTCGAGCTCGGCCATGCTGGCCGGCACCGCGCCGGGGTCGAGGCCCACGACGGCCGCGCCGCGGCGCTGTTCATCGACGAACGTGTCCAGATCCCGCGCGGACACGCCGATACCGCGCCGCGCAATGTCGGCATACGACGCGATTTCACCGCAGTGCACCCACAGCAGTAGCTCCGGCTCGTCCAGCCGGAACGGCGTCCCATCCGGGTCCGTCCCGGTCAGCGATGCGTGGATCTTGCGCACCCGCCGGCCGACGCGGTCCACCTGCGCCATGGTGCCGTAGGTCCGGACGCTGACGAACTCGGTGGTGCGGACGAACCGCCCCCAGGCCTCCCCGGGCTTGGCGAATGACGTGTGCTGCCAGGTCCCGCGCATCACCCGCGGGTGCAGCGCCTGCAGGTACAGGGCACGGAACCCGGCCACCCAGATGACAGGCTCCCCCATGATCCGCCAGGTCACCGATCCCGGGCCGTACAGCCCGGGGTCCGTGCGCCGTGCCTTGGAGCGCGAAGTGGTCGTGGTCATGGCGGCCTCCCTGGGCCGGGCACCGCGAGGTTACCCCGCGGTCATTCGGGCCGAGTTTCCTCCTCGATCCAGCTTAGGTAGGCCGGCGAGCCAGCGACGATCGGCGTTGCCACGATCTCGGGCTCGTCATAGCTGTGCCGCTCGGCGAGAAAGTCGGCGAGCTGCTGATAGCGGTCGGCCGGCAGCTTGAGCATGACCAGCCACTCCTCGGCACGCTCAAGGCCGTCCTCCCACCAGTAGATGCTCGCGATCGGCCCGGCGACCTGCCCGACCGCCGCGAGCCTGGCCGCCACAGCGTCATGGGCGAGTTCCATCGCCTCGGCCCGCGAGTCGGTGGTCGTCTGCACCTGGATATAACTCACGTCGGCGCTGGCTGTGTTGCCCTGACCCGGCATGGCACCCGATCGTACGCCGGGCGCAGTCGCATGGATGGCGGCTGCGGCTTATCGCGGGCATTGACATGCGCCCGGCCCATTCGTCCGCGACCATGCCGGAACCAGCTGCCGGGCGGGGTTAGCCGGCCGGCCAGCCCTCGGCCAGCCCCGCCGCCGGGGTGAACGCCGGGATCGTGACGATGGCCGTGGCCTCGACCACGCCACCGCGGGCGCCCGGCTGCGGCTGGTAGCCGGCCGTGAGGGTGAGCGTGCCGGTCCCCGGCTGGGCCGTCACCGGCACGGCCACCCGGAACCGCACGGTCACCGCCTGATGCGGTGCCAGGACGGCGGGGAGCGGGCCGAGCGGGGTGAGCGTCCAGCCGGCCGGGACGCGCAGCATGAGCCGCGTGCCCGGCATGGCGTAGTCGCCGTCGTTGACCACGGTCGCGGTGACCGTGTCCGACGACCCGGCGCCGATCGCCGAGGGGGCCTTGAGTGTGGCGTACCGGGCGCCCAGGCTTCGGGTGACGGTGAAGCCAGCGCGCATCGGCAGGTTCGCCAGGGCGGAAGAGTCACCCACGTACACCTGGTACTGCCCGTCCGGGAGCACCCAGCCGTCGGCCGTGTCGTCCCAGTAGGACAGGTCGTGACCGTTCAGGGTGAAACGCACGGTGGCGGACTGGCCCGGCCGCAGCGTCACCTTCTGGAAGCCCTTCAGCTGCCGCGGCGGCTCCCCGGCCACTGCCGGGTCACCCAGATACAGCTGCGCGACGTCCGAGCCGGCCACCTTGCCGGTGTTGGTCACCGTCGCCGACACCGTCACCTGGCGGCCGGACTGCCCATTGCATCCGCAGCTGGTGGCCCCCGGGCTGGAGCTGCCGTTGCGCACCTGCCGGGGTGTGACGGTGAGATGGCTGTAGGAGAAGCGGGTGTAGGAGAGCCCGTAGCCGAACGGGAACAGCGGCGTCTCGTCCTTGGCGTCGTAGTACCGGTAGCCGACGTCGATGCCCTCGGAGTAGAGGACCTGCCCGTTCACCCCGGGGAACTCGGCCGGAGTCGAAGCCGGGACCTGTGACAAGCCCACCGGAAAGGTGACCGGCAGGTGGCCACCGGGGTCGA
>Ga0208725_1000281_pt1 | contig 11889 bp, 11 predicted proteins | sample MicForSoSWNH13_O_FD_188004 | JGI IMG/M metagenome (GOLD analysis project Ga0208725, IMG submission 188004) | Forest soil microbial communities from Harvard Forest Long Term Ecological Research site in Petersham, Massachusetts, USA - MetaG HF011... | ecosystem: Environmental > Terrestrial > Soil... | reverse complement strand
CCCCCGTGCCGGTCACCCAGCGTCGGCTAGCGTGCTGGTGTGGCGAGCCGTGCTGAGCGTTCCATGTCCTTCGGGGCGATCGCGGAAGACTACGACCGGCTGCGGCCCGGGCCACCGGAGGCAGCGGTCGACTGGCTGGTGCCCGCTGGCTGCCGGGTCGCGGTGGACCTGGGCGCCGGCACGGGGCTGCTCACCCGCGCGCTGGCGCGCAAGGTCCCGCAGGTCGTGGCCGTCGAGCCGGACCCGCGGATGGCGGCCGTTCTGCAGGTGCGCTCCGCGGACGCCCAGCTTGACGGCATCCGGGTCGCCCAGAGCCGCGGCGAGCAGATCCCGCTGCCCGACGCCAGCGCCGACGGCGTATTCGCCTCGTCGTCGTGGCATTGGCTGGACCCGGAGCGCGCCCCGCGCGAGATCGCGCGCGTGCTGCGGGACGGCGGCCGCCTCGGCGTGATCTGGACCACCCGGGACCGCGGCGCCGACTGGGTGCGCGAGGTCGAAGCGGTCCGCGACAACGCGGCCGGCCCTACCGACGACCGGGAAGACCGGTGGGCCCGGCACCGGCGCGAGCTCACCCTCCCCGATCAGCTGTTCGGGAACGTGCAGACGGCGTCGTTCTCGTCCACCCGGCAGATGACGACCGGCGACTTCGTGGACATGCTGGCCACCTACAGCGGCGCGATCACCGCGAGCCCGCAGGAGCGGGAGGTGGCACTCGACCGCGCCAGGGCCGTGCTGGAGCGGTGGTTTCCTGGCGCCGCCGAGATCGACGTGCCCATGCGGTCCTGGTGCTTCCGCGCCGAGCGGCTTCCGCGCTGACTGCCTCCTCCGCGCTGACTGCCCCCTCCGCGCTGACCGGGGTCCTCCGCGCTGACCGGGTCCTCCGCGCTGACCGGGTCCTCCGCGCTGACCGAGTCCTCGCGCTCAGCGGGCCGCCTCCTGCTCAGCAGGCCTGCGGGCCCACCCGCCCGGATGGGCCCGCAGACCTGCCCCCGCCCCCCCGGGAGGTCGTTTCAGGCCCTGGCACGCCTGGCGAGCCTGGCCTTGGTCTGCTCGACGTCCATGCCGTGCAGCCGGAGCAGGTTCTCGCCGAGGATCTTCCGCTTGGCCTGATCGGTCAGCTGCGGATACCCGTAGCCGGCACAGAGGTCCTCAGGGATCTGGAAGTCCATGAACGCGCGCAGGGCCCACTGCGGATGGAACAGCGGCGCCTCCGAGCCATAGATGATCTTGTCTTCGCCGCACCAGAACAGCAGCTTCCCGATGATCTCGGCGAACATCCGCGGCGAGCGGACCACGAAGTTGATGGTGGCCGCGATCGACGCGTACAGGTTCGGGTAGCGGATGAGCTGCCAGCACGTCTCGTCCAGGAACGGCAGGCCGACGTGGAAGATCACGAAGTTGATGTCGGGGAAGTTGGCCGCGGCGCCGTCCATGTCCCAGGTCTGGGTGTGCTCGATCGGCTGCGGGCCGAGCGGCACGCCCTTGTGCACACCGATCAGGTTCACCCCGAGTTCCTGGGCTTTCTCGAAGATCGGGAAGGCCACCTGCGGATCGTCCATCCGCCACGGGTAGGGCTTCCCGAAGTCGTAGCGCACGTTGTAGAACTTGAACGCCCGCGCACCGAACTCGCCGACCTGCCGCTCCATCAAGTCCAGGGCGCCGCGGCCCTCCAGCGGGTTCACCGACCCCCAGAAGACGGTCCGGTCGGGATCACGGCTGGCCAGGTCGGCGCATTCCTCCCAGGGCGAGAGCCCGTCGCGGAACAGGTCGGTCAGCGGCAGCGGCATCGCCACCAGCATGTCGGTGTCGGACTCCTCGTACACCATTTTCCTGATGTCCGCGATTGTCCACTGCCGCAGGAACTCCTCGGGTGGCAGCTTCGGCTTGTCGTCCGGGGTCAGCGCGTTGTGGAACGCGTACAGGTGGTTGTCGAACATCAGGCCCGGCTGGCCGAACGCGTTCTTCGGGTCGAAGTTGAACATGTGCGCGACGCAGTCGAACACGAAGACGTCGTCGATCATGGCGGGTCACCTTTCGGGGGCTGGTGTGCGGCTATGTAAGCGCCACGGTCGGGCACCCGCGCGGGCGGCGGCAGGAACCGCAGCAGGCTGGCGGCTCGCGGGGACAGGCGGTCGGTGGTCCACGCCTCGTCCCACACGATCTCAACGTCAGCCGAGCTGACCCCGGGCTGCGCCTCGATCCGGTCCTGGATCTCGGTCAGCACCCGGGAGGCGAATGGGCACCAGCCGGACGTGAGCAGCAGTTCGACGCGGACCTGGCCGCCGGTCGCCTGTACCGAGCGCACCAGTCCCATGTCCACTACCGATATGCCCTTTTCCTGGCAGCACGGGTCGTACACATCGCTGAGCGCGTCAAGGGCCCATTGCGGCACGTCGGCCATGCGGCCAGGCTGCCAGCGCGAGCAGCGCTGCGGAACCCCCGGAAATTTCACATGCTGAAGCGGGTCTTGGAGGCCACGCAGCGGTTCCCAGCCGCCCCCGCGCGCGGCATGCTTTAAAGAGTGAGAAACCAGGCCGAAGAGCCGGGCGACCTCATCCGCAGCGTGTCCCGCGCTCTGCGGATCATCGAGGAGGTGTCAGGCTCGCCGCGCCCGCTGCCGGTCAAGGTCATCGCCCGCCGGTGCCAGCTCCACCTGTCGACCACCTATCACCTGGTCCGCACGCTCTGCTACGAGGGCTACCTGGTGCGCGTGCCGGACGGCGGGTACGTCGTCGGCTCCGAGGTGGCGGAGCGTTTCCACGACCTGATGGGCGCGCTGCGCCGCCCGGCCAAGGCCAGGGCCGTGCTCAGGCACCTCGCGGATGTCACCGGGCACAGCGCCTATCTGGCCTGCATCTCCGGCGGGCGGCTGGTGGTCGTCGACATGGCCGAAGGCGGGCAGTCCCCCTGGCTGGAGGACCTGCAGCCTGGCCTGGAAACCGCCGCGCACGCGACCGCGGTGGGCAAGGCCCTGCTGACAACGCTGCCCGGCCGGGCCCGGAGCAGCCTGCTCCTCGAGCACGGCATGCGGCCGTTCACCCCGAATACGATCACCGAGCCCGGTCAGATCGAGGCCGAGCTCGCCCCCCTGCACCCGGGAGACCTGGTCATGGAGCACGGCCAGTACCGCGACGAGGTGTGCTGCGCGGGCGTGGCGTTCCGGGGCGCGGGAAGCTGGTGGGCGCTCGGTTCCTCGGCGCGCGGGCTCAGCCTGCCCGAGCCGCTGCTGGCCGAGCTCACGATGGCCGCGACCGACCTCAACGGCGACTAAGCCCTGCCTGCCCGGAATCATGACGGCGGGACAGGGGTTGGCACGGACATGGCTACTGGGCACACAATCACGGTTACCCCGGCAAATGTGCACGTCGAGGTCACGCTCGCCGGCGAGAAGCTCGCCGAGTCGGACCGGCCGGTCCTGCTCGACGAGACCGGCCTGCCGACCCGTTACTACCTGCCAAAACAGGACGTGCGGACCGATCTGCTCAAGCCGACGGACACGGTGACAACCTGCCCGTTCAAGGGGCACGCGTCGTACTGGTCGGCGGAGGTAGGCGGCGAGACGCACGAGGACCTGGTGTGGAGCTATGAGGACCCGATCCCGCAGGCCGAGGGGATCGCCGGGCTCATGTGCTTCTACCCGGACCAGGTCGAGCTGACGGTCAACGGGCAGCCCGCTGCGTAACCAGGTTCCTGCTTGACGTCCGCCAGAAGGCGACCCATCCTGGTAACGCTACCGGAAGCGTTACAGAGGAGCTGCCACGGATGACAACTCCAGAGGAGGATCGACTCAGCGGCGGGCTCGCGATGACCGCGCGCGTCTCTGATCACCTGATCGGCCCTGACCTGCGCACACAGGCTCCGGTGTTCGTGCGCGGCGAAGGCGTGGAGCTGATCGACGACCACGGGCGGCGCTACCTGGACGCGGCGTCGGGGGTCGGCGTGACCTGCCTCGGCTACAGCGCCGGTGAGGTCGTCGACGCGATGCGCGAGCAGGCCGGCACGCTGCCGTACCTGCACGCGATGCGGTTCGAGGCACCGCCCGCCCAGCAGCTCGCCGACCTGGTGGCCAGCGTGCTGCCCGGCGATCTCGGCCAGGTCTTCTTCGCTTCGGGCGGGTCGGAGGCGAACGAGAGCGTCATCAAGTTCGTCCGCCAGTACTGGCTGGAGCGCGGGGAGCCGGAGCGCTGGAAGGTGATCGGCCGGCGGCCGAGCTTCCACGGGAACACGCTGGCCACCCTGTCGGTCGGCTGGCACGCGGGCCGGCGCCGGCGGCACGCCCCGCTGCTGCTGCCGATGCCGCACATCGGCACGCCGAACAGCTACCGCGGCTGCGAGTTCTGCCGCACGCCAGAAGCGGACACCCCGGCGGACGGCCAGGACCAGGCGGCCCGCTGCACGCTGGCGTGCGCCGCCGAGCTTGAGTATGCGATTCAGCAGGCGGGACCTGAGACCGTGGCCGCATTCATCGCCGAGCCGGTGGTGGCCGCCGCGGGCGGCGTGCTGGTCCCTCCGCCCGGCTACTTCCAGGCCATCAGGGAGATCTGCGACCTTTACCAGGTGCTGTTCGTAGCCGACGAGGTCTTCACCGGGTTCGGGCGGCTTGGCACCTGGTCCGGCATGGAACGGTTCGGCGTGCTGCCGGATATCACGGTGTTCGCCAAGGGCATCACGGCCGGGTACGCGCCGCTCGGCGGGTTCGCGGTGCGCAACGCGCTGGTCGAGCCGTTCCGCCAGGGCTCGGGCCGGTTCGAGCACAACTTCACCTACGCCGCCCATCCGGTCGCGGCCGCCGTCGGCATCGCGGTCATCGGCATCCTGCAGCGGGACCGCCTGGTGGAACGGGTGGCGGCGGCGGAGCCGATGTTCGCCCGGCTGCTCCGCGACCGGCTGGGCGAGCTGCCGGTCGTGGGGGATGTCCGGTCCATGGGCCTGCTGGGCGGGGTGGAACTGGTCGCCGACACCGGAACCAGGCAGCCGTTCCCCGCGTCGGCCGCGATCGCGGCGCGGGCCACCCGGCTTGCGCTGGACGAGGGCGTGATCGTCTACCCGTGCAGCGGCGGCCTGGACGGGGAGGCTGGCGACTACCTGATCCTCGCCCCGCCGTTCGTGACATCGGACGACGAGCTAGAGCAGATGGTCCGGCGGACCGGGCGCGCGCTGCGGCGGCTCGGGGATGAGCTGGCTCGCCAGCTATGACCCGCGGGCGGTTGCCCAGAAGGCGCACTGATGCTCGGCGGCGAAGCCGGTCTCGGCCTGAGGCACCGGCGGGATCAGCGAAATCATCCGCTGGCCGTCGTCGCCGAACCGCGGCCACGGCGCACCGGACGCGGACGGCGATCCCGACCTGGCGAAGTTCGTCCAGTACTGCCGCATGCCGGCCGCCAGCCGCTGCTGCTCCGGGGTGAGGGTTCCAGGGATCAGGCTGGCGTTCAGCTGGAACAAGTACTGAAGCTCCGAGGCATGCGCCGCCCCGTAGGAGAAGCCGCTGATCGGCGGCAGGAAGCGCTCCGGTGCATGCTCGTCGTTGAACTCGTAGGCGAACGTGGGCGTGAACCTGGACAGCTCCTGGTCCATCGTCAGCGCCGGGCACGCGAAGATCGCGTCGGTGCCGACGGCGCCGAGGGCGTCGGCAGGACTCGCGAAGCTGCTCAGCGGGTAATGCGCGGCGACGACCGCCGCCTCGGCCGGCGAGACGCTCGCCGTTGATGCGATCATGCTCTGGTAGTTCGCCGCCGTGACCGGCCCGGTCAGTGGCCTGAAGATGGCTATGAACAACCGCCACTCATCATGGTTGGTCCCGTTGATCACCGGCACATGGCTGAAGTCGCCGCTGGCCAGGGCGGTCCCGATCGACTGGGTCAGCACCGTGCCGTCGATGTCCGGCCCCACCGCGCCCTGGTCATCCAGGATTGTCTGCACCGGCAGGCGGCGCAGGCAGGCAGCGGTCTGGCTGGCGCATCCGGCCTTGGTGGCGAACGCCTCGCCGGAGGCCTCGGCCGTCGCCAGGCTCGGCTGAAGAAGGCTGTAGGAGCCGCTCTCGATGATCGCCTTGGCGAACAGGCCCTTGGCGGCGGGCGACACGAGCTGCGCCAGCACGGACAGACCGCCGGCGGACTCACCGAAGATGGTCACGTTGCCCGGGTTGCCGCCGAACTGGCGGATATTCTGCTGCACCCAGCGCAGCGCCGCCTGCTGGTCCATCAGCCCGTAGTTGCCGGAAGACCCGCCCCGGCTGGTAAGCGCCGGGTGCGCCAGGAAGCCCAGCGCACCGAGGCGGTAGTTGATCGTGACGACGACGACGCCGTCGTGGACAAGACCGGCCGGGTTGTAGTCGTTGCTCTCGCCCGCCGTCAGGTCGCCGCCGTGGATCCACACCATCACCGGGAGGGAGCTGCCGCGCAGCGAACCAGCCGGGGCATAGACGTTCAGGAACAGGCAGTTCTCCGACATGCTGGCCAGACCGAACGGGCTGCCGTACTGCGGGCAGTGCGGGCCGAACTGTGTTGCGGTGCGCACTCCGGTCCAGTGCGCCGCGGGCTGGGGAGCGCGCCAGCGGAGCGGGCCGACCGGGGGCGCCGCGTAGGAAATTCCGAGGAATTCGTCGATCGTTCCGGCAGCCTGGCCGCGAAGTCTCCCGTCAGCGGTCGTGACGACGGGACTCCCGGCCGAATCCTGGCGCTTGGCCGGAGCCGCGGTCGTGCCGGCGCCGGTCGTGCAGGACGCCAGGGCGACGGCCGCAGCGAGCCCAGCTGCCAGCGGTCCGCATGCCCGCCGGCCGGTCCTGCTGCCCAGCGGCCCGCATGCCCGCCGGCCGGTCCTATTACCCAGCGGGCCGTGTATGTTCCGGCCGATCCCAGTCCCCAGCATCTGCGTTCTCCAGCCATGGGTTACTGGAGAGTAGCTTAATCCGGGCGCCAGCGGAAGTCGCGGCTTCAGGTCATCCGGGTGGGGCCCGCCTTGCTCAGGACGTGCGCCTTAGGGGTGACTGCCGGTCTTGACGTCCGCCAAGGCTGCTCCTACCCTCTTGGTAACCGTTCTGGTAACGATACCGGAAGCGTTATAGACGGAGCTGCCAGCAGCGGTCGGCCCGCTGCGACGGCAGGCCACGCCGTGCTTTCCGCTCATGATCCACAAGGGAGAAGGATGGTGGCGATATGACACAGGCGGTGACGGAGCCGGAGAGCGACAGACCCTTCAAAATCGAGCAACGCGGCATCGACATCGTTCCCGACTCCGAACGGCACGGGAATCCACGGGAACTGTTCTGGATCTGGGCCGCGTCCCTGATGGGCATCGTCGACCTGGTGATCGGCGCGGTCGTCATCAGCCTTGGGCTGAGCCTGTGGGCTGCGGTGGCCGCCGTCGTTATCGGCAACCTCTCGTACATCCTGGTCGGGCTCGTGGCCATGAACGGCCCGGCCGCGGGGACCTCGACGATCGTGATCAGCCGCTCGGCGTTCGGCGTCCGCGGCAACGCCGTGCCGACCTTTTTCAGCTGGTTCACCATCATGTGCTGGGAGGGCGTCAACGCTGTCGTCGGCACGCTGGCCCTGATCGGCATTTTCTCGACCTATGGCCTGAACGGGAACGGCTACAAAGTCCTGTCGCTGATTATCTTCATCGTGCTGATGGTGTCCTGGGCGATCTTCGGGCACGCCACGATCGCGTCCATCAACCGGATCATGACGTACGTGATCGGCATAGCCATGTGCATCGTGCTCTTCTACGGGTTCCAGCACGTGAACTGGAGCTACGGCTGGGGGCACCTGGCCGGGGCCAACAAGGCGACCACGTTCGTGCTCGCCGTCATGATCGTCGCGGCCGCCAACGGCCTGGCGTTCACCAACATGCCCGCCGACTACTCGCGGTACCTGCCGCGTAATGCCAGCCGCTCCAAGATCGCCCTGTACACCGCGCTCGGCGCGTTCCTGCCCGCGACGATCCTGAACGCCGCCGGGGCGATCATCGGCACCAAGCTGAACGCGTTCGACCCGGTGGGCTCGCTCGCCGCGGTCATGCCGCACTGGTTCCGCTTCCTGTTCCTGCTCATCGCGATCGTGTCGATGATCTGGGCGAACATCGTCAACACGTACAGCTCGGGGCTGAACCTGCAGGCGATCGGGGTGAAGATCGCGCGCTACAAGACCGTGCTGATCGACGCGGTGGTGGCGGCCCTATTCGTCTGCTACGCGCTGTGGATAAGCAATTTCGTCGACAGCCTGGAGAACTTCCTCGCGCTGATGATCTGGTGGATCGCGCCGTGGACAGCCATCTACCTGGTCGACGCGTACCTGCGCCGGTTCCGGTACCGCAGCCAGGACCTGCTGCGCCACGGCGGCGGGCTGTACTGGTACCGCGATGGCGTCAACTGGGCGGCGGTTGCCGCTCTGCTGCTGGGCGCCGGGGCCGCTGTGCTGTTCACCAACGCGACACTGTTCGCCAGCCCGCTGACGACTGGCCCGCTCGGCGGCCAGGACTGGTCCATCCCGGCCGGGATGATCGTCGGCGGCGGGGCCTATTACCTGCTGGCCAAGGGAGCGATCGCCCGGGAGAGCGCGCCGGCGCCCGCTACCGTGCAGGCGACCGGAGCAGGCGAAGGAATCGCGTGAGCCACCCGGAACGGCTGATCCTGCGGGCCGGTTGGGTCGTTCCCGTCGATCCTGGCTTCGCGGTCATCCGTGACGGTGAGGTGGTGATCGAGGACGGCGTCGTGATGTCGGTCGGGCGCCAGCTGGACCACGGGCGGGGCGGCCAGCCGGCCGGCACCACGGTGCTGGAGTTCCCCGGTCACGCCTTGCTGCCCGGGCTGGTCAACGTGCATACGCACGTGGCCGGCTGTCTGTTCCGTGGGCTAACCGAGGACCGCACGGACGGCTTCTACGGGCTGGCACTGCCGATGGAGCGCCACCTCGACGCCGAGGCCACCTACCAGCTGAGCCGGCTGGGCATCGCCGAGGTGCTGCTCGCCGGCTGCACCGTCATCCACGAGATCTACCACCACGCGGCGGCGACTGCGCAGGCCGCCGCCGAGCTGGGTGTGCGGGCCCAGCTGGCCATGAAGGTGTTCGACACCGACCTGGCCAGCATCGGCACCGGCGAGCGCCTGCAGATCCCGGACGAGGGAGAGCGCAGGCTGCAGCAGAACATCGAGCTGTACGACGAGTGGAACGGCGCGGCGGACGGACGGCTGGAGGTCCGCTTCGGCGCGCACGCGGCGGACACCTGCTCCCCCCGGCTGCTGGCGCAGATCAGGTCGGAGGCCGCGGCGCGCAGCGCGGGCCGGCACATCCACGTGGCGCAGAGCCCGGAAGAACGGGACTTCATGGCCGCCACGCGCGGCACCGGCTCGATCGAGTTCCTGGGCGACCAGGACTTCCTCGGTCCTGACGTGGTCGTGGCGCACGTGACCTACGCCACCGAGCAGGGCATCGAGCTGCTCGCGCAGACCGACACACCGGTCGCGCACTGCCCGGCGATCCTGGCCAAGCGCGGCAGGTTCGCCCCGGTGCGCGCGCTGTACGAAGCCGGGGTGCGGGTGGGCTGGGGCACGGACTGGGTGACCATGGACCCCTGGGACATGATGCGCTTCGGCATCAGCGTGACCCGGCTGGCCGACCGGCAGATCGACCTGCTCAGCGCCAGGGAAGCACTGTGGCGGCTGACCATGGGGAGCGCGGGTGTACTCGGCATCGACGCTCAGGTCGGCTCGCTGGAACCAGGCAAGCAGGCCGACCTCATTCTGGTCGACCTGCGCCAGCCGCACCTGGCGCCGCTGCACGACCCGGTCGCCACGCTGGTCTATAACGCGTCGGGGCGCGATGTCACGCATGTCATGATCGGCGGCAAGTTCGTGGTCGCCGACCGGCAGCTGCGGACCGCTCAAACCGACGAGGTCGTACAGGAGGCGCAGGCTGTGGCCGACAGGATCTGGGATGCCGCGGGGCTGCGATCGCCCGGCGACGGCGTCGCTGCGCGGTGGCCGGTACCGCTCAGCGCGGGCGGACACGGAGCGCGGCATGCCTGACCGGCAGGGCTCCGAGGTCGCGGTCGTCACCGGCGCCGCAGCCGGGATCGGCAGGGCCGTGGCTCGGCGGCTCGGGGCAGACGGCTACCAGGTGGCTTGCCTGGACATCGATGAGGACGGTGCGGGCCAGACCGCCGCGGAGATCCGGCATGACGGCGGCACCGCCATCGCAGCCGCCCTCGATGTGCGCTCCGAAGACGCCGTCAGGCAGGTCTTCGACCAGGTGCAGGCCGAGCTGGGGACACCGGGCGCGCTGGTCAGCTGCGCGGGCATCCTGCAGATCAGCCCCGCGCTCGAGCTAAGCGCTGACGACTGGAAGCAGACCATCGATGTCAACCTGACCGGCACGTTCCTCTGCGACCAGGCGGCGGCCAGGCTGATGGCGGCCAGCGCGCGCGGCGGCCGGATCGTGAACATCGCGTCGGTGCACTCGACGGCGCCGGGCCGCGGGCTCAGCCACTACGACGCGAGCAAGGGCGGCATCTGGATGCTCACCCGCAACCTCGCCCTGGAACTCGCGCCGCACCGGATCACCGTCAACGCGATCGGCCCCGGGCTGGTAATCAACACCCGGCTGGGCGGCGGGACGTCGGCCGAGTACCTGGACTCGGTGGTGCCGACGATCCCGCTGGGCCGGGCCGGCCAGCCGGACGACATCGCGGGCGCTGTGGCATTCCTCTGCTCGGCTGACGCCTCGTACGTCACGGGCGCGATGCTGTTCGTCGACGGCGGCATGCTGCTGACGGCGCACACCTGACCGTGATGAGCTGGCAGCTGAGCATCATCGAGGTCGGGGTGATTCCCGATATCCCGCTGACCGTGTACTTGCCCGACGCCCCGGTCGGCGCGCTGATCTCCCCGCCGTGCTACTGCTACCTGGCGACCGACGGCAGCAGGATCGTGCTGATCGACAGCGGTCCTGACCACGTCCGCGCGGGTGCGGCCGGACTGCAGATCGACGGCGACAGCCCGGCGCTGCTCACGGCCGGGCTGGAGGCGGCAGGGATCACCGCCGCCGATGTCGACCTCATCGTGCACACCCACCTGCACTACGACCACATGCAGAACGACCTGCTGTTCCCTGATGCGCCTGTGGTTGTGCAGCGCACCGAGCTCGACTGGGCCACATCGCCGGGCAGCGGCCCGTTCTATGTGGACGTCGGCGAACTGACCGGGGCGCTCGGCGAGCGGCTCAGGCTGCTCGATGGCGAGACTGAGATCCTGCCGGGGCTCACCGCGCTGCCGAACGGCGGGCACACCCCCGGTCATCAGTCGGTGCTGGTGCGCACCGGCTCCGGCGACGCGTGCGTGTGCGGCGACATCGTCTCGCTCGAGGAGAACCTGGAGGTCATCGGCGCGGTCTGTCCGGACAGGGAGGGCGCGGAGACGTTCCTCGCGAGGGCGCGCAAGGCCGGCTGGCAGATGCTGCCGAGCCACGACGCGCGGCTGCGCCAGCACGTCTGGTACCTGCGCGTCGGCGCGCCTCGCAGCGAGCGGCACCTGTCCGTCGAGCCGCCCGAGAACGGAAGGCAGGCGTGACCATGCGGCAGTCGGGCGATCCGGCGATCCCCGCCGACCTGCTGATCACCGGTGCCGACATCGTGACCATGGACGCCGCCCGCCCCCTGGTGCGGGACGGCGCGATCGCGGTCCGGGCCGGGCGGATCGGCTGGGTCGGGCCGGCCAGCGAGGCCAGGCAGCGGGTCACGGCGGACAGGACGCTGGACGCGGCCGGCCAGATCGCGCTGCCCGGCCTGATCGACACCCACTTCCACACCGGGCAGCAGCTGCTCCGCGGGAAGATCATCGAGCTGGCCAAACGGCGGCAGCTGCGGCTGCCGATCTGGCGCAACTACCTGATCCCG
>Ga0208725_1000280_pt1 | contig 11910 bp, 26 predicted proteins | sample MicForSoSWNH13_O_FD_188004 | JGI IMG/M metagenome (GOLD analysis project Ga0208725, IMG submission 188004) | Forest soil microbial communities from Harvard Forest Long Term Ecological Research site in Petersham, Massachusetts, USA - MetaG HF011... | ecosystem: Environmental > Terrestrial > Soil... | reverse complement strand
GGCCTGCGGGCCGCGTTCCTCAGGTCCGCAGGCTCACCGTCCGGGTCATGGATGAGCCGCCACACCTCGGCGGTGACGTCCAGCGGGTGCCAGGTGGCATTGGTCGCAGCGATGATGGCCCGCTCCAGTTCGTCCCGGTCCCAGCAGGGGCGCATGCAGCACGCCACGTCCAGGAGGACATGGACAGGAGGGGCGTGGATCTCGCCCGGGTCGGCGTCGGTCACAGCGGGCACTTCTCCTTCGGATGGCCCCGGTGGCCGCACCGCCCGCAGATCTGCCCGCGCTTCGGGATCGGACCTCCGGGCCTGCGCCGCGGTGCCCGGTTGTCAGTGATCGCCAGGTGCTTGAGGTAGATCACCGCCGCGTCCGACACGACGAACGCCGAGCACGGGCCCCCGAGGACGGACATGGTCTCGATGTCCTCCGGGTCGGTGCCCGTCTTGTGCTTGTGGGCGTCCTCGGGCTGGCCGCAGCGGCCACAGGAGGTGATGGCGTTCTGCCGGGAGGTATCCATCAGGCGCACCTCCGGTTGCCGGTGCCGTGCCTCGCGGTCAGCGCGGGCGGCTCGTCGCCGTCAAGCGTGTTGCCGGTGATGACGTTGCGGTCCATGAACGTGACCGGCTCCGCGCCACCGACGGCGAGCCAGAGGACCGCCCTGGCGATCTCGACGGCGACGGGATCGCGGTCGACGCCGTAGACGCACTCGCGCATCACGTCGGGCAGCAGCATGGCGATACCGCGCTCACGGTCCCGGCCGCTGAGGTCCGCGCCGATCAGGCCGAGCCAGCGAGAGGCGATATGCCGGGCGGCGGCGACCAGGTAGATGCCGCATCCGCACGCCGGGTCATAGGCGGTCACCCGCAGTACCTCGTGCGGCTCCCGCGGCTTGATGATCTTGTCGATGGCCAGGTCGATGCTCATCCGGCTCAACGGCAAGGCAACCCCGTCCGGGGTGTACCAGGAGCCTTGTGCCGCGCGCCTGCCCGATTCGGCGTCGAGGAGCCGCTCGCGCATCGCGCCGAGTTCCTCCGCGCCCCAGCCGCCCATGTCCTCGCAGGCGAGCCAGTCCGGCAGCGTCACCTGAGGGTCGGGCCAGGGCGGCTTGAGCCCGCGCTGGGTGGCGATCCGGCAGATGACCGACCGGGCGGTGTCCATGTCGCTCACGCGTACCTCTTCGACGTCTCGTCTCGCCGGGTCCGTCCGCGCTGGATAGGGATCACCTCGGCTAGCGCCGGGGAGCATGACGCCGAGTGGGCGGCGAACAGGAACTCCCCGATGCAGAGGCGCCCGTCAGCGGGAGCGGGGCGGCAGCGGGCGGTGCCGTGCTCGTCCTCGCGGCCGGCGAACGTCCCGGACTCGTCGGGGGTCAGGGCGATTGCCGCGCCGGACGGCATGAGCGCGTACAGCACGTCATGCCCGCAGTCCGGGCAGGCGATGACGCCGGTTCCTGGCTGGGCGGTCATGCCGACCTCGCTTCCGGGTGACGCCAGTTGGCCTTGAGCGTGTTGCAGTCCCGGCAGTACGCGGGATCCGGGCCTGCCCGGAACTCGTGGACGCCTTCCGGCGCGAGGCGCGCTCTGGCGGCGCGCGTCTTGCGCTCGGCTTCGGGCCACCAGGGGCCGTCGTGCGGGAGCCGTCCGGGGTGTTTCGTCGCCGGGTCGGCGGCGAGGATCCGGATGGCCTCGCAGGCAATGGCCCAGTCCCGGTCGGCCACGGAGGGGTTTTCCAGGGCGCGGGCGACGGACCTCGCGGACCAGTCGGGCCGCGTGGCGCAGATCTCGGCAGCGATGGAATGCGTGTTTCGTCCGTTTGCGGGTTTTTCGCCATCGGGATGTTCCCCCTCGGGGACGTCAGGCAGCGCGGACGGGTCCGGGTGTTGCGGCGCGAGGGGGTAGGGGGTTCCCCCTCCGGTTTTAAAATCCCTAAATCCCCTAAGGACAGTGTCCGGCTCTGAAGCGTCCCTGAAACCGGGACCCTTGAGTCCCGGAACAAGGGACGCTTCGTTTTCAGAACCGGGACCCTTCACGGGCTCTGAAGGGTCCCGGTTCAAGGGACGCTTCGCGGGGTTATCCACAGGCGAAGAGTCTGGATCTCCGGGCCTCTTCGCCCCGTTTTGCCCGGCTGTGAGGTCTGGGTCTCCAGGCCCTCCCAGTCCGGGGATCTTGACGAAGGGGGCGATGGCGTAGGACGCCTTCACCCCGTTCCTGCCGCGCTCCATGCGCAGCAGGACGCCCTTGTCGCACAAAGCCGCGATGACCGCGTAGCGCTGCGTCCTGGACAGGCGCAGGCGCGTGACGATCTCTGGCTTGTCCTCGATGCCTGCGGGGCACTCACGCGAGTCATCGATGGCGGACGCTGCGAGGACGAGCAGTACGTACCGCTCCCGCCAGGTCAGTTCGGCGGGGGCGCGGCCGGCGGCTTCCATTACGAGCCGGATGCCCATGTCAGCCTCCCGCCACGGCGGGACGAGGCGGAGCCGGGCGCGTGGTTCCTGAGCGGGTCGCCATGCGCTAACCGGGTTCCTGCGCCTTGCGCGATGAGCACTAGTCACCTTTGGTTCGGGCCTTCGTGTGGGTCGGTCAATCTAAGCATGACGCTAGCGCATGTTAATGACTCGTGTCCAGCCGTCATGCTAACCTGTCTAAGGTGATAGCCCGGCATGACTTGGCAACGTGATGCCAGGTCACCGAAGATGGGAGCATGGGTGACGTAACCGAAGAACTGCTGGCCGCCGTGGCGGCAGCGCGCGCAAGCCGCGCGCAGGCCGACGCCGACCATGAGCACGTCATCGACCTGCTCATCCAGCACCGCCGCGAACGGCCCGAATTCGGCGTCGGCGACCTTGAGACGCTGATCGGCAAGTACCTCGACCGGGGAACGATCAGCCGCCGCACATCCCCCGCGTTCGGCGGCAAGCCGCCGCGCAAGCCGACACGCACGCGGCCCGCCGCCGTCGAGGCGACCTTGCAGCAGATGGCGACCAAGACCCGCGACCGGATCGCGCAGGGCTGCCAGGGTCCGGCCGCGCCGGAGCCGTCCGGCGGCACCCGGCCCCCGGACGGCTCCTGACCCTCCCCGCCTCACCCCGCTGCCCCCGTGACCTCGACCGTGACACCGGGCGCTATCTCGCACCGCTCCTGCCCGCACCGGGCCACCCGCGCAGCGATCGCGGGAGGCAGCCCCGCAGCAGTCAACCTGCCCATCAGGCACGCCACGGCAAGCTCCCCCCGCGTCCACTCGCGGGCATACCCGGAGCCTTTCCCCGTCCCGCCCGCAGGCACCAGGTACCCCTGTGCCGTCCAGTGGTGAAGCTGGCGGTAGGTGATGCCCGCGGCCCCTATCACGTCCGCGTTGGCGAGCAGCTCTCCCGTCTCGCTCACGCGCGGTCACCCGGCCTCAGCAGCTCGTGCGGCTCGGTGCCGAGCGCCCGCGCGATCTCCGCCAGCACGGGCAGCGTGAGATTCCGCTGCCCCGTCTCGATGAGGCACAAGGCGGCCTGCGAGATCCCCGCGTCCAGGGCGACCGTGAGCTGACCCAGGCCCCGCTGCGACCGCAGCCGCCGCATGTTCCCCGCCGCGGTGAGGGAGAGCGGGCACGCGCCGTCCAGGGGCCTCACGAGGCAGCCTCCGCGCCGAACAGGGCATCACCCTCAGCCGCCCTGACGGGCCTGCGCCGTTCCCGCTGCGCCCGGACCACCGCACCGAGCGCCGAGAACCAGCACAGGTGCGGCGGACGGTCCCAGCAGCCGGACGCGCACACGTCGGCGGCCCTCCAGCCCTCCGGACGCTGGAGCGACACGGCGAACCGCGCCGGGTCGAACCCGCTCGTGGCGCCCCCGGCTTCGCGCCACAGGGCGGTGACGAGGGGCCGCTCATCTCCCCGGCCCTGCGGTGCACTCGGGTCCGGCGCACCGCAGGGGGCTCGGAGGGTGCCCCGGACGCGGGGAGGTGATCCCGCGTCCGGGACTGCACGGGCGCGCGTCATGCGAGCACACCCGAAATCCAGAAGCAGCCCAGCCCGATAGCGGCGATGACCACGCAGGCACCGGCCAGGGCCAGCACCGCGAGGACGGTGACCGCCGCCGCGTCACGGGACGCGGGAGGCTCAGGCATCAAGTCCCAGCGGATCACGGGCACACCGCCTTCGCCGCGACATGGCGGTGATGGAGCAGCACCGTCCCGGCGCAAGCCACGTTCATGGACTCCGGGCGTGCCGTCTCGATCTGCACCAGCCGGTGGCAGCGGTCCAGTACCGCTCGCGGCAGCCCGTGATCCTCGGCACCGAGAAGGTAGGCGGCGCGCTCCGGGTGGGTGAACCGTGACAGCTCCGATGCCCCCGGGTCCAGTTCGGCGCCGACCAGCGGGCAGCTATGCGGCAGGTGCTCCACGAGGTCGTCCAGGTCCGCGAAATGCAGCAGCGGGGTATGGGACGGCGTGCCGGGCGTGTCGCTGGCCTGGCGCTTGTAGCGGCGCCCGACCGTGAAGACGAAAGCGGCACCGAACAGGGAGGCGGAGCGCCACAGCGACCCGGTGTTGACCTCGGACTTGGGGTGGTAGATGCCGATGGCGAAGAAGCCTCGGCCTTCGCGGGCGAACTGGCGGCGCGTCACGGCGTCTCCCCTTCGGCACTGTCCAGCAGCGACGCCCGCCGTGCCTCCAGTTCCGCGATGGCGCGCCGGAGTTCCGTTGCCGTCTGCGGCTCCCGCCGCTTGCGGGGCGCGACAGCCGGGGCGCGTGCCGGCGACGCCGCCAGCACGGCGGCGGTCCCCGCGGGCGCACCCCACAACGGCGACCGTTCGGCAACCCTCACGCCTGCCGAAGTGATCGCGGCAGCAGCATGCTCCAGTGCCTCAGCGGGGGCCAGCGTCCGCCGTTCCGCCGCCTTCCCCGGCTCGGACATGAGCTGGACTTTCACCGGCAGCCGGGTCAGCTCCGCCCCGTTGATCAGCGTCCGCTGGTGCTCGCAGCCCAGATCGGAGCACCGGACGGTCGCGATGTGGGCGGTGAGCACGTAATCGCGGGGCCTGATCCAGCATGCGTACCAGGGAAGGTTCGGCTGGCCGCCCATGTCCGCGCTGTTCCCTGGGTCGGTCGCGGTCCATCCGCCGCACCCGCACGACGGGTCGGGGCACTTCTCTCCCCGGTGCCCCTCGGTGATCCTCAGGCGGTCCGGGTAGGTGACGGAGCGGCCCGACACGAACGGGCACGCCTGTCCGGCGTAGGCGGCGCACGGCGGGCAGGCGGGAGGCTCGTCGAAGTGAAGGGTGAGGAGCTGCCGGGGGCCGCAGACGAGGACCGCGCGGGGCGCGGCCGGGTTCCCGCAGGACTGGCAGAGGCATTCCTTCCATGCCCGCTCGTACCGCGCGGTGTGCGGTGACCGGAAGTCGACGCCGCCGCCTGCCAGCTCGGCGTTCACCCACGGCAGCGCGAGTCCCCCGGCGACCGGGCGGTGCGCGAGGCTCAGCGGGATCGGGGGGCGGATGTCCGTCACGGTATCTCCCCGTCGGTGCCGCATGCCGTGCACCGGAAACCGGCGGGCGGTGCTCCGTCGCACCGGGCGCACTCCACCGGCCCGGTCATCTCGGCCAGCGGCACGCCGAGGGTCTCGCAGATCACTACGGCGTAGCCGAGGGGGGTACCGTTCCCCGCCTCGATGCGGGGGATGGTGTTCGCCGACATCCCGGCTCGCAGGGCAAGCTCGCGGGCGCTCCACCCGTGCCGTTCCCGGTGCCGGCGGACGCGCGCGCCGAACGCCTGGTGCACCCTGGCGGCCTGCGGGAGGTGGTCGTAGCTCACGATCCCCCCTGCTGCATGCGCTCGATGTGGTCATGCCGGGCCTGGTTCGCGGCGCCGCGCTTCTCCGTCACGTCGATGACGGTGTCTCCGCACGTCGTGCAGGTCACCTCATAGACCTGCTTGATCACGACGCTGTGCGGTACCGGGGGCGCGCTCGGCAGGTCTCCCGGCTCGATCAGCGCGGCGAGGTTGACGTTCAGCACCGACATGAGCGCCAGAAGCCTGGCCATCGAAATGCTCTGGCGCCCGGCCTCGATGTTCGCGATGGAGGTGCGGGTCACGCCGATCCTGGACGCGAGGTCTCCCTGACTCAGCCCGAGCGCCTTCCTGGCTTCGCGGACCTTGGCGCCGACGCGCCGCCGGATATCAGGGTCGTTCACGTGACGCCCCGGTCCTGCGTGCCGTGGCAGCGTCAAGCCGCGCCTGGTCGTAACGGCAGCACTCCGGGCACGGGCTCCGGTCGCAGCCGGACGGCTCGGGTACTGACTGCTCGATCGCGGTCGCGATCTCCTCGGCGACCGCCGCGCGGATCTGGGCTACGGTCATCTTCACGACCGGGCCTCCCGTTCCTCGTCCATCGCGATCATCTCGGCGACGAGGCGCGCGTATTCGTCCCCGGCGTCGCCCCCCGGCACGGTCCTGCGCCTCTCCCATGACAGGACCTCCGCTGCCCCGGTCCCGCAGGCCGCAGCGATCGCGGCGACGGAGATGCGGCACCGCTTGCGGAGCGCCCCGAGGTCTGCGTCGCACGGCAGCGGAGGGGGAGGTCCCGGTATGGCGGCGGCCAGTTCCGGGTGACGGGCCAGTACCTGCGCGGTGACCCTGGCGACGACCGCCTCGGGTTCCTCCATGTGATCGGCGTGCTGGTAGTACCGGGGGACGGGAGCGCCGTTGACGGGCTGTCCCACCTCGGCCAGGAACGAGACGGGGCGACGGCGGGTGACGGTCACGACCCGGCCTCCCGCGTGTACCCGGCGGCGAGGATCCGGCGGGCCAGCGGCCTCGCGCCATCCAGGCCCATCACGCCGGGCTCCATGAGCACGGCCGCCAGGTCGTCAACCTCGGCAGGATCCGGCTCGTCCTCCGCCTCATCGCAGAGGACCGCCAGCCGTGCCGCCAGGTCACGGATCCCGGCAACGGGGAACGCCTGCCCGGACACGCCCCCTCCGGTCTTGTTCCGGACCTCGATGCGGCCGCCCTCGGCGAAGAACCTCAGGTCAGCACCTGCCGCGAAGAAGCAGATCTCGGCGGCGGGATCACCGGGGCGGTCCAGGATCACCGGGGGGCGCTGCCCCGACGCCTTGTACAGCTCGGTGACGAGTTCCGCCGGCCGTCCCGGTCCTACGCAGACCCCGGCAGCCAGGGTGTCGGTGCTGACGCGCAGCTCGGCGTGCCGCTCCCCGCACGGGATCAGCGCCAGCGTCACGCCGTCCTCGTCGGTGTAGCTCCACGGCTCCGTCATGACGGCTCCCCGAGGTAAGCGCGTGCGGCGGCCAGCGGGTACCGCTCCGCCGCCGCTCCGCCCGGTGCGTCTATAAGCGCGGCTTCACGCTCAAGCCAGCCCGCAATGTCCCGCGCTGCGTTGTGCATCGCGGCGACGTGCTGCGCCTCGTCCTGACGACGGCACACGGCGACGTTGAACGCGCAATCCCAGTCCGGCTCGTCACCCTCGTAATCCTGGGTGGCGGTGACGTCGCGGCCTTCCGCGCGCCACAGACCAGGAGGCATCGCCTCGGCGCGCTCCCGCATGAGTTGCGCGGCGCGGCGGATCGTCTCCGCTGGTGATTCGTCGTTCACAGCTCATCCCCCAGTTCCGCGTACGGCGACGCGAGGATCACGTCCCGCGTAGTCGAGGCCAGTGAGCCGTCTGACTCTGCTAGCCCGAGTCCGGCCAGGACCCCCCCCCGTGTTCCCGAACAGCTCGTGACACGGGTCCTTCGCGAGCCGGACAAGTTCGTACAGCGCGGTCGGGTTGACCCGCTCCAGCAGTTCCAGGGTCAACCCGGTGGTCCGCACGACGGACTCCGGGACCGTGGCGCCCGTGTGCAGGGTGACCACGGGGAAGTTCTCCTCGGTGCTCACGTTCTCTCCTCCTGGTGCATCCCGCAGTGCGGGTTACGTGCCGCCAGCACCCACCCGGCGGCCTTCCCGTCCTCGAATCTCAGCTCCCAGTCACAGGGGCACAGCCGGGGGATCTGGCGGACACCGGACGCAGAGACCAGGACTCGCGGCGGGGGCGGGGCGGTCTTCGCGGTCACCGCGCGCCTCCGTCCCTGCGGAGGTCTGCCATGAGCCGGTTCTCCGCCTCGGGCTGCGCGAGCCGGTGACGGCCGGGGCCGAACACAAGCTCATCCCCGAAGTTCGTGAACCCGTCAGCGGCGAGCGGCGGAACCGGGTCGAGCGTGGCGTACGACGCCACGGGCGGCGGAACGCGCCGGACGGGCCGGGGCGCAGGGACGGCCAGGAGCGTGACCTCCCGGTGCCGCGCGGCCGGCAGTTGCGGCACGGGGCGCACCCCGGCGAGCCGCAGAGCGAGGGCACGGAACCGGGCGCTCACCCGAGCCTCCTGGCGGCAAGGACCAGCACTATGGCGCACACGGCGCACAGGACCGTGATTACTGTCGCCGCCCCGTGCGATGTGGGCTTGCGCTGCTTGCCGACAGACCCGATGGCCGTCACCGCGCCGAGCACGTTCCACCCGGCGATGATGTAAAGAGCGATATTCATGCCGCTATCCCCTCAGGTCGCTCGTACAGGTACTCGCCGCCGTCCTCAGGCAGCCACACCGGGATCCCCGAGGACCCGTTCGCATAGAGCAGGACCGGGACGAGCCGCGGGTCGAACTCGGGCGTGGACCCGTGCCCGATCCAGAACCCCTGCGCTCCCGTCCCCATCTCGCGGTCGCGCGTCTCGGCGCGGCGGTGGCAAGACGGGCAGAGCAGCACGCAGTTCGCCGCCCCGTTGATCACCGAGTCACGGGAACCCCCGGCACCTCGCGCGGCCCTGCGCTGGAATTCGCCGCCGCCGATCCCGAGGAACACCCCGCACGACTCGCACACGGCCTCGCAGGGATCCCCGCGACCCGCCCTGGCGCGCACCAGGAGCTTCACGCGGGGCGTGAACTCGCCGGGGGGCCTGCGGGACCTCCCCGCGGGCCTGCGTGCCCTCAGCGGCGTCCTGCGCGCCGGGAGGGCGTTCCCCGCCAGCGGCCCGCCCGGGGCCATCGGCGCCCGGCGTGCCGGCGGGGTCACGCGGGAAGGCTCGCCTGACCGCTTCACGCCGCACGCCCCGTCACCGCGTCATAGAGCGCCATCGCCCACTTCGCGTCACCGAGCGCGGTATGACGGTCCTCGTCGCTGACCGTCACGCCGAGAGCGGCTGACAGCTCGTCCGAACTCCACGGCGGCGTAGCCAGGTGCCGCTGCCAGCTCCCCTCTTCAAGGGTCGCCTGGCGGTTCTCCAGCACGGCGGCGTTGCGGTGCAGCCACCCGGCTGCCAGCGCCTCCACGTCGATCAGGTGGTAATGCCACGACGGGAGGATGCCGTGCGCCCGCATCCTCGTGCCGAGCACGCCGGCGTCGAAGCTCACGACCGCGCCGGCGAGGTGCGCGCCGCGGGTGAGCTGCTCGACCTGCGTGAGGACATACTCCTCGGGCACGCAGCCTTGCGACGCGGCGGCAGCGGAGTAGTCCGGGTGGCGCTCATAGAACCGGCCGACCTTCAGCGCGGACGGCTCCGCGTTGCCCAGGTCGAGGTCACCGGCGCGAACGAACCAGCGGTACTCCTCGCCGGCCCCGCGCCCGTCGCGGACGATGAGACCCACTTCCCAGGCGCGGCGATCGGGACGGAGACTGGTCGTCTCGGTGTCGATGAAGCAGAGGCGCGTCATGGCATGATCCCGCTCCCGGCCAGCGACACCTCAGCGCGCATCGCGGCGCTGAGGGACCGGCCTGTCTCGATCTGGACCTTGATGGTGGCGATACGCCCGCGGCAGGCCCGGAGCACCTGCTCGGCGATCTCCGCGTCGAGCTTCTCCGTCGCCGCCGCCCGGACCGCCTTGTGCTTGCGGACGTCCATCGCGCCTTCGGCGGACAGGAACGCCCGCGAGTAGGCGAGTTCGTAGGCGTGCCGCGTCGTGACCGCCTTGCGGTCGAGCACGTCGGCGTCGCTGGTGGCCTTGTCGAGTTGCCGGGACAGGTCGGAGAGCCGGGCGGCGATGTCGCCGAGACCGGGCGCGCTCATCATTCCCGCGCTCCCGTCTCCGGCTCCCGGTCGTCCGCCTCGTCACCGGCGGCCGGGAGGGCGAGCGCCCCCAGCTCGATGCCCGCCAGCTCACCGGCCTGCCACGCGGCCATGATCTGCTCGCGGCGCTCCTTCGCCCCGCGCCCGTTGAAGGCGAACGACCCGGTCGGCCTGTGGTGCTCGATCTCGGCGAGCAGGGTGTCCCCGGTTTCCTCGTCGATGAGCTTGCCGCCGCTGTCGATCAGCTCTTTCAGCAGCGCCTCGCGGTTCGCCGGGCGGATCCGCTCCCGGACGGTGCCAGGGAAGCATGCCTTGACCATGGCGATGATCTCCGCGTCCGACCACGCGGACGTGATCACGTACTCCTCGATCGCCTCCGGGTTGTGCTCCCGGAACCATGCCATCAGCGTGCTCTCGGCAACGGTCACGGACTCCGAGCCGTCCTTGATGGAGATCATGCCGATCTCCGATCCGTCCGGGAGGGTGACCGCCTGCTGCGGGTGGCCGTCCACGGTGCGGACCACCCGGAACACCGGCTCGGCGGCCTTGCGCGCCTTCGCGTACTCGGCTTCCACCGCCTTGCCGAGGGCCTCCAGGGCGGCGACCCTCAGCGCGTGCTGGCGGGGTGTCATCTCGGTCACGCCGCCTTCCTCGCCTCGTCTGCGGCCTGCGGGAAGCGGGCGCGGATCGCGGCGAAGATGCGGTCCGCGCGGGCGGCGTCCATCTGGCCGCCCTGGAACAGCTCCCTCAGTTCCGCGACTGCGGCTGCTGCTTCCTCGTCGCCTGCGAGTCCCTCGACCTTCGCCGACCACGGGTCCTCCGGATCCAGTACGGCGGCCCTCTGCTGCGCGGCGCGCCCGAGGTCCTCGATGCGCGCCCGGAGGATCTCCTGGACGCGCAGGGCGTCGTCCTTCGTGCACTGCCCCGCGTGGGCCTTCTCGGCGGATTCCTTCCAGAGCGCCCGGCAGCCTTGGGCGTCGGGGATGCTCGCGGCACGGGCGAGCGCGTCGTCAAGCCATCCCTGATCGGCGGCGGCCTGCGTCTCCTGTGGCGCCTCGGCGGAGGCGCGCCCTGAACGCGGGCCGCGGCCGTTCGCCGGGCGCTGTGCCGGGACCGCGTTATCGAACACGTCGCCCGCCGATCGCTGGTGCCGGTCCTCGGCGGCGGCCGCGTCGTCGTCGTCGCTGTCCGGCGCCACGCCGGTCACGGCGCACAGGCAGTACCGGCGCGCGTACGTGATCGCGGAGCCGATCTGCTGCGGCGAGCCGCCTGATGGCAGCGGGTACATGCCGTCCTCGCGCTCGCCCGCCACGTGCATCAGCGAGTAGGCGAGAACGAACTGCCCGTCGATCAGCGTCGGGCGGGACGTGAACGACAGCCCGAGCGCCCCCATGAGGGGCAGCACTTCCGCGCTCACGTCGGCCAGGTCGGCGTACTTGTAGGTGTAACCCTGCTTCCCGTCCTTGCCGGGAACCTTGGCCGTCTCGCCCTTGCCGATCTTCGGCAGCCGGGTCTGAAGGGCGGCCAGCGCCTCGAACAGGCTTCCCGGCACAGTCGTCTCGCTCATTCCGTCCCCCCTGCCCGCAGCCCGAGGGCCGCGATGATCTCCCCGGCGTCCTGCGCGGCCTCGACCGCGCGGCGCATCTCCTGGTAGGCCGCCGTGTCGGCGGCGTCATTGCCGTGGCCCTCGCACCGGTCCCCGGCGGCGTCGCGGCAGCCGGCGCAGCCGTAGGTGTCCGGCTCGCGCCCGGCGATCGCGTCATCGATGAGGGCGAGCATCCTGGCCTTCAGCGGCAGCCCGGTCATGACGTTCACCCGTGCACCTCCCCGGCGTCGGCGAGGCCGTCAACCTCGACGGTGCGGCCCGTCGGCG
>Ga0208725_1000279_pt1 | contig 11913 bp, 5 predicted proteins | sample MicForSoSWNH13_O_FD_188004 | JGI IMG/M metagenome (GOLD analysis project Ga0208725, IMG submission 188004) | Forest soil microbial communities from Harvard Forest Long Term Ecological Research site in Petersham, Massachusetts, USA - MetaG HF011... | ecosystem: Environmental > Terrestrial > Soil >... | reverse complement strand
ACGATGACCAGCCCGAGCAGATTCTGCAGCAGGTTGAGCTGGTCGAACTCCCGGAACAGCCCGATGATGAGCGCCTGCCCGGGGATCATCTGCACGATCAGCAGCATGATCAGGAACGAGGCGCGGAACCGGAAGCTGAACCTGGCCACCGCGACCGACGCCAGCAGCGCCAGAAACGAGGAGATCGCTGTCGCGGCCAAAGTGACCGCCAGGCTGTTGCGGAAGAACAGCCACACCGTGCCGATGCCCGAGGCCTGTCCGCTGATCACCTGGGTGAAGTTGCCGAACGTGGGGCGGGCCGGCAGCAGGCTGGGCGTGAGCGAGTAGATCTCCTGGGACGGCTTGAAGGCCGTGGACACCATCCAGAAGATCGGGAACAGCGTGACGAGCGCGACCAGCACGCCCAGGCCATTGAGGCCGATCTTCCGTGCCTGCCTGGCCTTCCGGGGGCTCATCCGGGTGGAGATCACGTCAGGGCTCCCTGCCGGACGGAGGAGCGGACGTAGCCGAGGGTGATGATGAGCAGAATCAGGGTGAAGATGATGGCCAGCGCGCCACCGAGGCCGTAGCTGGGCGGGAACGTGAAGCCCTTGTCGTAGATATAGAGGCCCAGGTTGAACTCGTTCCGGTTGGCCAGGCCACCGGTCAGCAGGTACGTCTGGGTGAAGATGTTGAAGTCCCAGATCACCGAGAGCAGCAGCAGCACCAGGAAGATCGGCTTGAGCAGCGGGTAGGTGATCCGCGAGAACACCCGCCACGGGCTGGCGCCATCGATCCGCGCGGCCTCGTAGAGCTCGGCGGGGACGGTCTTGAGGCCGGCCAGCACGCTGACGGCGATGAACGGGAACGACGTCCAGACCACCAGCACGGTCAGCACCGTGTACGCCTGCAGCGGGCCGGTGGTCGTCCAGTTGTACCCGGCCCAGTCGGTGCTGCCGACCAGCCAGTGCGGCATCTTGCTCAGGGCCCAGTCGACCAGCCCGCCGTCCGGGTTGAACAGCCAGTAGAACAGCACGCTGCCGGCGACCGGGGGAGTGGCCCAGGCGAGCAGCGCGGAGATGGCCACGAACCCCGACATCTTGGGTCCGAGCCGGTTCAGCAGCAAGCCCACCAGGGTGCCGGCGACCATGGTGAGCGGCACGACCACCGCGGCGAAGAGAACCGTGATCCGCAGCGAGAGCCAGAACTCCGGGTCGGCGAACGTGCTGGTGAAGTTGCCGAACCCGATCCACTGGACCGGCGCGGCCCCGGTGACCTGCGGCAGCCCATAGTTCTGGAACGAGTAGAGCACCATCTGCGCTAGCGGCCAGAGATACACCAGCCCGATGCCGGCCAGAGCCGGAACCAGCAGCAGGTACGGAGCCAGCCGGTGGCGGCGGATGAACGCACCGGTGTGGGCGTCCGGGTGCGCGGCCGGCTTTCCGGGAAGCTGCACCACTGTCTCAGCCATGCGTAGGGTCCCCCTGGGCACGCGGTCAGTGTCCCGGCCGGCCGGCCAGCCGTGCCATCGTGGCCGGCCGGGACGGTACGCCGAAAGATCAGGATTCGGAGCCAGTGTTCAGCACGTTCTGCAGCTCGGTGTTGGCCTTGCTCACCGTCGCCGCGAAGTTGCCGCCTTGCATCAGCGACTTCATCATCGTCGGGATGATCGCGTCGGTGGCGTCGGCGGTCGCCCAGTTCGTCGAGTTCAGCGGCGAGATCTGGGTGTAGGCGGCTGCCTTGGCGAACCCGGACATGACCGGGCTGCCCGAGTACTTGCCGCCGGACAGCGCGGACGTGAACTCAGGGAAGAAGCCCTGCAGGTTGGCGAACGTGGTCGCGTTGGACGGGCTGTCCATGACGCTGACCAGGTCCCACGCCGCCGTCTTGTTCGGGCTCTTGGCCCAGACGCCGAGGTCGGAACCACCCGCGAAGGCCGGCGCCGGGCTGGGGCCGTTCTCGCTGGGGATCGGGAACGATGCCCAGTCCGACTCGTACTTCGTGCTCACGGCCTCCAGCGACGACTGCGCCCACGGGCCGTCGATGTACATGTCCAGGGTGCCCTTCGCGAAGTCCTCGTCGGAGCCGCCGGAGGTGGCGCCGGGGGCGCCGAGCTCGGTCTCGCCGATGTACTTGGCCGGTGACACGTGGTCGGTCAGCAGCAGGTCGGCGTAGAACTTGATGCCGGCCTCAGACTGCGGGGTGTTCAGCTCGGCTACCCATTTGCCGTCCTTCTTCACCGCGACCTGGCCGCCCGCTCCCCAGATGAAGCTGACGATCGCGTTGGTGTAGTCGCTCGGCGCGCCGAGGCCGTAGCTGCCCGGGTTCTTCGCCATCAGCAGCTTGGCGTCGCTGACCAGCTCCGGCCAGGTGGTGGGCGGCGCGGTGATGCCGGCCGCGGCGAACTGGTCCTTCCGGTACCAGATTCCGCGCACGCCGCCGAACCACGGGACGGCGTAGTTGCTGCCGTTGATCGTGTCGTTGGCGAGGTTGCCCGCAATGATGTCCGAACTGGGCTTCCAGGTCTTCACGTCGCTGGTGATGTCGGCCAGCGCGCCCTGGGCCGCCACGCCCGGCGTGTCGGTGTTGCCGAGCTCGGTGATGTCCGGGCCACCCTTGCCGCTGGTTAGCGCGTTCGTCCAGTCGGTAGTCCGGTCGGTCCAGGGGATCCAGTCCACCACCACCTTGGTCTTCTTGTACTGCGGGAACTGCTTGTGGAACTGGGCAACCACGCCGTTCATCCAGGCGACCTGGGACGGGACGGATGCGCCCATCCGCCAAACGGTCAGCTTGGCAGGCGCCGCCGCCGCCGCTGCCGCCGCCGATGAGCTGCTGCTCGAGCCGCAGCCTGCTACTCCGGCCGCGGCTCCTGCAAGCACCACGGCAGCGCCGATGGTGGCTGCCGATCTGGTGAGGTTCACTGCTCGATCTCCCTTCCCGGCTGTTCTCGCGGGCCGCGTCCGCCGGGGCGATGCGCCCGCTGCGACCGAATCTGGGCAGAAACTAACAGGAAACTTTCCTATAAGATAGAGCCCGTTGCCAGATTGAGACACAATCTGTCCTGGCGGAGCCCCCGGCGCCGGCGAGCCGGCCCGGGGCGGGGTCTGTCTGGCCAGCGACGCCGCCGTACGGTACCCATAGCCTGGGAGGGGGCTGCATGGAACGACGGCCAGGAACGCCAAGCCTGCTGCGCGAGCTGAACGACCGCTCTGCGCTCGAACTGCTGCTCGCCAGCGGCCCGATGACCCGGGCGCAGCTGGGTGAGCACACCGGCCTGTCCAAGGTGACTGCGTCACAGCTGCTGGCCAGGCTCGAGGAGCGCGGCCTGGTCCAGGTGGCCGGGGAGCAGGCGGGCGGCCGCGGGCCGAACGCCGCTCTGTACGGCGTGGTGCCGTCCGCCGCCTACGTCGCCGGGCTGCACGTTGATCACTACGTGGTCAGCGCGGGCGTGGCCGACGTGACCGGCCGCGAGCTTGCGGTTGTCTCGGTGGACCCGAACGGCGGCCAGGACCCGGTCGAGCTGGTGCGCGGCGCGGTCGCCGCGGCCTCAGGCTCGGCTGGCGTATCGCCCGACGAGCTGCGGTCGCTGGTGATCGGGACTCCCGGTGTGCTGGACCCGCAGACCGGCGAGCCGCGGCTGGTGGCCAACCTGCCCGCGTGGCACGAGGGAGTCCTCGACGCTCTCCGCGCCGACCTGGGCAGGACGGTGACGATCGAGAACGACGTCAACCTCGCCGCGATGGCCGAGCGGGTCATGGGCGCCGCCGCGGAGGTGGACGACTTCGTGCTGGTATGGATCGGCATCGGGGTCGGCCTGGCGACCGTGCTCGGCGGGCGCCTGCACCGCGGTGTCGGCGGGGCGGCGGGCGAGATCGGCTACCTGCCGGTGCCGGGCGTGCCGCTGCCGCAAGACGTGAGCCATCCGGCGACGGGCGCGTTCCAGTCCCTGATCGGCGCCCAGACGCTGATTCCGCTGGCGGCCAGCTACGGGTTCGCCGAGAGCACGGCGGGGGCCGCGGTGCGGGCCGCTCACGAGGCTGCCTCGGCTGGCGACCAACGGGGCAGCGCGTTCCTCGACGAGCTGGCCGGCCGCGTGGCGACCGGCGTGGCCTCGATCTGCGTGGTACTAGATCCAGGGCTGGTGGTGCTCGGCGGGGAGGTCGGCCTGAGCGGCGGCACCGCGCTGGCCGACCGGGTCGCGGCCGAGGTGGGCCGGATCAGCCCGGCCAGGCCGCTGGTGGTGCCGACGAGCGTGACCGGCGACCCCGTCCTGTGCGGCGCGATCAGAGCCGCGGTCGACCAGGCCCGCCAGGAACTCCTGGCCTCCGTAGCCAGTACTTAAAACGGGTCTGGCTCATCAGCTCGGGCACCGCGCGGAAGGGCTGAGAAGGCAACCCTGAATGGGCTGACCGGTTTGCTGCAGTCCCCGCGGGGTATGCGGCAGCCGTACGATTCATATCGTAATCGGGGGGGTTCGATCGTGAGCAAGTTGCGGATGCTTCTCATACCGCTAACCGTTGTCGCAGCAATCGTCGTCATGGCCATGACCAGGCGCCCGGGCAAGGCCCGTCGAAGCCAGCGTCGTAGCAAGTAAAGGATCGGGATTCGAGCCTGATCCTGTAGAGCCTTACAGCCGGGCCGTTCATCAGGGCGGCCCGGCTGGCTGCCTACGCGGGAGTAATGGCACAGGCGCGCAATGGCAAATTGGGCGCAAATTACCGGCGGCCGGAATTGTTACCTGGATAGTTCAGCGGCGTAATTCCGCTGAGCCCACTCATAGTGCTCGAGGTCTTCGCCGCGGATCCGGTCGAGGGTCAGGATGATCAGCCGGGCCACCGCCTCCTGGCACTGCCCGGCGCTGGTCAGCGCAAGGGCGAGGAACGCCGCGATCGAGTCGTGTCGGCCTGCTTGTAGACCGGCGCCGTCGGCCTAGGGTGGCCTGATGAAGCTTCTCCTTACCGACTCCGGGGTCAGGAACGCAAGCATCCTGGCGGCGCTGGTCGATCTCCTGGGCAAGCCGATCGCCGAGGCCAGCGCCCTCTGCATCCCCACGGCGGGATACGGGGGCCCTTACGGGGATCCGGTCGGGCCATGGCGTTTCATCAGCGGGCGATCCCCCAGTCCCATGACCGAGTTGGGGTGGAAGTCGGTGGGCGTGCTGGAACTAACCGCACTGCCCAGCATCGACACGGAGCGCTGGGTCTCCTGGGTCCGAGAGGCAGACGCCCTGCTGGTGAACGGCGGCAACACGTTGTATCTGTGCCACTGGATGCGGGAGTCCGGACTGGCCGGCCTCTTCCCGTCGCTGCGTGACACGGTCTACGTCGGGCTCAGTGCCGGGAGCATGGTGCTGACTCCACGCATCGGGGAGCACTTCGTCAGCTGGAAGCCGCGCACCGGTGATGACAGCACGCTGGGAGTCGTCGATTTCTCGATCTTCCCGCACCTCGACAGCCCGGACAACACCATGGCCGAGGCGGAACGGTGGGCCGCCGAGATAAAGGGTCCGGCATACGCCATCGACGCTCAGACCGCCATCAAGGTGACCGACGGCGGCGTCGAGGTCATTTCCGAGGGGTACTGGAAGCTGCTCAACCCGGCAGTATGAACGTCGACGATCCGTCAGCCAGGCGCCGGGAAAGACGGGGCTACGGAGCGCGCAGGCGCAGGCCACGGGGGGTGGGGCGGAAGCCGGCCTGCTCCAGCGCCTGGGCCAGCGGGGAGTCGTAGACGCCGCCGCCGTCGGCGCGTTCCACGGTGAGCCGGCCGAGCGCCCCCTTGCGGACGGCGTCGGCGAGCGCCGCGGCCGCAGGATCGAGCAGATCCGGGTCGCTGGTCCAGGACAGCAGGGTCTTGCCGCCGCGCTCGACGTAGAGCACCAGCTCGCCGTCGGCCAGCACCACGAGCGCGCCGGCCTTGCGCCCCGGCCGGTGCCCGCCCGGGGTCTCGTCCGGCCGGGCCGGCCAGGGCAGCGACGAGCCGTAGGCGTTCGCCGGGTCAGCGGCCGCCAGCACCACGATCGAGCCGTCCTGGCCATCGGCCATCGCGCGCATCCGGTCCACCGCTCCGGGCAGCGCGAACTGTGCCGCGCCCAGGCCCTCGACGAAGTAACCGCGCCGGCACTGGCCGGCCTCCTCCATCGCCCGGAGCACCGGGTAGAGCGCGCCAAACCCTCCGGTCACCCGCTCGGCCGCGACCGCGCCGCGGATCAGCACGCCGTGCCGGTCCAGCAGCGTCCCGGCGAGTGCGTGCAGCCGCCTGGTCCGGTCCGGCTCGGGCTGCGGCAGCAGTGACCACCGCCCGCTGACCGTCGGCGGGCCGTTCCGGGACGGTAGCGCCGCCCGGCTGAGCCGTGGCCTTCGCAGCCCAATGACGCCCGGGCCGCCAGGCAGGCCCGCGCGGCCGTTCCGCCCGCCCCGGCTGCCCTGGCCGTTCCGGCCGGGCCGGGCAGCGCCCGGCAGCCCGGGCGCATCCGGCGACGTGCGGCCGTTGAGGTCGGCGCGTGCCATAGCGGCTCCGTCGCCGGCGCGTTCTGCGGCGGCCCGAGCTGCGGGAGACACCGCACCGCCCGGCCCGGGCCCGGGCCCGGCATCGGCCACGGGCCTGCCCGTGCCCAGCACGGTTCGCAGCGGCGCCAGCGTGTCGTTGGTCAGCCTGCCCGCCCAGACCAGATCCCAGATCGCCGCGGCGAGGGTCTGGTCGGTGAGGCCAAGGGCCGCCGCCGACTCGCCGTCGCCGCGCAGCTGGGCTGCGACCCGGTCGGCGAGCGCGCGGAAGAACAGCGCGCCGCCACCGCCCAGGGCCGCGAGCACCGCGTCGTGCAGCGGCGTCATCGTGATCTCGGCAGGTTCGCCGAGCAGCAGCGGTGCGGCGTCAGCGGGGGCGAGCACCAGCCAGCCGTCGCCGCCGGGCAGGCCGCCGGCCCCCGACCACACGATCTCGCCGGCGGCGGTCAGCTCGTCGAGCAGCGCGGGGGAGTAGCCGGGCACCCGGGCGGGCAGCACCAGCGTCTCCAGCGCCGAAGCCGGGATCGCGGCCCCGGCCAGCTGCTCGATGACGTCGTACACGGCATCCGCCGTGGCGGGGCGGGCCGGGCGGTCCGGACGCGCCCCGGTGCCGCGGGCCCGGCTGGGGCCGGCCGCGCGGGCCGCGTTCTGCCAGGCGGGCAGGAATCTGGCCAGCACCTGCGGCGGCACGGGCTCGGCCTCCCGGCGCAGCTTGGCCAGGCAGCGGCGGCGCAGCAGCCGGAGCATCCCGGTCTCGCACCACTCGGTTCCGCGGCCGCCGGGCAGGAACTCGCCCTCGGCCACCCGCCCTTCGGCGGCGAGCCGCCGCAGCGCGTCGGTGGTCACCGCCGAGCCGAGACCGTACCGCTGTGCCACCGTCGCCGCCGTGAACGGCCCGTGCGTGCGGGCGTACCTGGCCACCAGGTCGCCCAGCGGATCCAGGGTGGGCTCGGTGAACGCGTCGGGCACTCCGGGCGGCAGCGCCACCCCGAGCGCGTCGCGCAGCCGGCCCGCGTCCTCGACCGCCGCCCACCGCTCCTGGCCGGCGACCCTGACCTGGATCAGCCGCCGCTGCTCGGCCAGCTCGGCGAGCCACCCCGGCGCAGCGCCGGGTTCCGCGCACCGTTCCTCGACTTCCATGGCCGACAGCGGGCCCAGGGCCGCGAGCATGTCGGCCACCGCCTCCGGGCCACGGCACCGGCGGTGCGCCGAGATCCACTGCGCGTCGCGTTCCGTCTCACCGACGATGTCCGGGTCCAGCAGTTCCCGCGCATCGGCCTGGCCGAGCAGTTCGGCCAGCAGCGACGAGTCCAGCGCCAGCGCCTGGGCCCGGCGCTCGGCCAGGGGCGCGTCGCCCTCGTACATGAACGCGCCCACGTAGCGGAACAGCAGCGAGCGCCCGAACGGGGACGGTGCGGGCGTCTCCACCTCCACCAGCCGCACCCGGCGCGCGGCGAGGTCGCGCATCAGGCTGGCGAGGCCCGGCACGTCGAACACGTCCTGCAGGCACTCGCGGACCGTCTCGAGCACGATCGGGAACGTCCCGTACTGGCTCGCCACCGAGAGCAGCTGCGCCGAGCGCTGCCGCTGCTGCCACAGCGGGGTCCGCCGTCCCGGCTGCCGCCTGGGCAGCAGCAGGGCCCGGGCGGCGCACTCCCGGAACCTGGACGCGAACAGGGCGGACGAGCCGAGCTCGGCGGTGACGAGCTCTTCTACTTCCTCCGGGTCCAGCGCGGCGATGCCGGCCGGCGGCGGGTCGTCGGCGTCGGGCACCCGGATCACGATGCCGTCGTCGGTGTGCAGCGCCTGCACGTCCATGGCCTGGTAGCGCTCGCGCAGCCGGGCCGCGATCGCCAGCGCCCACGGGGCGTGCACCCGGGCGCCGTAAGGACTGTGCAGCACCAGCCGCCAGTCGCCGAGCTCGTCCCGGAACCGCTCCATCACCAGGGTCTTGTCGTCGGGCAGGTAGCCGGTGGCGGCGCGCTGCGCGGCCAGGTAGCTGATCAGGTTCGCGGCGGCGAGCTCGTCGAGGCCGTCGCCGCGCAGCCGCTGCGCCGCGTCCTGCTGGCTGGCCGCGCCGAGCTCGCGGTAGTACTCGCCGATGGCCCGGCCGAGCTCGGCCTGGCGGCCCGGCGCGTCGCCGTGCCAGAACGGCAGCCTGCCCGGCTGGCCGGGCGCCGGCGAGACGAGCACCTGGTCGGCGGTGATGTCCTCGATCCGCCAGGAACTCGCGCCGAGCACGAACACGTCGCCGACCCGCGACTCGTACACCATCTCCTCGTCGAGCTCGCCGACCCGCCGGGAATGCCGGCCGGAGCGATCCCGCTCGCCGCCCGCGAGGAACACGCCGAACAGCCCGCGATCCGGGATAGTCCCGGCGTTGGTGACGGCCAGCCGCTGCGCGCCCGGGCGGCCGTGCAGCATGCCCGTGGTGCGGTCCCAGACCACCCGGGCCCGCAGCCCGGCGAACTCCTCGCTGGGGTAGCGGCCGGCCAGCATGTCGAGCACCGCCTCGAGCACCGGGCGGGTGAGGCTGGCGAACGGCGCGGCGCGCCGGATCGTCTGCTCCAGCCGGGTGATCTCCCAGTCGTCCATCGCGGTCATCGCGACGATCTGCTGGGCCAGCACGTCGAGCGGGTTGCGCGGCATGCGCAGCTCCTCGATCACGCCGTCCAGCATTCGCCGGGCCACGACCGTCGCCTGCATCAGGTCGCCCTGGTACTTGGGGAAGATCAGGCCACGGGAGATGTCGCCGACGTTGTGGCCGGCCCGCCCGGTCCGCTGCAGCCCGCTGGCCACCGACGGCGGCGCCTCCACCTGGATGACCAGGTCAACCGCGCCCATGTCGATGCCGAGCTCCAGGCTGGACGTGGCGACCACGGCCGGCAGCCGGCCGGCCTTCAGTGCCTCCTCGATCTGGGTGCGCTCCTGCCGGGACACCGAGCCATGGTGCGCGCGCGCCACCTCGGTGGGAGCCCCCCCGGCCGCACCGGACTGGCCCATGAGCTCCGCGGGGGAGCGGGGCGGCGGCCCGTTCCGGCCGGCCCGATCCTCGGCCCGCTCGGCGGCGAGCTCGTTGAGCCTGGCGCAGAGCCGCTCGGCCAGGCGCCGCGAGTTCGCGAACACGATCGTGGACCGGTGCGCCTCGATCTCGTCGAGTACGCGCTCCTCGACGTGCGGCCAGATGGAGCGCCGCCGCACCGGGTCGTCGGGGTGCTGGTCGTCGCCTGGTGCCCCGGCGGCGGTTTCGAGGTCGGCCATGTCCTCGACCGGGACGATGATCTGCAGGTCGAGCCGCTTGTCGCTGCGTGGCTGGACAACCGTGACCGGCCGGCTGCCGCCGAGGAACGAGGCCACCTCCTCGGGCGGTCGGACCGTGGCGGACAGCCCGATCCGCTGGGCCGGGCCCCGCTGGGCAGGCCCTCGCTCGGCCGGCTCTTCCCGCAGCGCGTCAAGGCGTTCCAGCGACAGGGCCAGGTGCGCACCGCGCTTGCCGCCCGCGAGCGCGTGCACCTCGTCCACGATCACGGTCTCCACGTTGCGGAGCGTCTCCCTGGCCTGGGAGGTGAGCAGCAGGAACAGCGACTCGGGCGTGGTGATCAGGATGTCCGGCGGCCGGCCGGACAGCTTGCGGCGCTCGTCGGCAGCGGTGTCGCCGGTGCGCACGCCGACCCGGATGTCGGGCTCGGGCAGGCCGAGGCGCCGGGCCGCCTGGCCGACCCCGGTCAGCGGGGAGCGCAGGTTCCGCTCGATGTCCACGGCCAGGGCCTTCATCGGCGAGATGTACAGCACCCGGCAGCGCTGCCGCGGATCCGCCGGAACTGGCTCGGTGGCCAGTTTGTCGATCGCCCACAAGAACGCGGCCAGCGTCTTTCCCGACCCGGTCGGCGCGATCACCAGTGTGTTGTCGCCCCGGCCGATCGCCGCCCACGCCTCGGCCTGCGCCGGGGTGGGCATGGCGAACGCGTCGCCGAACCAGGCCCTGGTCGCCTCGCTGAAGCCGGGCACCTGGCCGGTGACCGGTGTGTGGACAGACATACATACATCCTGCCTCGACCCACCGACAGCCCGAGCCAGGGAACCGGGCCTATTGCTTAGGGCGAACCGGGGGAAGATGCTGATGGGGCTGCATTGGCGCAGGGCCCGGCCTGGGAGGCGATATGGCGAGTCTGACCTCGGTGTTGAGGCAAGCGGTGGCCGATCATGCCGATCGCCCAGCGGTGCGCATGGAGGAGAACGCGCTTACCTACGCGGACCTGTGGGACGCCGCCGCCCGCGTGGCTGAGCTGCTGAAATCGTTTGGCGTGGAGCCGGGTGACCGGGTCGGCGTGATGCTGCCCAACGTGCCCGCGTTCCCGATCGCCTATTACGGCACGCTCGGCGCCGGAGGTGTCGTGGTGCCGATGAACCCGTTGCTCAAGAGCCGCGAGGTCGCCTACTACCTGGGTGATTCCGGCGCAAAGGTGGTGTTCGCCTGGCACGCAGCGGCCGGCGAGGCCGCCAAGGGCGCCGCGGAGACCGGCACCCGGGTCGTCGAGGTCACCGACCCGCTGCTGACGCTGGCCGGCCCGGATCCGGCGCCGATCACCGCGGACCGGGCCGACGACGACGACGCGGTGATCCTCTACACGTCGGGCACCACCGGCAGGCCCAAGGGCGCCGAGCTGACCCACGCGAACCTGACCCGTAATGCCGAGCTGACCGCCACCACGCTGCTGAAGAGCGGCACCGGCGACGTGGTCATGGGCTGCCTGCCGCTGTTCCACGTGTTCGGCCTCACCTGCGGGCTGAACGCGACGGTCGAGGCCGGCAGCACGCTGACGCTGCTGCCCAGGTTCGACCCCGGCAAGGCGCTGGAGATCATCCAGCGTGACCAGGTCACGATCTTCGAGGGCGTGCCCACGATGTACGCGGCCATGCTGCACCACACCGGCGAGCGGCCGGACGTCTCGTCGCTGCGGCTGTGCATCTCCGGCGGCGCGGCCATGCCGGTTGAGGTCATGCGCGGGTTCGAGGAGGCCTTCGGCTGCATCATCCTTGAGGGCTACGGCCTGTCCGAAACCTCCCCGGTCGCGTCGTTCAACCACCCGGACAAGGTGCGCAAGCCCGGGTCGATCGGCACGCCGATCGCCGGCGTCGAGATGCGCCTGATCGACGCCGATGGCGCGGACGTGCCCGCCGGCGAGATCGGCGAGATCGCGATCAGGGGCCACAACGTGATGAAGGGGTACTGGGGCAGGCCGGACGCCACGGCGGAGGCGATCGTTGGGGGGTGGTTCCGCACCGGTGACCTCGCCAAGGTCGACGAGGACGGCTACTACTACATCGTCGACCGGAAGAAGGACCTGATCATCCGCGGCGGGTACAACGTCTACCCGCGCGAGATCGAGGAGGTGCTCTACGAGCATCCGGACGTCGCCGAGGCGGC
>Ga0208725_1000278_pt1 | contig 11915 bp, 8 predicted proteins | sample MicForSoSWNH13_O_FD_188004 | JGI IMG/M metagenome (GOLD analysis project Ga0208725, IMG submission 188004) | Forest soil microbial communities from Harvard Forest Long Term Ecological Research site in Petersham, Massachusetts, USA - MetaG HF011... | ecosystem: Environmental > Terrestrial > Soil >... | reverse complement strand
AGTCCAACGCGTTCAATCACATCGCGTCTCGCGACGGCGAACGCCAGCGAGATGAAAGTGACATCCCTGGCAGAGTCGCATTGGCCGCGGTCTTGTCTCCCTGCGCCGAAGATGCCCACCCCACCGCGCCACCGGCGGAGCCGTCCTCCGCCATACCACAATCGGCCGTCTGGGCGGAGAATCTTTCCGGTGAGCAGGCCGATCGAGTGGTCTTTCCGTATCATGTCTGTGGCCCTGAGCAGGACATCAGCAGATAGTTGCGCGTCGTTGTTGAGGAACGCGACCACGTCATATTCGTCGCGCGCCAGTACCCAACGCAGCCCTGCGTTCGTCCCGCGAGCGAACCCTTCATTGTTGGGCAAACGCACGACTGGCACATCAGGATAGGCGCGCGCAATCACATCCGGTGAGCCGTCGCTTGAGCCATTGTCGATTGCCACCGCTTGCAGCTCGGCCACGTCGGCCTGCAAAGGCGCGAGGCAGCTGAGGGTCGCTGCGGCGTTATTCCAGTTAAGAACAAGCACAGCCGTCTTTCGCTGCCGAGAACTCTCATGACGGTCCAGGCCGCTGCTGGTCTGCCCCTGTGTCCTTTCGCTCGTCGGCCGGTCAGCAATGAGCCGTTCACGGCCAGCGATGGTTATTGCGTCTTGGGGCTCTGTCCTTCTCAAGTTTCGCCTCCTCTCTTTGTGCACGCGCTCCGGTGGCCTGCGTTGCGCACACCGAGGACAGCAGCCATTCGGTAGACAGGATTTTCTTTGCCCAGACTATCCGCAGGAATGCTGCCCCCTTGGCCCGCATTTTAAATGAACGATAGATGTTGTAGCCCTCGTTCGCAGCTTATCCCGTCCAGAGGCCTCCCGTCGCAGAGTCGCAGAAGAGTTGACATTTGTTCCTAGGCATTACCTGCTTAATCCGTCGATTGCTTTCGCCGTATATACAAATGACTTAATATCGGCAATAGGGCGCTTGAAGGCATTCGCCCTCCGAGCCGACTCGCCAGCAGGCGCGTCGCTTGGGCGACGGCGGGTTACCCGGTCTCGCGTGGGAGGATTAACGGTTTGTTCCTGCTCCTACCTGAATGTTCCGCGAGGGCGCAGGAAAGTCCACTATTCAGCTACTTAGACTTGAATTGCTGTTCACAGCGGACCGAAGCCCGCGTGCCGTCAGCCCGCGAGGGGCCTTCGCCGTGGAACCATCGGAGCAACTTGGTGAACCCTTCGAGGTCGTCAACGTCCACACCATTCCTTGAGATCGGGGCCGAGGATCTCGTAAACGCCTCCCGTTCGGGGCGGCCAAGAAAGGTAGGCCAGCGGTAACCGCCGCGACAAGTAGCCGCCTGAATCCCTCTTTGGGCAAGCGTTCGTGCGGTATCAGGGAATGCTGCGCCCCTGGATGGTACATTCGCTTGGCCGTTCCGCTCACGTTGCCGCGCTCCTTTCGAGGATCGCTCAGCAAAGGCTCCGCTCGGGATCTAGCGCCCAGTCGTTGATCGCATTCTGGCTGCTCCTCAGCTGCTTAACCACGGCAGCTACCTGCGCTTGCGGCCTGGATGGTGGCGTGCATCGTGGCGAGCATGGTCCTTGTAGGCAGCGGCTTGCCGCCCATGACGGCCAGCCGGAACGCGGCAGCGCAGGCGCGGTGACCCTTGTCCTGCCGCCCTTTCCAGCGCGTCTTGCCGTCCAGCTTCGCGGAGCGGAAGTCGTCGATGACGAGCCGGTGGGAGCCGGACGTTACCTCGATCCATTCCTTGCCGGCCTTGGGCAGGGCGCTGCCGTAGCAGATCGTGGCCAGCGAGCCGTCGGCGAAGCGCAGGGACACTATCGCGTCGTTGCCGGGCACGACGTGCCCGTCGCCGCCGCCCCGGCCGTGGCCCTCACCGGCCAGCACCGACACCGTCTCCTCGATGTCGGACCCGATCAGCGCCTGGGCTGTGTCCACGAAGTGGCACACCTCGCCGAGGATCCGGCCACCCTGCCGCCGGTCGGTGTACCAGTGGCCCTCGGGCACCGGACCGGCCGCGACCCGGTACACGAGGAACTTGGGCGAGGTCAGCCTGCCGAGGGCGGCCTGTGCCGCGAGCACGGCCGGCGACCAGCGGCGGTTGAAGCCGATCATGAGCTGCCGCTCGGACGCGTCCCAGGCCGCCTCGACCTGGGTAAGTTCGTCGATGCTCAGGGCCACCGGCTTCTCGCACCACACGTGCCGCCCGTCCTTCAGGGCGAGCGCCGCCAGTTCGGCGTGGGTGTCGTGCGGGGTGGCGATCACCACGATCCCGACGCCCGGGTCGTCGATGACCGGGAACGTTCCGGAGACCGCCTTGTCGAAGTGGTACCGGTCGGCGGCCCGCCGGGCGGTTATCCCGCCGGCCGAGGACACGGCCACGAAGCGCTTGAAGCCCGCGCGGCGGAACGCCGGCATCAGCGTCCCGGTCGAGAATGTCCCGGCGCCGATCCAGCCGATCCCGGCTGGCGAGCCGGAAGGCGCGCTCGAAACCGGCGGCTCGCTGGACGGCGTCAAGCTGCCTGACGGCGGGCTCGCACTGGGCACGCTGGCGAGCGGCAGGCGGGGTGCCGGGACGGCGGGCCCGGTCGTGGCCGGAGGTGAACCGGGCGAGGGCGAGCTGCCGGATGCCGGGCCGGCCAGGGAGACCATGCGCCTGGGCAGCGCCGGCGCCTCGGCATCGGGCTTCGGGTAGGTCAGCTCGACCGCCAGGTAGGGGTCGGCTTGCTTGTCGATCAGCTGATAGGCCGCCGCAGCGTCGCCGATGTCGTAGCAGTGGGTCACCAGGTCGGCCACTTTCAGCCGGCCGGCGGCCAGCAGGTCGAGGACGGCCTCGAAGTTCCGGCCCTCGGTCCAGCGCACCTGCCCGGCCGGGTAGTCCACGCCCCACCCCTCGTAGGACATGTCGTAGCGGCCCGGGCCGTAGGAGCGGGCGAACCGCAGTGAGAGCTCCCGTTCGTAGAACGGGGTCCGGTCCAGGTTGAGACCTACATCCCCGATGACCACGATCGCGGCGCGGTCCCGGCACAGCGCCGGGGCGCGGGTCACCGGCGCGGACGAGTGGCTGGCCGCGCACACCAGCACCGCATCCGCGCCCCGGCCGCGCGACCAGGACAGGATCTGCTCGGTCGTGGCCTCGCCGAACTCGTTCAGGGCGAGCAGGCCGGACCCGGCCGCGGTGATCCGGGCGTGCGCGGCCGGGTCGATGCCTGCGACATCGCAGCCGGCGGCCATCGCCAGCCGGGCGGCAAGCTGGCCCACCAGGCCGAGGCCGATCACGACCACCTTGGAGCCCGGGCCCGCCTCGGCCAGCCGCAAGCCATGCAGCGCGATCGAGGCGACGGTCGTGAACGCGGCGTCCTTCGCTGGCACGCCGTCCGGAACCGGGACGCACAGCAGCCCGGGCACGGCCTGGAACTCGGCGTGGTTGGCCTTCCCGGCGCCGCCGGTCGCCACCAGCTGCCCGACCCGCAGGCCACTGACTGCCGAGCCGACCTCGACCACCTCGCCGGCGGCGGAGTAGCCGAGCGGCAGGTCCTGAGCCAGGCGGCCGCGCACACTGTGCGCGGTGGCGGCCAGGCCCTCGGTCCTGGCCTTGCGCATCACCTGGCGGGCCAGATCCGGGCGCGCCTGCGCCTTTGCCAGCAGGCTCGACTGGGCCAGCGCGGTCACGGCGCGTTCCGTCCCCGGTGAGATCACCGATGCGAGCGTGCGCACCAGGACCTCGGTCGGCTCCGGGGTCGGCTGGGGCACGTCGAGCACTTCGACCGGCCCGCCCTTGAGCGGCTGAACAACACTCTTCACACGGCCCTCCAAGTTCCGCCGGTCCCGCCGAGGGTCCGGCGCCAGCAGGTGCTGACCCGAACCGGCAGGGCCGCCTCGATGCGGCAGGTCAGCACCGGCGCGACGGTCGTGGCGCAGAAGCCGGTGGCGACCATGCCGGGCTCGACGGCCAGCCGCAACGGGCCCGACGCGCTGACGCTGACCGGGAAGTCGCCCGCCGCCGTGCTGACCACCGCCCCGTTCGCCTGCAGCTGCACGGCAGCGCCGGGCGCGAGGTGCCAGCGGATCACGACCTCGTGTCGCCTGCCGCCCGTCACCTCGTCGTCCACCTGCAGTCCGGCGCTGGTCAGGGTCCAGCGGCGGTGGTGCACGGGCCGGCCGGGCAGCCGCCGGTATCCGTCGTGCGCGGCCTCGGCGATCACGCGGGCTGCGCCGCCGGTGGCTGCCGGATCGTGCACCCGGGCGCGGCGCCCGGCCCGGAATGCACCCCATACCTCGGTGGAGTCGGTGCCATCGACCTCCGCGGTGTTGTGCGCCGCGGTGGAACGCTCGTAACTGCGCACCTGGCCTGCCGCATACGTCGACGTCGCCGTGTCGACGAGCAGCGGCGTCCCGTCGACGTGCAGCAGGCAGCCGAGCGTGTCGGCATGCGCATGTGCGGGCAGCTCGTCCGGGCACGGGGCGCCGACGTCGGCGATCAGGTGCCAGCCGGCGGCCGTGGCGCGGATCAGCCCCGTGTCGGGCAGGGTGACCAGCGGCGCGCCCGGCGCCGGCTCGGGCTGCAGCGCGGCGACAACCGCACCCGGGACCGGGTACCCGTCGTTGAGCAGCGGCACCGCCCCGTCCGGAGTCAGCACCGCGCCGAGCCAGCGGCGCATCTGGGCGATCGCCAGTGCCAGCCGCGGGGCGGGCGCCCGCCCGGCCGCGCTGAGCAGGTTGGATACGTCGATAAGGTCGGCGAGCACCTGGCAGTGGTAGGCCGGGGCGCGCTCGTAGTGGCCGCCGTCGGGCAGCACCTGAACGGCCAGCTGGGCGGTGAGCTGCTCCAGCGCCCTGGCGAGGAGCCGCTCGTCGCCGAGGAACATGCCGAGCCCGGCCAGCGCCTTGAGGCCCTTGATCAGGTGATTGCCGCCCACGTCGGACTCGAGATGACGGCGCAGGAACGCGGCGTGGGCGGCGATCTCGCGCAGGAAGGCGGGCTCCAGGTCGCTGCCCGCGACCAGGTCGCGGTACAGGCCGCACCAGGACCAGGCCCGCAGCGCCGTGGGGTAGGGGAGCCAGGCGTCGCTGTGCCCTAAGCCGCAGGACGTCTGCCAGGACTGCCACAGCCGGGTGAAGGCTCCTCGTGCGGCGCCGCGGTCGGCCTCGGCCGCCAGGCCCCAGGCCCAGTCCCAGTAGTGCAGGTGATACCGCCACAGCTGCGGCGCGTCGGCGTGCTGCCACCGGGCTGGCCCGTCCAGGTCCCTGATCACCCCGAGGAGCGTGATCCGGCCCGACGCCAGCTGGGCGAGGCTCGGCCAGCGCTGCGGCGCGATCGCGTCCAGCGGCGTGAAGCTGGTCGGCCAGCCGCCCGCGGGGACCGGGTCCGCGCTGGCCAGCAGCCGCTGGCCCAGCTGCGGCCACCGGCGCAGCGCGGCCCGCTGTGTGCGCAGCCGAGCCCGCTGCGCGACCTGGGTCGGCCGCAGGTGCACGGCGGTGCGGCCGAGCAGCACCAGTTCCTCGCCGTTCATGCCGCCAGCCCCATCGCGGCGGCCTCGGCGCGGATGCCCTCAGCGAATGAGCGGGGAGCGTAGTCGAGGTCGCGGATCGCGTCGTCGATCGCGAACGCCTTGTCTTCGGCAAGGCGGCGCACCTGCTCGGCGCGGATCCTCGGGTTCCGGCTCAGCAGCTCGTAGCCATGAGCGGCCGCGAGGACGGGGGACAGCGGCACCGGGACGAACCGGGTCCGGCTGGCGACCGCGCGAGCCGCGGTCTGCAGCAGCTCGGTGAACGTGAGCGGCTCGGGCCCCGCCACGTCGTAGCTGCGTCCTGCCGCGGCGGGGCGCTCGGCGGCCGTGAGCACCGCGTCGGCCAGGTCGGCCGCGTGCACCGGCTGCTGCAGCCGCCGTCCGCCGGGGACCGGCAGCACCGGCACGTGGGCCAGCAGCGAAAGCAGCCGGGACAGGTTCCGGTCGCCGGGATCGCCGTAGATCATCGTCGACCGCAGGATCGTCCAGTCGAGCGAGGACTCCCGGATGCTCTGCTCCGCCGCGAGCCGGACCCGCTTGGAGCTGGCCGGAAGCCTCGTCGTGACCGCCGTCGTGGACACGAACACGGCCCGCTTGATGCCCGTCTGCTCGGCGGCGCCGATGATCGCCGGCGCGTGCCCGAAGCCGAGCGACGCGAGGTTGACCAGCACGTCGCAGCCTGCCGCCGCGAACGCGGCGACGAGCGAGCGGGCGTCGTTCAGGTCCCCGGAGACCGGGCGGGCGCCCAGCGCGGTGACGGCACCGGCCGCGGTCGCGTTCCGGGCCAGCGCCACGGTCTGGTGCCCGCGCCTGGCCGCCTCGCGCAGCACGTAACCGCCCAGGAACCCGCTGCCCCCGGTGACCGCTAACTTCAGCGCAGGAGCGGTCATCGGTGGCCGCCCTCGAGGATCTTCCGGTACTGCCTGGCGAGCTCGGCGCGGTCGAAGAACTCTTCCACGTACGCCCGCCCGCGCTGGCCCATGGCCGCCCGGCGGGCCGGGTCGGCGGCCAGGGACGCGATGGCGCGCGCCAGCGCCTCGCTGTGCTCCGGCGGCACCACGACCGCGCCGGCTTCGCGCAGGATCTGCGCGGGCTCGCCGGTCACCGAGCCGATCACCGCCTTGCCCGCGGCCAGGTACTCGAACATCTTCGACGGGATGAACGTCGCGAACAGCGGCACGTCGCGCAGCGGCACCAGGCAGATGTCGGCCGCGGCCAGCAGCCCGGGCATCTCGGCGGGCGGCACGGCCGGGGCCAGGGTGACGTTGCCGACGCCCAGCTCGGCGACCCGGCGCTGCAGCCGCGCCTTGTCCGCCCCGTCCCCGACGAACGCGACGCGGACTGGCTGGCCGTCCAGCCGCGCGGCTGCGTCAGCCACCCGAGACAGCGCGTGCGAGATCCCGTGCGTGCCCGCGTACAGCACCAGGCAGTCGCCCGGCCGGGCACCGAGCCGGGCACGGGCCGCCGCGCGGGCGGGGGAGTGCGGCTCGCCGGGACGGAACTGGTTCAGCGCGACGCCATTGCGGATCGTGTGCACCTTGGCGGCGGGCACGCCGCGCTCAATGAGGTTCTGCCGGAACCCGTCACTCACCACCACGACCTGGTCGGCCGCGGCGTAGGCGGCGAGCTCAAGCCGCTCCAGCAGGCGGATCACCCGGCGGTTGGTCAGCACGCCGAGTTCCACGAAGATGGCCGGCCACAGGTCGCGGACCTCGATGACCAGCCGGGCCCGCTTCAGCCGGGCCAGCAGCCAGGCGGAGCCGATGGAGAAGAACGTCGGCGACGAGACGACCACGGTGTCCGCCGGGCCGCAGGCCCAGCCGCCGAGCAGCACACTGGTCACCATGAAGCTCAGGTGTGAGAGCGTCTTGCGCGCCGTGCCCTCGTTGGCTGTGGCATATAGCCAGGTGCGGATCACCCGGTAGCCGTCCCGCCATTCGCGGCACCGGATCACGCCCTGGTATTCCGGCGGCAGCACCCCGGTCGGGTGGTTCGGCATCCCGGTGAGCACGGTGACGTCGTCCCCGCCCGCGGCCCAGGCGGCGGCGAGCGCGGACAGGCGGGCCTGCGGCGCTCCGGCCTCAGGCGGGAAGTAGTGGCTGACGATCAGGATTCGCTGCGAGGGGCCAGCACTCATCAGGTGACCTCGACCTCCGCAGCAGGCAGCGTGCGGGCCCGGCCGAGCAGCGCGGGGGAGCGCAGGTACGCGGCCAGCAAGAAGGCCGCGGCAAGGTCGGCGCCCGCGCGCAGTGCCGGGTGGCCGGTGAGGCTGGCCGCCCCGAGCAGGCAGAGCGCGGCGGTCACCGCTGCCGCGGCCAGCGTCACTCGCTGGTGGGACCAGCCCACGTCGCACAGCTTCTGGTAGGTGTGCGTCCGGTGGGCTTCGAAGATCCGCTCACCGGCCCGGACGCGCCGCTGCAGCGTCCATCCGGTGTCCGCGAGGTACAGGGCGAGCGGGGCGAGGGCAGCTTCCAGCGGGATATGACGGATCACCGAGCACGCAGCGAGCAGCGCGAGCGCCACCCCGAGCCCGTAGCTGCCCGCGTCGCCGAGGAACACCCGCGCGCGGACCGCGTTCCAGGGCAGGAAGGCGAGGGCGCCTGCGGCGACGGCCGTGCCGGCCGTGGCCAGGAACGCGTCCGGGCGCCACCAGCCCAGGCAGGCGTAGTACGCGCCGCCGATCAAGGCCTGGGCTGCGGAGATGCCGTTCACGCCGTCCATGAAGTTGAATGCGTTGACGAAGCCGATCAGCCATACCGCGAGAACGATCACGCCGGCCGCCATGACCGCGGGCGGCAGCCCGACCCGGCCGACCAGAATCCCCGCGATCGCGAGACTGGCCAGCACCTGCATGGCCAGCCTGCGCCCAGCGGGCAGGCTGCCTAGGTCGTCGGCCAAGCCGATGGCGGCGAAGGCCGCGACCGCGACCGCGAAAATCACCGCGACCGGGCCGTGGATCAGCAGCGCCGCCGCCACTGCCAGTCCCACGGCGATCGGCGCACCACCGCCGCGCGGGGTTGGGACGCTGTGTGACGACCGCCCGTTCGGGACGTCGATGGCCGCTTTGCGCAGGAGGGGGATCAGCACCGGCTCCGCCGCGGTGACGCATGCGGCACATATCACCGCAGCTAGAACGGTCGTCAGCTCGTCAGGCACGTCGCAAGATACTAGCGGCGGAAACAACGGTGCGTAGCGTTTTGCTTACGGTAAGTCGCATCACGTGTTGCGCTGAGAGCCGCTCAACCCGGGGGTGCGCTGGCTGCGGCGGCCTCCGGTTGCGGGGATCTTGGCGGGCTTTGCGGGCCAGCGCTGACCGGGACGGGGTGGATGCGCGCGGGCGCGTGCCGCCATACCAGGAAGGCGGCCGCCCCGAGGGGAATCGGCGGCAGGTAGGTGACGGCCCGGTACAGCAGCACGGCGGCGGTCACCTGCGCGCTCTCCCGGGGACCGGCTCCGGCGGCCAGAACGCCCACCAGGCCCAGCTCGGTGATCCCGAGGCCGCCGGGGGTAAGGGGCAGCACGGTCACCAGCCGGACGAACGCGTACGCCGCCAGGGAGGTCTGCCACGACACCTCGGCCTGGGACAGGCCGACGCCGCGCAGGCACGCCAGCAGCACCAGCCACAAGATGATGTTGGCCGCCGCCGTGGTGATGGTAATCCACCAGCCGCGCGCGGCCAGCAGCCCGGCCGCGCGGCTCCGGAAGCCGGTCAGCGACCCGGCGATGCGGGTCGGCGCCCGGCGACGTGCCAGTCGGCAGGCGATGGCGGCCGCGCGCTGCAGCACAAGGTCGGCGCCGGCCGCGAAGCGCTGACTGTGCAGCAGCAGGCCGAGCCCGGCCGCGAGGGCAACGAGCAGGCCCAGGCCAACGGCCGCGGAGGTGACCAGGACGGCATCCGGCCTGCTGATCGTCAGCAAGGCCAGTAGCGCGAGGACCGGCAGGCCCAGCTTGGCGAAGACGTTCCAGATGCCCGACAGCAGGGTGTAGAGCACGTATTGTTCTGTGCCGACACCCCAGCTGGACAGCATCGCCCAGCTGACCCCCATGCCGAGGGCGCCCCCAGCGGGCAAGGTGTTGGCCACGGCATTGGAACTGAGGTTGACCACCGCCGCCTCGCGCAGCCGCAGCGACGGCAGCACCGCGCAGATCCCGAACCAGTACGACGCCAGGCTGGCGGCGGCCGTAACGCCGATGAGCAGGGCGTAGGGCCAGGTCATCGCCTGCAGGCTGGCCCACACGCTGTGGTAGGACGCAAACCGGGGGAGCGCGAACCCGAACGCGGCGACGACGAGGGCGACCGACAGCGCGCCGCGTACGACTTTCCGGCCGCGGCGCGGCGGCTTGGTGGCCGTCGAGTCTGGTGGGCACTGGTCGTTAGGCAAAAAAACTCCGGATCCGGCGCCGCTCCTGCTTTGTGGCGAGTTCGGCTGCCAGGGTCCAGGGCATTTCTCACACAGTACGTCCGCGCGAGCATGGCCGTCGAGCAAACGGCCACGCCGCGGGCAATCCTGCGAGTAGTTTGCTCACGTGCTGTATCCATGTGAGTACCGAACGTGAGGCCGCTTTCGAGCGCCGCCGTCGTCGGGCTCGGCTACATCGGGCTGCCAACCGCGGTGTCGCTGGCCACCGGCGGCCTAGAGGTCATCGGCGTGGACGTCAACCGCGACATCGTCGAGCGGGTCAACCGCGGCGAGACGCCGTTCGCCGAGCCGGACCTGTCCGTCGCGGTCAGCGGTGCGGTCGCGATGGGGCGGCTGCGGGCCCAGCAGGAGATGCCGTCGGCCGACGCCTACGTGATCGCGGTGCCCACCCCGTTCAGCGGTGATCATCACGCGGATCTCAGCTACATCACCGCGGCGGCCGAGGCGATCGCGGGCGTGCTGCGCGGTGGCGAGGTCATCGTGCTGGAATCGACGGCGCCGCCGGGCACCACCCGGCGGGTCAGCGAGCTGATCGCGGCCCGCCGCCCGGACCTGCACCTGCCGCACGTCCCGGACGTGCCGCCGGACGTGCACGTGGCGCACTGCCCGGAACGCGTGCTGCCGGGGCGGGTCATGATCGAGATTGCGGCCAACGACCGGGTCATCGGCGGGCTGACGCCCGGCTGCGCGGCCCGGGCCGTCGAGCTGTACCAGACGTTCTGCCGCGGCGAGCTGATCGTTACCGACGCCGCCAGCGCGGAGATGGCCAAGCTCGCCGAGAACGCCTACCGGGACGTGAACATCGCGTTCGCCAACGAGCTGTCGCTGATCTGCCAGCACCTCGGCCTGGACGTCTGGGAGATCAGGGAGATGGCGAACCATCACCCGCGGGTGGAGATCCTGCGGCCCGGTCCCGGCGTCGGCGGCCACTGCATCGCCGTCGACCCCTGGTTCATCGTCGAGGCAGCACCCGACCTGGCCCGGCTGACCCGTACCGCGCGTGCGGTCAACGACTACATGCCCGCCCACACCGCCGATCAGATCGTGGCCACCTCCCGCCGGTTCCGGGATCCGCGGATCGCCTGCCTCGGCCTGTCGTTTAAGGCAGACGTCGGGGACCTGCGAGAGAGCCCGGCAGTTGACATCACGGCCCGGATCGCCGCCGCGCTGCCGGATGTCAAGATCCTGGTGGTGGAGCCGCACGCGCCGTCGCTGCCGGGCCAGCTGGAGGAGTTCGGCAACGTGGCCATGACCGACGCCGAGCATGCCATCGCCGAGTCCGACGTGATCGCGCTGCTGGTCGATCACAGCTGCTTCCGCTCGATAAAGAAGACCCAGCTAGCCGGCAAGGTTGTCTACGACACCCGCGGCATGTGGGGATAACCTCGCGGCGAAATGTCCTATGCGTAACAGTAAAAGAAGAGTAATATAAAAAGCGTTGCTCCGGACCCAGGCATCTGCCACATCCGAAATCGCGGTGGCAGGACAGGGTTCGGATTTTTTTCGTGCACGGAACGGTGCCGGTAAAGACGCTGCAGACCAGGGATGGTGAGAATTCGCGGGAGATTTTCTCTCCCGCCGCGTCCTGCCCAGCATGACTGACTGCCGCGTGCGTCACCTTATCACTGACTAAAGGAGTCGGTTATGGGCGTCATCGCCTGGATTGTTCTTGGCCTGGTTGCAGGCCTGATCGCCAACATGCTGATCCCCGGCAGACGATCGCAGGGTCTCATCCTGACCTGCGTGATTGGCATCGTTGGGGCGCTGCTGGGCGGCTGGGTCGCCACCAAGCTGTTCCACGTTCACAGCCTGCAGGGATTCTTCAACCTGTCCACCTGGGTCACCGCCATCGTTGGGGCGGCCGTCCTGCTGCTCGTCTTCCACCTGATCAGCAGTCGGTCGTCCGGGCGGTCCCGGTCCCGGTCCCGCTGGTTCGCGCACCGCTGAGACCCACAGGCTCGTCGGCTCACCTACGTGCGGCTAC
>Ga0208725_1000277_pt1 | contig 11915 bp, 9 predicted proteins | sample MicForSoSWNH13_O_FD_188004 | JGI IMG/M metagenome (GOLD analysis project Ga0208725, IMG submission 188004) | Forest soil microbial communities from Harvard Forest Long Term Ecological Research site in Petersham, Massachusetts, USA - MetaG HF011... | ecosystem: Environmental > Terrestrial > Soil >... | reverse complement strand
GGTTTCCTCGATCGGCACGGTCAGGTCACGCCGGTGCATGTAGTACAGGTCAACGACGTCGGTCTGCAACCGGGCAAGGCTTTCGTCGATGCACTGACGTACGTAGGCAGCGTCGCCGCGGACGGGCCGCCGGCTCGCGGCGCGGTCTGCCGGGTTGCTGGCGACGCCGAATTTCGTCGCCAGCGTGACCTCGTCGCGGCGGTCGGCGAGCAGCTTGGCAATGAGTCGCTCGTTGTTGCCGCCGCCGTAGACGTTGGCGGTGTCGATAAAGGTCACGTCGAGATCCAGGCAGCGATTGAGCGTGGCAAGCGATTCGGCGTCGTCGGCGTCACCGTAGATCGATGTCAGCGCCCCCGCGCCGAATCCTATTGCGCTGACTATGAAGTCGTCGTCAAGCTTCGTGGTGCGACCGGCAGTTGCCATCTGGTGGGCTCCTTAGCGGATTAAGGCGAAGATTGGTAGCTGAGGTGGGTGGCGAAGAATAGTTCGATCCGGTCCCAGGCGTCTTTGGCCGACTCGGGCTCTGGGCCGATGCCGGCGACCCGCAGCAAGGGACGTAGTGCCCGGGGGCCGGTTTCGGTGTCGTTGAGGAAGGAGTGACTGGCCGCGGGGTATTCCTTGACGTCGTGGGTTACTCCTGCCTTTTCGAGTGCTGCGTCGAGCCGGCTGGCGGCACCTCGAAGCGACGGGTCGCGGCCACCGTAGCTGGCCACGATCGGGCAGGCACCGGCCAGCGTTTCGCCGAGGTGGCGGGGAAGCTGACCGTAATTGACGGCGGCGGCGTCGTAACCATCGCTGGCGGTGAGCAGGGCGAAGCCACCGCCCATGCAGAACCCGATGACGCCGATCTTGCCGGTGCAGTCGGGAGAACCAGCCAGGTAATCCCGGGCGGCGCAGATGTCGGCGAATGCGCGGCCGTGCCCGCGGATCATGGCGGTCATCGTGGCGACCAGGCATCGTGCGGTACTACCCGCGCTGAACAGGTCGACGGCCAGGGTGAGGTAGCCAAGGCCGGCAAGCCGGTCGGCGTGGCCGCGCATGACATCGTCGAGGCCGAAGATCTCGTGGATCATCACCACGGCAGGCCACGGACCGGTGCCCGCTGGGCTGGCCAGGTAGCCGCCAAGAGGTCGGGAGCCGTCGCGGTCGGCGGCTAGCTCGGACAGGTCGATGTCGGTCATGGTCGGGCGTCCTGCGGTTGTGTGGCGGGCATGCCGGTGGAAGTGCCGGTCGTAAGGATGCGGGCCATGACTGCCTCTCGTGAGTTCGATTAACGAACTTACTCGCTGACTGGTATCGTAGCACCGTGAGTCAGGAAATCGAACCGAGGGATTCGGCTGGGCCCCGGGTCTGCTCCATCGCGGACGCGCTTGACATCATCGGAGAACGGTGGACTCTGCTCGTGCTCCGCGAGCTGGCTTTCGGCGTAACACGGTTCAAGGAAATCCAGGTCAATACCGGCGCTCCACGCGAGACTCTCTCCCTGCGGCTGCGCAAGCTCGAGGACTACGGGCTCATTGAGCGCCGCCGGTACTGCGAGCACCCGCCGCGCGACGAGTATGTCCTCACCCCGGCAGGCCAGGACCTCCAGCCAGTGCTCCGCTCACTGCGGCAGTGGGGCGAACGCTACGCCACCCCCAACCGCTCTTAGCGTCGATCCGCCGGCCAACGCCGTTGGCGGGTGCGGACCGGGTCATGGCTGGTCAGGCCGCTGCGGCGGGCGGTCCGCATGCCGCAGCGCGCAGGTTCAGCCATTCGTGCCGGAGTAGATGACCCGGAAACATGCGCGAACTGCCTCGTGTCAAAAGACTTGATCCGCGCGATACTGGGGCAGGCGCTCGGCATCGACGGGCAGACGATCGACCTCAGCGAAGCCGGCGGCGACCGGGGACAGCTTTCGTGGCGCCATCCCCGGGCTGCGCCCAAGCCCCCGGGCCCGGCGGCGTCCCCCCACCTCCGGGCCCGGGCCCGCGCTGCGCCGGGTCGTTTAGCCGCGTTTAGCCGTTGCCACGCTCTACCACGGACTGGGCAACCGGCGTCGTGCCGCTGACGTTGCGGGTGGCCTGGACAGCCTCGTACACCAGTTGCGCGTAGACGAGCGTTCCGGGAACCATCGGGTGCACCTGGTCGGGCCAGAGCAGGTACAGCCGCCCGCGGATCGTGTCGTACCAGTCGGCGAGCACGACGCCCGGGTGGGCTTGGACAAAGGCCGCGTCGGTGGCGTTGACCTGCCTGCTCCATCCGTCGGGCACGTAGGTGTTGATCAGCACCAGCCTGCGGTGCGGCCCAATGATCTGCAGAAGTTCGCTGAGCTGAGCGGTGGTCAGGATGTAGTTGGTGCCAAGGCCCATCACCACGACCGGGCGCAGCTGGCCGGTCTGCGCCAGGTGTTCCGCGATGGACAGGCCGGCCGGCATCTCCCGGTCCGGCTTGGCGTCGATGTAGATGCCCGGCATGACCTGAGCGAGCGCCGGGGCGCTCCCCGACATGACCGAATCACCGATCGCCGTGACGTCCTCGCCCGGGATCGGCTGGCTGGAGGAAAGCGCGGCCCTGGCCGCGGTGCCGGACGCCGCCCGGCCTGCGTGTGCTCTTGTGGCGGCCCCTACCCGCTCGCCATTCAGGATCTGCTTTTGCAGGCCGGCCGGCGCGGGCGTCGCCTGGAAGACGCCGCACCCCGCGGTGAACGTGGCGGTCAGCACCGCCGCGGCGCCCAGCGCAGCAAGGGCGCGCGCCGGGAATGCGGCGAGCCCGGCGACTAGGGCGAGCCCCGCACGCCTCGCGAATCCCGCACGCCCTGCGGACCGGGAACGCTTCTCCGCCAATTCATCCACCGGGTTTCCGCTCATGGCGTTCTTTCTCACCGAATTGGAATGAGCGCAAACGCATTAATGGCGGGAATGGTTTGCGGAAAGGCGCCCGCCTGAAATGAAATCGGACCCGTCGCATTTATTGGCATGTTCTGCGGTAATTGCGGCAGGTATGCTGCCTCCGGACGCCTTTCCGCAGCGCAGGGAGACCCCCATGGCCATCACGCCCCCCACGAGTGACGATCTTGCCGAGCTCGCCGCGCGGTACAGGTTCGGCCTTGACGCCGGGGACATCGAGTCGCTGCGCGGCGTCATCGGCGGAGCACTGGAATCCTACGAAGTGGTCGAGCGGCTGTACGCGGCGCGCCTTCCCGAGCCGCCGTCCCGGCCCTACGAGTGGCCGGGCGCGGCCGAGAACGAGCTCGGCGCCTGGTATGTCACGACCGGCATCACGACGGCCGGCGAGGGCCCGCTGGCCGGGCGGCGGGTCGCGATCAAGGACAACATCGAGGTTGCGGGGCTGCCGATGATGAACGGCTCGGCGACCGTCCAGGGGTACGTCCCGCGCCGGGACGCAACGGTCGTCACCCGGCTGCTCGACGCCGGGGCCACGATTACCGGCAAGGCGGTCTGCGAGGACCTGTGCTTCTCGGGTGGCAGCCACACCGCGAAGACCGGGCCGGTCCGCAATCCATGGAACCCGGCAAAGTCGGCGGGCGGGTCATCGAGCGGCAGCGCCGCCCTGGTGGCGGCCGGCGAAGTCGATCTGGCGCTCGGCGGCGACCAGGGCGGCTCGGTCCGGATCCCCAGCGCGTTCTGCGGCACGGTCGGGCACAAGCCAACCTACGGTCTCGTGCCCTACACCGGGGCGTTCCCGATCGAGAACACCCTGGACCACCTGGGCCCGATCACCCGCACGGTGCGCGACGCCGCGCTGATGCTCGGCGTGCTGGCCGGCCCTGACGGCCTTGACCCGCGCCAGCGGGCCGACCCCCCGGACCATGACTACCTGGCCGAGGCCGGGGCCGGGATCGCCGGGCTCAGGATCGCCGTGGTCGAGGAGGGTTTCGGCATCCCCGGCTTGTCCCAGCCCGGTGTCGATGAGACCGTTCGTGCCGCCGTCGCCGCGCTGGCCGCGGCCGGAGCCGTGGTCAGCGAGATCAGCATTCCGTGGCACAGCGACGGCCCGCACGTCTGGAACGTCATCGCCACGGACGGGGCGACCAACCAGATGATCGACGGCAACGGCTACGGGATGAACTCTTCCGGCCTGTACGACCCCGAGCTCATCGTGCACTACGCGAAGGGCCGCAGGGAGCACGCTGCCGAGATGTCCGAGCCGCTGAAGCTGACCGCGCTGCTTGGCCGCTACGTGATCGACCGCTATGACGGCCGGTACTACGCGATGGCCAGGAACCTCGCCCTGGATCTGGCCGCAGCCTACGACGCGGCGCTTGCCGACGCGGATGTGCTGGTCATGCCCACGCTGCCGATCGTGGCCTCGACGATCCCTCCGGCAGACGCCAGCCGCGACGAGCTCCTCGCCAGGTCCTTGGAGATGATCGCCAACACCGCGCCCTTCGACGTGACCGGTCACCCCGCGACGTCCGTGCCGGCCGGCCTGTGCGACGGCCTGCCGGTCGGCCTGATGATCGTCGGGCGGCATTTCGCCGACGGCACCTGCCTGCGGGTGGCGCAGGCGTACGAGGAGGCCGTCGGCGGCTTCCCCACGCCGCCACGCCGGTAGCTTGCCTCTCGACTCGCCAGGCCGGAGGGGTGTCAGGCGGCCTGGGCGTGGCCCCGGCGCAGCCACTGGCCCTGACCCGGGTTGGCCGTGAGTTCACCGTCGGCGAGCAGGACCTGGCCGCGGCCGATGACGAACCGTGGCCGCCCCTGCACCTGCCATCCGTCGTAGACCGAGTACCCGGCCCGCGACTGCATGCGCGCGCCGTCGACGGTCCAGCGCTGCCGCGGATCCCAGAGCACCAGGTCGGCGTCGGAGCCAACGGCGATGGCGCCCTTGCGCGGGTAAAGACCGAACAGCCGCGCGGCGTTGGCGGAGGTCAGGTCGACGAACTGGTCCAGGGAAATCCGCCCGGTGACGACCCCCTCGGAGAACAGCATGGGCATGAGAGTCTCCAGGTCGGCGACGCCCTGCCGGGCCGTGATCACGTTCAGCGCCGGATCGAGCTTGTCGGCCAGCGTCCACGGCGCGTGATCGCTGCAGACGGTGTCCACGTCGCCGGCCGCCAGCCCGGCCCACAGCGCCTCCCGGTCGGTTTCGTCCCGCAGCGGCGGGGCCCCCACGTATTTTGCGGCGTCCGGCTCGGTGAAGCGTTCCCTGGTGAGGTGCAGATACAGCGGCCGGGTCTCGACGTGCACCGGCAGGCCCTCGGCCCTGGCCCGGCGGCACCGGTGCAGCGCGGCCGCGGATGACAGGTGCACGATGTAGATCGGCGCGCCGGTAGCGCTGGCGATGTCGATCGCCTGGTCGACCGCTGCCACCTCGGCGGCGACCGGCCGCGCGTCCGGGAAGTTCGCCACCGCGCCGCGCCCGCGGGCGATCAGTTCCTGTCCGGTCCGCTCCAGCAGGTCGGCCTCCTCGCAGTGCAGCAGCGTCAGCGCGCCGGCCTGCCGGGCCGCCCCGGCGGCGGCAAGCAGTCCCGGCTGATCGGCCGCGATCTCCGGCTGGGTCAGGAAGATCTTGACGCTCGGGTGCCCGTCAGCGGCCAGCGCGGCGATCTCGCCATCGGCCGCGGCGGCCGGATCGGTCAGCACCGGGTGCAGGAACCAGTCGATGGCCGCCTCGGGCGCGGCGCCGGCCATCTCCCGTGCGACAGCCTCCCGCGCCGACTCACCGGGCAGCGGGAACGTCATGTTCCCGACGGTCGTGATCCCGCCCGCGATCGCAGCCAGGGAGCCGGTCCAGAAGTCATCCACCCAGACCGGCTCCGTCTGCCGGATCCGCTCGGCCAGCGCCCGGTACACCAGGTGCACGTGCGCATCGATGCCACCGGGCAGGGCGAGCAGGCCGTCGGCGCGAACTTCCTGCAGGCCGGTCACGTCACCGCCGACCTGGGCGATGCGCCCATCTCGGATGCCGATGTCGGCCGTCTGCTGACGGCCCGGACTCACCACGGTCGCGCCGCGCACGACCAGATCAAAAGGGTCAGGCACCCCTGGATTCTGGCATGCTGGCTAGCTGGTTGCCGTGGCGGACGGCGTCAGGCGGGCCTGCTCGCGCAGCCGGTCGGCCACGTCGGTGCGCTCCCAGGTGAAGTCCGGCTCGTCCCGGCCGAAGTGCCCGTAGGCGGCGGTGGCCTGGTAGATCGGGCGGAGCAGGTTCAGGTTGTCGAGCAGCGCACCCGGGCGGAGGTCGAAGTTCTGCCGGACCAGCTCGAGGATCTCCGGCCGCGGGATCTTCTCGGTGCCGAACGTGTCGATGTGCAGCGACAGCGGGCGGGCCATCCCGATCGCGTAGGCCACCTGGAGTTCGGCCCGGTCCGCCAGGCCGGCGGCCACCACGTTCTTGGCTACGTGCCGCGCGGCGTACGCCGCGGACCTGTCCACCTTGGACGGGTCCTTGCCGGACAGCGCGCCGCCACCGTGACGGCCCATGCCGCCGTAGGTGTCCACGATGATCTTCCGCCCGGTCAGCCCGGTGTCACCGACCGGGCCGCCGACCACGAAGCGGCCGGTCGGGTTCACGTAGAAGTTCTCGCGCAGGTCCGCGGCGTCGTACAGGTCGGCGGGCAGAACCGCCGTGACCACCTCGGTCCACAGGGCGTCGGGAAGCTTGTCTTCGGCGCCCTCGGCGTGCTGCGTAGAGATCAGCACCTTGTCGATGGAGACCGGCTTGCCGTTGCCGTCGTAGCGCACGGTCACCTGCGTCTTGCCGTCCGGCCGCAGGTACGGCAGCACCCCTGACTTCCGCACCTCGGCCAGCCGCCGGGCCAGCCGGTGCGCGAGCGCGATCGGCGCGGGCATCAGCTCCGGCGTCTCGTTGGTCGCGTAGCCGAACATCATCCCCTGGTCGCCGGCGCCGACCTCGTCGTAGTCGTCGTTGGCGCCCTTGCCGCGCTTCTCGTGCGAGCGGTCGACTCCCTGGGCGATGTCCGGGGACTGCCGGTCCAGCGCGGTCAAGATGCCCACGGCACGGCCGTCGTAGCCGAGGTCGCCGGAGTTGTAGCCGATCCCGCAGATCGTGGCGCGGGCGATGTCCGCGTAGTCGATGTGGGCGTCGGTGGTGATCTCGCCGGCGATGACCACCAGGCCGGTGGTCAGGAGCGTCTCCACCGCGACCCGCGAGGCCGGGTATTCGGCCAGCGCCGCGTCCAGGATGGCGTCGGAGATCTGGTCGGCGACCTTGTCCGGATGTCCTTCGGTCACCGACTCGGAGGTGAAGTGGTATCCGTCCTGTTCGTGTGTGCTCACGTGATTACCCCTCGCTCGGGACAGGTGATCGGGCTGTGGTGCCGGGGCCCGTGGCCGGGTTAGCAGGAGCCTGCGCCGCGCCGCCAGCCGGGCTGCCATCGGCGGCGAGCTCGGCACGGACGATGGCCGCGCCTGCCACCATAGCCGCAAGCTTCGCGCGGGCTATATCGGGCAGCAGGTGGCGCAGGCCGCAGTCGGGATTGATCGCGAGCCTGTCCGGAGGCACGTAGCGCAGCGCCCGCCGGATCCGGGTCGCGACCAGGTCGGGGGACTCCACCTGCTCGGTCTTCACGTCGATCACGCCCAGCCCGAGGCTGCGATCCCAGTGGTGCTGCTCGAGCAGGCCGAGGTCCTCGTCCCCGGTCCTGGCGAACTCCAGTGCCAGCTGGCCCACATTGGCCTCCTTGACCGCGGGGAACAGGAAGTCGTAGTGACCCTCCCACAGCGGCCGCGCGTACCTGTTGCCATAGCAAACGTGCAGTGTCCAGCTGACGTCGGCGCCGTCGGTCACGATGTTGACCGCCTCCACGGCCAGTCCGACGTCCTCCGGATAGCCGGCCAGGAACGGCTCGTCGATCTGCAGCATCCGCGCGCCGGCCCTGGCGAGTTCTGCCGCCTCGGCGGCGAGGACCAGGGCGAGCGCCCGCACCAGGTCGGCGTGATCGGCGTAGGCGCCCCCTGAGGTGTCGCGGATCCGGTGGGCCAGCGAATAGGGGCCGGTGATGGACAGCTTCACCGGCCGGTCGGTCAGCTGCCTGACGAACCGGAAGTCGTCGGCCAGCCCGAGGTTCGCCCGGCCCGGCGCGGGCAGCGGGTGGCTGATGCTGGCGTCGTAGTAGTCGAAGTAATCGGCCTTAGCTGACCGCGCGATCTCCACGCCGGGGATCCGGGCGAGCAGGTAGTCGATGTCGTTGTCACGGCGCAGCTCCCCGTCGGAGACGATGTCGATGCCGGCCCGCTCCTGGTCCATGACCGCTGCCTTGATCGCCATCTCGTGGATCTCGTCGAGGTACCTCCGGCTGATCCGGTGCCGGTTGCAGTCGTTCTTCAGCTGGCCCAGCCACTCGGGAACCGAGTACGAGCCGATCACGGTGGTCGGCAGCAGGATCGTGTCTCCGTCAGTCATTCGCGCACTCCCGCCGTCAGCGTCTTGACGTTCGACGACGGCCGGGCCGCGAACGGCGAGATCCGGACGTCGAAGCCGGCCCGGCCGCCGATGTGCCGCAGCAGCGGGCCGTTGACCCAGTTCACCACCGACCCGTCGTACTTGCCCGGTCCGAAGAACCCGGAATGGTAGCGACGGACGTCGTCGAGGAACAGGTCGTGGCACTGCAGCCGGCCGAACGGGTGCAGCAGCGGCAGCGTCTGCGCGAAGCTGCTGAGCGCCCCGTTGTTGACGTGGACCCGGATGTCACCGTGCGATTCCAGCTGCGACCGGAGCAGCTCACCGGTCAGGTCGGGGCTGACCTGGTACAAGTCGAGCCCTTCCAGCGGACGGTAGCGTTCCTGGAGCCGCAGCGCGCTCCACAGGTCGCGCCAGAACGTCACCGCCTGCCCGGCGTCGCCGAAGTTCTGCGGCAGCGCCTCGCACAGCAGCTCGGGGCCCAGCCGGAGCAGCTTGTCGGCCAGCTCGGGAACCCGCTCGGGCGTCGCCGAGAACGTCCGCGCGATCCGCGCCGCGTCGTCGCCCGGCAGGTAGGCGCGGGTCTCGACCTGGTAGGTCCGGCCGCCGAGGCGGGCCACCTCGTCGCTGGGCAGGTTGTCGTAGACATTGGAGATGTAGACGAGGAAGGCCTTGCCGCGCAGGAAGCCGAGGCTGACCGCGGGATTGGTTGCTTCGACGACCAGCGCACTGATGTGGTCGCTGTGATGGGCGACGGCCTTCGCCGCCCGGCCGAGCACGTGCGGCGAGTAGTCGCCCATGATGTAGTGCAGGCGGCGGTAGTAGTCGCGGCTGTGCGCCTGCGATAGCTTGACGAACTCGTCCAGCCAGGTCCTCGCCTGGTTGCCGTTGCCGACCCCGAGCTCGGCGACATAGAGCTCGGCCGGCAGTGCGCTCCTGGAGTCCAGGTCGTCCCAGGTCTTGAACAGCTCGAGGATCAGCTCGCGCACGGCCGCGGTATTGCGGGCGTCGCTCTCACCGCCCGGCAGGGCCTGCTCGTAGTCACGGCCCGTCGCCTGCTCCCACAGAGACAGGGCCTGCCAGTACAGCGTGTTGAACCGCCAGATGCAGCTGTGCCTGCCGGCCGCCCAGGGCTCGAGTGGCACCCGGGTGGAGCTCGCCGGATCCGCATGCTCCTTCAGCAGCCCGGCGACCACGGCCCGCAGGTCGGTGTCGTCGCAGCGGCGCAGGTCGATGGCCAGCTCGAGCGCCGCCTCGGCCGGGGGCTCGTGCTGCGCGGGCCGGTCCTCGCCGTCACCGTCCGGCCCGGGCCTGCTGTGCCACGGCGCGAGCACCGGGCGGTAGTCGGCGACCTCGCGGAAGCTGGAGCGATACTGGATCCAGTCGCACACCACGCTGATCCGGGAAAGGTCGACGTCGCTGGCGCAGAGCGCCTCGACGACCGGCCCGAGAGCCGCGGTCACGTCGAGCGGCTCCTTACCGCGGAGCCGGCTCACCGGGCGGACGTCAACCCGCATGACCGGTCCCCGTGCTGCCTCGGGGGGACGGCTCCCCCAGTTCGCCGATGCCTGCGCGCTGCAGGATCGCCGGGATGCGGTGCTCGTTGCCCACGGCCATAACATGCACCCCGGCGACGCCGGGGATCTGCCTGAGCTCGCTGATCGTCTCGGCGCACGCGGTCATCGCCTCGTCGGCGAGCCGGTCCTCACCCACGCTGCGCAGCCTGCGGCTGAGTTCGGCGGGCACCTGTACGCCCGGCACCCGCTCTTCGAGGTGACTGAGCGCGCGCAGCGACGAGATCGGCCCAACACCGGCCAGGATGTAGCAGCGCTCGTGCAGCCCCAGGTCGCGGACCTGCGACATCCACCGCGCGAATGGCCGGGCGTCGAACACGTACTGGGTCTGCACGAACTGCGCGCCGGCGGCGACCTTCTTTTCCAGGCGTCCCGCCGGCGGAGCGGCCGGATTCTCCACAGAGCCGAGGAACCAGCTCGGCGGCGGCTTGAGCTCCCGGCCGGACAGCAGCATCCCCTCGTCGCGCATGGCCCGCGCGGCCCAGAGCAGCTCGACGCTGTCCAGGTCGAACACGGGCTTGGCACTGGCGTGGTCGCCGAACTTGGGGTGGTCCCCGGTCATCACCAGGATGTTCGGTATCCCCATGGCCGCCGCGCCGAGCAGGTCGGACTGGAGTGCGATCCGGTTCCGGTCTCTGCACGTGACCTGCATGATCGGCTCGACCCCCGCGGTCATCGCTGCCAGGCTCCCGGCCCAGCTCGACATGCGGACCGTGGCGCCCTGGTTGTCGGTGATGTTGACCGCCGCGACCCAGCCGCGCAGCTGCGACACCTTGCGGGTGATCGCGCCCGCGTCGGCGCCACGGGGCGGCCCGATCTCCGCCGTTACCGTGAAGTCGCCGCGTTCCAGGGACGCCCGGAACGCTAGGTTGCGCGGGTCCCGGTCCACAGGTCGTCGTCCCTGCCCTGTAAGTACCGGATCCATGAGCTCTCCCCCGGGGGCCGGTGATCGATCCGGAGCTTCAGCCGCAGCGGCGTCACCGGCCCGGCCTCCGCTGCGGCAGGAATCCCGGTCATTGGCTTCAGCATCGGAGCGCGGGGTCATCAGATCAACATCCAGTTCCACAACGTCCCTCTCGCCTCGTTGTGCCACAAGGACAACGGCGCCGGCCGGCCACGGTCAGGCAACGGAACCGAGCAGGTGGTCAAGGCTCGCTGGGTCCGAGCCGGGGAAGGTCAGCACGACGCCTTGGACCAGCGGCCTGGCCTCGGCGAAAAGGTCGGCGGCCAGCTCCATGCCGGTCTCAGCCGCCCGCGAGCCTGCCCGCTCCATCGCGGTGAGCGTCTGCCGCGGGATGCTGATGTCCAGCACCTCATGTGACAGGTAGTCGGCCTCCTCGAAGCTGCGCAGCGGCACGATCGACAGCAGCACCGGGACACCCTCGTCGGCCAGCGCGGACATCATGGTGCGGAGGTGGGTGAGCTCGTACACCGGCCGGCTGATCAGAAACCGGGCACCGGCCTGGATCTTGGCGGCCGTGCGGGCGATCTCGGCCCCGAGCGCGGCAGCGCTCGGGTTGAACCTGGCCCCGGCATGGAACGAGGTCCTGGTCGCCAGCGGCAGCCCGTTGCAGTCGATGCCCTTGTTCAGGCCGGCCACCAGCTCGACGAGCCCGACCGAGTCGACGTCCCAGATGCCGTCGACGTTGGGGTAGTCACCGAGCAGCGGCGGGTTCCCGGTCTCGCACACGACGTTCCGGATCCCGAGCGCATTCGCGCCGAGCAGGTCGGCTTGCAGCGCCATGATCGTCTTGTCCCAGGTGGTGACCGTGGCGATCGTCTCGACGTCCGCCCGCTGCTCCAGCTGGAAGGCCAGGTCGATCGAGCTGAGCTGGGCCCGGGGGCTGCGCCTGGGCGCGACGAAGAACGTGCCGATGCCACGCTCGTGCAGCGTGGCCACCTGGTCTGCCGCCTCGTCGGCGGCACCGCCGACCGGCGGCGCGATCCCGGCCGCCACCACGAACTCGCCGGCCG
>Ga0208725_1000276_pt1 | contig 11924 bp, 8 predicted proteins | sample MicForSoSWNH13_O_FD_188004 | JGI IMG/M metagenome (GOLD analysis project Ga0208725, IMG submission 188004) | Forest soil microbial communities from Harvard Forest Long Term Ecological Research site in Petersham, Massachusetts, USA - MetaG HF011... | ecosystem: Environmental > Terrestrial > Soil >... | reverse complement strand
CGGGCCGGCGGCCGGGTCGGCGGTTCCGGTGCTGGCGTGGAAGCCGTGCGATGGCATGTTCCGGTGCGCCACTGCCCGCGTGCCGCTGAACTACCGGGACCCGCGCCGCGCGACGATCAGCATCGCCGTGATCAGCCATCTCGCCACCGGTCCGGGTCGCAGCCTGGGCTGGCTGTTCCTCAATTTCGGCGGCCCGGACGCGCAGCTCGACAACATGGTCACGGTGTACCCGAACCTCCCGGCGTCATGGCGGGAGCGGTACAACCTGATCATCTTCGACCCGCGCGGGCTGGGCTACAGCACGCAGATCCGCTGCTTCCCCACCGAGGCGGCGGAAAACAAGCTCATGGGCGGGCTGCCGGCGTTCCCGGTGGGCCCGGCGCAGCAGGCCGCCTGGGACCGGGCCTACGCTACGCTCGACGCGCGGTGCGCCGCTCACGCGGGCCCGCTGCTGGACCATGACAGCACTGCTGACATGGCCAGAGACATGAACCTGCTACGCGAAGCCGTCGGCGACCCGGTGCTGAACTACTACGGTCAGTCCTACGGCACGCTGCTCGGCGCCATCTACGCCAACCTGTTCCCGGCCACGACCGGGCGCATGATCCTGGACGGCAACCTCAGCCCGGCCGCCTGGAGCTCCGGCAGCAGCCAGGTGCCCGCCCTGGTCCGGATGGACTCACCGCAGGCATCGGCGGCGACGATGAGAGCGTTCCTGGACCTGTGCGGCCGGGCCTCCATCGCGGCGTGCGCGTTCTCGGCCGGCACGCCGGCCGCGACCACCGCGAAGTGGGACACGCTGCTGCGCCGGCTCAGGCGGCACCCGGTGACCCTGGGCAGCCCGCCACAGACCTTTACCTACGCCGACAGCATCGTGTCGGTCAACCTGGGCAAGGTGGCGCAGTGGCAGGGCGAGGCCAGCCAGCTGCAGCAGCTGTGGATCGCCAGCACCGGCGGCCACGCCGCTCCGCCTGCCGCCTCGTCGGCCACTGCGCCGTCCAGTCCGCCGCCCGCCGGCCCCTCCTACTACACCGGCGAAGAGCAGACGCTCGCGATCTTCTGCGCCGATAGCCCGAACCCGCGTAACCCGGCCGCCTACGCGGCAGCCGCCGCGTCGGGTACCTTCGCGCCGATCTACGCATGGAACACCGAGGGGTGCGCGGACTGGCCGGCCGGCGCGGCCCAGGACCGGTACACCGGCCCGTGGAACCGGCCGACCGCCAGCACGATCCTGCTGCTGGCCAACACCGGCGACCCGATCACCGCCTACCAGGACTCGGTCGCCATGTCCGGCGCCCTGGCCCGGGCCCGGCTGCTGACCGTCGACGGGTACGGGCACACCACGGGCAATACCAGCACCTGCGCCGTCAACGACGTGGTCCGCTACACCCTGACCGGCGCGCTGCCCGCGCCGGGAACCGTCTGCCAGCAGAACGGCACGCCGTTCCCCGCGCCGTAGCCAGCGTCAGCGTGAGCAGCGCCAGCTTTGTGCGGTGATTTCCGGCTGGTTTGCTGGAACTTTTCCGACTGGTTTGCCTGGAGTAGGCACTCTGGCAGTCCTTACCTTGGGGGAGCAGGAATCCGCCCCTATAAAAGGAATGGACGCACATGAGACGAACTGGCGTCAGGCTGCTGGTTGCAGCGTTCGGTGCGGCTGCAGTGCTATCGGCTACCCCGGCCATCGCCGCGACATGCCCTAACGGCAACGCATGCTTCTGGACCAAACCGAATCTTACCGGGACCTATTACGCAGGAAATCCCAATCTCTATTCAAGAGATACGTTCTATAACATACACACCTGGTACCCGAACGCGGTGCTGGGATCATTCCACAATAAATGGACATCCCGCATCTTCATAAGCTCGGAAAGGCCAGGCAGCATCAACCTTTGCTACCCACCGACCGGAAGCGGAAGCCCGGATGAGGCCTTGAACTACGTCTACTTCGGGGTTGAGCAGTCCTGCTGATCACCGCTCTAATAGCGGGAAGGTAGTGGCAGCCTGAACGGCCTTCGGCGGCCGTCTCTTGGTCGGATTCGGTCGCAAGCCGAGGATCAAGGGACGGCTGCCTCATTCTAACGACCAGCCCGCGCAGGCTGCACCAACGATGCCCAGCGGCGGTCTTGGCTGATGCCTGGCCAGCGAACTGGAGGAAACGTGATTACCAATGAGGATCGGCACGGCGACAGCCTTGCGGATCCATTGCCTTCAGCTTGCGGGTCGCGTCGCAGGCTGAAGGCCTGGCTAGTTGGGGCATCGGCCGTTATGGTCGTCGGAATCGCCGTGACGGCCTGGCTTATCGCGCCGTGGGGCCAGCAAGGCAGTGGCCGGGGCACGCCGGCGTCTGACCGAGGGCGCTTCGGGCCCTATTCTGCTGCCGCACCGCCGCCATTCCTCCTGGATTTGAACTTTGACAGTACCAGCCCTGGTCTCGGGGTGCTCAGCGCAACTACTGGCCGCCTCATTGCGACAATCGCGCCGCCCAAGAAGGGGTTCTTTTACCGCGACACTGCAGCCACCTCCGATAGCAGAACGTTTATCGTCGCCGCCGAGGCGCAGGCGGGCGCATGCGACACGTGGCTCTACCGGCTCCAGTTGACAGGGCAGGGCCGTGAAGCAGCCCTGACACCACTGAGGGTGCCAAAGATCAGCGGCCGGATTCTCCCGACGAGTGATCTCTCCGCAAGCGCCGACGGCCGGATGGTGGCGTATTCCGCTACACCCTGCTCAGGAGGCCCGGTGAGCACATCAAATGGCATGGTCACGCCAAACGGTCACCACCCAAGCGGAGTGGTAGGCGTAATTGATCTGCTTACCGGGCGAGTGACCATATGGCGGCTTAAGTCCGAAAGTGCTTTTAGCCTGACCCTTTCCCCAAACGGCCAGATGCTGGGCTTCATCAATACTGTGATCTACGGCGGGGACGGGACCGTTAGAACCCTGCCCACCAGTGCACCGTCGGGCCCCATAGCACGAAGCGCGCACGTGATATTGCCCGCCGGGATCCATGTGGATGTGAACGGCAGCGTCGCTATGAACCCTGACGGCACCGTAATGCTCGCTTGTTCGGAGGCGTCGCATACCGCTACCTTGGCCGCGTACGACGTGACCAGTGGCCGTCTGCTCGGCGTCGTGCACGCCTGGCGTCATGTCGACGTCGCGCCGTGCGAGGTCAGCGTTACACCCTCGGGACGCTACGTTCTTGTGTACAACCTGAGCCTCACCGGTATCGGGACACGAATTGACCTGGCGACCGGACAACTCACGGACCTTGTTGGCAGTTCAGGGCATCAGCCGCAGCCGCTGGGAGTCTCCTGGTGAGGTAATCCCCGGCAGGCCTTCCCGTTCGGTGACGGAGCCAAGCTGCCTGACAGTCTCAGGGACGCAGAAAAGGCGGTACTGTCCGATGCGTAGCAGTGCTTGCTGCCGTTCTGAGGGCGGGGAGCCATGGCTGAGGGACCTGGTGACCGAGAGCCGTTCGGGTTGTGGTTGCGGCGCCGCCGTGAAGCTGCGGGGCTGACGCAAGAAGAACTGGCCGAGCGATCGGGGCTGAGCGCACGAACAATCGGCAACCTGGAACGTGACCGGAGCCGCAAGCCGTACCCGCGTTCGGTTCGCCTGGTGGCCTGCGCCCTGGGACTAGCCGAGTCGGCGAGCGATGAGCTGGTTGCCCACTGCCGGGCAAGCGGGACCGCCCAATCAGACTTCACGCGGCAGCCGGATTCGGGTACCGCCGTGCTCGCGTCGGCGTCAGCGGACAGCGAGGAAGCTCGGGCTGGCGACGCTGTGGTGGTGGTGCCGCGGCAGCTGCCGGCCGCAGTGCGGCATTTCGTTGGCCGTGCTGGCGAGCTGAAGATTCTGGACGGGCTGCTGGCTGATGCGCTCGGCCCGCCAAGCGTGACCGGGGCTGTGGGCGTAGCGGCGATCAGCGGGAGCGCGGGGGTGGGCAAGAGCGCGCTGGCGGTGCACTGGGCCCACCAGGTCTCAGACCGGTTTCCCGACGGGCAGCTGTATGTGAACCTGCGCGGTTACGGTCCGTCCCGCGCGCCGGTCACTTCAGGCGCGGCTATCCGCGGGTTCCTCGGCGCGCTGGGCGTGCCGCCCTGGCAGATCCCTGCGGAGCAGGACGAGCAGGCAGGGCTGTATCGCAGCGTGCTGGCGCGGCGGCGGGTGCTGATCGTGGCCGATAACGCCAGAGACGCAGCGCAGATACGGCCGCTGCTGCCCGGTTCGCGGACCTGCCTGGTGGTGGTCACGAGCCGCAGCCGGCTGGGCGGGCTGGCCGCCGTCGACGGCGCGCTGCCGCTGATCCTGGATGTGTTCAGCGAGCTGGAGGCCGCGCAGTTCCTCGCGGCCCGGCTGGGCGCCGGGCGGGTGAGCGCCGAGCCGGAGCGTTCGGGCGAGCTGATCGCCTGGTGCGCGCGGCTGCCGCTGGCGCTGTCGATCATCGCCGCCCAGGCTGCGGCGCTGCCCGGGTTCTCACTGGCCGCGCTGGCTGGTGAGCTCCGCGACGCCCGGCACCGGCTGGACGCGCTCGACGCCAGCGATGCTCCCGCAAGCTTGCGTGCGGTGTTCTCCTGGTCCTACGACCAGCTGAGCGGGCCCGCGGCGCAGATGTTCCGGCTGCTCAGCGTTCACCCGGGCCCGGATATCACCGTGACCGGCGCGGCGGCGCTGGCCGCGACCCCTCGGGCCCTGGCCCGGCGGGCGCTGCGCGAGCTGGAGCAGGCCAGCCTGATCGCCGAGCACTGCGCAGGCCGGTATGCCTGCCATGACCTGCTGCGCGCCTACGCTGCCGAGCAAGCGGCAGGCGCTGGCGACGACCGGCAGGAGGCGGCCGCCCGGATGCTCGACCACTACCTGCACTCGGGCAGCGCCGCCGCGGCACGGCTGAACCTGTCCCGCAGCTCGCTTACCCTGCCCCCACCCCGGCCTGCCGCAGCGCCGGAGCGCTTCGCCGACGACACCAGCGCCCTGGCCTGGTTCGACGCGGAGCACCCGGTGCTGCTTACGATCATCAGCCGTGCCGCCGACGCGGCTTTCGGCCCGCAGGCCTGGCAGCTCGCCGCCGCGCTCGGGGCCTACCTGGACGGCCAGGGGCGCTGGCACGACTGGCACGCCGCCTTGCGCACCGCCCTGGCCGCCGCCCAGCGACATGACGATCAGGCTGGTCAGGCTCGCATCCACAGGGACCTCGGCCTCGCGCAGGCGAGGCTCGGCTGTTACCAGGACGCCTACCGTCAGCTGCGGCAAGCTCTTCGGCTCCACCTGCAGCTCGGCGACCAGGCGGGCCAGGCACGCACCCATCAAGATCTCGCGCGCGTGGCCGACTGGCAAGGTAATATCCCCGCGGCGCTCACCCATGCGATCCAGCTGCTGGAACTGATGCGCACCACCGGAGACCGGGCCGCAGCGGCCCGGGCGCTCAACGACGTGGGCTGGACGCACGCCCAGCTCGGGGCCTATCAGCAGGCGCTCGACTGCTGTCAGGACGCCCTGACCCAGACGCGCGAACTCGAAGACAGTCTCGGCCAGGCGATCACCTGGGACAGCATCGGCTACGCCCACCACCACCTCGGCCACTACGCCGAGGCCATCGATTGCTACACCGGCGCGCTCGCCCTGTACCGCCAGCTCGGCAACCGCTACCGGCAGGCCGAAACACTCGCCCACATCGGCGACACCCACCACGTCACCGGCAACTTCCCGGCCGCCCGCGACGCATGGCTGAAGGCCCTGCGCATCCGCGAGGAATTGCGCCATCCCCGCGCCGAACAGTTGCGGGGGCGGCTCCGTGACCTTGACAGGACGACATTGCTCCCTGCCGCCCGGACGCCCGCGGCGGGGGCATGAGCGTGTCAGGTTCCTTCAGCGGGCGGTGCCAGCGGCTATCACGCGGCGGACGGCCCGGACGTCGGGTCCGAGGCTGGTCAGGTGGGCGACCAGGTCGTCGGCGGTGGCGTGCAGTGCCGTATCGGTCACCGGGTCGAGCGCGTCGAGGATGAACAGCGCCGCGGTGGTGTCTTCGCGCAGCTGGGTGCGGCGTGCCTGGCGCCAGTTCCAGCGCCGGCAGGTCACGCCGGCATCGTCGCACCACACCACCTCGCCGTCGTCGGGGTACTCGATCACCGCGACGCCGTCGGCCATGGTGTCGAAGGCTTCCTTGCCGGTGGCGCGGACCAATCGCGGCGCACCGGTGTAGCGGGTCAGGTCCTCCCCGCCTAGCGGGATCTGGTGCAGTACCGAGACCGCGTTGTAGAGGTCGGTGAGCCGGTTCACGCGGGGCAGCCCGGACTGCGCACGGCGCAGCAGCGCCTCCAGGCTGTTGCGGGTGCGCTGTGGCTTGGCCCCGAACGCCCGGTAAGCCTCCCGCCACGACGCCACCTGCGGGAGCTGTTCCGGCGGCCGGTCGCCGAGCGCCTCGCGGGCTGCGGACTCCGCCGCCTCGAGCAGCGCGTCGCTCGCCTCGTCGCTCGGCCCCGGGACGAGCCCGCCGACGGCCAGCAGCATGGCGCGGTAGTCGGGCCGCAGCGCGAACACCGCCGCGTCGACATGGCCGCCGGCCAGGAACTGCCCGAGCATGCCCACGTCGGAAATGGCAACCTCCGGCCGGTCAGCGAACTGGACCGCGATCGTATCGCGGCGGACCTGCCGGAGTTAGGCCAGGGCTTGCGGCTTGTCTACGTCGAGCGGCACGGATTCGGCGCTGAGTGATGTGGCTTCCGGGGGCGTGATCGCGTTCAGGGTCCAGTCGGCCACGACCCGCATCCGGTTGCCGGACATGGCGGACAGGTGGTAGCCCCTGGTGACGACGTTGGCGGCCGGCCCGGACAGCGGAATGTTCAGCGGGTTCGCGGCGGCGGCCAGCCCGCCCAGGTCCACCAGGAAGCCCAGGTCGTTGTGCTTGTACTCCTTGCGCGCCCCGTTGCCGAGGGAGGCGGCCACGTTCCGGGCGACCTGCCTGCCCTGCCGCACGGCGTGCTGAGCGGTCATGCCGCAGACCTGGCCGGGGTGAGTCAGGTCGGGCACTGCGGCGCAGTCCCCGCAGGCGTAGATGTCCGGGGCGCCGGGCACGGACATGAACTCATCGACCACCAGCCGCCCTCGGTTGGTTTTCAGGTCCAGGCCCTCCATCAGCGGATCGGCGCGGACCCCGACGCACCAGATCAAAGAGCGCGTGGGCACCTTCTCGCCGGTGGACAGCGTGACGTAGCCGGGCTTGGCCTCGGTGACCGACTGGCCGGTACGCACCTGCACGCCGCGCCGCCGCAGCACCCGGTCAGCGGTCTTCGACAGGCGCGGGTCGAGCTCGGGCAGCAGCCGCGGGGCGGTGTCGAGCAGCATCCACTGGATCTGCTGGCCGGCCAGGCCGGGCATCGCCTTGGCCAGCCGGGTGGTCAGCAGCTGACCCTGCGCCGCGACTTCGGTGCCGGTGTAGCCCGCGCCGACCACCACGAAGGTGCACCGCTCCGCGCGTTCGGCCGGATCGGCAGCGACGGACGCAAGCTCGAGCTGCCGGGTGATCTCATCGCGCAGGAACATCGCTTCGGCGATGCTGCGGAACCCGTGCGCGTACTCGGCGATACCGGGGATCGGCAGCAGCTTGTTCACGCTGCCCGCGGTCAGGATGAGCCGGTCATAGCCGACCTCGCCCGCTGCGCCCTCTGGGCCCGCCCAGCTGACCACCTTTTGCTGTGCGTCGATGTGGTTTACCGTGCCGAGCACGAACCGGGCCTTGCGCAGCCGGTGGGGCAGCGACACACAAATGTGCCGCGGCTCAACCAGCCCGCCTGCCACCTGCGGCATCAGCGGCAGGTACAAGAAGTAGTCCGCCGAGTTGATCACCACGATCTCGGTCGTGGCACCCATCAGCTTGGACAGCTCCCGCGCAGCGTTGAAGCCGGCGAAACCCGCCCCCACGATCACCACGCGGTGCTGTTTCCGCGACTTCTCTTGCCCTTGCGGCCTCGCCAATTTTGGTTCCTCCCGTCAAGGGCTGGGCCTGGCATCCACGGTGGCGGTTGAGGGCTGCCCGCCGCACCCGTCGAAGGCTTAGCTGCCGGCTGGGACTGTACCAATCAGGATTCCCCGTTGATATCGGCATAACCGGTACATCATCCGCCGCTGCCGCGCACGGCCGCACCCGCCTCAGAGCAGGGACAGGCCCGCGGTTACCGCGTCGATCCGGCTGCTTTCGGCTGGCCCGAGCGCGCAGCATGTCTGCGTGCCCGGGCTCACCTGGGTGCGGCCCGCGTCGCAGATGAGCTCGGTCGGCAGCCCGCCGGCCTCGGCCCGGCTTAGCACGTCCTGGAGTTGCGCGCCGTCCGCCACCTTGAGCACGACCTTGGGCTGGCCCTCCTGCAGCCAGGCCGCAAGGTCGGCACCGCCCAGGCCGGCCAGCACGGCGGCCACGGCCGCGTGGGCGACCTGGGCGGCGATCTTCCCGCGTCCCATGCCGAGGTCGGTCCGGACCACGACCGCCAGTTTCTCCGCCACGAGAACACCGTACGGCCCGGCCGTGTCTCGCGCAGGGTCAGCCGAACAGGGTGTCCAGGAACGGGCTGCTGAACACCGAATGGGGATCGTAAGAGGTCAGGATCGATACGGCCGTGCTCCAGCCGTCGTCGCTTGCCTGGCCCGCGCTGACCGCGGCGGGGATGGTGCTGCCGAGGATCGTCGCGCTGGTCCACGGCGCGGCCGACGTGCACGCCCAGGCCTTGGACCATTCCGGCCGGACGCACGCGTAGCTGCCGGTGTAGTGGCTCCAGATCCAGGCTTCCATGTCCGCGTAGAACGCGGAGAAGCCGGCGGTGACCGGCAGCGTGCCCATGTCCAGCCAGACCGCGGTGTCCCAGCCCGGCTGGTCCGGCCGGGGCCGCAGCGAAGACAGAATCGGCGACTGGGCACCGCTGACCAGGGCGTCCGAGGGATTGTCCAGGCCGGTGACCCGGATCTCGATGGGCCCGTTCATCGGGTACTCGCCCTTCGCGGCGTAGCTGGACAGCAGGCTGCTGTACTGCGTATAGAAGTCGCTGACCACCTGCTGGATGCTGGCGCGTGAGGTGATGATCGCGAAGCCGGCCTCCACGATCCGCACGGTGGTCGGCTCCACGTAGAGCAGCACGTTCTGCCACTGGCCCCAGATGTCCCAGCTGCCGGTGAACACCAGGCCGGTGTCCACCAGCGCAATCGCGGCCGACTCGAAGGCCGGCGTGCCGGAGACATCGCCCGCCGCCACGTCGTCGAAGAAGGTGTTCTCCGCGGTGGTCACGCTGTTCGTAAACGAGTAGTTGTACGGGCTGGTCACCTTCACCGAAAGGAGCGGCTGGGCCGGGGAGATCGACCACACCTTCAGCCACGGTGTGTCGGTGAACGGGAACCAGATCGCCTCGACGCGGCCGGCTCCGTCCGCATAGCTGGCGAGCGAGTTGGATCCGGCGCTGGCCGGCGGGGCAAACAGGTCCGCGGCCGAGATGTCCACCCAGCTCTGGCACTGCAGGTTCTGGGACGCGGCGAGCTGCAGGGTGACCGAGGTGATGAACGCGCGGCCCAGGTGGGCCAGGAACGCACGGATGTCTGGGTCCGAGCGCTGAAACGTCGTCAGCACGTACTGGGAGGTCGAGGAGTCCCAGACGACCGCCGTAAGGGACAGGATCAGGTTGGAAAGCGAGCCGTAGGTCTGCCCGGACAGCTTCGTCTCGCCGGTCCCGGGGATCGCGCTGCCGTGCGCATTGATGGCCAGCGCGCCGCCGACCGTGATGTCGCCGGGTGCCGGGATTGCGCAGAACCCGTAGCCCGCGGCCGCGATCGCGCTGGTCAGCGTGTTCATCGTGACGCCGGTGCCCACGGTGGCCGTGGCCGGTGACCCGGCGCTGATCGACACTGAGGTCAGGTTCTGGGTGGTGTCCAGCAGCACGTAACCGGCCCCGGTGCTGCTGGCGGGCAGCAGGATCGGTGACCAGTTGTGGCACATTCCCTTGGGCCGCAGTCCGTACCCGTTGGCATATGCCCAGTTGGCCAGCGTGACCACGTCGTCGGCCGAGGCGGGAGCGCAGGTCCAGACGTCGTCGATGACGATCATGCCAGCCCAGTTCTGATACGCCTGCTGGTAGATCGAGATCGACGACGGGAAGTTCGGCGGCGGGGAGCTGGTGGCCTGCGCGCTGGCTGGGCTCACGCGGAAGGCCGGGATCCAGGCCAGGGCGCCGGCCGCGGCGGCGCCCGCCATGAAGGCGCGCCGGGACGGCCTGCGGGATCGGTCTGAGGGCTCTAAGCCCGAAGGACGGGGGTCGTGGCGGGGGTGCATCGGGTCTCCTCTTCGGTGTGGGGGGCGCCTGAGGATGGTCCGTACGGAAGCCGTCGTCAATCAAGCGCTTGATTGGCTGGGACCTTGAGGACAAGGTAGATCCGCCCGGGGCATCGGGCAATACTGAAACGTGTTCTATTTTTGAACCGCGCGGGAGATCCGGCCGGACACGGGATTGCCAGCCGCCGCGGACCCTGATGTGATGCGAGCGGGCGCGAGAGAAGGAGCCGAATCTTTGACCCAGACCCGGCCATCTCAGTTAGTAGTCGAGACAACCGCGAGCGCGCTGCGGGAGAAGAGCAAACTCCGCCGACACTTCCGCCGCGGATCTGAGTCAGGCGGCTCGGTGGCGGGCGTGTCGGATCTCCTCGCCGGCATCACCAAGTCTTGTGATGCCGACTCACCAAGCCCGGCGGAAGACTTGGCGTGAGCCGGTTGAGCTGAACCGAGCGCGGAGGAGGAACATCTCATGAACGTACGGGACGCTTTCTACGAGGTGCTGCGCGCCCACGGGATCAACACCATTTTCGGGAACCCAGGCTCTGACGAGCTGCCGCTGCTGAGTGACCTCCCGCATGATTTCCGCTACATCCTGGCGATGCAGGACGGCGCGGCGATCGGGATAGCGGACGGCTTCGCGCAGGCCACCGGCAAGCCAGTGATGGTGAACCTGCACGCCGCGGCGGGCACCGGTAACGCGATGGGGAACCTGATCAACACCCAGACGCCGCGCCTGATCGAGATCAGCGAGCGCCACCTCGCCGACTCCTGAGTGGTCCGGGCAGCACGGCCGCCCGCTGGCATCCCGGGCTGGCTGGCCGAGGTGATGCCGGAGTGGCTGGCGGAGGCGGTGCGGCCTAAGCCGGCGCCGGTTCCGTGGGGGGCGATGGTCCGTTCTGCGGCTGCTATCTGTGTGCCGCTGTCGGTTGGTTTTGTGGCCGGCCGCCGTGATGTCGGGCTGCTGCCGGCGATAGGCGGGCTGGTCGGCACGGTCATCGATACCGGCGGCCCGTACGTGGCGCGGGTCAAGCGGGTGGTCACGGCTGGTTTGTTCGGCGGCGCGGCTGGTCTGCTGATCGGGATGTTCATCCACCACCGGGGGTGGGTGGCCGTGGCCAGCCTGGTGGTCGTCGCGGGTGTTTCTGCGCTGATCTCCCGGCTGGGCAGCACCGGATCGGCTACCGGGCTGCAGCTGCTGGTTTTCGCTGCGCTGGGCCTGGGCCCGTTCGGTGCGCTGCGGCCGTGGTGGCACACCGTAGTGGGCTACGCCGTCGGCGTCGCCTGGGCGCTGCTGCTCCTCGTGCCGGGCTGGCTGCTGTCCCCCCGGTCCGCCGAACAGAGCGCCGTCGCCGACGTGTACCACGCGTTCGCCGGCGACCTGCGCGCGATCGGCACCGACCGCCTCGCCGGGACCCGGCGCGCGGTCACGGCCGCGCTCAACACCGCGTATGACACCCTGCTCACCGCGCGGGCGACGGCCGGCGGCCGAAGCTGGCGCATGACGCGCCTGATGGCGGAGCTCAACGCCAGTTCCCGGGTGGCCGAGGCGGTCATCACGCTTCGCCGCGAGGGCACCCGGCCGCCGGCGCTCGTCGCCGGCACCCTCGACCGGCTCGCC
>Ga0208725_1000275_pt1 | contig 11973 bp, 9 predicted proteins | sample MicForSoSWNH13_O_FD_188004 | JGI IMG/M metagenome (GOLD analysis project Ga0208725, IMG submission 188004) | Forest soil microbial communities from Harvard Forest Long Term Ecological Research site in Petersham, Massachusetts, USA - MetaG HF011... | ecosystem: Environmental > Terrestrial > Soil >... | reverse complement strand
TGGACCGTTTGTACCGCGAGCAGGTGACGCCCTCCGCGCGGCGCAATGGCGGCCTGCTGCAGAATACGCGGGACTGGATGCGCGACAAGTTGAACGATGTGTTTCGGCGGCACCGCATACTGGGGAAGCTGGAGCATCGCGTGCGCGTGGAGGGTTTTACGCAGCCTGGAGATCCCATGCGGTTGGATTACGGTTACCAGAACGGCGTGCGCGGATTTATCCAGTCGGTTTCGCTGCGGCGCGATTTGCCGCAGGCGAAGGCTTTGGCCTACACGGCGGGCTGCATTCACGCGCGCGACAGACTTGCGGAAATCACGGCCATTACCGATACGGCGCCGGACGCTGAGAATCCGCGGCACGTGTTCGTCGAGAAATTATTCGCCGGTGAAGGCATACGCATCGTGGCCATGAGCCAGGTGGAGGGATTCGCGGAGGAATTGCGCATGCGCATCCAGTGACGCGGCTTCCCGCAGAACCTTTCGAGACGCTTCCCGTGGGATCCAACTGAAAATCCGCCCGGCCGGCGTGCCGGAGCGTTCGCGTAATTATTTTGGCGTGCAGCGCGCGCTGGCGCAGCAGTTGGGCCTGCGCGTAGCGGCGGGAAACAAAGTGCAACTTCTACTGCGGCGATTTCCCCGGCGCCCGGTGGCTGATGCTGTACACGTAGGTGGCGACTGCCTTCACCTGATCGGCGCTGAGTTGCGCGCCGCCCATCGCGGGCATGGGGCTGCGATAATTTTTGGGCTGCGGCACGCCGTCGGTGATTGTTTTCTGGATGCCGGCGTAGCTGCCGTCGCTCCATAGCCACTTATGCGCTGTAAGAGCGGGACCGAGCGGCGAGCCCTGGCCGTGATCGCCGTGGCATCCCGTGCAGGCTGCTCCGCCAGCTTGGCCGCCGTAGACGCGCGCGCCGAGCGCGACCATTTCTGGCGTCGCACCTTTCGGCACAGCGCCAGCAGAGTTTGCCGCCGCGCCGGCGTCGGGATGCGTGCCCTCTGGCGGCCTCGCGGCAGCGCGCGCGATTGCACCAGCCGGAGCCGACTCGCTGGGACACGGAGTTACACGCGCGCCGCCCGCGTCAGCAGAACCGCCGCGATAGACTATCTTGTAAATTCGCCCGCGCACATCGTCGGAAATGTATAGCGCACCGTCGGGGCCGACGGCCACGCCGCTGGGACGATGCTCGGCGCCATCCGGCGATTTCACCGGGCCGGCAAAACCATCGGCGAAAATTTCGCAGGAGCCGCCGGCACGCTCGCCCTGGAGCGATTGGTACACCACGTTGTAGCCGCCCTGCGGATAGGGCGCGCGATTCCAGGAGCCGTGGAAGGCGATGAACAGCCCGCCCTGGTAGCGCTTGGGAAATTGTTGCGCGCGGTAATACACCATTCCATTGGGCGCCCAGTGGGCCGGGAATGCCGCGACCGGAGCGGTCTTCTGCGCGCACACGCCGATTTTCTTGCCGCCGTCGCCGCCGTATTCCGGCGCGAGCACCAGCTTTTGCTGCACGCCGTCGTAGTAGCACTCCGGCCAGCCGTAATCGCCGCCCTGTTTCAGCAAGACGACTTCCTCGGCGGGCTGGGTGGCCTCCTGCTGGGGCTGGTAGAACGCCGGGAAATTTGAGCGCAGCTGGTCGCGGCCGTGCTGCGTGACGAACATGTGGCCGCTCGAGTCAATCGCAAAACCTTCAGCGTTGCGGATGCCGGTGGCGAAGCGTTCGGCGCTGGAAAAATGCTGATCGGATTTATTCGCGTCATAGCGCCAGATGCCGGCGCGGGTCTCGAGTTCCGTGCAGGGCTCGGCCCCTGGTGAATTCAGCGTGCGATTTTTCAGTTGGCAGGAATTGGTGGCGCTCGCGACATCCACGTATAGCGAGCCTTGCGCGTCAATGATGAACGGATGCATGGGATGATCGCCAGTGAGGGGCAAACCAGAGACGATGGTGGCCGGAGCATCGCGCGGCAGGAGCGAATCCGGCGGCAGCGCATAGCGCACGATGCGGTCGTTGCTTTCTGCGTAGAGCGCGCCGTTGTACAGGCCGATGCCCGTGCCGCCATGGCCGCCGCTCGCGACGGTTTCACCAAACCGCTCGTTGACGGTGGCCTTGCCCGCGCCCGCCGGGTCCTGCAACGCGACCAGGAACCCGCCCGCGTGCGGTGTGTCGTTGCCATAGTATTCACCGGACCAGGTGTTTACATAAACCACTCCGCCCGGCGTGACCGCCATGTGCCGCGCGTGACCGATGCCGTCGGCGAAGATCGTCGCGCAAAAACCAGATGGCAGCTTCAGGCCGCTGTCATCGTCCGGGCATGCGGCGCCCATTGCTCCCGCGAGGACCGTGGAACGATTCCGAGCCGGGAGAATAAAGCTGCCCGCGTACAACGCGGCGAGTGCAGGCAGGGCAATCGCAAGTACCAGCTGGTGGCGAGAACGGAAGAATTGCACGGAGCCTCCTTCGAGGGCGATGAAGAAAAACAGGGACGCCGAAGACGGATAAAATATACCACGACTGCTGGCACGGTCCGGCGAAACGCGGTTCGGCGCTGCAAAACTTTCACGGGTTGCTTTACCGGAGGATGCCTCACGGCGTCTTCAGCCACACGTTTGATGAACGGGGCGGTGGATCGGGACACAGTTTTGTGGACGGCGCTTGCCGCAGCTGCGCGAAGTTAGCGCGCTGGCTTCAGCGTTTGTGCGATGCGGCTGGGTTGCGGCGCGGGAATTTTCTGCGAGGCTTGCGCTGTGGATGGATGGTTCACCTTTGAAAGTCTCCCGCGTTCCGACATGTGCTGCTGGGCCTGCTGCCACTCGGGGATTTCCGGTGAGTCTTGCGTCCAGTGCACTACCGCGGCTTCATCGCACCAGTTCAACAGCTTGGGCATGGCTTGGCGATGGGCGCCGCCGGTGCGATAGGCGTTCATCGCGGTTTCGTCCTGCCAGGCGGTCATGGTCCAAAAAACGTAGCCTGCGTTGACTAACAGCCTGCCGCCGAGAAAACCGGGACTGCGCTGGACCTGGCGCACGGACTGGAATGTATCCCAGAGAAATCCCGGTAGATAGCGGAAGGAGCGGACTCGCAAGCGCGTGACGGAAATGAGCGGCATCGGTTTCTCTTACGGCTTGAGAACGCTCCATTTTGGCAGGTCGCGGCGATCGAGCAGGACTTCGGCGGCCCAGGTTCCGAGGTACGAGGAGAGTGCTACGCCGTGGCCGGCGTAGGCGCCGAGCACTATGCCGTTGCGTGGGGCGTCGCTGTTATTTGACGCTGCGCCCTTGCTTGTGGCGCAAGCGATGCTTTGCGGGTGCCAGTCGAAGACCGGTTTCCAGGAATCGCGGAAGAGGATCGGGCCGCCCCAGCGCCTGGAGAATTTTGTATTTTCCAGCGCCGGATGCAGGTGGCGGATGCGATCTTCGAGGCGATCGAACGCTGCGGCCGATTCTTCGGCGGCGATCTCCACTTTTTCGAGATCGTTGGCATCCGGGGATTGCACCAGGCCTGCGCCCCAGACGATTGAACGGTCCGGCCGGACGCGGCCCCAGAGATAGGGAAAATCCACGGTGTAGAAGGGCTTTCTTTGTCCGAGGCCGATCTCGGCTAGAACTTTTTCGCTGACTGGCCTCGAGAGCACGGCGAGCGTCAGCCTCGGGTGCATTCCGGTGAGGCCCGCTGCGGGAAGCGATAGAGCGTTGGTGGCGAAAAGAATTTTCGCGGCGGCGATTTTCTGTGCTGCGCTGCCAATGGTGGTGATGTGCAGTTCCGGCGTCACGCTCCAGCTGATACGCTGCACGCGGTGATTTTCGTAGATGTACGCGCCTTGACGCTGAGCGGCGCGGGCCAGGCCGCTGACGAGTTTGCCGGGATCGAGTGTGCCGCCGGGGACTTCGTTTACTACTCTCAGGGTGCCGGAATCGTTCCAGGTGATTGGTGAGTGCTGGGGCTTCGCTTTTCCGGAATTATGCCGGCGCGCGATTTCCCAGGCGCCGTTTAGTTTCAGATCGCAGCGCACTTTTAATTTTTCGAGGATGGATTGGAAGCCCGCGAGGACGTCACCCAGGCCGGGTTGGTTGCCGGCGGCGGTTTCGGCCAGGACCATGCCGCCGGTGCGGCCGCTGGCGCCTGCGCCGATGTGGGCGGCCTCGAAGACGGCTACGGATTTATCGGGAGCTAGGAGGCGCAGCGACCCGGCGGCTGCGAGGCCGGTGAAGCCACCGCCGATTATGGCGAAGTCCACGTGAGCGGGGCGTTTGCGCCGCGACGGGGCGAAGTTAATTTTCCACGGTGGGGTGCCCCAGGGGTCGATTTTCGGGGAGCGTGACATGGATTTAGACTAGGACGTTTAGACTTGAAAGTTGATAGCTAAAAAGCTGAAAGCAAAAGACAATTGAGACGGCGCGTTTCGTTTTCAACTGCGGACCGAAAGGAATGGCTTCAGGGGCTAAAGCCCCTTTTTTGGGCGCGCTGACGGCGGGGCTGAAGCCCCGGCCTTCCCGGTCCGTGTCGTAGGCGCACAAGCCGTAATTCAGCGGCTGAAGCCGGCCGACGCGTGCAACGTAAATGTCGTGGCTGAAGCCACGACCTACAAAGCAAAGTCAGCTACGCCCGCCTGAAAAGCAGGCGGCCGCGACCCTTCGATCCCGCGAAGCGGGAGCGATTCACAAATTCAAAACCACTGCCTGCCTTCACTCTTAACTTTTAACTCTCGACTGTTGACTCTGCGTCGCTGACGCAACTTACAGAATGCTTTCTGTCCAGTTCTCTAGCGTGTGCTTCAGTTTGGCCATGAACTGGTGGGCTACGGCGCCGTCTACTACGCGGTGATCGTAGGAGAGGGTGAGGTAGACCATGCTGCGAATGGCTATCGCGTCGTCAATTACCACGGGGCGCTTTTCGATTGTGCCCAGACCGAGGATGGCGACGTTCGGCTGATTGATTACTGGGAGGCCGAACAGGCCGCCGAAGACGCCGGGATTGGTGATGGCGAAAGTGCCTTCGGCGACTTCCTCGGGCTTGAGTTTTTTGGCGCGGGCGCGTTCGGCAAGATCGTTCATGGTGCGCGCGATACCCAGGAAATTTTTCTCCTCGGCGTTTTTGATCACCGGAACGATCAGGCCCCAATCGAGAGCGACGGCGATGCCGATATTGCATTCCTTGTGCAGGATGATGTTGGTGCCGTCCACCGAGGCGTTCACCGTGGGAAAGGCGCGCAGGGCTTCGACGGCGGCGCGGACGAAGAAAGGCATGAACGTGAGCTTGGTGCCGCTGGTTTCTTCGAACTTGTGCTTCATTTTGGCGCGGAGGGTGGCGATGGCGGTCATGTCCGCTTCGTCCACGGAATACACGTGCGGGGAGACGTGCTTTGAGAGCACCATGTGCTCGGCGATGCGCTGGCGCATGACGGACATCGGTTGGACTTCGTAGTGGCCGAAATACATTTTTTCGCGCGGGACGGCGTTTTCGAGGACAGCAGAGGCGCTTGCGCCGCCTGTGGCCGGCGGAACTCCTGCTGGCCTAGCCGCTGGTGCGGGCGGTGCGGCCGCCGGAGCTGCGCCGGAAGACGCTGGCGCGCCACCGCCTTGCACGGCGCTGAGAATGTCGCTCTTGCTGACGCGGCCGCCGGCGCCGGTGCCGGGAACCTGGGAGACATCAATATTATTTTCGCGCGCGATTTTGCGGACGAGCGGCGAGCTGCGAACTTTTTCACCGCTCGAAGCAGCTTGCGGCGGAGCCGGTGCAGCCGAAGCAGGAGCTGGCGCAGCGGACTTCGCTGCTGCAGGCGGCGCGGCGGGCTTGGCGGCTTCGGGTTTCGCAGGAGCCGGGGCTGGCGCGGAACTGGCGGCGCCGTCGCTGGCTTCGATCACGGCGACGACGGTTTGAATTGGCACCGTCTGGCCTTCGCCGACTTTGATTTCTTTCAGCACCCCAGCCGAGGGCGAGGGAATTTCCGCGTCGACTTTATCGGTGGAAATTTCGAACAGCGGTTCGTCGCGCTCGATTTTGTCTCCGGCCTTTTTCAGCCACTTGGTTATCGTGCCTTCAAAAATACTTTCGCCCATTTGGGGCATGATGACGTCAACAGCCATGGTCTTCTCCTGTAGGTACGAACGCGCGCCGCGGGACTGACTTCAACGAGGCAAAATCTAGGCGGCGCTGAGACATTCCTCGTGCCACACGCCGGGGATACCCTGCAGCGTGTAAATCTCATCGCCGCCCGTAAAGAAGTCCACGGCCTTCACTTTGGCGATTTTGCCGGCGTAGGGTAGCTGCTCCGGCTCCAGCTCGTTGTGATACTGGCCGGCCTCCAGAAAAGCCTCGAGGAAAGCGCGGTCGGCAATTTTCACTTCGCTGCCCACTTCAAATTCGGCGTTGTTGATGCCCTTGGTCTTTCCCATCGTCTCGGTCCTGCCTTTGTCCGCTTTAGTATTTTGCCAGTTCGCGCGCGGCCGCGACTACTTTTTCGGTGTTGGGTAGAAAACGTTCCTCGAGGGGCGGTGAATACGGCACCGGCGTATCGAGCGCGGTGACGCGGGCCACCGGGCCGTCGAGGTCGTCGAAAGCACCTTCGAAGACAAGAGCGGCAATTTCGCCGGCGATGCCGCCGGTGCGCGTGTCTTCGTGCACCACCAGCAGCTTGTTGGTCTTCTTTACGGAATTGAGAATAGTGTCCTTATCGAGCGGAAGCAGCGTGCGCAAATCAATCACTTCCGCTTCGATACCTTCTTTCGCCAGCTCGACGGCAGCGTCCATAGAGGTATGCGCCATGGCCGCGTAGCTGACGATCGTTAAATCGCGCCCTGGGCGGCGCACGATGGCTTTGCCGATGGGCACGGTGTAATCGCCCGGCGGCATTTCTTCCTTCAGCCGGCGGTACAGATATTTATGCTCGAAAAACAGCACGGGATTGTTGTCGCGTATCGCGGACTTCAACAAGCCCTTGGCATCCGACGGCGTGGAAGGATAAATCACTTTCAGCCCCGGCGTATGCACGAAATACATTTCGGGATTCGCGGAATGAAATGGGCCGCCGTGCACGCCGCCGCCGGAAGGGCCGCGAATGACCATGGGCACCGGCGCACCCCAGAGGTAGTGGGATTTGGCGACGAAGTTGGTGACCTGGTTAAAGCAGCAGGCAATGAAATCAATGAACTGCATTTCGGCGACGGGGCGCAGGCCGAGGAAGCTCATGCCGCAGGCCGCGCCGATGATCGCGGTTTCGGCGATGGGCGTTTCGATGACGCGTTCGCGGCCGAATTTCGCCAGCAGGCCATCGGTGACTTTGAAGGCGCCGCCGTACACGCCGATATCTTCGCCGATGGCGACGACGGCGGGATCGCGTTCCATTTCCTCGAACATCGCTTGCCGGATCGCGTCCACCATGGTGATGGGGCCGGAAGTGGGGACGGTTTTGGAGGACAGGTTCGGAGCGGTGTGGGACATCGTCAGCGCCTCCCCTGTTTATCCTGGGGATTTTTCGTGAACGGCTTGCCCTGGGCGTTTTTGCTGAAGGACTTGTTGCGCGGGCTCTTGCTGAAAGATTTCTCCGGCTGGGTGCGGCTGAAGGATTTTTCTTTCGGCGCGCGGGAGTAGGCTGGTTTGTTTTGGGGATTCTCGGGACTTTGGCGGAAGGCTTTGTCCTTCGGCCCGCGGCCGAACGGAACGCGGGGCACGGCGGGATCCTCCGCGGCAACGCCCGCGGCTAAATGTTCCGGTTGAGTTTCGACTCGTTCGGGCGCGGATGCCGGGGCGGGCTTTTGAATCGCCGGGACCGTGGCTGCTGCTGCGGCGGGCACGGCCACCGAGGCGGGCGGCTGCGTCTGTGCTGGATTTTTCGCGCCGTTGCCGCCTGTGATTGCGGCTTGCGTGTATGCGGGTAGGTCTTTCAAGCGCCAGGTGGGGTCGATGCTGGATCTCGGCGGCGACACTTCGGATTTTGCGCGCTTCCAGTCGGCTTCGATTTTGTGGCAGCCGTCGCAATAGACGCCTTCTTCGGCTAGTTCGGGTGGAGGGAGCGGCGAATCTTCGGCGAATTTTTGTTCGACGTCGAGTTCGCGTTCGATACGAGCGTCAATTTCGGATTTCGCGGCGGCGTCCCAGATTTTATTTTCGGTTAGATACTTTTCGTAGAGCGTGAGGGGGTCGCGGGCCTTCCAGTAGTCGAACATTTCCTTGGGAACGTATTCGGCGGGATCGTGCTGAGCGTGGCCGCGCATGCGCATGGTTTTTACTTCGATGATGCGAGGGCCGCGGCCGGCGCGACATTCGTTTACCGCTTCTTTCGAGGCTTGATAGACGGCAACCACGTCGTTGCCGTCAACGATTACGCTGGCGATTCCGTAGGCCGCGCCGCGGTCGGCGAGATTCTGGATGGGCACCTGGCGTGAAACGGGAGTGGAGTAGGCCCACTGATTATTTTCAATGATCAGGACGAAGGGAGCGCGCTGCGACGCGGCGAGGCCCAGGCCTTCGTGAAACGCGCCGGTGGAGCTACCGCCGTCACCGATCCATGTGAGCGCTACGATATTTTGCCCCAGGTAGCGGCCGGCCATGGCGACGCCCGTCATCACCGGGATTAAATCGCCGAGCATGGAAATCGGGGAAACGATGTGGCGGACTTTCAGGTCGCCAAAATGGCTGGTGCCGTCTTTGCCCAGCGTGGGCGAAGTGAATTTCGCCATGTGCTGGGTGAAGATGTCGCGCGGCGGGACGCCTTTTACCAGCAGCGCGCCGATGTTGCGGATCATGGGGGCGATCCAGTCGCGTTTTTCCAGGGCGTAGCAGGTGCCGACGGATACGGCTTCCTGTCCGAGGCTGGAGTAGAGGCCGCCGACAATTTTATTCTGGCGGAAGAGGCGGACCATGCGCTCCTCGAGCTGGCGATTGAGCTGCATGTAGTAATAGAGGTCGAGATGCTGCTGGCGGGTGAGCGGCTGGGCGCTGGATTGAGCCGTAGATTGGGTCATTGTCTGGATCGGCGATTGGGTCATGCCAAGCTCCCTTTTAGTTCCAAGATTTCGCTGGGGCGTGGCGCGAGCGCGTGTTCGATGTGGTGTTGCAATTTTTCCTCGAGTTCGGCGCGCGTCACTTGCAGCATGTCGCGCTCGAACAGTTTGCCGAAATGCGCGGCGAGCCTGGGCCGCACTTCTTCGGTGCGGACGGCGCGGTCGAGCACGCGTTCCAGAGAGGTGGCGCGCTTACCTGCAATGCCGCATGGGACGATTAGATCAAAGTATCGCAGATCGGTTGCAACATTGTACGCGAAGCCGTGGGAAGTGACCCAGCGACTAAGGTGGACACCCAGGGCGGCGAGTTTTTCTTCTGTTGCGGGCTGGCCGACCCAGATCCCGTGGCGATCGGCGATCCGCGTCGCTGTGACTTTGAAGTCGGCTGTCGCACGGATCATGGTTTCTTCGAGTTGTTCGACGTACCAGCGGACGTCGCGGCGGTGTTCGGTGAGATCGAGGACGGGGTAGCCGACGATTTGTCCGGGGCCGTGGTAGGTGATGTCGCCGCCGCGGTTGGTTTCGTGGAACGTGACATTCATTTGCGCGAGCAGGCGGTCGTTCGCGCGGAGATGTTCTTTTTTTCCGTTGCGCCCCAGCGTGATTACGTGCGGGTGCTCGCAGAAAAGCAGGACGTCTGGGATGGCGCCGGCTTTGCGGGCTTCGACGAGTTGATGCTGGAGCGCGCACGCGGGCGCGTAAAGCAGGAGGCCTGCATTTACTTGCCAGCAGATTTTTTCTGGGTGGTTCACGAGCCTCTCAACGTGCGCCGGATGTTGCCTGCCAGACATCACATGGCGCACTGAAGTGCGCCGCTACAAAAGCTGACCAACGGCTGCCCGGCCCCATAAAACGGGACTGGCCGCTACACATTCAAAAACAACTTCAAAACCGTCGCAATTCGTTAGTCTGATGTCGTGGCTAAAGCCACGACCCACAAAACCTTCAGCGCGCGCTAATAGTTGATGCTTAAGCCTCGCACGGAATTGAATGCGTCGCCCATTGCTTCCCATACAGTGGGGTGGGCGTGGATTGTGGCGGCCATGTCGTCGAGCGTGGCTTCCAGGCCGAGGGCTGCAACCGGCTCGGCGATGATTTCGGTGGCCAGTGGGCCGATGGCGTGCACGCCTAAAATTTCGCCGTACTTTTCTTCGGCTACCACTTTGATGAAGCCTTCGTGGTTGCCGAGAATCGTGGCTTTGCTATTGCCGAGGAACGGGAATTTTCCGGTCTTCACCTGGAAACCGGCATCGCGGGCTTGTTTTTCGGTTAGGCCGATGGAACCGATTTGCGGCTCGCAGTAGGTGCAGTTGGGGCAGCGCTTGCGATCGAAGGGCTGGACTTCTTTTCCGGCCATGCGCCCGACGGCGATGATGCCTTCCATGGAGGCGGCGTGCGCCAATTGCGGCAGGCCGGCGACGATATCGCCGATGGCGTAGAGGCGCGGCTCGTCGGTTTCGAGGTACGCGTTGGTATGAATAAAGCCGCGCTCGAGTTTGGCTTTGGTTTTTTCCAGGCCGATATTCTCGGTGAGTGGGCGGCGGCCGACGGCGATCAGGACTTTTTCTGCGCTGATGGTTTTCGCTGCGTTTGTTTTGTCTTTGTAAACGACCGTCGCGCCGTTGGCGTCTTTCTTCACGGACTCCACCTTGGCTTCGAGTTCAATTTTCATACCCTTTTTCACAAGGGCTTTGTGCAGCTCGGCGGAAATTTCTTCGTCTTCGAGGGGCACGACGCGCGGGAGCGCTTCGAGCAAGGTGACTTCCGAGCCGAAGGTATTGAAAATGGAGGCGAACTCAACGCCCACCGCGCCGCAGCCGACTACGATCATGGATTTCGGAATTTGCTGCAGGCCGAGAATTTCGCGGTTGGTTAGCACGGTCGTGCCGTCGATCTCTACGCCGGGCAGCGAGCGCGCTGCGGAACCGGTGGCGACCAGGATGTTCGCGGTTTCGAGCTCGGTGATCTTGCCGTCTTTTTCCACGGAGACGCGGCCTGGACCGGCGACCCTGCCCCAGCCTGTGATGGACTCAACTTTATTTTTCTTGAAGAGCGCGTTGATGCCGCCGGCGTGTTTTTTTACGATTTTGTCTTTGCGCGCGAGGATGGCGGGCCAATTGACTTTTACATTTTCGACGGAGAAGCCGAATTCTTCGGCGCGTTTGAAGTGATCGTAAATATCGGCATGGTGCAGGAAAACTTTGGTGGGGATGCAGCCCACGTGCAGGCAAGTGCCGCCGAGAAAAGGGTCTTTTTCGACAACGGCGACTTTCAGGCCCCACTGCGCGGCGCGGATGGCCGCGACGTATCCGCCGGGTCCGCTGCCGATAATCACGACATCGTATTTAGCCAAACCAGTCCTCCCCCAAAAGCTGTGCTGCGCGCGAAATGGTTTCGTTCATGGAAGGATGTCCAGGATAGCGGATAAGGATTGCGGCTCTTCCAGGCTCGCAAACGTAAGATTTTAACAGCCGCGTGGGTTGGCCGCAACCCTGAGGGTGCACGCGGTCGGTGTGCGGACTCGAATGAAACCCGGGGAAAGAGCGCAAGGCGAGAGATTCAAAATGCCCCGGTGCTTCGCGGACGCCAAATTAATTCGGGCTGATATCCTCTATTTCTTCCCGCATTTTGCGATGATGCTCGGCCTCATCTATTAGGCCCAAGTCGCGAGAGGTTTTTTCAAGCCATCCCCAAATGTTGTTCTTACGTATGTATTCGGTATCCGCTGTTTGAACGCAAAACTCAAAGTTCCTCTTGGCCTCTTTGACGTGGGCCAGGTGGTACTCAGAGAGTCCCAACATGTAACGCGCTCGACTTTGCCATTTCGGAGGCATGTTCGAGGTAATCGATTCCTTTAACAGTTTCGCCGCGCGCCGGTAATTTCTGACGGTGCAATAATACTGGCCAAGGTAGTACGACCATATGGGTTTGTAATGCTTCGGCGGAACTGCACGCTCGAGAAACACTCCTGCCTCT
>Ga0208725_1000274_pt1 | contig 11991 bp, 10 predicted proteins | sample MicForSoSWNH13_O_FD_188004 | JGI IMG/M metagenome (GOLD analysis project Ga0208725, IMG submission 188004) | Forest soil microbial communities from Harvard Forest Long Term Ecological Research site in Petersham, Massachusetts, USA - MetaG HF011... | ecosystem: Environmental > Terrestrial > Soil... | reverse complement strand
TGGGCGATGACGACGTTGAGCGCCTCGTTCAGCACGACCTCCTGGCCGGGCTTGAGTTCGCTGACGTCGATCCCCGGGCTGACGCTCACCCGCATCTTCCTGCCGCCGGTGAACACGTCCGCGCTGCCGTCCTCGGTGGCCTCGAGGAAGATCCCGAAGCCGGACGGTGGCTGGGCCAGCCGGTCGACTTCCTCCTTGAGCGCCACGATCTGGTCGCGCGCCTCGCGCAGGGTCCCCGCGAGCCGCTCGTTCTGTCCGTTGACGCCGGCCAGGCTCGTCTCGGCCTCCCGAAGCCGCTCTTCGAGCAGCCTGGTCTGCCGTGGCGAGTCCGCAAGCCTGCGGCGCAGAGCGGCGATCTCCTCCTCGAGGAAGGAGATCTGCGTGGTAAGGACCTTGACCTCGTCGTCATATCGTCCGGCGCGCGCGCCGTCGTCGCGAGAGGCCATGCCCCTCACCCCCTCCCGAGAGCCGATTTACCCTTGACCCTACCTATCCGAGAAGCTTCCGTAACCTACGGCCTGCCTCGGCTCGGCTTTCTGTCGTTACGATCCGGGAACATCTCGGCATCGTTCTTGCTTCCCCGGGACTCATCGTTGCTCCTCAGGGCCTGTTTCCGGTTCATGAGCGCCCTTGGCCGGCCGTCGGCGTCGTGGCGGAGGTGTGACCCCGTCCGCCAGCCTGCGGGCCGTCACGAGGAAACCGGTGTGGCCGACCATGCGGTGCTCGGGGCGGACCGCCAGGCCGTCCACATGCCAGCCGCGCAGCAGCGACTCCCATGCGGCCGGCTCATCGAAGCTGCCCTCGTAGCGCAGCGCCTCCACGGTGCGTGACAGCTGCGTGGTGGTGGCCACGTAACAGCACACGAGCCCGCCTTCCCGCAGCGACCTCGAGGCCGCGTGCGCGTACTCCCACGGCGCCAGCATGTCCAGCACCACCCGGTCGAACCCCTCGCCGGGGTCCAGGATTCCCGTGGCGCCGTCGGCCGGGAACTCACCGGTCACCAGCTGCCAGGACGGATGCGGCCCGCCGAAGTAGCCTGTCACGTTCCGCCGCGCGATCTCGGCGAAGTCGGCGCGGCGCTCGTAGGAGACCAGAAGGCCGCCCTCGCCGACCGCCCGGAGCAGCCAGCAGGACAGCGCGCCCGAGCCGGCCCCGGCCTCGACGACCCTTGCGCCGGCGAAGATGTCGGCCATGGCCAGGATCTGCCCGGCGTCCTTCGGGTAGACCACCGCGGCACCGCGGCCCATGGACAGCGTGTAGTCGGCCAGCAGCGGCCTCAGGGCCACATAGGCGGTGCCGCTGGAGGACACGATGACGCTGCCCTCCGGCCTGCCGATCAGGTCGTCGTGCGCCAGCGAGCCGCGGTGGGTGTGGAAGGACCGCCCGGGTTCGAGGACCAGCCGGTGGTGGCGCCCCTTGGGGTCGGTGAGCTGAACCTGGTCGCCAGGGGCGAGCGGGCCGCGGGGCTGCTTGATCACGCCCGCCAGGTTAACGGCGGCCATCAGGCCCCGGCGAAGGCGTGGTCGAGGTCGCTGGTCGCCAGCACGCCGAAGATCTGCCCGGAGGGCTCGATGAGCAGGTACTCCGTGGCCGGTGAGCGCTGCACCGCCTCGATGAGCTCCATCCCGGACAGGTCCGCTGACAGCACAAGACCCGGTTCGATGGCCCGCGCCAGCGAGCCGACCTCGATCCACGGCCTGCGCTGCGGCGGGGTGGCCATGACCGCGGTCTCGTTGACGATCGCGACCGGCGTGGACTCGTGGTCGACCACCACAAGCGCGCGCGCCTGGGCCTCATCCGCGCGCCTGATCGCCTCGGCCAGCGGCACGTTTCCCGGGATCGCGATGGCCCGCCGCGCGAGCCGCCTGGCCTGCAGCCCGGGCAGCCGGTCGCGTACCTTCGCGGCCCTGATGGCCTGCCCCGAGCTGAACCACATGAACACCGCGATGACCGCCAGCCAGAGGATGTAGGTGCTGGTCAGGCTCAGCTTGGTGCCGAGCAGGGCCACCGGGACGATGACCAGGAGCACGGCCAGGCCGCGGCCCGCCCAGGCGGCCGCTATCGTGGCGGCGCCCGGCTTCCCGGTGACCTTCCATACGCCGGCGCGCAGCATCCGCCCGCCATCCAGCGGCAGCCCCGGCAGCAGGTTGAAGACCCCCACGACCAGGTTCGCGAGGATCAGCTGGTCGATCAGCACCCGCGGGATGCCGCCGAGGTTGAACGCGAAGTCCAGCCCGATGCCGATACCCGCGAGCGCGAGCGACGTCAGCGGCCCGACCACGGACACGCTGAACTCCTTGGCGGGGGTCGGCGGCTCCTGCTCGATCTCGGAGAAGCCGCCGAGCGGGTACAGCAGGATGCGCCGCACCGTGAGCCCGAACGCCCGCGCGACCACGCAGTGGCTGAGCTCGTGCACCAGTACCGACGCGTACAGCAGGACCACGAACGTGGCGGCCACGGCGTATCGGACCCAGTCCGGGTGTATCGACTGCGGCAGGCTGCCGGCGTAGAAGACAACGACAAAGGCGGCCACCAGGAACCAATACGGCGAGATGTAAACCGGCACGCCGAATGGCCGCGCGATGATGATGCCGTACCGCGCGTCGCGCCGCGGGCCCTGCGGAGGCGCGTTACCTGGCGGTTGCGCCTGCCGGCGATCCTGATCGGGGCTGATGCCTGACACGTAGTCGATGCTACGTGCTGCCGGGCATCGTGAACGGCTGTCGATGCCCGCGATTCTGACGCGCCGGCCAACGGGCTAAACGCGGAAATCGTCGGTGCCGTCCCTTAGTCTCCCGAGTGTGGGCAACGAGACCATCGCACGGGCGTCAAGCGCAGAGCTGCCGGGCGCAGAGCCGTCCGGCGCCGAGCTGTCGGGCGCAGAGCCGTCCGGCGTGGAGCCGTCCGGTGTGGAGCCGGCTGACGACGACGCCTCCGGCGCTGGCCGCCGGCGGTCACTGTCGCCGTCGCGCGCCGGTGACTTCCTGACCTGCCCGCTGCTCTACCGCTTCCGGGTGGTCGACCGGCTGCCCGAGCCGCCGAGCCCCGCGGCCGCGCGCGGAACGCTGGTGCACGCGGTTCTCGAGCGGCTCTTTGACGAGCCCGCGGCGCGCAGAACGCCAGAGACCGCGCGGGCGATGCTCACGCCGCAGTGGGACCGGCTGATCGCGGAGGAGCCGGAGCTCGCCGGGCTCTTCGACGATGACGAGCAGCGAGGCGTGTGGCTCGCCGAGGCGCGCGACATGCTGGACCGCTACTTCGCCCTCGAGGATCCGACCCGGCTTGAGCCGGAGCATAGAGAGCACGCGGTCGAGGCGGTCCTCGAGTCGGGCCTGCTGCTGCGCGGCTACATCGACCGGCTTGATGTTGCGGCCGGCGGCGAGATCCGGATCGTCGACTACAAGACCGGCACCGCGCCCAAGGAGGAGTACGAGGCCAGGGCGCTGTTCCAGATGAAGTTCTACGCCGTGGTGCTCTGGCTCACCCGGGGGCAGGTGCCGGACCTGCTGCAGCTCATGTACCTGGGGAACGGCGAGATCGTGCGGTACGCGCCGGACGAATCTGACCTGCGCGCCACCGTGCGCAAGATCGATGCGCTGTGGCTGGCGATCGAGCGGGCGCGTAACACGGGCGACTGGCGGCCCCGGCCGAGTCGGCTCTGCGCCTGGTGCGCGCACAAGGCGATATGTCCCGCCTTCGGCGGCACTCCCCCGCCGCTCCCGCAGGCGGCGCCGGAGCCAGTCACGTCAGCTCAGCCGGAGCGGCCCGCGGTCGCGGTGCCGCCGCAGGCGGATGGGCCACCGCGCGAGGACACCCCTTCCCCAGCGGCCGAGTCCGCCCCCGCGGAAGCTGCGAGTTCGTCCTGATCTAGGAGTATTGGGTGCAGTATCTGCGCCCCAGGCTCCTAGATCAGTAAGAGCGGCGCGGGCCGGAGCGGCGCGTCAAGGAGTCCGCAATCCCGGGTCGGCGCGGGCGTGTGCATCGTGGCGTCCGCTGCATCGTGGCGGCTGGCTGGCGGCTGGCGGCTGGGCAGCGGACGTTAGCTGATGCCGTGGCGGCGCAGGATCGCCGCGACGTCCGCGTCGAGGCCATCGTCATCCCCGCCCTTGCCCTGCTTACCCTGCTTGGCGGGCTTCGCCTGCTTGGGCGCCGCGCCCACCTGGGCAACCGGGCGGGCGGGTTGCGCAGCGGTGACGGGCGCCGCGCCGCCAGGCTTCTGGCTGACTTCCTTGCCGTCGCCGCGCTTACGTCGCCGCAGCCGCGGCACGCCGCCCGAGCTGAGGAAGATCAGCGCGGCCAGGCCGAAGAGGATCACGCCGGCCCAGGTCTTCGGCGAGAACACGAACGAGCTGGCAAACTGCACCACGGCCGAGCCGATGCGCCCGACCAGCAAGATCGAACCGGTGAGATAAAGCGCGAGCGGCAGCAGCGACCAGGCCGCGGCCCGGATACCGCGCCGGACTCCTCTGCGCCGCCAGGTGAACCAGGACAGGACCAGCCCAACGCCGGTCAGCCCGACGCAGATCGGGAACCACGCGATGGCGTTCCAGGTGTTCATGCCCGCCTCCCTCGTGCCGCGTCGCTCCGAACGCTTTGCTGGAGGCGCGGCTCAGGCGTGTCTGTTTCATCGTCGCACATGTCCGGGCGGGCTCATGCCACCGCGGCGCTCGGCCGCCGTCGGTGGGCCGGCCCTAGCCCGAGGCCACAAGCCCGCGGAGCATGGCGAGGTCGACCTCCCGCAGCGACGCGGCAACCACCCGGCCCGGCCGGGCCGGGATCGGCACCAGGCTCGGCACCGCGACCAGCCTGCAGCCGGCCGCGTCGGCCGAGGCGGCGCCGTTGGGTGAGTCCTCGAGCGCGACACACGCCCGCGGATCGGCTCCGAGCAGCGCCGCGGCCAGCAGGTACGGTTCCGGGTCGGGTTTGCCCCTGGTCACGTCGCCGGCGCAGACGGTCGCGGTAAAGCCCACGCCGAGCTGCAGCAGCACGGCATCCATGATCGGCCGCTCGGACGACGTGACCAGGGCGTGCGGCAGCCCGGCCGCGCGCACCTCGGCGAGCAGCTCGCCGGCGCCCGGCATCATGGTCAGGGTCCGCGACATCAGCAGCGACGTCATGCCTTCGACCAGCCACCGCCCGACCTCCTCGCGGCTGGCCGGACGGTCGGCCCTGGCCAGCAGGTACGAGACCGTGTGCGACAGCGAGCCGCCGACCAGGGCCTGCTGGTCGGCCTCACTCCATCTGCCGTGTAGTCGCGCCATGACGCCGCACTCGGCTTCGAACCAGATCGGCTCGGAGTCGACGAGCAGCCCGTCCATGTCGAACAGGACGCCCTGCAGCGTCCGGCTCGTATCGGTTGCGGTCGGCTCGGGGCCGGCTGGTTCCGTTGGCTGGCGCAGCATCGTCAGGTGCTGAAGTAGCTAGCTTCGGGATGATGGGTGATCAGCGCGTCGGTGGACTGCTCCGGCGCCAGCTGGAACTCCTCCGACAGCGTGACCCCGATCCGCTCCGGCTTGAGCAGCCGCATGATCTTGGCCCGGTCCTCCAGGTCCGGGCAGGCCGGGTAGCCGAACGCGTACCGGCAGCCCTGGTAGCGCACCTTCAGGATCCCGTCCAGGTCGGCGGGGTCGCCGGCGTCGATGCCGAGTTCCTGCCGGACTCGGCCGTGCCAGTACTCCGCCAGGGCCTCGGCCAGCTGCACGGACAGGCCGTGCAGCTCCAGGTAGTCCCGGTAGGCATTTTTGGCGAACAGCTCCGCGGTCGCCTCGCTGATCCGCGATCCGACGGTGACCAGCTGAAACCCGACCACGTCGGTCTCACCCGAGTCGCGGGAGCGGAAGAAGTCGGCCAGGCACAGGTGACGGTCGTGCCGCTGCCGCGGGAACGTGAGCCGTTCACGCTCGCTCCCGTCCTCCCCGAGGACCACCAGGTCGTCACCCTCGCTGACCGCCGGATAATAGCCGTAGACCACACCCGCCTCCATGAGGCCCTCGGCCTGGATCCGGTCCAGCCACATCCGCAGCCGCGGCCGTCCCTCGGCCTCGACCAGTTCGGCGTAGGAGGGTCCGCCCTCGCCGCGGGACGGCTTGAGGCCCCACTGGCCCATGAACGTCGCCCGCTCGTCCAGGAAGGCCGCGTAGTCGGCCAGCTGGATGCCTTTGACGACCCGGTGACCAAGAAACGGCGCGGCCGGCACCGCGTTGTCGGCGGCCACGTCGGACCGGGCCGGCATGTCCTCGGGCTCGGTGAGTCGCAGCCGTGCTCCCTGCCGCACCCGCCGTTCCCGCAGGGCCGGCAGTTGCGCGCCTTCCTCGCCGCGCTTGACGGCCATGAAGGCGTCCATCAGTGCCAGGCCCTCGAACGCGTCGCGGGCGTAGCGGACCTGGCCGTCGAAAACGCCGGCCAGGTCTTGCTCCACGTAGGCGCGGGTGAGCGCGGCACCGCCGAGCAGCACGGGCCACCGGCCGGCCAGGTGCCGCGAATTCAGCTCGGCCAAGTTGTCCCGCATCACCACGGTGGACTTCACCAGCAGGCCGGACATGCCAATGACGTCGGCGCGGCTGGACTCCGCGGCTTCGAGGATCGCCGATATCGGCTGCTTAATGCCGATGTTGACCACGTCATAGCCGTTGTTCGACAAGATGATGTCGACCAGGTTCTTGCCGATGTCGTGGACGTCGCCCTTGACCGTGGCCAGCACAATCTTGCCCTTTCCGTCCTCACCAGAGCGCTCCATGTGCGGTTCCAGGTAACCGACAGCGGCCTTCATCACCTCGGCCGACTGCAGCACGAACGGCAGCTGCATCTGACCGGAGCCGAACAGCTCGCCAACGGTCTTCATCCCGTCGAGCAGCACGTTGTTGACTATCTCCAGGGCGGGCCGCTCAGCAAGCGCCTCATCCAGGTCGGCTTCCAGGCCGTTCCGCTCACCATCGATGATCCGGCGCTTCAGCCGCTCCCACAGCGGCAGCCCGGCCAGCTCGGCGGCCCGGCTGGCCTTGACCGCCGCGACGTCTACGCCCTCGAACAGGTCGAGCAGCCGCGCCAGCGGGTCGTAACCGTCACGCCGCCGGTCGTAGACGAGGTCGAGCGCCACCTGCAGCTGTTCCTCAGGTATCCGGGATATCGGCATGATCCGGGACGCGTGCACGATCGCCGAGTCGAGTCCGGCCTGTATGCACTCGGCGAGGAACACCGAGTTGAGCACGGCGCGCGCGGCCGGGTTCAGGCCGAATGAGACGTTGGAGACGCCGAGCGTGGTCTGCACCTCGGGGTAACGCCGCTTCAGCCCGCGGATCGCTTCGATGGTCTCGACCGCGTCCCGCCTGGTCTCCTCCTGCCCCGTGGAGATCGGGAACGTGAGGCAGTCCACGATGATGTCGCCGGGCCGCATCCCCCAGTTGCCGGTCAGGTCCTCGATCAGCCGGGTGGCCACGGCGAGTTTCCACTCGGCGGTCCGGGCCTGGCCCTGCTCGTCAATGGTGAGCGCGATCACGGCCGCACCGTGCTCGCGGACCAGCGGCATGACCCGGGCGATCCGTGACCCGGGCCCGTCGCCGTCCTCGTAGTTCACCGAATTCACCACGGCGCGGCCGCCGAGCAGTTCGAGGCCGGCCATGATCACCTCGGGCTCAGTGGAGTCGAGCACCAGCGGCAAGGTCGCGGCCGTGGCCAGGCGCCCGGCCACCTGGCGCATGTCCCCGACGCCGTCCCGGCCCACATAGTCCACGCAGACATCGAGCAAGTGCGCGCCGTCCCTGGTCTGCGCGCGGGCGATCTCGATGCAGTCGTCATAGCGCTCGGCGACCATCGCCTCCCGGAACGCCTTTGAGCCGTTGGCGTTGGTGCGCTCGCCGATCGCCAGGAACGCGGTGTCCTGGCGGAACGGCACGTGCTGGTAGAGCGAGGCCACCCCGGCCTCGGTGCGGGGCTCGCGGGGGGTGAGCGGGCGGCCGCGCAGCCGCCGCACCACCTCGGCCATGTGCTCCGGCGTCGTGCCGCAGCAGCCGCCGACCAGGGCGAGGCCGAACTCACCCCAGAACCCCTCGTGCGCGTCGGCGAGCTGGCCGGCGGTCACCGGGTAGTAGGCGCCGTCGGCGGTCAGCTCCGGCAGCCCGGCGTTCGGCATGCAGGACAGCGGCAGCACGGAGTGCGCGGCGAGGTACCGCAGGTGCTCGCTCATCTCCGCGGGCCCGGTCGCGCAGTTGAGCCCGATGACGTCGATGCCGAGTGGCTCGAGCGCGGTGAGCGCGGCACCGATCTCCGAGCCGAGCAGCATCGTCCCGGTTGTCTCGATCGTCACCTGGGCGATCAGCATGATGTCGGCGCCGGTCTGCGCCGCCCAGGCAGTGATGGCCCGCCGCGCCCCGATGATTGCCGCCTTGGCCTGGAGCAGGTCCTGGCAGGTCTCCACGATCAGCGCGTCGGCACCGCCGCGCAGCAGGCCGGCGGCGTTGGCCTGGTAGGTGTCCCGGAGCTCGGCATATGTCACGTGGCCGAGCGTGGGAAGCTTCGTGCCCGGCCCCATAGACCCCAGTACCCAGCGCGGTGAGCGAGTCTGGCCGCTGCCGCCCGGCCGGTCGTCGGCGGCCTGCCGGGCGATCCGCGCGCCGGCCTCGGACAGCTCCTCGATCCGGTCCGCGATGCCGTATTCGCCGAGATTACCGAGGTTTGCCCCAAAGGTATTTGTCGTGATGCAGTCCACCCCGGCATCGAGGTAGCCGTCGTGTATCGACCGGACAATGTCCGGCCTGGTGACGTTCAGTATCTCGTTGCAGCCCTCAAGGCCCGCGAAGTCATCGAGCGTGATGGGGCAGCCCTGGAGCATGGAGCCCATCGCCCCATCCGCGATGAGCAGCCGTTCGCCGATCGCCGCCCGCAGGGCCGACGGAGCCGGGCCCGCGGCGCGGGCAGGCTGGGTATCGAAGGTCATAGTGGGCCCAATTCTAGGTGTCGGCCCCGGCCGGTCAGGGCCAGGACCGGGCGGCCCCGCTGGGCCCGACTCCGGACGCTTCATGCGCGGCTATCAGCTGCGTCAGCTTTCCGGGCGCGGTTCCCCGATCACCTCTTCCAGGACCCGGGAATTGGGGAAGTCGCGGAAGAGCACGATCTGGCCCTCCCGGATGCGGTAGATCTGGACGGACGTCGTCGCGAACGACCGGCCGGTCGTGGTCAGGGTTGCCCTCGCCCGCACTTCCACGATCACCACCTCCGGGTCCTGGGTCTGGTACAGCTCTACATCCTCGAAGTCCTCCAGCCGTACCGGCGACGCCATGACGCGGCGCGAATGCTCGCGAATCGCCTCCCGGCCCGCCAGGCGCGAGGGCGCGCCCGGCGGCGCGAAGGGCGACTCGATCACCCCATCGGCCGCGAACAGGTCGGCGTAGCCGTCGGTATCCCCGCTCAGGAGCAGGCGGCGGCGCTGGGCCAGCACATCGGCGGGCGGGGCGGCAGGCATGCGGTCTCCCTTCGTTCAGGCGATTTCATTCAACATGCGTTGATTGAACAACCATAGAACGGGCCGGCCGCCTGGTCAACGCTCGTAGAATGAACCAATGGCCACTCCCCCGCCCAGCTCGCGCGCCGAGCAGCGCCGCCGCACCGAAGCGCGCATCCTCGACGCCGCGGCCGAGGCCTTCCTTACCGCCGGGTACGAGCGGACCACCATCCGGGCCGTGGCCTCGGCCGCAGCCGTGGACGCGGGCCTGGTCATGCACTATTTCGGGTCCAAGCAGGAGCTATTTCGGCGAGTGATCGACGCCGCGCCCGTCCCCGAGGTCAGCGGAGCGCCCGAGCAGATCCTCGCCACGCTCGCCGAGCGGCTGGCGAACGAGCCGACAGCGTCGCTGACCGTCTGGCGCTCGATGCTCACCAATCCCGAGGCTGCCAGCGCCGCCAGCGTCGCCACGGCCCGCTACGAGGCGCAGATCGCCCAGGCCATCCCGGCCGGCGACGCGAGCCTGCGGGCCGCGATCATCAGCGCCATCTTCCTCGGCGTCATGCTCTCCCGGCACCTCATCAAATCCGACGAGCTCGCCACCGCCGACCCGGCACAGGTCATCAGCCTGCTGCGGCCTTGCATGATCTCGCTAGCAGCACAGCCCCCGTCCCCGCCCGGTTAGCCAAGACACAGCCGGCTTATCGGCGACGGGACACCCGCTACCTGCCGGCCACGGTACGCGGTGATCATGGTCGTGCACGTAACCTGGAGCACGAGGAACTTCAGGAGGTGGTGGAGATCGAGCTCGACAGCACCGGAAAGCTCAGCTCGCCCGCGGTCATCGCTGCCTTCGAGGGCTGGAATGATGCCGGCGAGGCTGCCAGCGGGGTCATCAGCCACCTCGCTGGCGTGTGGGACTCCACGCCTGTCGGCGCCATCGATCCCGAGGACTTCTACGATTTCCAGGTAACCCGCCCGGTAATGGAGGTATCTGACGGGCGCACCGACCGGCTGGTCTGGCCGACCACCCGGCTCACGCTCGCCAGGCCCGAGGGAATCGACCGCGATCTGATCCTGCTGCACGGCATCGAGCCCAACATGCGATGGCGGGCGTTCAGCGACGAGCTCGTGGCCGCGTTCACGGAGCTCGGCGCCGAACTGGTGATCCTGCTCGGCGCCCTGCTCGCGGACTCGCCGCACACCCGGCCGGTACCGGTCAGCGCTGCGGTCTCCGACGCCAAGCTGTCCGAGCGGCTGCACGTCGATCCGGTCGACTACAAGGGCCCGACCGGGATCGTGGGCGTGCTGCAGCACGCGTGCATCGCCGCCGAGGTTCCCTCGGTCTCGCTGTGGGCCGCCGTGCCGCACTACGTGGCCCAGCCGCCCAGCCCCAAGGCCACGCTGGCGCTCCTGCGTGGCGTCGAGGACATCCTGGACGTGACGCTGCCGCTGGCCGATCTGCCGGACGACGCGCGGGCCTGGGAACGCGGTGTTGACGAACTGGCCGACCAGGACACCGAGGTGGCCGAGTACGTGCGGACCCTCGAGGAGGCACGGGACGCGACCGACGACCCGCAGGCCAGTGGCGACGCGATCGCCCGCGAGTTCGAGCGCTACCTGAGGCGCCGCGGCGACCGCGGCGAGCGCTGAGCTGCCCGGGGGGATGTCCCCCGGCTAATACGGTGGCCAGGGGACGGCGGGCCAGTCGTCCGGCGGGAACGGGTGGATCCGGTGCTCGAGCAGCAGCTCGATCCGCGACCGGGTGGCCTCGACCTCGTCGGGGGAAAGCCACCGGTCCAGGTCGGCGCCCAGCTCGTCTCCGGCCATCGCCTGCTGCAGCCGAAGCAGCGCCGCGACGGCGGTCTTGGGGAGATGGCGGCCACGCCACTGCCAGAGCACCGTGCGGAGCTTGTACTCCTCGCCGAAGCAGACCCCGTGGTCGCAGCCGTACAGGTTTCCGCCACCGTCGGGCAGCAGATGGCCGATTTTCCTGTCGGCGTTGTTCACGACCGCGTCGAAGACGGCCATCTGCCGCAGCGCCGTGTGGTCCTTGCTGCGGGAGAGCGCGATGACATCGACGGTGTCGTCGCAGTCGATCCACAGCTGGCACATGCCGGGACCGAACGGGCCGTCGCGAAACACGGTCGGCGGAACGACATGCCAGCCGGCCGCTGCGGACACGGCGTAGGCGGCAACCTCGCGGCCTGCCAGGGTGCCGACCGGGAAGTCCCAGAGCGGGCGCTCACCGGCCACGGGCTTGTAGACGCAGGCGGCCTGGCTGCCCGCATCGCTCACCGTGCAGTAGAGCGTCGCGTTCGACGCGACGACAAGCCTGCCCTGCACCTCCAGGCTGCCGTTCGCGAGCAGGCCGAGCGCGGCCGCGTCATCCCCCGGCACGCGGTGCTCACCGGCGCCGGACGGGCCACTGCCGCCGGCCGGGGTGACGAGCCGCCGCGGTGGCTCCCGATCGCTGCGCTGTGCCGACTCACGCATTGCTGACCCGGTGCCCGTTCTGCCGCGGGCAGATGTGCCCCGAGGCGTCCAGCGGCAGG
>Ga0208725_1000272_pt1 | contig 12019 bp, 9 predicted proteins | sample MicForSoSWNH13_O_FD_188004 | JGI IMG/M metagenome (GOLD analysis project Ga0208725, IMG submission 188004) | Forest soil microbial communities from Harvard Forest Long Term Ecological Research site in Petersham, Massachusetts, USA - MetaG HF011... | ecosystem: Environmental > Terrestrial > Soil >... | reverse complement strand
TTGACTTGTCGTACGTATTGGCCACCACCAGGTTGCCGTCGGCATTCGTGATGTGGGCTACCTGGGTGTATCCGCTCGTCGAGGTGCTCTCGAATCCCGTCACGCCGCCCCCGGGAACGGTCACCGACACCAGCGAGCCATCGGAATCATAGGCATAGGACACGGTGCGGCCGTCGCTTGTCGCTGCCTCGGAGATCTGGCCAGAATCGTCGTACGAAAGCCCCAGGAATGCGCCGGAGGAATGCGTGACTCGAACGAGCTGCCCCGATCCGCTATAGCCGAAGGTGAGCGATTGGCCCTCGAGTGACCGCCCGGTCAGCTGCCCTGCCGAGTCGAACTCCGAGATCAGGCCGGAGTTGTAGGCGAGCGTGTAGCTGCCGTCCGCGTTGTGGGTCAGGGAAGCGTTCAGGTCTTGGGGCGAAATGAACCCGCCGCCGGCGGCGGGCAGGAACGGCAAGACCCGGCCGTCCTCGTCGAAGAAGGTGACCTGGCCGACCGTGTGATGCAGCACACCATGCTCGGTGACCTGCAGCCGGGCGCTGAAGGCCGTCGTCCAGCCGGGGCCCATGGCGCCGACGGCTGTGCCGGCGTCCAGGGAATTGTATGTTCGCTGCCAGTTCAGCAGGCCAAGCAGCCCTCCGCCGAATGGGAGGTCCACCGTCGCCTGGGTGAAGTTCCCGATCGCAGTGTTGACGCCCAGGCCCGCGAATCCGTACCCCGGATTCTGGCCGAAGATCTCTGCTGGCGGTCGGGTGATGAACTGCTGCGACGCGGGCATGGTGCCTCCGTGTGTTTGATCGGCCGGGGCCGGATTGCTGCCGGGTTGCCTGGGGTGAGCCCGCACGCTGCAGCCGCGCTAGCCAGGCGGCGAACGGGTCCGACGCTGGTGTCGGCGTCGTGGCGGTTGCGGCCGGCGTCGGAGCCGCAGAATAAGACGCGGGCGTTCTCGGCGAACCCGTTGCGGCTGCCGAAGCTAAGGAACTGCGCGAACCATCCGGACGAGCCGCACCCGGGGTGCCGCCCGAAGTTCTCAACCGGTGGCCGGATGATCAACGATGCTGCCCCAGATAGCATCATAATTCCAGTCTAATACAGCTATTCCTGTTAAATAAGTATTCGCCCCATCTGGCCCGCACGTCTGCGACGGTGGACCGAGCTTGCGCCACCGACCTTGAGTAAAGGTGGAAGGGATCTTGAATCGCTGCCCAGGATGTCTGCAGCGCGCTGGGCTAACGGCCGGCCCGGCTGGCCCATCCGGAGCCGCCGGTGCTGCCGGTCTGCCTGCCGAGCATCTTGTCGATCGCGGACCCCATGCTGCCGTCGGCGTTGATGATCCGGCGGATGGCGACGATCAGGGCCGGGATCGCCCAGAAGTCGCCGCAGACCCACAGGATGCCGGCACCGATCTGCTGATCGGCGAACGGCGGCAGGGTGACCCCCGCGATGTGGTCGAAGACCGGGTACCAGGACGTCTGGGTCAGGAAGCTCATCGACATCGCCAGCAGCCACATGATCACGTTGGTCGCGACAAGGGCGATCGCCTGCCCCTCCGGCGGCATCCGCATCCGCAGCGGTGGCGACGGGATGAACAGCAGCCAGAACAAGATCCCCACGATGAGGTAGCTGGAGTGCAGCAGCCAGATCTTGACCGCCGGGTTGTTCTCGGCCAGGTCGAGCGCTGCCGGGATGTGCCAGAACAGCATCACGGCGTTGAACGCCACCACCGTCACCCAGGGCCGGAGCAGCCAGCCGCCTGCCGCGCGCAGCGGCCGTGACCAGCCGGCGGCCAGTGCCGCTGCCCGGCGGGGGACGGCGTCGGCCAGTGGCTGCCATGGTGCGCCGGCCACGATCAGCGTTGGCGCGGCGAACATCAGCAGCAGGTGCTGCACCATGTGCATGAAGAAGTAGCGGTCGGCGAAGTATTCGACCGGTGAGTCGACGGCGAGCAGCACCACGGCGAGCCCGGCGTAGAACGCCACCGAGCGCAGCCTGCGCTTGCCAGAGCCCGGTGGATCGGAGCGGCGCAGCCGGGCCAGGCCGATCTCGTGCCACGCGACCAGGATGATCGCGAAGATCAGGAACGGGTCGAATGACCAGTGGTCGATGTAGCTCATCGCGGCATCAGCCCGACGACCCGTACGGGATCTGGACGTGGACCGTCTGGGCCAGGCTCCATCCGCCCGAGGCAAGCTGGTAATCCCGGAACGTCTGGCCGCTGGCCGCGATCACCTCCACCGGCGATCCCAGCGCGAGCGTGGCCGCCCACTTGGGCAGCGTCGGCAGCGCACGCCACGCCGCGCCGGGCCCGGCCAGGGTGGCGCCCTTGGTACCGTTCCAGGTCACTCCCATGGACCCGCCCGGGCCGATCGCCGTCGAGGCCAGCTTCCCGGCGCCGATGCGCAGCGGGGACGAAAGGGTCCACCGGCCGCCGCTGTACCAGGCCCCGATGATGCTCGCTGAGGTTCCCGCGGTGGCCCGCAGCAGGGCCACGAGGCCGGTGCCGGACGCGGCCAGCCCGAGCACGTCGACCGTGTCGCCGGGCAGGGACGGGCCCGCCGCGCGCCAGGTGCCGCCGGTGTCGGCGAAGATCCCGGCCACTCCCGGCCGGCCGCAGCTCGCGGCGAGCACCGGGGTGCTGCCGCTGAACGCGGCCGCGGTGAGCCCCGTCACCTGGCACGACCGGCCCGCTGACGTCGCGTTCAGGGAACTGTTTGTGGCCAGCCGCGTCCACGCCGTCCCGAGCCGCTGGCCGAGCTCGGCCTTGGTCCCGTCGCCGGTCAGCGCGATGAGCTGGCCGCCTGGCCCGGCCGCGAGCGCGTCCGCAGCGCTGGCGAGGCCTGCGTTCAGCGGGCCCGCCGGGGACCAGTTCGCTCCGTTGTCGGTGCTGGCAGCGAGCGGGGTGTAGGTGAGGAGCTGGCTGGGGACGAACGCGGTGACCAGCGACCCGCTGGCGGGGCTGGCGACCACGAGACCGCCGTTGTCGGCCACGCCGAGCGGGGTCACCTGGCGCCAGGCAGCGGTCGCTGTCGGCCGCACGAACACCTGCCAGAAGTTTTCCTGCTGTGCCGCTGACCCGCCCATCTCCACGACCGTCCAGCTGGCGCCGCCGGTGCTGGCGAACGAGGTCGTGAGCGGCGGCGGCGCGGGAGCGGCGGGCAGTGACGTGGAGGGCGCTGGCGTGCTGCCGCAGCCGGCCACCAGCAAACACGCGACGGCGATCATCGTGCCCGCGGCGGTGCGTGGTCCGGTCATGACGCCGGCTTCAGGAACTGCTCGGCCGCGTTGGTGAGCTCCACGGAGAACGACGACTCCGAGCTCGCCGAGCCAGGTCCGGGGTCGAAGTTCAGCTCGGTGCGGGTATAGCCGCCCCGGTCGATGACGTACGCGACGTCGGTGTGGGCGATCATGCCGCCGGCCGGCAGGATCTGCGCCGCGATCGCGTAGTTCTTCCACGCCTGCTCGAGCTGGGCCAGGCTCCCGGTCAGGTAGAGCCAGTTCGGCACGCTGGTGAGGCGCTCCTGCGCGTCGAACGCCCTGGTGTACGCGATCGAGCGGTACAGCGGGTTGGCCACGATCGCCACGAGTTCCACATTCCGGGCGCCGGCGCCGAGCACACGGTCGGCCCCGCTGAACTCCTGCGCGATCTGCGGGCAGTCGCTGGTGCAGACCGGGTCGAGGAACGTCAGCAGCACGACCTTGCCGCGAAGGCTGGCGAGGCTGACCTGCCTGCCGTTCTGGTCGGTCAGGGTGAACGCGGGCGCCTTGAAGTCCAGCGGGGCGGCGCTGCCGTCGATCGCCTGGGCGATGATCGGCGAAGCGTTGTGGTTCGCCTGGGCCAGCGCCATCGGTGCTGCGCCGATAATGACGATCGCAATCGCCCATACTGCGAGGACCGCTCCCGTGCCCGCCGCCCCGAACGCCCGGGCCAGCCGGGCCGCCTGGATCTGCCAGCCCCGGCGCCGGCGGCCCGGGGCCGGTTCGGTGGCTGCGGGTTCGGCGGCGGCCGCAGTGGCGGGTTCGGGCACGGCGGGCTCCGGTGCCGCGGCTGGCGCGGTCGCCGGTGCTGGTGCTGGCGCGGGAACCGGGCTCAATGCCAGGTAGCCGGCCACCACCACGAGCGCCATCGGGATCATGCTGTTCGGGTCCGTGCCCAGGCCGCCGAAGAAGCCGAAGTCCTCGATCAGCACCCAGTCGGCGAGGCAGAGGACGATCATGGCGATCACGGTGGCCCGGATCAGCCAGGGGGCAGGGGCTCGCAGGCCCACTTCGGGCAGGCCGGCGCTGAGCAGGCCCGCGCCGATGGCTGCCAGCGCAATCACGGCGAACAGGTTCACGGCAAAACCGTGCGCCGCGGTGAACGACGCGAAGCTGGCCACCCAGCCGGAGATGAAGGAGGGTTGCGGCGTGCCCGCCATCGAGCTGACCATGCCGGTGAGCGTGCCCTGCCCGCCGTGCAGCGTGCCCTGCCAGAAGCCCCGTCCCGGCCAGGCCTGCAGCACGGCCATGCCGAGGAAGAACAGGCCCATGGCCGACAGCACGATCCGGCCGAGCCGCGGCGACCGCCAGGTCCGCTCGGGCAGCGCGATCAGGGCGCCAGCCGCGCAGTAGAACAGCGCCGCGCCCGGCGCGCCGAACAGCCAGGTCAGGCCGGGAGCGAAGATCCCGCCGAAGGCCTCACCGAATACCCAGACCACCAGGCCCCAGGTCACGCTGGCCAGTCCGGCGAGGCGTGACCAGAAGCCCCGGGGCGCGGCGATCAGCCAGACGCCGATTCCGAGCTGGATCCAGACCGCCGAGGCGCCCGCCTGGATCGGGTGGTACGACCAGGACGTGCCGGCCCAGTTCACGACGTGCTGCACCCAGGTCGGTGAACTCGCCGCAGTGGGCTCGATCACCTGTGAGGGAAGCCCGGCCGGCATGGCCGGCTGGGCCTGCAGCAGGCCGTCGAAGATCCAGATGACGCCGAAACCGATCCGGAGCAGTTCTCGCCACGCCGGTTCCCGGGTGGCGGGACGCGCCGTCCGGGCCGGCCGGAGCCACTCCCTGGCGCTGACCCAGGCCACCGCCAGGATCGCGAAGATCAGCAGCACGTAGATGCCCTGGTGCAGCAGGGCCGCTCGGAACGCCGCGACCAGGGTCGGGTTATTGACGTTCAGTCCGGAATTCATCCCAGGCATTGGGAATCAATCTCTCCTAATGTGTCATCCCGGCAGGCTGGGCGGCGATGTGTGCGCGGACGTTGACCTGACCGCGGTCTGGATGGTGGCATCGATGGCCGCGCGCTGGGCGTTCAGCTTCCGCAGCGCCTGCTGCAGGGCTGCCATGTCCTTGGCCTTGGCCTGCAAGTTAGGGGCAGCCATCAACGCGGCGACGTCCGTCTGCACGTCGACGGCGTCGGGCGCCGCCCAGTTCACCAGCCCGGTGACGACGCTGCCCAGGTGGAAGCTGGCCAGGGACTCGGTGACCTGGTAGGCCTCCAGGTCGTCGATCTGCTCGTTGTTCGCGGGCTCGCAGTTGTCCGCGCCCTGGTTGGCGATGCTGATCGTGTCCTGGATCTCCGACGCGTTGTGGCCGGCTTCGCGCATCGCGGTCAGCGACTCACCGACCCCGGCCGCGCATGACTCGATGTCGTAGTTCACATCGCTCACGAAGCCCCGCAGGTCGGAGGCGCGCTCCGCCTGCGAGGGCTTGTGCACCAGCGAGACCACTACCGTGCCGGCCACTATCACGGCAAGCGCCAGCAGCACCCACCGCGGGGTCCGGCGCGTGGCCCACGCGGTGTGCCGTATCGGCACGTACGGGGGATCGGCGCCCGGGTGCCCGCCGGCCGGGCCGGTCTGCCCTGCCACCGGGCCGGGAGGTTTGGTCACCAGTCAGCTCCGCGCGTCCATCAGGGCGACGCCCTGGTTCAGGTCGGTCACGGTCACGTCGCCGATGACGTGCTTGACGATACGGTGCTGCGCGTTGAGGAAGAACGTCTGCGGCAGGCCATACACGCCGTAGGACGTCGTGACCGGCGCGGGGAACGGATCGAAGCCGATCGGGTAGGTGACGCCGGCCGCCTGCACGAACTTCTCGGCGGGCGCTGCCTCGTCGTTGGCGTCGATCCCGATGATCAGGTCCCGGCCGCCGTGTTCGGCGTAGTACCTGGCCAGCAGCGGAGTCTCGCGCTTGCACGGAGTGCACCAGGACGCGAAGAAGTTGATGATCAGCGGCCGTCCGGCGAACCCGGCCAGGGAGACGTGCTGGCCGGCATGGCCGAGCATGCCGAGCGTGAAGGCCTTGGCCGCCGGCGCCGTCCGCGGCGGTGTCGCCTTGCTGCCCGCGGTGACGGCCGTTATCACCACGATCGCGAGCAGCGCCGCGGCGGCACTGGCCAACACGATCTTGCTCTGGCGGCTCATCCGGCGGAGCCGGCCGGCGACGGCGCGCGGAACCGGGACGGCCGCCGGGCGGTCGTCGGTCTGCTGCGACGGTTGGCCAGTCATAACATGCTCATGTTGCCGCCAGCGACGCCGGCGGGCACGTCTTTCGCGGCGGATGCATCGGCGAGCTGGGCGGAATCCGCTGAATCGGCGGGAAGCACGACCTCGAATTTACTGCCCGCGCCCGGCGTGCTGTGCGCCAGTACCTCCCCGCCGTGCCCGTGTGCGATCGCACGGGTCAGCGCCAGGCCCAGGCCGGTGCCTCTCGGCTTGCCCGATCCGGTACGGAACCGGTCGAAGATATAGGCGAGCTCGGATTGCGGTATGCCCGACCCGGAGTCTTCAACGATCACCCGGACGGAGCCCCTGACCCGCCTGACCGCGAGCCTGATCTCGTCGCCGGGACCGGTGTGCTGGACCGCGTTCTCCAGCAGCGCGTCCACGGCCAGGCCGAGGCGCTCGCGGTCGGCGTTGACCGTGACCGGGTCGAGCCTGCCGAGCTGCCAGCGCCGTTGCGCCGTGGGCCGCCAGCGCCGCAGGACCTCCATGATGAAGCCGTCGAGGGCGACGGGCTCGGGCCGGAGAAAGTCGGGATTCTCCGACGTGGCGATCAGCAGCAGCCGCTCGGCGAGGCTCTTGAGCTTGGCCAGCTCGCCGACCACGACGCGGACGTCACGGCCCTGCCGCGGGTCGGTGACCTCGCCCGCGAGCAATTCGGCGTGACCGAGGGCGATCGTGATCGGGGTCTTGAGCTGATGCGAGGCGTCCTGCAGGAACCTGCGCTGGGCCGCGAGCAGCCGGGCGTTCTCCTCGCTGACCCTGGCCCGCTCGGTGTCCGCAGCCTGTCGGCGGTGGGCATACCGCATGACGAGCCCGAACATCACCAGCGCCACGATGATCCAGACGAAGTGGAACGGCACGGCCCGCCACTGGGCATAGATCACGATGCAGGCGAAGCCGAGCAGCCAGAGCGAGGCCCAGGCGACGTCGAGCGCATCGGGCCTGCCGCGCCGGCCGCCCGCCTGGCCGAGGCGCCGCAGCACCGGGAGGCTGGCGGGCTCCGCGCGCCCGGCGCTGCTAGGAGGCAAGCTGATATCCGGCACCGCGCACCGTCTTGATCAGCTCGAAACCGAGCTTCGACCGGAGCCGCCGAACGCAGACATCGACGACGTTGGAGCCGGGGTCGAAGTCGTATCCCCAGATGGACGCGAGCAGCTGCTCCTTGCGGACCGATTGGCCCGCGTGCTCCATCAGCTCCTTGAGCAGGAGGAACTCAAGCCGGGTCAGGGCAACCGGACCAGCGCCGATGTCGGCCTGGAGGCGGCCGACGTCGAGCATGAGCTCGCCGACCCTGAGTACCTCGTTCGCCTGGTGCTGCTCGCTACGCAACTGGACCCGGACCCGGGCCAGCAGTTCCTCGAGCGAGAACGGCTTGGTCAGGTAGTCGTGTGCGCCGAGGTCAAGGCAGGTGACCTTCGTGGTCACGTCGTCCAGGCAGGAGAGCACGAGCACCGGCTGCTCGGGACGCTCGCGGATCAGCGCGGTCAGCACCGACCTGCCGTCCATGCCCGGCATGATCAAGTCAAGGATGACCAGGCCATACTCGCCGGCACTTGCAAGCTGGAGCGCCTCTTCGCCATCCGAGGCGCAATCGATCGCATACCCAGCCGCTGACAGTGCGCGGGCGATGAACCCCCGGATCTTCGGCTCGTCGTCGACCAGGAGTATGCGGGTCGACGGCGGCGAATATGGGGCCAAACGGTCTGTGATCATTGCGCACTTCGCTATCGCACTGGCCACATCAGCGGTTGTGGCGACCGACCCGCCCCTCGGCACGCGCATGTGCTTAGCACAGGATCTACTCCATATGGGTGGTCCAGGTCAAGCACGGTGAATCTCAGCGCAAACCTTTGCACATCGTGATTCAAGTGGCCAGAGGTGCATGATTCCTGTGGCTGAATTGATATTCAGCCAGGTAGCACCGTATGGTAACTCTCTGCAATCTTGGGTATGCAGAACGTGACCAAGCTGCCGGGGGGCGTGCGGCAAGGGGACACTGCCGGCCGGGCCGGGTCTGACCATGACAATTTCGTCATTCAGGACGGTCTTCCTTGCCGTGCTCGCCGCGAGGGCCGCAAGATTCGAGACGACAGACAGCTTCCGGCGGCCGGACGCGCAATATCGCGTGCCCACGTCGGTGCTGCTCGCGTACAGAAGCGAGGTGATGGCTGGTGTCATTGCCGGCCAGGATTTCACTCCTCGTCGTGGCGTTCCTTGCGGTCGTCGCGGTGGGGGCCTTCGTCGTGCTCCACTACTTCCTCGGCGGAATCCCGGTGGAGGACTACTCCGCCGGCGTTACCCCGAACACGAACGCAACGGTCCACGTCGTGCTGCAGGAGGACCCGCAGAACACGGTCAGCTCCAAGCCGGACTGGGTCTCGTACTTCGTACAGAATCCGCAGACCAAGGCCTGGGTGCACACCACGCTGTTCCAGGTGCCCGCGGGCAGCAAGATCGACATGACCATCTACGGGTTCGACGGCTGCACACCGTTGCGCAACAACTTCTGGGGTCAGGTCACCGGCACCATCGGCGACGTCGAGTTCGTGGACGGCAAGCCCTACCACGTCATCAACTCGTGGTCGGGCTGCAATGTCGGGCACACGTTCTCGATCCCGGGGATCAACCTGAATGTGCCCATGGCGACGCCGGGACTGATCCAGTCGGTGAAGCCGGGACTATGCGGCACCTCGCCGTGCGAGCCCGGTGATATGAAGGCGGTCCCGTACCGGGTCATGCAGTTCAGCTTCTATTCGCCGCACACCAATGGCGAGTACTTCTGGCAGTGCCGGGTTCCGTGCGGCGGCGGCTTCCTCACCGGGTTCGGCGGTCCCATGCAGACGCTCGGGTTCATGACCGGTTACATGAAGGTGGTGTCCTGATGGCCGCCGAATCGTCGGCCCCGTCGCAGCAGGCCGGGGAATCGAGTGGGCCGAACCACGGGCTCCGGATCTTCATTCCGTGGCTGATCCTGGCCGTGGTCGCGGACGTGCTGATCTGGGTGGTATGGGGCCCGCACCTGCCGCCGGGCGCCATGTCCTCGTCAGCGTCCAACCAGCAGTTCGACATCAAGATCATGGCCGTGATGGCGGCCCCGGTGATGCTGTTCGTGCTGGTGTACTTCGCGTACGCGCTGATCGTCTGGCGGCATCGCGAGGGCGATGACGAGGACGGGCCGGCGCTGCACGGCAACACCCGGGTGCAGGCCACCTGGATCACCCTCAGCTCAATCATCGTGCTGGCGCTGTTCGTCTTCGGCACCGTCGAGCTGGTCACCACCAACGGCGCGGGCGCCGGCGAGGGAGCCAGCCCGATCTGGAAGCCGTCCGGATCGACACTGCAGGTGCAGGTCATCGGGCAGCAGTGGAGGTTCACCTACCGGTACCCGCAGTTCGGCGGGTTCGAGACCACGGACCTGGTGCTCCCGGTCGGCCAGTGGGTTGAGTTCCACGTGACCTCGATCGACGTGATCCACAGCTTCTGGGCCTACCAGCTCGGGGTCAAGGCCGACGCGAACCCGGGCGTCGACAACGTCGCCTACACCAAGATCAATAACACCGGCTCGATCACCGTACGCTGCGCCGAGCTGTGCGGGCTGTGGCACGGGGCGATGTTCGACTACGGCCGGGCTGTGTCCCTGGGCGCGTTTGTTGCCTGGGCGAGGGGGACCGAGGTGCACCTCGCCTCGGTGACCGCACAGCTGCCGCCGTACTCGCTTACCTACGACCCGACGACGATCGCGCAGATGAGCAAGGCCATGGTCGCGGCCGGGTTCACCGGCGGTAACGGCCTGTACTACCCGCCAACAGATCCGGCGCAGCCGTGAGTGATTGCCGCGCTGACACTGCGATGAAGCTGACACTGCGATGAAGAGGTGACCGCATGGCCATCGAGACACAGCCGGAGCAGACGCATGGCAGTGGCGGCGCAGAGCCCGCGGGCCCGCGGCCGCGGCCGTGGTGGATGCGCCCGGCGATCCATACGGCGATCATCGGGGCGGTAATCGGCTACCTCCTCGGGCACCTGCTCGGCAACGTCCTGGCGTCGAGCAACGTGGCCACGGAGTACCCGAACATCGCGCTGTCCGACTCCAGCGACTGGCCGATCGTGCTCGGCTACGGTTTTGCCATCGTCGGCTGGGTGATCGGGCTGGGCGTGCTCAACGACCTGTTCCGGCAGATGATCGGGCGCCCGGTCCCGGTCGAGTCGCATTCAGAAACAGAGGCCGTCAACGTCGGCGTGGCCAAGTACTTCCGGTTCACCCTCGACCACAAGGTCGTCGGGATCCAGTACCTGGTCGGCATGATCATCTACTTCTGCACAGCCGGCCTGTTTGCGATGGCGATCAGGGCCGAGCTGCTGTCGCCCACGTACCACCTGTTCAGCTCCTCGGCGTACGTCGAGATCGTGGGCGAGCACGGCACGATGATGATGATGCTGATGACCTCGGTCATCCTCGGCCCGTTCGGCAACTACCTCGTGCCGCTGATGATCGGGTCCAAGCGGGTCGCGTTCCCCAGGATCGAGGCACTCTCGTTCTGGCTCACCCCGGTCGCGTTCCTGATCCTGCTGTCCGGGCTGATGCTCGGCGGGTTCCCGTTCGGCTGGACAGGGTACGCACCGCTGTCGATCCAGTCGACCGTCGGCGCCGACTCGTACGCGATGGCGTTCGGCCTGATGGGGATCTCGATCATCCTGGCCGGGTTCAACATCATCGTCACGGTGATCTGCTACCGGGCCCCCGGCATGCGCTGGAGCCGGATACCCATCTTCGTGTGGTCGATGGTCGCGACCTCGTTCCTGATGGTGCTGGCCGCTCCGGTTCTGGTCGGCGGCATGTACATGATGATCACCGACCGCACCGCGCAGACCGCGTTCTTCATCGACACGCTCGGCGGCAGCAGCTATCTGTACCAGAACCTGTTCTGGTTCTTCGGCCACCCCGAGGTCTACATCCTGGCGCTGCCCGGGTTCGGCATCGTGCTGGAGATCCTGCCGGTGTTCTGCCGCAAGCCGCTGTTCGGTTACAAGGTCGCCGCGGCCGGCATGATCGGGGTGACGCTGCTGAGCTTCTTCGTGTGGCAGCACCACCTGTTCGACTCGGGCATCAACCCGGACATGCGCCCGGTGTTCATGCTCACCACCGAGCTGATCTCGATCCCGACCGGGTTCATCTTCCTGGTGGCTGCCGGCACGCTATGGAAGGCGAAGATCAGGTTCACGGTGCCGATGCTGTTCGCGCTCGCGTTCTTCTTCAACTTCCTGATCGGCGGGATCTCCGGGGTGTTCCTTTCCGACGTCCCGGCGGACACCACCGAGCACGGCAGCTTCTTTGTGATGGCGCACTTCCATTACACGATCATGGGCGGGCTGATCTTCGCGTTCATGGCCGGCTGCTATTACTGGCTGCCGAAGATGATGGGCATCAAGCTCAACCAGACGCTGGGCAAGTGGCATTTCTGGACCATGTTCATCTTCTTCAACTCGACGTTCCTGCCGCTGTTCGCGGTCGGCATGGCAGGCCAGCCACGCCG
>Ga0208725_1000271_pt1 | contig 12023 bp, 7 predicted proteins | sample MicForSoSWNH13_O_FD_188004 | JGI IMG/M metagenome (GOLD analysis project Ga0208725, IMG submission 188004) | Forest soil microbial communities from Harvard Forest Long Term Ecological Research site in Petersham, Massachusetts, USA - MetaG HF011... | ecosystem: Environmental > Terrestrial > Soil >... | reverse complement strand
CAAGCTGACCGTCGCGTGGGCCGAGACCTTCGGCGAGTTCTCGGCCGGCAACGTGCCGTACTACCTGGCCACCGCGTTCGACACGATCTACCTGCAGCCATCGGGTGATCTGGGGCTGACCGGAATCGCTATGGAGCGGTACTTCCTGCGCGGCACACTGGAACACCTCGGGGTCGACTTCCAGGTGGCCAAGCGGCACGAGTACAAGAGCGCGGCCGAGCAGCTGACCGAGCGCAGCTTCTCCGGGCCGGCCAGGGAGGCCACCGAGCGCATGGCGGCTTCGGTCACCGATCAGCTCACCGAGGCGATCGCCGACCGCCGCAGGCTCGACCCGGTCAAGGTCAGGGAGCTGATCGACCGCGGCCCGTTCCTCGCGCAACAGGCCCACGAGGCGGGGCTCGTCGACGAGCTCGGCTACCGGGATGAGGTGTACGCCCGGGTGAAGAAGCATGCGGGGCCGGACGCGATCCTGCTGCATCTGGGCCGCTACCAGCGCTCGCGCGCGCTGGCCGAGCGGGCCCGCAGCCTGCCGAGCCCGAGGCAGCGACACGTCGCGCTGGTCTACGCGACCGGCCCGATCCGGCGCGGCCGCAGCGGCCGGGGCCCGCTGTCGGGCGGCGCGATGGGCTCGGACACGATCAGCGCGGCGCTGCGCGCGGCCACCGCCGACGAAGGCGCCCGCGCGATCCTGCTGCGGGTCAACAGCCCGGGCGGCTCCTATGTCGCCTCCGACACCATCTGGCGCGAGGTGGTGCGCGCCCGCAACGCGGGCAAGCCCGTCGTGGTCTCCATGGGCGACGTCGCCGCCTCGGGGGGCTATTTCATCGCCATGGCCGCCGACGCGATCGTCGCCCAGGCTGGCACCATAACCGGCTCCATCGGCGTGCTGTCCGGGAAGCCGGTGCTCGGCGAGCTGCTCGGCCGGGCCGGGGTCACCACGGACTCGGTCACCGAGGGCGCGCACTCGGACATGTTCAACACCACCCGCCCGTTCAGCGAGGACGAGTGGGCGCTGGTCAACAACTGGCTCGACCACATCTACGCGGACTTCACCGGCAAGGTCGCCGAGGGCCGGCGGATGTCGCAAGCCCGGGTGCACGAGCTCGCCAGGGGACGGGTGTGGACCGGGGCCGATGCGCTCGCCAACGGCCTGGTGGACGAGCTCGGCGGGATGGACAGATCCGCGGCGATCGCGCGCCGCCGGGCGGGCCTGCCGTCCACCGCGCCGCTGCGCATCTACCCGAGGTCGACGCCGTTTGACCGGCTGCGGCCTTCTTCCGAGTCTCGCCAGGCGGCCCTGGTCCCCGGCGCCTCGGTGCTCGCAGAGGCCTGGGGACCGGTATGGCGGCTGGCCGCCCAGGCCGGCCTCACGCCCCACGGGCCGCTGATCTTGCCAGGCCCATGGACATTTGAGTGACAGAACGCATAGCCGCTCCCGGGTCAAGCCCGGCCATCGGTGATGTGCTGACGGCGTTCGCGTCGGGGGTCACCCTGGTAACGGTGGCCGACGGCCGGGACGACGTCGGGACGACGGTGAGTGCGTTCTGCCCGGTGTCCGGCGAGCCGCCGCTGGTGCTGGTCTCGCTGATCGCAAGCTCCTATCCGGCCGAGCTGCTCGGCAGGCTCGACCGGTTCGCTGTGACCGTGCTCGCGGCAGACCAGCGGGCCCTGGCCGGCCGGTTCGCCGTGTCCGGGCGGCCGGGGGCGCGGCTCCTGCTCGACGGCGTGCCGCACCAGCGCGGGGCGCTCTCCCGGGCGCTGATCCCGGCCGGCGGCCTCGCCGCGATGGAGTGCGAGGCAGCCCAGCGCGTCGAGGCGGGCGATCACCTGCTGGTGATCGCCCGCGTGCTTGACGTCCCCTACCTGTCCGAAGGAGGCCAGCCCCTGATCAGGTTCCGCAGCAAATATCCCTCCCTGTCCCCCACCTGACCCCGCCCGACCCCCACCGCACGCCGCCCGCGCGCACCCGCCGCCCCGGGCACGCCGCTCGAGCATGCCGCACCCCGCACACCACTTCGCGCTCGTTCGCCACTCCAGTCACAGGCTCGCGTCGCCGGCGCCGGCATTCTGCGCGAGCCGGCCGACCAGGACTACGGTGAGCGCAACTACGGCGCCGGCGATCTCGAGGGCCAGCAATGGTGGTTCGCCCAGGCCACACGGTGACCCGGGCCGGCTAACTCCGCCGCCCGGACCACGATCTCCATCTCGCGCATCGCCCTGAGCACTTTCTTCTCCCTGCGGTACGGCCGCAGGCTGTAGACGAGCGTGTCGATCGGGTACCACAGGCCGACCCAGGCCACGACCAGGAACAGCCCGTCGCCGAAGAAGGCCTTGATGCCACTGGCGAACTGGCTGCTGATGATGGAGTCGGAGAGGGTGACGAAGACAGCGAACAGGATGAGCCCGATCACGAGCGCCCGGATGCCCTCGCGGCCCATCACCCGCAGTTCGTTGTCCGCCCTCCGGATCCCCATCTCGCAGTAGCGTGTTATGGCACGGGTGATATCACGGGCCAGTTCCGGCCTTATCTCGGCGCGCGGCAGCACGATGACCGCGGCGATCGCCGCCCGGCGCGAGTGCGAGCCCAGTTCGTCGCGGATCTGCTCGATGCCAGGCGGCAGGGCCGGCCTGCCGGACGCCACGTCGGGCCCGCGGGCCACGAACAGCTCGTCGGCCTTCCCGAGCTCGATCGTCAGCTCGCGGACGGGCTCGCTCGCAGTACTCATGCGGACACGCTACCCCATACATTACACAGAGTAACGAAGCGACCCCTATCAGTCACCAGGATTCGTTGTCGGCGAGCTGGTGCGCGCGGACCGGGCGGCAGCGGGCCCGGCAGCGCTGCCGCCCACCAGCCGCTCGCCCGCCCGCCAGACCCCGGCAACGAGCGGGACGCCCGGCCGGTAGGCCAGGTACGCGTGCGACGGGCCGTCGATCATCACCACGTCCGCCTGCGCACCGACGCCGAGATGCCCGACGTCGGTCCGGCGGAGGGCCCGGGCCCCGCCCGCGGTGGCCGCCCACACGGCCTCCTGCGTGGTCATATGCATCTCCCGCACGGCCAGCGCGATGCACAGCGGCATGCTCGAGGTGAAGCAGGAACCGGGATTGCAGTCGGTCGCGATCGCCACGGTCGCCCCCGCGTCCAGCAGCCGGCGCGCGTCCGGGTACGGGTGGCGGGTGGAGAACTCGACCCCGGGCAGCAGAGTCGCCACGGTCGGAGAGGTCGCGAGCGCATCCACGTCGGCATCGGTCAGGTTGCTGCAGTGGTCGGCGGAGGCCGCTCCCAGCTCCACCGCGAGTTGCACCCCTGGCCCGGCGGTGAGCTGGTTCGCGTGCACCCGTGATTCCAGGCCAGCCGCCATCCCGGCCGCCAGCACCGCCGCCGCCTCGTCCCGGCCGAACGCGCCCTGTTCACAGAACACATCCACCCACCGGGCGTGCGGCGCGCAGGCGTCCAGCATCGCGCCGCAGACCAGGTCGACGTACCCGGCCGGGTCGCCGTCGAACTCCGGCGGGACCACGTGCGCACCCAGGTAGGTCACCTCGGGCGTGACTTCGGCGGCGATCGCGGTGCTGCGCTCCTCGTCGGGCACGGTGAGGCCGTACCCCGACTTGCACTCGAACGTGGTGATCCCCTGCACCAGCATCTCCGCGGCCAGCCGCCGCAGGTTCGCCCTGAGCTGGCCGTCGGTGGCCTCCCTGGTCGCCGCCACCGTGCTGCGGATGCCGCCCGCCCGGTACGGCTGCCCCGCCATCCGGGCGGCGAACTCCGCGCCGCGCTCCCCGGCGAAGACCAGGTGCGCGTGGGAGTCGACGAACCCGGGCAGCACGGCCCGGCCCTCCGCGTCGACGATCTCGTCGGCGGCGGGCGCCCGCGACGCCGGGCCGGTCCAGGCAACCCGTCCCTGCTCGATCACCAGCGCGGCGTCGGTCACGGCGGCGAACCCCTCCGGCCCGGCGGCGGGCGAGTGGGGGCTGGCGTCGCGTTCCGGCCGGTTGGTTATCAGCTCTCCGATATTCGTGATCAGGACGCTCACGTGCGCAATCCCTCGTTTCCGCGTATCAGTGGACGGCCGGCGGGCCTCTGGAGAGGATGTAGCAGCGCAGTACTGGGGGGCAACATCCCGGCCGGGTCGAGGCAGTGACATCGGAGGCCGGCTGGATGCAAGGAGCGCGTCATGGCCGTTACACCAAAGATCTGCATGCTCACCGTGCATGGCATCGGGTTCCAGCAGCCGCCGCAGCCCGGCATACCAGGGTACGCGGACGGGCTGCATCAGAATCTCACCGAGGTGCTGGGCGACAAGCTCGGCAACGATCCGAACCGGCAGCCGGAAATAGACGGCCCGGTCTACGTGATGAGCGCGAAGCCGACAACCCGCGACACCGAGTGGGGGCTGAGCCGACTCGGAGCCTGGCGCGACGGTGCTCTCGACATCACCGAGACGCCGTTAGCCGAGTCCGACCGGCCGATCGCGCATGTGGCCCTGATCTACACCTCGCTCGAGGACGTCCGCCCGCTGCTCGGCAACGGCACGGGGACCGTCTCCGAGGCGGGGCTGTTACTCGGCCAGTACGCCTCGGTCGCCGGGGCGATGAGGCTGGTGTGCGGTGACACCTGGGCGGCTATCCACGAGAATGGCGGCCTGGCAGGCGAGTCGGCATCGCTGCGGCCGCGGACCGACCTGGTCCCCGCGCACCGGTTCTCGATCCTCAGGTTCCTGCACCCGGACCTGGCGGCCAACCAGCCGGGGGGCGGCATGCTCGGCACGGTCACGACGCTCGAGGACGATGTGGTGGCGTACGTCTGCAGGAACGACCTGCGCGAGAGCGTCCGGGCCTTCATCAAGGAAGCCATCCGGCGCCTGGTCGCCCGTCCCGATGTACTCGACGTTGTCGTGAACGCGCACAGCCAGGGCACCGTGGCCAGCTACGACGTCCTGCAGCAGAGCCCGCTGCCGGTGACGTCGCGGGTGAACGCGCTGGTCACGGCCGGCAGCCCGCTGCGCAAGTACGCCGACCTGTTCTCCTGGGGCAGCGATGTCGGCGCGACCGCGTCCGTGCGCAGGTGGCTGAACTTCTGGGACGCGAAGGACCCGGTCGCGGACCCGCTCGACCAGCCGCCGAGCTGGCACTTCGGCAACGACGTCGTGCCGAGGCCGACCCACGACCTCGGGCTGTTCTGGGCGCTCCGTGACGCGGGCTGCCAGGAGCCCGTGCCGATCACCGACCATAAGGTCGACAACATCGTGCACAGCTCGGGAGGCGGGCTGCAGGCCCACAACTACTGGGGGAACAAGACCCAGTTCATCCCGGAACTCGCCGCAACGCTCCAGCAGGCACTGTGACCGACCGGCAGCCGCCAGCCGTCGATCCTGGTTGACTGACCTGGCAGCTGCACGCCTGAGCAAGCCGACGACGTCCGGGAGGGCTCGGTTCGTGACCCATGACGACGTTGAGCTATCCCCGGAACTCCTGCAGCTCGCCGCCGGCCGGTTCGGGCTGCTGGCATCCACGATGCGGCTGCACATCGTGTGGATCCTCGCGCACGGCGAGATGGACGTCGGCGGCCTGGCCGACGCCGTAGGCGGGACGCTGCAGGCCGTCAGCCAGCACCTGGCCAAGCTGAAGCTGGCGGGCCTGGTGCGGTCGCGGCGCGAGGGCAGGCGCCAGGTTTACCTGGTCGACGACCCGCACGTGGCCACGATCGTGAAGCTGGCCGTCGAGCAGCTACTTCAGGTGCCCGCCGACCGGGAGCGGCGTGGTGGCCTGGGCGCCTGACCTGCCCTTGGGCGAGGCCGGGAGCCGGGACCCTGCGGCCGCGCGACCGGAGGCCGCGGGTACCGCTGCGGCGCGCCGCAGCCTGGCCTCGGTCGCGGCGGCGCCACCGCTGCAGGTGCTGCGCGGGCTGGACACCACCCGGCGCGGCCTGGACGAGACCGAGGCGCAGATCCGGCTGGCGCAGCTCGGCGACAACGCCATCGTGGTTGGCGGCGAGGCGAACTGGACCACCCGGACGGCCACCGCGATCCGCAACCCGTTCGTCGCGATCCTGATCTGCCTGACCGTCGTGTCGGCGGCAACCGGCGACCTGGCCGGCGCGGCGGTGATCACCGCGATGGCCGTAATCAGCTGCCTGCTGCGGGTCACCAGGGAGTGCCGGTCCGACCGGGCCGCCGCGGCCCTGCGCGCCATGGTGGCGGCGACCGCGACCGTGGTCAGGCGCGCGTCGCCCGGCTCCCCGGCCATCGCCCGCGAGCTGCCCGTCGACCAGCTCGTGCCCGGCGACGTGGTGCAACTGGCCGCGGGCGACATGGTGCCGGCCGACCTGCGGCTGCTGCGCACGGATGATCTGGTCGTCAGCCAGGCGGTGTTCACCGGTGAGTCGGAACCAGCGGCCAAGCGCGCGGCATCGGTGATCACCGGCGGCGCTGACCCAGACCGCCTCGGTGGCCTTGCCGGGCCTGCCGGGTCTGTCGGCCTTGCCGGGCCAGCAGGGCCAGCCGGGCCAGCCGGCGATTATGCCGTGATCTTCGAGGTGCCGGGCCTGTGCTTCATGGGCACCAGCGTGGTGAGCGGCTCCGCCACCGCGGTCGTGGTCGCCACCGGGATGTCGACCTACCTTGGCTCGACCCAGCACGAGCTGCCCCGCGCCAGCGCCGAGACCGCATTTGACCGCGGCGTGCGGGACGTGACCGGGATGCTCATCTCGCTCATGCTGGTCTGCGTCCCGGTCGTACTCGCCGTCAACGCCTCCATCAGGGGGCACCTGCTCGAGGCTCTGATGTTCGCCGTGGCCGTCGCGGTCGGCCTGACCCCAGAGATGCTCCCGGTCGTGGTGACCGCCGCGCTGGCCAGCGGCGCGGCCGTGGTGGCGAAGAAGGCCGCGATCGTGAAGCGGCTGCCGGCCATGCACAACCTCGGGGCGATGAACGTGCTGTGCACCGACAAGACCGGCACCCTGACCGAAGACCGGGTGTCCCTGGACTGCCATCTCGACCTGGCCGGGCGCACCGATCCCGGGGTGCTGCGGTGGGCCTGGCTCAACAGTTACTTCTCGGTGTCCGCCGCGGATGGCGCGGTCACTGACGTGCTCGACCAGGCGCTGCTCACCTGCGGGGCAGACCGCGGCCTGTTCGCCGAGGACCGGATCGCGATGGTCGACGTCCTTCCGTTTGACTTCAGGCGCCGCCGGGTCACGGTCGTGACGCGCACCGTCGGCGTCCCGGGCCAGCACACCCTGATCACCAAGGGCGCACCGGCTGAGGTGCTTGGTTGCTGCTCCCACTTCCGCAGCAACGGGCGCGACCTCCCGCTCGGCCCGGCCGAGCGCGAGCGGACAGCCGCGATGGCCGACGGCTGCGCCCGCGACGGCGTGCGCCTCCTCGCCGTGGCCGTGGCCACCCGGCCCCCCGCCTGCGGCCGGTACTGGCCGGCCGACGAGGAGCGCCTGACGCTCGTCGGCCTGGTCGGCTTCCGCGACGTGCCGCGGCCGTCTGCGCGTCAGGCCGTGGCCGAGCTGACCGCTCAAGGAATTGCCATCAAGATCCTCACGGGTGATCATCCGCTGGTGGCGGCGCGAGTCTGCCGGGATGTCGGCATCGATCCCGGCCGGGTGGTGACCGGCGAGACCATCGCGCAATTGGACGGCGCGGCGCTGGCCGCTGTCGTCGCCAGCGGCACGGTATTCGCCAGGGTCGATCCCGCGCAGAAGGTCCGGCTGGTGCGCGCCCTCCGGTCGGCCGGGCAGGCGGTGGGGTTCCTCGGTGACGGCGCAAACGACGCCGCCGCACTCCGCGAGGCCGACGTGGGGATCTCTGTCGCCAGCGCCACCGCGGTGGCCCGGGAGTGCGCCGACGTCATCCTGCTGCGCAAGGACCTGACCATGCTCGGGCAGGCCATTCTGGCGGGCCGGCGGAGCTTCGGCAACGTGATCAAGTACCTCAAGATCACGATCTCGTCCAACTTCGGCAACGTGCTGTCGATGCTGGCGGCGAGCGCCGCGCTGCCGTTCCTGCCAATGCTGCCGCTGCAGGTTCTGGCCCAGAACCTGTGCTTCGACGTGTCACAGCTCTCGCTGGCGTTCGACGCGGTGGACGAGCCGTCGCTGCGCGCGCCGCGCACCTTCGACCGTCGCGACCTGGCCGGGTTCATCAGCTATCTCGGGCTGGTCAACGCGCTGGCCGACCTGGTTATGTTCGCGTTCCTGTGGTGGATCATGCGGGGTCAGGCCGGCGCTGCCGGCCAGGCGCTGTTCCGCACCGGCTGGTTCACCGAGAACCTGCTCAGCCAGGCGGTCGCCGTGCACCTGCTGCGCAGCCGATGGCTGCCGTCGCGGCGCCGCCATGCGGCCAGGCCGGTGCTGCTCGCCACGCTGGCGCTCGCGCTGATAGGCCTCGGGCTTCCGCTCACCCCGGCCGGCGCGGCCCTGCGCCTGCAGCCGCTGCCGCTGATCTACTTTCCGCTGCTCACGGTGGTGCTGGCCGGCTACGCTCTTGCCGTCGTCGGCGCCAGGTCCTGGTACCTCAGGCGGAATTCTCGCTGGTTGTGACCTGCCCGTTTCAATGCGGCGGGCTTTGCCCCGTCGGCGGCCGCGGGGGCTGTATTCTCCAACTTGCACAGTTGCGCAATTTTGAAAGAAACCGGATTCGCCGTTCCCGGGCGCTGTCTCGGGCGCCGGGGAGGAAGGCATGACCGAGGACTGGCCAGACCGCGGTACGGCGCGCCCGCGCCCGCCAGCGCCATCCGGCCAGGAGCCCCGGTACCAGGGCGAGGAACCCCGGCACCGGAACGAGGAACCCCGGCATCGCAACGAGGAGCCTCGGCACCGGGGCGAGCAGCCCCGGCACCGGGCCCAGGCCGCGCCACGCCGGACCGCGCCACGGCGGGCCGCGCCACGCCGGGCCGCACCCCGTCAGTCCATCCGAGGTCAGTCCGTCCCCGGTCAGTCCGTCCCCGGTCAGTCCGTGCCCCGACAGGAGCTGCCCCGCCAGCGGGTGCCCGACCGGCCAGCCCCCCCGCGCCGGCCGCCGCCCAAGTCGGCGCCGCGCCAGCCCGCGTTACACCAGTCCGCGTCACGCCAGCCGGCATCTCGCCGCCAGCTGACGCCACAGCGCCCCCCGGCGCAGCGGCGGCCCAGGCGGCCGCTGCGGGCACGCTGGCGCGGGCTGAGCCGGCTCGCGAAGTTCGGTTACGTCAGCGCGACCGTGCTCACCGCGATGGCGGTGCTGATCGGCCTCGTCGGCTACGGCCTGTACCTGAAGCTGGACGGCAACCTGCACGTGATGAAGGTCGGCGGGCTGACCGGCCGGTCCGACTACGGCGTGCAGAACATCCTGATTCTGGGCTCGCAGACCCGTGACGGCCAGGGTCCGGGGTTCGGCTACGACCCCAACACGAATCTGTCGGACAACCTGCTGCTCGTTCACCTGAACGTGACGCATACGCACGCGACCGTGGTGTCCATCCCGCGGGACACGCTGGTCTACGAGCCCGCCTGCAAGTCCAGGTTCGGCAACTACACAGTGCCAGCCCAGCAGCAGGCGATCATCGACGGCGCGATGAACGTGGGCGGCCCGACCTGCGCGGTGGCCACCGTGGAGCACCTCACCGGGATCCAGATGGATCACTTCATCGAGTTCGACTTCAACTCGTTCCGGACGATGGTGGATACGCTCGGCGGCGTCGAGGTGTGCGTGCCGCAGGCGATCGACGACCCGTACAGCAACCTGCACATCGGCGCCGGCAAGCACCTGATCACCGGCAACGAGGCGCTGGCGTTCGTCCGGACCAGGCACGGCGTCGGCAATGGGAGCGACCTCGGCCGCATCGAGCTGCAGCAGGAGTTCTTCTCCTCGCTGATCCAGAAGGTCGAGAGCCAGGGCACCCTGGACAACCCGGTGGAGCTCTACGACATCGCCAACACCGCCACGCAGTCGGTGACCGTCGATCCCGGCCTCGGGTCGATCTCCAAGCTGCTCTCGCTGGCGGAGACCCTGCGTCGCCTGCACACCAAGGACGTCAACTTCGTCACGATGCCGACGGTCCTGGATCCCACCAACGATGACCGGCTGATGCCCGAAGAGCCGGAAGACGACATGATCTGGCGGATGCTGGACACCAACGCGCTGTGGGACGGCCACCTCGTCGCCACTCCAGCCGACAGGGTCGGCGTCAGCGTGCTCAACGGCACCGGCATCGCCGGGCTGGCCGCGCGGACGGCGGCGAGCCTGCGGGAGCTTGGCTTCCGCGTGTCCTCGATCGGCAACGCCCCGTACACGTCAGCCACCACCGTCAGCTACCCGGGCCCGGCGCAGGCCGGCGGCGCCTACACCCTGATGGGAGCGCTCGAGCAGGCTCCGGACAACGTCCAGGACGGCGTTTCCGGGCCGGTAGTGCTTACTCTCGGCACGGACTTCGACGGGATCGTGCCGCCGCAGCCGGCCGGCAAGCACCACCGCCACGGCACCGCCGCCAGCACCAGTACCTCGCCAGCAGCTGGCCAGCAGCCCGACGGTGACCAGCCCACCGTTCCCGGGCAGTCGGCGGGGATCGAGTCGCGCAACGCCGCGGAGAACATCTGCTCCGGCGTGCCGGACGCCAACCCCGACCCCGGCACGCCGCCGTAACGGCTAGGTTCCCAGCAACGGGCGGATCGCGGCGGCCAGCGCCCCGGGAACGTCATCGATCAGCAGGTGCCGCCCGCCGGCGACCAGGTCCTTGCCGCCCACCACGACGTGCCGGACGTCGGCAGCTGACGCGGCGAACACGACCGATGCCAGCGCAGTTGTCCGCGTCGCCCCGGCCAGCCGCGGCGAGTCGAGCCCCACCGTGACCAGGTCGGCGATCGCGCCCGAGGCGATCTCCCCGGCGTCGGGCCAGCCGAGGCTGGCATGCCCGTCCGTGGTCGCGGCCCGGGCCAGCTCGCCCGCGCGGAAGTGCCCGCGCTGCCCGCTGGCGAGGCGCTCCCCGAGCTCGACCCGGCGCGCCTCCTCGAACAGGTCGATCACCGCCTGGCTGTCGCTGCCGAGGGTCAGCGGGCAGCCCGCCCCGGCCAGCTCGCGGGCCGGGCCGATCCCGTCGGCCAGGTCGGCCTCCGTGGTCGGGCAGAGGCAGGCGTAGGTGCGGCTGCCGCCGAGCAGCTCGACGTCGCGGCCGACCAGGTGGGTTGCGTGCACCGCCGTGGCCCGGGGCCCGAGCACACCGGCGTCGTAGAGCACCTCGGCCGGGGTCCGGCGGTACGCGGCCAGGCACGCCTCGTTCTCCGCGCGCTGCTCGGACACGTGCGCGTGCAGCGGCGCGCCGTAGCGCTGCGCCCACGCGACCACCGGGTGCATCTGGCCGAGCGGCACGGCGCGCACCGAGTGGATCGCCGCCCCGACCCGCGCCAGCGGCCCCAGCAGGCCGTGCTTGTCGGCACCGAGGCGCTCCGCCCGGGCGGCCCACGCCTCGCCGTCGCCGTCCCCGAACCGGAGCTGGGTGCCTTCCAGCGGCTGCGGCGTGCCGTCCCTGCCCAGCCCGCCGGCCAGGTAGCAGGTGTCCAGCAGCGTCATCCGGATGCCGGCTTGCGCGGCCGCCTCGATCAGCGCCCGGCTCATCTCGTTTGGATCCTGGAACGGGACGCCCCCGGGCTGGTGATGCAGGTAATGGAACTCGCCGACGCAGGTCACACCCGCGAGAGCCATCTCCGCGTAGACGGCGCGGGCCAGGGCCAGGTAGCTGTCCGGGTCGAGCTCGGACGCGACCTGGTACATCCGCTCCCGCCAGGTCCAGAACGTGCCGAGGCCCACCTGGGTGGCGCCGCGCAGCGCGCGGTGGAACGCGTGCGAGTGCGCGTTGGCCAGGCCGGGCAGGGTCAGGCCGGGCAGCCGGACCAGGCCGGCGCGCAGGGCATCGGGGACGTCGGCGGCTGGCACGTCCGGCGTGACGGCGGTGAACCGGTCCCCCGACGCTTCGATCAGCACGTCGGGGCGCACGCCGCTGCCCGGCAGCCAGGCCAGCTCGGCGTGCCAGGCACGCGC
>Ga0208725_1000270_pt1 | contig 12028 bp, 11 predicted proteins | sample MicForSoSWNH13_O_FD_188004 | JGI IMG/M metagenome (GOLD analysis project Ga0208725, IMG submission 188004) | Forest soil microbial communities from Harvard Forest Long Term Ecological Research site in Petersham, Massachusetts, USA - MetaG HF011... | ecosystem: Environmental > Terrestrial > Soil... | reverse complement strand
TTCTGTACCGCCTGTCCGGCGACCGGAACCCGCTGCACGCGGACCCGGCGTTCGCGGCCAGGGGCGGGTTCAGCCGGCCGATCCTGCACGGCCTGTGCACGTACGGGGTGACCGGGCGGGCCCTGCTGCACACGCTGTGCGGCTCGGATCCGGCCAGGTTCCGGTCGATGTCAGGCCGGTTCACGCGCCCGGTCATGCCGGGCGACTCGCTGGTAGTGTCCATCTGGCTGCCGGAGGACGGCGGCGGCACGGCGCGGTTCCAGACCGCGACCGAGGACGGGGCCGTGGTCATCGACCGCGGCCAGCTGGATTTCCTGGCGTCCAGAGACGAGGCATGATGGCGGCACCGGCCGCGGCGATCGCGGGCATCCACGAGTTCGGAAAGCGCGTCGCCGGGGGCCTGAGCCCGCTGCAGATCAAGGCCGAGTGCGGGGCGCGGGCGCTGGAGGACGCGGGGCTCACCTGGGCGGACGTGGATGCCATCTACGACGCCAGCGAGGCCGGCCGGATGCAGGGCCTCACGATCGCCGAGTATTTCGGTATCACCCCCAGGGTCGTGGACACCACAGCGGTCGGCGGCAGTTCGTACGAGTTCCAGGCCGCGCACGCGGCCAGGGACATCGCGGCGGGCAAGGCGAACGTCGCCCTGCTCACGTACGGATCCACGGCGCACAGCGAGTCCCGCGCGATCGGCACCGGCGCCCGCTTCGGCTCCGAGGCGCAGCCGGCCGCGAACATGGAACGGCCCTACGGGCTGACCCTGATCGGCAACTACGCGATGGTGGCCAGGCGCCACATGGTGCAGTACGGCACCACGCCCGAGCAGCTCGCCGAGATCGCGGTCACCACCCGCAGGCACGCCATGCGCAACCCGGAGGCGGTGGCCGGGCTGGCCGACATCGGCATCAAGAGCGTCCGCGAGATCACCGTCGACGACGTGCTCGGCTCCCGGCTGATCGCCGACCCGCTGCACCTGCTTGAGTGCTGCATCGTCTCGGACGGGGGCGGCGCGGTCGTGATCGTGTCCCGGGCCGTTGCGGCCGGCCTGCGCACCCGGCCGGCCTGGATCCTCGGCACCGGCGAGGCGGTCGGCTACCCGGGCAGCGGCGCCGACATCACCACCACGGCGGCGGCCCGGTCCGGGTCCGAGGCGTTCGGCCAGGCGGGCATCCGGCCCGAGGAGATCGACATCGCGATGATCTACGACTCGTTTACGATCACCGTGCTGGCCATCCTCGAGGATCTCGGCTTCGCGAAGAAGGGCGAGGGCGGCGCGTTCGCTGCGGGCGGCCGGCTGGGGTTCGACCAGCCCGGCGGGCCCGCGCTCAACACCGACGGCGGAGGCCTGTCGTCCAACCATCCGGGCATGCGCGGGATCTTCCTGCTCATCGAGGCCGCCCGCCAGCTGCGCGGCGAGTCAACCTCTCAGGTGCCCGGCGCCCGGCTGGCCGTCGCGCACGGCAACGGCGGGCTGCTCGGCACCAGGCACGCGGCCGCCACGATCGTCCTCGGAACGGAGTAAGCAGCGATGCCAGAGCAGCCGGAACGCCCGCTGCCGTTGTTTCCCGAGCCGGACACCGCGCCGTTCTGGGCCGCGACCGCCGGGCACCGGCTGACTTACCAGGTCTGCCTGGCGTGCGGGCAGGTGGTCTTCCACCCGCGCCGCCACTGCACCTGCTGCACCAGTGGCGACCTTGAGTGGCGGGACTCGGCCGGCGCCGGCACCGTGTACACGTTCACCGTGATCCGGCAGCACGGTCACCCCTTCTTCCGCGCCCGCATTCCTTACCTGGTCGGCCTCATCGACCTGGACGAGGGTTTCCGCATGCTCGCCGAGATCGCCGCCGATCCGGAAGCGCTGCGGCTGAACCAGCGCGTCACCGTTACCTGGGAAGACCACGCCGACCTGAGCGTCCCGATATTCGAGCCGCAATAACAACAATGCGGCGGTCCTCGCAGGGCCGGCCCATTGCTGAAGCTGCGTCAGGCGGCGATCCGGTCGGCCCCGCGTCACCCGAGCAGGCGGCCCAGCAGCTCGTCGACGGCTTCGGCACCCGACCGCATCGCGGCCTCGGGATCATCCGAGAGCGCGACCAGCAGCGCGAGCTCATTGACCGAGGCAAGCACCACGTGCGCGAGCGGGTCGACCAGCTCCGGCCGCAGCCCGCTGTCGTCGGCCACGGTCTGCAGCACCGCCTTGATCATGCCGAGCGGGCGTTCGTCCAGCGCCCGCCATCGCTCCCAGCCGAGCACGGACAGCGAGTCGATCAGCAGGATCTGCCGCACCACCGGATCCCCGGCCAGCCGGATCCAGGCCAGGGCCCCGGCGCGCAGCGCGGCCACCGGCCCGTCCACGCCGTCCGCGGCGGCGACGGTCTGCTCGCCGACCCTGGCCTCGACCACCTCGAGCACGGCCAGGAACAGGGCCTCCTTGCTGCCGAAGTGGTGGTAGAGCGCGCCGCGGCTGACCCCCGCCTCGTGCAGCACGGCCTCGATCGAGGTGTCCTCGTAGCCGTGCGCGGCGAACATGCGGGTCGCGACCGCGATGAGCTGGCTCCGCGTCGCCTCACCACGGGAGACATTCCTGTTCATCCAAAGACTCCTTGACAAACCGACTGTCGGTTTGTTTCGATAAAACCGACAGTCGGTCTAGTTAGAGTAACCCGGAGGCCCCCCATGGAACTGCAAGAGCTCGACGCCCACCGGCACACCGTATCGACGCCCTCGGGCGATCTCAGCTACCTGGACATCGGGACCGGCCCGGTGGCCCTGTTTGTGCACGGCATCGGGACCAACGCGTACCTGTGGCGCAACGTCATCGCCGGGCTGACCGGCCAGCGCCGCTGCATCGCCGTCGACCTGCCGGGGCACGGCCACAGCCCGGCTGCGGCCGACCCGTCGCTCGCCGGGCTGGCTTCGTCGCTGGCCGGGTTCTGCGACGCGCTCGGGCTGGGCCACGTCGACCTGGTGGCCAACGACACCGGCGGCGCGCTCGCTCAGATCCTCGCGGCCCGCCACCCGGAACGGCTGGCCACGCTGACGCTCACCAACTGCGACACCGACGGCAACACGCCGCCCGAGGCGTTCAAGCCGGTGATCCAGCTCGCTGCGGCGGGCGAGCTCGCCCCGGCTGCGGTCGCGCTCTTCCAGGACGTCGCAGCCGCGGCCAAGGTGTCCTTCGGTGACGCCTACGAGGACCTGGAACGGGTAGACCCGGGGCTGATCCGCTCCTACCTGGAACCCTGCGTCGGGACCATGCAGCGCGCCCGCGAGTTCGAGCGGCTGCTGGCCGCCCTGGACCCGGCCGACCTTGCCGCGGTCACGCCGCAGCTCAGCGAGCTCACCGTGCCCACGCTCGTGGTGTGGGGCACCGCCGACACGTTCTTCGGCGTCTCCTGGGCCTACTGGCTGCGGGACACGATCCCGGGAGTGACCGGTGTGGTCACGATCGACGGCGGCCGGCTGCTCTTCCCCGATGAGCGGGCGGCCGAGTTCGTGCCGCACCTGGTGCGGCACTGGGCCGCGAGCCAGGCGGCGTGATCACCCTGTATCCCCGGGGATAGCGGGGGCTTCCCGGGGATACAGCTGGCGGCGCAGGTCATCCAAGTTGGCGAGCGGCCCGAGGTGGCGCAGCTTGCGCGGGTTGATGACGGAGCGGATCGTCTGTATCTGCCCGTCGGCGATGTCCAGTACGAACACGTTGATCAGGCGGCCGGCCGGGTCAAGGAACATCCCTCCGGGCTGGCCGTTGATCTCGGCCGGACGGATCACGATGCCGAGCTGGCGGATCTGCTCGATCACGCCGGCCAGGAGCCGGCCTACGTGGTCGCGCCCGGCGATCGGGCGTGGCCAGGACGGCCGCCCGCCGCCGTTGTCCCCGTACACCACGGCGTCGGCGGCGAGCAGGCTGACCAGGCCGTCCATGTCGCCGCGGCCGACGGCAGCAAAGAACCGGGCGGCCAGTTCCTCGCGCTTAACCCGGGAGGCCTCGAACCGGGGCCTGCCCTCGGCCACGTGCCGCCTGGCCCGCAGCGCGAGCTGACGGCAGTTGTCCTCGCTCTTGCCGACGATGGCCGCGACCTCGTCGTAGCCGTAGCCAAACACGTCGTGCATCAGGAACACGGCCCGCTCCACCGGCGACAGCCGCTCCAGCAGCAGCAGGAACGCCATCGACAGCGAGTCGGCCTGCTCGGCAATCTCGGCCGGGCCCGGCGGCCTGGCGGCGTCGTCGGTCAGCAACGGCTCGGGCAGCCACACGCCGGTGTAGGCCTCGCGGCGGGCGCGCGCCGAGCGCAGGTAGTCGATGCACAGCCGGGTGGTCACCGCGGACAGGAACGCCTTCGGCGACTCGATCTGCCCGGCCTCCCCGGAGGCCCGGTGGTACCGCAGGAACGCTTCCTGCACGATGTCCTCGGCCTCGCCGACGCTGCCGATCATCCGGTAGGCGATCGCGAACATCAGCGGTCGCAGCTGCTGGTACACGCCGGCTGTGTCCGACATGCTCTCCGCTCGCCCAGCTGTCTCGCTCACCCCTGCCTCCCGCCTACCCAGCATCGCGCGCCGCCAGCCCGTCGCGGAACCCCTGCCGCCAGCTCGGCCACCCGGGCCGCCAGCCGGGCTCCTGGTCGCCGCCGTTACCTGGTGCCCCTGCGCCGCCAGCTGCGGCAGCGGCTGCTGGCCGATCGCCCCGGCCGATCCGGCCACGAAGACTCGCATCACGTCTCCCTTCCTCGCCCTCTGTAGACGAGGAGCGGCGCCGGCCCGTGACAGCCGGCCGCAATCGCGGCGAATTGGCTAAAATCGGGTTTGTGGCGGCGCCGTACCGAGCACGAACGCTCCGCCGTCTGGGCCCCGGCATCATCCTGGCGATCTTTGTCGTGCTGCTGGTGGCCGTGCCGAAAACGCCGCCCATGCTGCGGCCGGCGCCGGTCCTGTCCGGCCTCGAGCGTTCCGGGCAGGTCAGCCTGGCCCGTGACTGCGGCTACAGCTCGCCGCTGCCAAGCGACCCGGGCCGCAGTCTGTGGCTGTTCTGCGATACCCCGGTCTACGTCAGGAAAGCGGACCGCGGCGGCCGGCCGGGCTGGAGCCTGCAGCGGTTCATCGCGGGCTCCACAGCGGCCGTGAGCCCGCTGGAAGCGCAGGGCCGCGCTCCCGGCGAGCTCAGCGAGGCAGGGACGCCCGCCGACCCAGGCCGGCCCGCCAGCCGGGCCGGCGGCGCGCCCGCGCCGTTCTTTGCTCAGCCCGCGGGCCTGGTGATGCCGGGTGGGTTGCCCTGCGGGCTCGATGGCAGCTACGCCGCGTCCTGGGTCAGCGGCGTTACCCGGGTTCCGTCCGCGCCCTTCCTGCTGATCACGTTCAACAACTACTGCGTGCTCGGCGGGGCCGGGGGGTTCGTGCGCGAGGGGTTCGGCCTGGCCGAGTACGACCCTGCCGCGGGCACACTCAGCGACGACGTGACGGTGTTCCCCGGCCCCGTTACGCCGCTCGGCTCGCCGGTCTTCTCGGGCCGCTACCTGTACCTCTACGGGCCCACGTGCACGGGCCGCAGAGACGGCCGGTGCGCCGGGACGATGGCCGAGGCGCGGGTGCCGGCCAGCCCGGCAGCGTGGAGCAATCCGCTCAGCTACCGGTGGCTGGCCGGCGGCACGGCGGGCCCGTGGGCTCCCGACGCGGCGGCGGCGACTCCGGTCATCGCCGGGCCCAATCCGTCCGGGGTGAGCGTAGCCAGCTTCGCCGGGGCCGGCCGCCGCTTCGTCCTCGTCGAGCAGACCAACATCGACGGCGCCTTCACCGTGTACGGGTCGACGTCGGCCGCCGGCCCCTGGAAGCCGGTCACGTCCGGGCGAGTGCCGTGCCGGGCGGCGCCCGGTTACGCAAACTTCTGCCGGGCGATCATCGGGCACCCGGAGCTCAGCACGCCGGCCCAGCTCGTCCTGTCCTATTTCGATCCCGCCGCGAGCGCCCATGGCCACGTCATGGTGGCGGGTTTCCGCTGGTGACCGCTCACCCAGCCTGCGGTGCCCGGTCCCGGATGACGACCACGACGATCAGCAGCGCGATCACGTCGAAGACCGCGGCCAGGGTGAAGGCGCTGGCCATGGCGTGCACGATCGACTGGTGCTGCTGGACCGCGCCGGCGACGTGGACTGCCTGCCGGGCCGAGTTCCTGATCGCCGTGCTGTAGGCCGTGACCAGGATCGCCAGCCCGAGCGAGCCCCCGACCTGCTGGGTCACGTTCACCATGCTCGATGCGGCCCCGGAATCCTGCGGACGGACGCCGGCCAGCGAGGCCATGGTGAGCGGCACGAAGGCCACTCCCATCCCGCCGCCGAGCAGCAGCATCGGACCGAGGACCCCGGACAGGTAGTCGGAGCCCGGCGAGATCCGGGACAGCCAGGCCATTCCCACGACCGCGGGAATCAGGCCGGCCACCATCAGCCGCTTGCCGCCGAACCGGCCCAGCAGCCGGGGCGAGAACCGAGACACCGCGAACAACGCCCCGGTCATGGGGAGGAACGAGATGCCCGCCCGCAGCGGGCTGAATCCGAGCTCCTCCTGGACGAACTGGCTCAGGAAGTAAAACATCCCGAACATGCCGGCCACGAGCAGCAGCCGGGTGACGTAGGAGCCGGCCCGGCCACGGTCGGCGAACAGCCGCAGCGGGGTGATCGGCTGCGCAACGCGGGACTCGTTGGCCAGGAACAGGCCCAGCAGCACGACCGCGGCGGCGAAGGCCGCGATGGACAGGTGGTTGCTCCATCCGTTCTGCGCGACCTGGATGAAGCCGTACACCAGGGAAGCCATCCCCGCGGTCGAGGTGAGCGCACCGATCAGGTCGAACCGCCCGGGCTGGCGCTCGGACTCGGGCAGGAACATCGGCGCGGTCAGCGCCACGAGGATCCCGATCGGCACGTTAATGAACAGAACCCAGCGCCAGGACACCCACTCGGTGATCACACCGCCGAGCACGAGGCCGAGCGAACCGCCGCCCATGGCGACGGCGGTGTAGATGCTGAGCGCGCGGGTTCGCTCCCGGCCCTCGGAGAAACTGGCGGTGATCAGCGCCAGCACGGCCGGTGATGCGATCGCGCCGCCAACGCCCTGCATGGCGCGCGCGGCGAGCAGCATGGGTGCCGACGTGGCCAGGCCGCCGGCCAGCGACGCGACGGTGAACAGCGCGATGCCCGCGATGAACACCCGCCGCCGGCCGAGGATGTCGCCGGCCCGCCCGCCGAGCAGCAGCAGGCCGCCGAAGGTCAGCGTGTACGCGTTGAGGACCCAGGACAGGCTGGGCTCGGAGAAATGCAGACCGCCGGCGATGCTAGGCAGCGCGATGTTCACCACGGTCAGGTCAAGGATGATCATGAGCTGGGCGCCGAGCACGATCGCCAGGGCGATTGCCCTGCGGTCGGACCGGCGCGTGGTGCGCTGGCGACCGCCGGTCGTGACCTGCGCTATCGACGAAGTCGACATGAAAGCCTTTCGGAGAGTCAGCTGGGGGAGCCGGGGAGCCCCGGGAATATCCGCCGGCCCGCTGGGTTGGCTACCATGTAAGTGGAGGCAACCTCCAGTAACTATACGGAGGTACCCTCCGCTTTGCAAGTTGATTTAAGGTGATGACTGATGAGCGCGTCAGGTGAGAGCCGATGAGCACGACCGACGTGCCCGCTGAGGTTCAGGTGGGCGCTCCCCGCCCCATGCGCGCCGATGCCCAGCGCAACTACCAGCGGCTGCTGAGCGCGGCGGTCGCCGTGTTCGCCGAGCGCGGCGCGGACGACGCGTCGCTCGAGGAGATCGCGCGCCGCGCCGGGGTCGGGATCGGCACGCTCTACCGGCACTTTCCCACCCGCCAGGCGCTGCTCGAGGCCGTGTACCGCGGTCAGGTTGACGCGATGCGGGCCAAGGCGGACGAGCTGCTCGGCTCCGATTCGCCCGGCGACGCCCTGGCAGATTGGCTGCGCGCGCTTTCCGTGTTCAGCAGCACCAAGCGGAGCATGACGGCGGCTCTGCTGGAGACGCTCGGCAAGGACTCGGAGCTATTGTCCGCGTGCTCCGCGGTCATCTACGGCGCGGCGGATGAGCTGCTCAGCCGCGCGAAGGAAGCGGGTGCGGTGCGGCCCGACGCCGACGCCAGGGACCTGATGAGGCTGGTGCACGCGGTGAACATCGCGGCCCAGCACACGCCGACCGACCCGGGTCAGCCGGACCGGCTGATCGGCATCATCCTGGACGGCCTGCGCCCTCAGCCACCGGGCTGACGTCGCCGAAGGCGGAGTTCAGCACCACGTCGCGGCCGGCCGGGTCGACGCTCCCCGGCAGGTGGCCCGCCGGGACCGGCACGCCAAAGACCAGGCGGGCGGGAATTTCGCCGGCCCAGACAGACACGCCGAAATCGGACTCGGGGTCGATTGTCGTTCCGCTGCGGGCCTTGACTGAGGCCTGCTCGAGCGGGACCTGCCACAGCGCGGTCTCCCGCAGCTCGGCAGGCTCGGGTCTGCGAACCTGCTCCCACCGGCCGGGAGCGATGTGCTCAATCAGGGCCCGCATCCCCTGCAGCACGTCGTCCGGATCGGTGACCAGGGTGGCGTCGCCGTGCACGGTCACGGACCGGTAGTTCACCGAGTGGTTACGGGCCGACCGGGCGAGAACCAGCCCGTCGAACAGGGTCGCGGTGACGCAGACCGGGCTGGCCCGACGCATGTCACGGAACAGCCCGGCGGCGGCCGAGCCGTGCAGCACCAGGGTGCCTCCGCGGCGGGCGTGCACCATCGGCAGCGCCACCGGCCGTCCGTCCCGCACGGTGGCCACGTGGCAGAACGGCGCCGCATCCAGCACCGCGTGCACGGCCGCCGCGTCGTAGCGCGCCCGCTCGGGCTTGCGCCGCACCTTGGCCCTGGCGCCGCCCATGTCCGTCGGCAGGCCGGTCACGACCGCACTGCCGCCTTCTCGTGCGCGGCGAGCAATTCGTCGAGGTGGCGCTGCACGCCGGGCCACTCGGGCGCGATGACCGAGTAGCGGGCCGAGTCGCGCGGCAGGCAGTTGGTCGCCAGCCGGTGCGCCCGCAGGATCCCCTCGAACTGCGCCCCGATCCGTTCCATCGCGCGCCGTGAGCGCTCGTTCCGCGCGTCGGTGTGCAGGCAGACCGACTCGGCTTGCCAGACCTCGAACGCGTGCTCCAGCATGAGCCGCTTCATCTCGGTGTTCGCCGCGGTGCGGATCGCCGAGCGGGCGAGCCAGGTGTGCCCGATCTCGCAGACGTCCGGCGCGTCGGTGCCGTACCGCGGGTGGCCCTGCGGCCATGGCCAGCGCACCAGGTCCCAGAACCTGGTGGAGCCGATGACCGCGCCGTCTGAGAGCCGGCGCACCGCGAACGGGACAGCCGTGCCCGCGTCGCGCTGGGCGGACGCGGTCGCGATGTACGTCAGGGCCGCGGCTTCGCCCTGCGGCACCGGGCTCAGCCCGTAGAGCGAGGGGTCCTCGGCGGACGCCGCGGCCAGGCCCGCGGCGTGTTCCGGCTGCAGCGGCTCGAGCCGCACGTGGCGTCCTTCGAGCTCAGGGAGGAAGGTCATCATCGTGTTCCCCGTCAATACTTGCGGCCAAATACGTTACAGTACATAATTCTTTTATGCTGATACAATACCGGCCGCTGGGGCGGAATGCCAGCGAGATATCTCGCGACGTCGAGACCGCGGTGCGCGAGGGCCGGGCCCAGCCCGGTGCGCTGCTGCCGCCGGTCCGGACGCTGGCCGCCGCGCTTGGCCTGAGCCCGGTCACCGTCGCCTCCGCCTACCGTGAGCTGCGGGAAAAGGGGATCGCACGGGGAAACGGGCGCGCCGGAACCAAGATCACGGGAGCGCCGCCGATCGGGCCGCGGCCCGCGCTAGCGGTGCCGCCCGGGGCGCGCAACCTGATGGTCGGCAGCCCGGATCCTTCGCTGCTGCCCGAGTTGCCGAGCCTGCGGCCGCAGCACAGGCTCTACGGCGACCCACCGGTCAGCCCGCGCTTTGGCCGGCTGGCGGCCGAGCGGTTCGCGGCCGACGGCATCGCCGCCGATCACCTTGCGGTGGTCGGGGGAGCGCTGGACGGCGTGGAGCGGGTGTTCGGGGCGTGGCTGCGGCCCGGCGATCGCGTCGCCGTTGAGGATCCCGGCTACCCCCCGGTGCTTGACCTGCTGTCCGCGCTGGACCTGAGCGCCGTGCCGATGGCACTGGACGAGGGCGGCGTAACGCCGGCCGCGCTGCAGGGTGCGCTCGCCCGCGGCAGCACGGCGGTGCTGTTCACCCCGCGGGCGCAGGCTCCCACCGGCGCGGCATGGGACGAGCAGCGGGCCGCAGCCCTGGCTGAGGTGCTCGCCGCCGCGCCCGGCGTCCTGGTCATCGAAGACGACCATGCGGGCCCGGTCTCCGGAGCCGCCGCGCACAGCGTCGCCGGCGTGGCCAGACGGTGGGCGACGATACGTTCCGTGTCCAAATCGATCGGGCCGGATCTCCGGCTTGCCGTCATGGCGGGGGACGCGGTGACGGTCTCCCGGGTCGAGGGCCGGCAGGCGCTGGGCACCGGCTGGGTGAGCGGCCTGCTGCAGGAGATCGTTGCGGAGCTGTGGGCGGACCGCGCGACCGGCCGGCTGTTCGCCCGGGCAGCGACCGCCTACGCGCAGCGCCGTGGCTACCTGATCGACGCGCTGGCCGCCCACGAGGTGCCGGCCATGGGGCGGTCCGGCCTCGCGGTCTGGGTTCCGGTGGCGGACGAGCCCGCCGTCACCGGCGCGCTGCTCGAACGCGGATGGGCGGTGGCCCCGGGTGAACGATTCCGCATCGCGTCGGCGCCCGCGATCAGGATCGGCACCGGGACGCTGACCCGCGAGGAAGCCACCAGGCTGGCGGCCGATATCGCCGGCTCGCTGGTGCGCAGGCCCCGCCGGAGCGACTGAGCCGCCCGGGCTTGGTAGCCCGGGCGGCTCAGGTCTGACTGCAACGCCGGTCAGGCGGCGACGGCCGCCGTGTGCGAGGTCGCTGGCTCGAGCGCCAGGTTGAGCACCTCACGGACGTCACTGACCGGGTGGATCTCCAGCTGGTCACGCACGCCCTCGGGCACGTCCTCGAGGTCGGGCTCGTTGCGCTTGGGGATCAGCACCGTGGTGATGCCGGCCCGGTGCGCGGCGAGCAGCTTCTGCTTCACCCCGCCGATCGGCAGCACGCGGCCGGTCAGCGAGACCTCGCCGGTCATCGCGACATCGCTGCGGACCAGCCGTCCGGACAGCAGCGACGCCAGCGCCGTGGTCATGGTCACCCCAGCGCTCGGCCCGTCCTTCGGGACGGCCCCGGCCGGCACGTGCACGTGCACGCCCCGCTCCTTCAGGTCGCCGACCGGAAGCTCCAGCTCCGCGCCGTGCGAGCGCAGGTAGGACAGGGCGATCTGGGCCGACTCCTTCATCACGTCACCGAGCTGGCCGGTGAGCGTGACCCCGGTGCTGCCGGTCTCCTTATCGGCCAGCGACGCCTCGATGAACAGCACGTCGCCGCCGGTTCCGGTGACCGCGAGCCCGGTTGCGACGCCGGGGACGGCGGTGCGCTCGGCCGACTCCGGGGTGTGCCGCGGGTGCCCGAGGTAGCCGTGCAGGTCGTCCGGGCCGACGGTGACCGGAAGCTGCGCCTCGCCGGAAGCGATCCGCGCGGCGATCTTCCGCAGCACCCTGGCGATGCTCCGCTCCAGCGCGCGCACGCCCGCCTCACGGGTGTACTCGGCCGCCAGCCGGTGCAGCGCCTCGTCGGTCAGGTTCACGTCAGCGAACTCGAGCCCGGCCCGCTCGAGCTGGCGGGGCAGCAGGTGGCCGCGGGCGATCGTGACCTTCTCGTCCTCGGTGTAGCCGTCCAGCGAGATCGGCTCCATCCGGTCCATCAGCGGCTCCGGGATGGCCTCGGCCACGTTGGCGGTCGCGATGAACAGCACGTCGGACAGGTCCAGCTCGACCTCGAGGTAGTGGTCGCGGAACGTGTGGTTCTGCGCCGGGTCCAGCACCTCGAGCAGC
>Ga0208725_1000269_pt1 | contig 12035 bp, 6 predicted proteins | sample MicForSoSWNH13_O_FD_188004 | JGI IMG/M metagenome (GOLD analysis project Ga0208725, IMG submission 188004) | Forest soil microbial communities from Harvard Forest Long Term Ecological Research site in Petersham, Massachusetts, USA - MetaG HF011... | ecosystem: Environmental > Terrestrial > Soil >... | reverse complement strand
TATTTTTCGCTAGCCAGCCAAGCCCCGCATATTTTGCCGCCACCCGCTCGACCACCGGCCCCGTATCCGCGTAAGCTCGCGCCTCAAAAGGCTCGGACCACTGCGCGTGCATCCGCGCGACAAGCGCATTCAGCTTTTCGCGCAGCACTTCGTGGTAGTCGTCGCCCCAGGCATAGCGCGAAATCCATCCTCGCGGGGAGTCATCATCGCGCACACCAGCCTCGTCGGTGGAATACGGATGCGGAGAGTTGTAATTCAACGCCACCACAATCAAACTGCGCGCGCCAGCAAGCGCCAATCGCGGATCCACGCGACGCTCATCGCGCAGGTAATTCATCTCACCCGCATGTCCGCTCTCAAGCCATGTCGGAACTTGCGCAAGCTCCGGGAAGGCATCCGCCGGCGCCACGCCGCACAAATCAAACCCCACCCCGCGCGCCTGCTCGCAAATCCAGCGTGTCCGCCCAGCCAAATCCATGGCGCTATCATGCCATCAACGGAACCCGTCGCGCCTCAACGACGCTTTCACCGCGCCGGAGACGCAAATTGGCTCCCACACCAAACAAGCAACAGCAAGCCAGTTCCCGATTACGTGGTTTCGTTCAGATGGGAATCGCGTCCGATCGCGCGGGAAGTCCCACACGCGTCAACAAGTCCTGGAAACGCGGATCGTTCCGCAAATCGTCCATACTCGGGTCTATGTGTAGATAGATAAGCCAGTGGCAGTGCTCCGCGCAGGACTTCTCCAAATATTCAATCGCGCGGTCGTGCTCACCCAAGCCCACATAGATTCCGGCGAAGAAATGGGGCGCTACATACCTTTGCTTTGCTAGTTCGTTCAACTCATCCGCGATCTCAATTGCTTTCTCCGGCGCACCGGCCGCAGCGAAAGTCTGTGCGAGCGCTGCGCGCATCAACGGACTGCCGCCGGACAGATTCACGCCCTTCTCACCCGCGCTGATCGCCAAATCGTAGCGAGCTGTGTCCCGATAGATCAGCCCGAGAATCCAATAAGTCATGGGGTAGTTCGGATCCAATTCCACGGTGCGCAGCAATTGTGCGACGGCCTCGTCGTACTGTCGCGCGTGATAGTAGGCCCATCCGATCGCCACATTAATAATGAGTGACAAAGGATCCAGCTCCAGGCTTTTTTTCATCCTGGCGAGAGCTTCCGCGTTGCGGCCCAAGGTCATCAGGCACTCGGCGTAATAATGATTGGCAGTTGGATAGCAGGGATTCAATTCCAGGCTGCGTTTGAATTCGTTCTGAGCTTCCGCCCACTGCCAATCGTGCAGCCACAGCACTGCCGCCAAATCCGTGTGGGCCTCACCAAGATCGGGGGCGATCTCGAGCGCCGCCATTGCAGCCACTTTGGCTTTTGGGAACGCATCCTTCGGCGGCAGATAACTGTTCCATCCCAGCAGCACATAGCAATCGGCAACGCCGTCGTGCGCGAGAGCGTAACTGGGATCTTTCTCGATCGCCTGCTGAAAGTACCCGATCGCCTTGTAGAACCCCTCTTCCGTCCAGCGGTTCCAATGATGGCGGCCTTGCAAATAGAGCCGGTAGGCTTCCGCGTCTTCCGTGTGGCGCTTTACGAGCCGCTTTTTTTCCGCGTGCGTCAGCTGCAAGCGCAATTTACCGGATATCTCGCTCGAAATTTCATCCTGGATCACGAAAATGTCGCCGGGCTTGCGATCGAATTGTGCGCCCCAGAGTAGCGATCCAGTCGCCACATCCACTAACTCGGTTCCGATTCGCAACGAGCCGCCGCTTTGCATCATTCTTCCCGTCAGGACGGCGCGCACATTCAATTCGCGGCCGATGGCTTGCGGATCAATCTCGCGACCCTTGTAGCGAAAAACCGTACTCTGCGCCATCACGCGCAGTTTCGGCACCGTCGCCAGGTTATTGATCAGGCTCCTGGTGATTCCGTCGCTCAGGTAATCGTTCTCCGGGTCGCGACTCACGTTCTCGAAAGGCAAGACGGCGAGCGAGCTGATGGTCTTTGAGGCGCGCGGCGCGCGGAAGCTGCCGCTTTGTGGTGTCGTGGTCCGCGACACGGCGTGGCTGGTCGAGGACACGGGACCAGAGGTTGACGCGAGGAGTGACACCGAATCTCCTGCCTGATCTGTGCGGCCCGAATCGATTTCTCGCTTTAGCCGCTGCAGGTCTGCAAGCAGGTCCGCAGCGTGCTGGTAGCGTTGTTCCCTATCTTTGTGCAGGGCCTTTTCGATGATTGCTTCCAGCGCCGCCGGGATATCGGGATTGATGGCGCGCACAGAAACAGGCGACCGCGTCAGCACCGCCTCAATTATCGCGCCTCCCGTGCCGCCTCCGAACGCCTGCCGGCCCGTAGCCATTTCGTACAGCACCAGCCCGAGCGAGAAAATGTCCGTGCGCGCGTCCAGAGCGTCTCCGCGCACCTGCTCGGGTGACATGTACGAAGGAGTGCCGCTGATGATTCCAGCGATCGAAGTGGAGGTCGAAGTGGAGCTCGAAGATTCGCCGCCCGAATCATCATCCGCAATCGCCACCCCTTTGGGAACAAGTTTTGCCAGACCAAAATCGAGCACTTTCGCTCGCCCGCGCTTGGTCACGAAAATATTCGCTGGTTTGATATCGCGGTGAATGATTCCTTCGCTGTGCGCGGCGTCCAGAGCCTCCGCTATCTGGATGCCGAGCTCCAGCAGTTCTGCCACAGGTAGCGCCTTCCCATGGATGTGATTGCGCAGCGTTTCGCCGTCAATGAACTCCATCGCGATAAACGCGCGGCCGTCTTGTTCGCCGATGTCGTAGATCGTGCAGATGCCGGGGTGGTTTAGGGCGGACGCGGCGCGCGCCTCGCGCCGGAAACGCTCCAGCGCTCGCGGTTGCTGTGCGAGTTTCTCAGGAAGGAATTTCAGCGCTACTGCGCGTTCCAGTCGGCTGTCCTGCGCCTTGAATACCACGCCCATCCCGCCGGCGCCGAGTTGCTCCACGATGCGATAGTGCGAAATGGTCTGGCCAATCATGCGCAGGCAAACTTCCGAGGGAGCGGCATTCCGGGCTACTGCGTTGGATCGTCGGGACCAGCTTCGCTAAACGATTTTCTTCGTTCTGTCTTCGGTGGTTTAGGTGATCCGATCAGACTCAGAATATTCGAGCCTTCACCGAATTTATCCGCAGCCTCGCGAGACTCTTGCTCGAGCGTGATGTTCTTGTTGCAGACCGAACAAACGAGGGCAGCATAAGCGCCGCCGCCCGCCTGCCGGAACATATTGCAGCGCATCACGCGCCCGCAGCACACCGGAACCCACATCGTGGAAGACCTATCCGAAGATTTGTCCGAAGCCATCAGCCGCCTCGCAGGACGCGAATGCGGCGGATTATACACTGGAATCCGTTTGCGCCAGAGCGGGAAGCAATGCGCGTCTATCGCCGACGCCGCGCACTCCCGGACACCGCTTTCATTGGCCTATCCCCGAATCGGCTGCTACAATGCCGCCATGGCTGATTGGCGGCAAATTCAGGCGCGTATTCGCAAAGCGAAGAACAGCGCCGACGCATTGACGAAACTTTCCGAGCTGTACCAGCGCACGCACGACGCGATGGTGGCCTGGGAGCTGGGAGCCGTCGCAGAAAAAGCCGAACGAAATGAGGACGCCGTGAAGTGGTACACAATTGCAGCGGAACGATTCCGCCGCGCTGATTGGAAGAAAAAAGCCGAGGAAGCTCTGGCGCGATTGGGCGCGCCGATTCCGGTGGCGGGTGCGAAACCCAGTCCCGAGCCTGTATTTGCTGCAGCGAACGCCGCCGAAACCGAATCGGTCCACGACGACAATGGCGCAAGCGACTCCGAAGCATCACAACCGCGCTTAGCGCTAGGTGAGATCCCAGAAGAAGGCGTCGATTACGCCGGCGACGCGATCGAAGTCGAAACCGTGCATCTCTCCGATGCCACGCCTCCCACAGGCGCAGGCGTCGCCGATACAGACGCCAACGGCAAGAAGAAGCGCCGCCGCGGACGCCGTGGTGGCCGAGGCCGCCGTCGTAAAGGCGCTCCAGCCGCGCCCGGATTGCCTTCGCAGGCATTCGCGGAATCCGGCGCAACTCACGCGCCCTCATCCGCTGCGCCACAAGCTCGCGTGCCCGCGCCGCGATTTCAGCCTTCGCGCCCTGCTCCAGCTCCGCACACGGAAACTTACGAGCGCGTTCCAGCTGCAGTAGTTACGCCGCGCGAATCCCATGAATCCGAAGACCGCGCGCACTTCGAGCAAGCCCCGCCGATGCTCCCGTCAGAACGCACCGCGCACGGCCGCGCTGGCGATCCTGCCCTCGCTTCGCGCATGTCCAAACTGGAATCCATGTTGCGCCGCCTGGTCTCCAGCCCGCTGCATCGCCTGGATGAATCCGACTCCGCTCCGGCAGGGCCGGGCGTATTCCTGCTTTCGGATTCCGACCAGATTACTTCGTACTACATCGAGGCCTGCCAGACCCTGCGCGTCGGCCTGGGAAATCTAGCGCGTGGCAGCGGACGTAGCACCACCAAACCCGTTCGCGGCGGACGCCCGGCCTTCGATAGCGGCCTGAAAACCAAACTTGCCGAGCATTTGGGTATCGGCGAAGCGAAAGTCTCGCAATATCTCAAGGACCACTGCGTGGTCCGCTGGATCCAATTGGACGATGACGCGCCGCACCTGGCGCATTTCGCCATCGGCGTCCTGCGCACGCCCCTGAACCTGGACTAAGATTTGGACCGAAAATAGGGCTAAATACTAGTCCGGACTGGTACTTCGCTCTTTCCATTGGCTGCTCCTGGGCGCCATTCAGCCCCCGAATTGCACCTTTAGACGCACCTTCCTAGACGCCTAAATTGAAACCGTGCAAACTCTGGTACCGTAACTGTTTACGGATGAGGCTCATCCGTAAGGGCACGCCTCCGGGGGATTCGTAGGGCAGGTTGGGGCTGGTTTGAAAGGGAGAGGTGGAATTATGGCGAACGCACTAAACACCAAGCTTTGGAAAACTTTCGATTGGGCGCTTTGCAAGACTGCAGGCGTCACTTACAACGCGGTTCAGTACTTCAATAAATTTAATCCCAATCCTTCTTTTACGCCGAAGTGGTCTGATAAGCCGTTGCTGAAGTCCTGGGAAAAATCCAAGCCGACCCTCGGTTGGCCGCGCACCACGGATTCCCTGTGTCCCGATTGCGTGCGTGAAGCGCGCGATCTGATCATCAACGGAAAAAAAGACTGGACCGATCTGGTCCATGAAAAAGTCGGCGAAATCAAAGCGCAGATTATCGAGCGCGATGGCCAGGTCTGGATGGTAAAGGAATGCGCCATTCACGGAAAATACGAAGACTTGATGGCTGTTGACGCCAAGTTCCTGGAATGGATCGAAAAGAATTTCCCCGGCCGCGATATTCCGGCTCACAACGACGAAAAACTGCACCGTCACGGCTCCAGCACGGTTCGCCACGGCCGCGGTTCCGTTCTTACCGTGGACCTCACCAACCGCTGCAACATGATGTGCGATCCCTGTTTCATGGACGCGAACCAGGTCGGCTACGTCCACGAACTCAGCTGGGAGGAAATTCAGGAGATTCTCGAGAACGCCACCAAGATCAAGCCCCGCCGGCAAATGTCCGTGCAGTTCTCCGGCGGCGAACCCACCATGCACCCGCGGTTTATTGACGCAGTGCGTTACGCCCGCAAAGTGGGCTACAACAGCGTGCAGGCCGCGACCAACGGCATCGAGTTCGCCAAGAGCAAGGAATTCTGCAAGGCGGCTTTCGAAGCGGGTATGCGCTACGCGTACCTGCAGTTCGACGGCATCGGCAACGACGCCAACAGCCACCGCCAGGTGGGCAACCTGTTTGACGTGAAACTCCGCGCCATCGAGAACATGCACGAAGCCGGCATCGAAATCGTGCTGGTCACCACCATCGTCAACAACGTGAACAACGATCAAGTGGGCCCGATCGTGAAGTTCGCGATGGAAAACCCCAAGAAAATTTCCTTCGTGTCCTTCCAACCCGTCTCCTTCACCGGGCGCGACGAAGAAATCACTCCGGAACGCCGCATCCGCCAGCGCTACACGCTTTCGCACTTGGCGAAAGACGTCAGCGCGCAAGTGGGCAAAGTCGAGCCCACGCGCGACTGGTTCCCGATTTCCTTCATCAGCACGTTCGCGGGTTTTTCGGACTTGGTACACGGCCCAGACTCGCAGTGGGGCTCGCTCTCCTGCGGCTGCCACCCGAACTGCGGCGTCGGCACGGCACTGATGATCAACAAGGAAACCAAAGAGTGGGCGCCGGTTCCGCGCTTCCTCAATGCCCAGGGCTTGACCAGAGACGTTGCCGCCATCACCGACGCGGCTCGCGGCAAGAACTTCTCCAACTTCATGATGGCCATGGCCCTGCTGAAGAATTACAGCCCCTTCCAGGCGCCTCCCAGCTTGCGGCTCAAGGACCTTTGGAGGAAGTTCGACAAGACCTGGGCGCTTTCCAAGAACTCCGACAAGAAATACGGCAAGGTGGCTCCGGATCGCACGTACGAAGACGCCATGAAGCGCCGCACCGAAGATCCGTGGAACTTCCTCTTCATCGCCGGCATGTGGTTCCAGGATCTGTTCAACTACGATTTCCGCCGCACCGAAATGTGCATCATTCCCTACGCCACGCAGCAGGGCGAAATTTCCTTCTGCGCGTACAACACCGGCGTGGGCTGGCGCAAAATCATCGAGAACATGCACAAGAACGCCACAGTCGCCCAGTGGTACAAGGAGCACGGCAAGCACGACGTCTTCGCCAAGGGCAAGAAGGTCAATCTGGAGAGCTACGAGCACTCCCTCCGCATTGACGCCGAAGATGCTTCGCGCGTTCGCGAACTCGAGCACGATATTCCGCAGACCGCGGCCGAAGAAGACCGCATCCGCCGCAAGAAGGCCTTCGAAGAAGCTGCGAAAGTCCGCCGCATTTACGAAGAGCTCGTGCTGAAGAAGTCCACCGAGCCTGTGGTGCAGATCGGCTCGATGCAGCAGATCCTCAGCGCGGTTCCCGGCGTCACCGTGAAGCCAGTGCAGATCGCCCCGGCAAACGGCAATGGCAACGGCCATGCGAACGGCAACGGCGCGGCCCAAATCGAAAAGCCCGAACCCGAAGCCGCAGTAGCCGGCGACTAACTCAACCGAACAACTCAACAATCTCCGCAGGGTAAGCAAGCCCAACAGCCCCGGCTCAAACCGGGGCTGTTGTATTTTTGGGCTAACATGCCTAAGCGTTCGCGAACATCGGGGAACTAATCCTTCATTCCGGTGTCAACTTATTGCAGGACCAACCCTCATGATGAGAACTATCCTCCAATGGTGGGACTTCCTGGTGACACTCGTTGTGGCACTCTGCTACGTTGGGCTGCCCGCGTTGCTTGCGCTGCTTTGGATGTCACGCCGGGCGGAAAACGGATTAGACTGGGGACCCCGGCCACGATTGTTGGCGGTGGGAGTCGCACTCATCCTGGTGTTCGGTTTGCTGATGGTTTTCAGCTACATTTATAGAGCCGGGGATACTTGGTCTGCCTGGTACGACTAAGTCGAGCGGATCTTCGGGCTATAGTAGATTTCCCTCTGCAACGTTTAGGAGCATGCTTTTGCCGATTTACGAATATGTTTGTGATGAATGTAACGAGCGCTACGAACGCATCGTGCTGAGCCAATCGCAGGCCATCACCTGCCCAAAATGCTCAAGCGCGAAGCACACCATTCAACTATCCGTGTTCGCTTCGCCGTCGAACGCAAAATCCGCGGCGGGTCCCTCCTCATCTCCCGCCGGGGGCGGCGGCTGTTGCGGAGGCGGTGGTTGCGGCTGCCACTAACGCCGGACGTTCCGATGCGCCCTTCGGCACCAATTCTTCCCGGCGCAGCAGCCTGCGGCTGAAGAACTTCGATTACTCCACTGCCGCGCTATATTTCCTCACAATCTGCACCAGCCTACGGAAGACGATGCTCGGCGCCGTTTGTGACGGTAACCTGCGGCCAAGCGCGATGGGCCGCATCGTCTCGGAACCTTGGTTCGAACTTCCTTACCACTATGCCCGTTTGGAATTGGGTGCGTTTGTGGTGATGCCAAACCACGTCCACGGCCTCATTTCACTACGCGACTCCGTAGGGGCGGGTCTAAGACCCGCCCCTACAACTGCAACCCTTTCGGAAATTGTGGGTGTCTTTAAGAGTTTCTCGTCGCGGCGAATTCACACAACGAATGCTTCAGCGCCGAAAAAGATATGGCAGCGTGGGTTCTACGAACACATCGTTAGGAACAGTCATGAGTGCGAGGGAATCAAACGATACATCCCTCAGAATCCAGCGCGCTGGGAGTTCGACCGTGAAAACCCTAAGGCTCAAAACGTCGAGGACCTTGATGCCTGGGAATACTAACGTCCACAACCCTTGTGGCCGACTGCGGGGGCGGGTCTCAGACCCGCCCTTTCGGACGCGGCGTGATGACAAATCCGGATCGGCCTATCGCGAATACCTCAACACATTCAGCGGCGGCTCCAGACCCGCATTCAATCGAGGATCAGGAATCGGCACGCCCGGCACCACCGGCAAAGGCAGGACGCCCGCCCAGATCGGCAATGCGTAGTCCGCTTCGTCATCTTTCGGCGGTCCGCTGCGCACTTTTGCCGACGCTTCCTCCAACGGCAGCGCCAGCACCGAAGTCGCTTTCAACTCCATCTCCGTCGGCGGCCGCACATCATTCCAGCGCCCGCGCACGATGTGGTTCGTAAACGCTTCCAGCACGCGATTCTTTTCCCCGCTATCTTCCACCGGCATCGCGCGCCCCAGCATCACCACCGAGCGGTAATTCGCCGAATGATGGAACGCCGAACGCGCCAGCACCAATCCATCCACCAGCGTCACCGTGACGCACATTTGCACGCCGCCGGCGAGCGTCCGCAACATGCGGCTGGCCGACGAGCCGTGCACGTACAATGTGTCGTCCACCCGCGCGTAATTCGTGGGAATCACGAATGGCTGGCCATCCACCACGAATCCCACGTGGCACACAAATCCTTCGTCGAGGATTCGATACACCGTTTCGCGATCGTATTTGCCGCGGTCGGGCAGGCGTTGAACTTTCGTGCGCGATGTAGGGCTGAATGGCTCGGTCATGCATCGAGCGTAAGCCGGCACGCCGTCAGCCGCAAGTGCCAATCTGGATGGCCGCGGATCGGATCGCGCTCGCTCGCTGCGCGACCACGCAGCTTACTACTGCGACGGCGGCTGCGCGGCCACCGCAGGCTTGGGCGGCGGTGCAATGTGCACTACACGAAATCCCGTGTACGCCGGATCAGCAGCGCGATACTGCGCTTTGCCATCCGCAGGACGATCGGCGCTTCCACCCAAAGTTTTACCGGAGCCGTCGGCAGCGATTACCCACTCCGCCGCGTTTCCGCCGAGGTCGAACACCAGCTCCTCGCCTTCTTCGCCCTCCGCCGCAAAACTTCCCACTTCGCGCAGCAGTGGTGCATCTCCCGGCAATTCCTTTACCTTAGCTTCGAGCCTCTGCGCGTCTTCGGGATTGAGCGCGTAGCCCGCCCAGTAATCCAGCGTATTCTCGCCAGCGCGCACCTTGTAGAAATCGGTCGTTTCACTTTCCTTCGGAAGCCGGTAGGTCTCCGCAGTCAGCTCGCTCAACCATTTGCAGTAGGCCGAAGCCTGCTCCAGTGTGATTCCGTTCGCCGGATAATTTTCTGTGCCCGCATCGAATTTGTAGTCCTTGTCGAATGCCGCGAACTGCGCGCGCGTAATCTCAAACCGCCCGATTTCGATCGCGCCGCGCTTCACCGTTTCGGGAATCAACACGTCCGGCGCGGGATTCTCTGGCGCAGCAGGCGGATGAAACGCCACGCCGTACGACGGTCCCACTTTCTGCACCGTCGCGCGCTTCAATTCCACATCCAGCGGCGACCCTTTTTTCAGCGCCTCGTTTTCCGGCGGCTTCGTCTTGAACAAATACGCATCGAACCACGCCCCTTCCTCATTCACCTTGCGCAGCTGGTGCGTCAATTTCCGCGGCCCATGCGCCTCGCCCGGAAACAGAATGAATTTCACCGGAGCCTTGCCGATCGTGTACAGCGCCCGATAGTGCGTCCAGCCTTCTTCCGTGGGAACTTGCCGGTCAATCGTGCCGAAAAAAATCAACGTGGGCGTCTTCACCTTATCCATTTTAAATAGCGGCGATTTCTCGATATAAAGTTGCGGATCTTCCAGCGGCGTTTTTCCAAAATAATAATGGTCAAACGATTCGCCGAAATCCACGTTGGCCCAATCGCTCAGCCATTCCACATCTCCCGCGCCCACCACCGCCGCCTTGTATCGGTCCGGATTCGTCACCGTCAGTTGAATCGAAAGGATCGAACCGTTGGACCATCCCGCCGCGCCAATCTGGTCGGGATCCACCAGTCCTTTCGCTATCAAGTTATCCACGCCACGCTCGATATCCGGAATTTCCAGCTCGTAATATTTTCCGCAGCAGATGGCTTCCACGAACTTCAGCCCATAGCCGGTGCTCCCGTGATAATTCGTCTTCAGCACGAACGCGCCCTTCTGCGTCATCAGATTCGGCGCGTAAGCCCAGCGCTCAGCCCACTGATCGTGATCCGCGCTGGCAGGGCCGCCGTGCGTAGTCACAATCAGCGGATAGGTTTTGCCCGCCTTGTAATCATCCGGATAGTAGAGGATGCCTTCCACGTCGTCGTCATTCGCGCCCTTCCACTGCAACACTTCCGATTTCGCGATGGGCTTATTCTTGAACGCCGGATTCAAATTCGTAATCTGCAGCGGCGAAGTGATTTTCGTGCCCTCCAGCTTCGCGCGATAGAATTGCGTTGGCACGCTGGCGGTGGAATGCTCGTAAATCAGTGTCTTTCCGTCCTCGCCCAGATCGAAACTGAAGTAGTGCTTCTCATCCTCGCCGGAAATGGATTTGCGCGACCATGTTCCGCCGTGCCGCGTGAACCGCACCGGCTTGGTGTACACGCCATCGGCCAGCAGCGCGATGAATCCGTCGTTCGTCGCTTCCAGCGAGCGCGAGAAGCCCCGGTCCCAATCCAGATTCACTTCGCTCGATTTCCCGGCGGCCAGATCGTAGAAATAGACTCTTTCGACGACGGCCACCAGGAACCGCGGGTCGTCGGAATACGGCGCTACGACGTAAAACCCGGAATTGTCGCGCGCCCATGTGACGTCATTCGGCTGGATGCGCTCGTTTGCGAAAACCTGCATACGCGCGCCGCTCGTGAGGTCTATCAGGTAGGTTGCCGGCGGAATCTTCTGGTCCCACGCAAAACTTAATTCCCGCCGCGCCACCGCGACGGCGTGTTTCTTGTCGTGGGAAAGTTCAAAACTCAAAATCCAATCGTCATTGTCCGTCAGCCGCGTGACTTTCTTATCCTTCACCGAAAATTTGTACAGCCGCACCGGCGCGGTGTGCGCCGTATCGTCCACCACGTTCGAATCGTCCTTACGCTCCTTCGTTTGCCGCTCATACAGCGTCGGATCCTCTTCAGCGCTGAAAATAATCGTGTCGTTGTCCAGCCACTCAAATTGCCGGATGCCGCGCTCAAAATCCGTCACCGCCCAGGGCTCGCCGCCCGCCGCATTCATCAGCCACAATTGCGTCGGCGCCAAATCCATTTTCGGCTTGGGCAGCGCGTGCGTGCTCAAAAAAGCAATCGTATCGCCCGAAGGTGACCAGCGCGGGTGCGAAACCTCGTCCGTCCCCCGCGTAAGCTGCACTTCCTTCCCGTCATTCAAATTTGAAAGATACAAATTGCTGACGCGCAGATCCTTCTCCTTATCGGCCGTGCCCTTCACCCAAAGCGCAAGTCGCCCATCCGGCGAAATCCGAAACTGCTCCGCATCCTCCTGATAGACCACATCCTCAGCAGTCCAATGATTTTTCTTCGCGGCATCCGGCTTAGCCGCGCCCGCGTGCGCGGCAGCCTGCGCCATAACAATAGGCGCGAATAGAAACAATATTCCAGCCA
>Ga0208725_1000268_pt1 | contig 12073 bp, 10 predicted proteins | sample MicForSoSWNH13_O_FD_188004 | JGI IMG/M metagenome (GOLD analysis project Ga0208725, IMG submission 188004) | Forest soil microbial communities from Harvard Forest Long Term Ecological Research site in Petersham, Massachusetts, USA - MetaG HF011... | ecosystem: Environmental > Terrestrial > Soil... | reverse complement strand
AGGTTTCCTCCACCTCGGCGGACAGGCCGCTGGTCCGGATTCGGGTTGCAGACAGCACCAGAACGGAATGGACCGATTGATCGGGTATTACAAGCGGGTCGAGTATTGAGTATCGCGGAGCCGCTCGCTGCGATCGGTGACAACACGATCGACATTTACACCGGGCGGGATGAGTACAGCTTCGTCGGCGGGAACGCCGTCAATGTGGCCGTCCAGTTGACCCTGCTGGGCCGCCCGGTCCGGTACTTCGGCGCCGTCGGGCCAGACTGTGCGGGGCAGCGGGTCCGCCGGGCGCTAGCCGGACTCAGTGTCGATGTTGCCGGCCTGGTAGTGCTGCCCGGCCGGACCTCGACCTCGCGGATCCGGGTCGACCAGGCAGGGGTACGGCATTTCGAGTACGAGGACTTCGCGGTTTGCGATGACTACATCCCGGACGCTGCGGCGCTGGAATCCGCCGCAGAGTGCGGCGCGGTGCACCTCGGCCTGCTGCCAGACGCCGAACGGGTCCGGGCTTACCTGGCCGGCCGCGGGGTCCTGGTCAGCCAGGACTGCGGGGTGACTAGGCGCCCGCGCCGCCTGGTCCACCTGGACATCGCGTTCTGCTCGCAGGAGGCCGCGGGCGGCCCGCCCGACAAGCTCGCGACCGAAGCGATCGCGGCGGGCGCCGGGCTCGCGGTGGTCACCTGCGGAGCTGACGGCAGCGTCGCCTTTGATGGCCGGCGGTGGTGGCGGGCCGCTGCCGTTCCGACGAATGTCGTAGACACCACTGGGGCCGGCGACAGTTATGCTGCGGGCTTCCTGCACGCCCGGCTGGCCGGGGCGGACGTGGATCAGGCCATGCGGGCTGCCTCGACGCACGCTGCCGAGGCGTGCACGCATCTCGGCGGGTGGCCGCAGGAGGCCTTGCCCCCGCCCGGGTCCACCCGTCGGCCGCCCGGCAGTTCGGTGCATAAGTGACGGCCTTGGCGGCAAAGAATGCCAGGAAGCCATTGTTGAACGTGTTGAAGTCGGCCGCCGTGATTTGGCTCCCGTTGGCCCAAGACCGCTCTGCCCCTTGACTGATGAATGCCGATGATAGGCGGCACAGGTAGACCATCACTGGTCGCGTCTTGGTTTGTCTAAGGCACGCCCGCGCACATACTCAGTTTTCTTCACCGAAACGTTAAGTGTTTCTGATGGTTTAGGTCTTGAGTGACTCCGGTGCGGTTGCCTACATTTGGGGGGGATGCTTTGCATTCGGATGATCGGTATCAACCGGGCCTCAATCGTCGTACCCAATCCGGGCGGCGTGGGTGGATGCTCGCCGCGGGCGCTGCAGCTGTCACAACGGGCCGTACGTCAACGACCACGGAGGATGAAATATGGGGCCAGCACGTGTGCGACACCCTAGATCGCTGCCACGGCCATGGCACCGGATGGTGTTGCTCGGAGCTGGCGTTGCGGCGCTTGCGCTCGTGGCGGCGGGCTGCACCAACAGCAACAGCACAGCCTCGGGGACGACGGTGGTGAAGGGCGGGACGGCGGTGTTCGCCGAGCCGCCGGCGTCGCCGCCGGACTACATCTTCCCGTTTATGACCGCGGCGCTCTCCAGCAACGTGAACCTGTTCGACTTCACCTACCTGATGTACCGGCCGCTGTACTGGTTCGGCCAGGGCACCCAGCCGGTGTTCAACCCCTCGCTCAGCCTGGCCAGCGCGCCGGTCTTCAGCGGCCAGAACGTGACGATCAACCTGAAGAACTACAAGTGGTCGGACGGGACACAGGTCACCGCGCAGGACGTCATGTTCTGGATCAACATGGACAAGGCGGTACCGCAGGACTGGTTCGACTACAGTCCGGGCGAATTCCCGGCGAACGTCTCCAACCTCAAGGTGGTCAGCCCGACCGAGCTGACCATGACGATGAACAAGGCCTATTCGCCGACCTGGTTCCAGTACAACGAGCTGAGCCAGATCACCCCCATGCCCGCGGCGTGGGACCGGACCGCGTCCGGCCCCAGCAACTGCGATACCACGATTAGTGACTGCGCGGCCGTGTACAAGTACCTATCCGGCCAGGCCAACGATCTGGACACCTACGCGACGTCGCCGATCTGGGGCATCGTGGACGGGCCGTGGAAGCTGAGCGCGTTCAACGCCGACGGGCACATCACGTTCGTGCCGAACAAGTCCTACTCCGGGCCTATCAAGCCGAAGCTGGCTGCGTTCCAGGAAGTGCCGTTCACCACGGACTCCGCAGAGTACGACGTGATGCAGTCGTCGAACTCCAGCACCAAGATCGACTACGGGTACCTGCCTCCGCAGGACGCTCCGGCCAAGCCGGCGAATGCCGCCCTCGGCGCCAACCCGCTGGCCGCCAAGGGCTACACGCTGGACCCGCTGTACACCTGGGGGTTCAACTTCTACATCGTGAACTTCAACTCCACCACGGGCAACGGCCCGGTCATCCGGCAGCTGTACTTCCGGCAGGCGCTGGCCTCCCTGACCAACCAGAAGGCCGATATCGACGGCCCGATGCGCGGCTACGGCGCGCCCACGGTCGGCCCGGTCGGCAGTACCCCGGTCAGCAAGTTCCTGTCGCCCACCCTCCGCGCCGAGACCAGCGCGGGGAGCACCGGCCCGTACCCGTTCAGCATCGCCAAGGCCAAGGCACTGCTGGCCAGCCACGGCTGGACGGTGGTCCCGGGCGGGACCACCACCTGCACCGATCCGGCCAAGTGCGGGCCGGGGATCCCCAAGGGTAAGACGCTGACCTTCAACTTCCCGTATGCCTCCGGTCTTAGCTGGCTCGCGTCGGTGATGGAGGCCCTGCAGTCGAACGCAGCGCAGGTCGGCATCAAGCTGAACCTGGAGGCCAAGCCGATCAATCAGGTGACCCAGACGAGCCTGGCCAACTGCGTCGTGGTGAAGATCTCTTGTAACTGGGACCTTGCTGCCTGGGGCGGAGGCACGTTCTCGCCGGACTACCTGCCGACCGGCGAGATCGCCTACCTGAGCGGCGCGGCGTCCAACCCCGGCGGCTACAGCGACCCGGTTGACGACGCGATGATCGAGAAGACGCTCACCAGCGGGAACATGTCCTACATGTACACCTGGGAGGATTACCTGTCGGCGCAGCTTGCGATGGAGTGGCAGCCGGAACCCGCGTTCCAGCTCACCGAGATCGCGAACAACCTCAAGGGCGCCTTGCCGCAGTCCTCCACGGAGTCCATCAACCCGGAGAACTGGTACTTCGTGAAGTAAGAAGCCCGGGCAGCGTCAGCCCGACAGCAGGTGAACCAGCTCATGACCGCGGGCGGTGCGGCTGATCCACACGCTTGGCCCGGACTTTTCGCGCGTGATCAGCTCGGCTGCGGCCAGCTGGTGGAGGTGATAGGTCGCGGTGGTGGGCGCGCAGTGCACCGCCGCAGCCAGGTCGCTCACGGTCAGCGGCTGGCGAAGGACCTGAAGTATGGCGGCCCGCACCGGGCCCAGGATCGTCGCGAGCGCGCTGTGGGCCTTGGCCGGTGCGCCCGGGCGGGGCTGGGGGAGCGGGTAGCCGATGTAGCAGACGTCGGGGCGATCGAAGCTGAACAGCAGCGCGTCACGACCGGCGATCATCGGCAGCAACACCAGTCGGCGCGTGCCGACCGGGCCAAGCGGGCCAAGCGTGAGGCGCGGATTGCAGGGGGGCGCGTAGATGAACGTCTCGTCGCGATAACTCAGGCCCGGGTGCAGGCTGTTCAGCAGCGCCGCCATCCCGCCGCGCACCGCCGCGGTGCCGACCCGGCGGATCTCGCGGTCCAGCAGTGGCCCCGCCGCGTGCCACCGCGGCTCGGCCACCGCCCAGGTGTCCAGCGAGGCGTCGGCCATCGACTTGAGCCAGCGGCCGGGCTGGTCGGCTGCGGCTCGCCAATGCGGCGGGCAATCGTGGCCGAAGGTGGCATGCAGCTCGGCGGTAAGCGCGGCGGCGGGCATGTCCCGCAGCGTGGCGGCCTGGTCAGCGACGGACGCATCGGCGAGGGGCGAGATCGGCGTGCAGGAGTCCGGTATCGTCGTGTGGCCACGCGCAGTGAACAACTGCGCGGCGAGCCGCGCCTGCGGGCGAAGCCCATCGCGGATGGCGGCGAGGAGGCCAGCCGGAGCGCCCCACCGCTGCCCTGACGCCGCCTGGAGCAGCAGCGCGAGCACCGATTGCTGCGGGGCCAGTGCGACCGACACCGCCATTGCGTCGGACGCGCCCGCCTGAAGCTCGTAGCCGCGTCTTGGGGGCGATGTCGGCGCGATCGTTCCGGTTTCAGCCATGTATATACCGTGCGCCAGGCGAGCCGCGGCTGGCCAGCCCGTTCCCCGCGTAGCCGTGATGCGATCCCAGCCCGTGACCGAGGCGCCATCGGATCGTGACCTCGAAGTTCTTCGAGCTAGTCCTGACATCGGCACGCCCCTAGCCGAGGATCACAGCCAGTGACTGCTCCTATTGGGCGGGAATGGCCGCTTGGGCATCACCGGAATCGCCTGGTCGGGGACACGCATGCTCTTGCGGAGGGAGCGCACATGAATCTGTGGAGACGTAAGCTGCGCCTCGCGGCGGTTGCCGCGGTGGGGGCGGTCGCTTTGATCGCCGCCGGCTGCAGTTCCAGCGGCAGCAGCAGCGGCGGCAGCTCGAGTTCGTCGGGTGTCCCGGTCAAGGGCGGCACGGCGACGGTGGCGATGCCCGCCGGGGTCACCTACGACTGGCTCTTCCCGTTCTACGCGATCACGAACTCCAGCGCTTACAACTCCAACCAGTTCCAGTGGATGTTCTACCGGCCGCTGTACATGTTCGGCAACAACACCAACACCAACGTCACCATCAACTATCCGCTGTCCCCGGCTAACGCCCCCGTTTACAGCAACGGCGGCAAGACCGTGGTGATCAACATGAAGGGCTGGAAGTGGTCGGACGGCCAGGCCGTCGACGCCCAGTCCGTGGTCTTCTTCCTGAACATGGCCGAGGCGGAGAAGGCGAACTGGTACGCCTACGTTCCGGGCCTGCTGCCGGACAACGTGGTGTCCTACAAGGCCACCGGGCCCGACCAGGTGACCATCCAGCTCAACGGCACCTACTCCAGCCTCTGGTACACCTACAACCAGCTGTCCGAGATCAACCCGATGCCAGAGGCCTGGGACGTCACCAGCCTGGGCGCGAAGGCGGGCAGCGGTGGCTGCGCCACCGACAGCGCGGCCGATGGCTGGGTCAAGTGCAAGGCGGTCTACACGTTCCTGACCGCCCAGTCCAAGATCTCCTCGACGTACGCGACCAACCCGCTGTGGGCGGTGGTTGACGGGCCGTGGAAGCTGTCCAGTTTCAACACCAACGGCAACGTGACGATCGTGCCGAACAAGGCCTACTCCGGCAGCCCCAAGCCGCAGCTGTCCGCCGTCAAGTTCGAGCCGTTCACGGCCGACTCGGCCGAGTACACCGCGCTCAAGACCGGGCTGCTCGACATCGGTTACATCCCGACGCAGGACCTCCCGCAGAAGCCAACCACCGCGGCGCTGCCGGCCTCCAACCCGCTGGGCAGCTCCTACTACCTGGAGCCGTTCTATTCCTACGGCATCCAGTACGTCCAGCCTAACTTCAACAACCCGCAGGTGGGCTATCTCGTCCGGCAGCTCTATATCCGCCAGGCCATGCAGTACGCCGAGAACCAGCCCGGCATCAGCAAGGCGATCTGGCGCGGGTATGCGACCCCGGTCTCGGGGCCGGTCCCGACCGTGCCGTCCAACGCGTTCACTCCCGCCATCCAGAAGGAGAACGGAGGCCAGGGCCCGTACCCGTACGATCCCGCCAAGGCGACGGCGCTGCTGACCAGCCACGGCTGGAAGGACGTCGGCGGGGTGATGACCTGCCAGGACCCGTCCAAGTGCGGCACCGGCATCACCCAGGGCGAGCAGCTCAAGCTGACGTTCGACTACGCGACGGGCATCGCCGCCGCCACCGCGACGTTTGAAACCATCAAGTCCGAGGAGTCCTCGATCGGTATCGACGTCACCCTGATCGGGCAGTCGTTCAACACGATCATCGGCGAAAGCGCGCCGTGCGCGCCGATGGGCCCGAAGTGCAACGTGCAGGTATTCGCCTACGGCGGCTGGGGCTTCGACGGCCCGGGTTTCGAGCCGACCGGTGAGCCGCTGTTCGCCACGGGGGCCGGGTCGAACTCGGGTAACTACTCCGACCCGACGATGGACAAGCTGATCCAGGCCACGCACACCAGCAGCAGCCTGTCGGTCTTCGACCAGTACGCGACCTTCGGTACGCAGCAGCTGCCGTTCATGTGGATCCCGGAGCCGAACCCGTACCAGATCCAGGCCGTCACCAGCACGCTGCACGGCGTCACGTTCAGCCCGATGTTCACCCTGCTCCCTGAGTACTGGTACTTCACCAAGTAGCTCCAGGGGCCATACGCCTGCCCGTCCGCCCTGCCCCCTACGCTCCGGCGGGGCGGGCGGGCAGGGCTGCGCCCGTCAGATCGAGCGCAGCCACACGTCCGGCAGCGTGTACCCGTCGGCAAATGGATCTGTGGGATCCATGCCGACCTGGCTGATTCCGGTGATCCATGCCTGGCCGGCAACGCTGGGAATGATCGCCGGATGGCTCCCGACCGTGCTGGCCTCTTCGATCCGGCAGCTGAACAGGCTTCCGATGATGGACTCGTGCATGAACGGCTCGCCGGGAGCGAGCAGACCCCGGGCGGACAGGACCGCCATCCTGGCGGACGACCCAGTGCCGCACGGGGAGCGGTCGAGGCGGCCGGGCGGGACGACAACGGCGTTGCGCGATCGCGTGACGCCCTCCTCGCGCCGCAGCGGGCCGGCGAACTCGGTGAGCGTGATGCCGGCGTAGCGGGGTTCCTCCGGGTGAACGGCTGGCAGCTGCTCCGCCGCCGCCTCCGTGATCAGCTGGCCCAGGGCGCAGATGTCGCGCGCCTCGTCCGGAGTGAGCGAAAAGCCAAGCGACTGCGCGTCCACGATCGCGTAATGCATGCCGCCCCAGGCCACGTCGACAGGCACGCTGCCGTGGCCCGGTACCTCGACGTGCGCGTCGAGATACTGGACGAAGCTCGGCTGGTTGGTGAAGCGAACGCTCGTGACCTTGCCGTTCGAGCACTCGCAGTGAAGGGGAATCAGGCCCGCCGGGGACTCCAGGACTATCTCGGTGACTGGCTCGGTCATGGGCAGCATTCCGGTCTCCAGCAGCACCGTGGCAGTGCAGATCGTGTTGCTGCCCGACATGGCCGGATACTCCGTTGCCTCGGCGATGATGTAGCCGAGCTGTGCCCGGGGATCGCAGGCGGGCACGACAAAGTTGACGCACCGGGTCGGCCCGCCGCGCGGCTCAAGCAGCAGTGACCGGCGCAGCTGGTCGTAATGCTGCTCGAAATACAGCCGCTTCTCGAAGACCGAAGAACCGCGGATCTCGCCGAGACCTCCGGTGACGACGTCGTTGGCCTCACCGCCGACGTGGCAACCGACCACCGTCAGGGTCCGCTTCCATTGCATGCGGCCTCCTCTCAGCTGAGCAGCGCAGTAAGATCACGAATCCGGACAGCAGACTGCCGGCAATATGACAAAATCTAGCCCATGACGTACATCGCAGCGGCTGACCGCTACCAGCAAATCCGTTACCGCCGCTGCGGGCGCAGCGGCATCCAGCTTCCCGAGGTGTCCCTCGGGCTCTGGCACAACTTCGGCGACGACCGCCCGCTGGAGAATAGCCGGGCGATCCTGCGGCGGGCGTTCGACCTGGGTGTGACCCACTTCGACCTGGCCAACAACTACGGGGTCCCGTACGGGTCGGCCGAGACCAACTTCGGCCGCATCATGCGCGAGGACCTGCGGCCTTACCGCGACGAGCTGATCATCTCGACCAAGGCAGGCTACGACATGTGGCCGGGGCCCTACGGCGAGTGGGGATCCCGCAAATACCTGATCTCCAGCCTGGACCAGTCGCTAAAGCGGATGAGCCTGGACTACGTCGACATCTTCTACAGCCACCGGTTCGATCCGGACACGCCGCTGGAGGAGACGATGGGCGCCCTCGACTTCGCGGTCCGGTCGGGCCGGGCCCTGTACGCGGGGATCTCCTCCTACTCGCCGGAGAAGACCGAGGAGGCCGTGGGCATCCTGCGGAGCATGGGCACCCGGGTGCTGATCCACCAGCCGTCTTACTCGATGCTGAACCGCTGGATCGAGGGCGGCCTGCTGGACGTGCTCGGGCGCGAGGGCATCGGCTGCATCGTGTTCGCGCCACTCGCCCAGGGCGTGCTCACCGACAAGTATCTCGGCGGGATCCCGGACGGATCGCGCGCCAGCCGCGGCGTCTCGCTGTCCGGGAACGACATCACCCCCGCGACTCTCGCGCACGTCCGCGCGCTGGGGGAGATAGCCCGGGCCCGGGGCCAGTCCATAGCCCAGCTCGCGCTGTCCTGGGCGCTGCGCGATCCGCGGATCACCTCGGTGCTGATCGGCGCGAGCAGCGTGGCTCAGCTCGAGGAGAACGTGGCTGCCGCGGGGCACAGCGAGTTCACCGAGGAGGAGCTGGCCGCGATCGACCGTGACGCGGTCGAGTCCGACCTCAATATCTGGGCCACCTCCAGCTCGTACTGAGCCCGCGCCGCGGCAGCCGGTCAGCTGCCGGGCCGCTGCGCCGGCGGGTCGGCCAGGATGGCGATGTCGTCGGCGCCGTGGCCCGCGGCGACGGCCCGGGCGAACGTGTCCTTGATCGCGGTGACGACGCCGGTGTCGATACCCGCCTCCCGGCTCGCGCCCAGCACCAGCAGGTCGATCCCGCCCAGGTGGGTGTCGAGCGACGACTGCGCCTCGCCGTAACGCCGCTCGGTGATCCGCTCGCCGGTCTCCGTGACGGCGTTGGCGATGAACCGGGAGAAGAACGGGCCGGACAGCGGGAGCAGCTCGCCGATCGGGACTCCCTCGGCGGTGGCCAGATTGACGCACTGCACGAACCCGGCCATCGTGCCGTAGAAGAACGCGATCAGCGCGGCGTCGACCACCGAGGCCCGGCCCGCGTCCTCGCCCACGAAATGCACGGTGCCCAGCGCGCCCAGCAGCGGCCCGAGCCCGGGGGCCACCTCGGGCGCGGCCGCCGGGCCGCAGTAGAAGATCTCCGCGTCCGGCGTGCCGATCTCCCGCGGGTAGGCCAGGATCGCCGCGTCCACGTAGCCGATCCCGAGCCCCTCGGCCCAGTCAGCGTTGCGGCGGCCGTCGGCCGGGGTACCGGTGGTCATCTGGATCAGCGTCCGCCCGCGCAGCAGGTCGGTGACCGCGGGGTCGGCCAGCAGCGCGGCCGCGGCTGCCTGGTTTGACACGCACATGATGACCGGGTCGCCGCCGCGTACCGCGCCGAGCAGGCTGTCCGCGACGCTCACGCCCGCCGAGGCCAGCGGGAGGGCCCTCGACCGGGTCCGGTTCCAGGCCGTGACCTGGTGCCCGGCCCCGGCCAGCGCGCGGGCCAGCGCCGACCCCATCACTCCGGTGCCGATCACGCTGACCTGGCGCGGCTGCGGCTGCCCGGTCACGCGACATCCCCGCTCAGGCGGCTGAGCGCGGTGACCCCGCCGTCGATCGGCAGCACCGACCCGGTGGTGTAGCCCGCGTCGGTGAGCAGGAACAGGATGGCCCGCGCCACCTCGTCCGGCCCGGCCACACGCAGCAGTGGCACCCGCCGGATCGTCTCCGCGCGGGCCGCCTCGGGATCGTCGGCCATGGACAGCTCGTGGTCCATCATCGGGGTATCGACCGGTCCGGGCGCGACGGCGTTGACCAGGACCGTCGGGGCCAGCTCCACGGCCAGTCCGCGGGTCAGCCCGACCAGGCCGGCCTTGGCCGCGCTGTAGTCGACGTACCCGGGCGCCGCGGTGAATGCCAGGTCGGAGGCCACGTTCACGATATGGCCACCGGATCGCCCGCGCATCCGCAGCCCGGCCTCACGGCCCACGTAGAACGCGCCGGACAGGTTGATGGCAAGGACCTGGTCCCAGATCTCGGGGGTGAGCTGCTCCAGCGGCGTCGGCCCGATGACCCCGGCACAGTTCACCACGATGTCCACCGGGCCGATCGCCGCCTCGGTCGCGTCCAGCGCGCCAAGGACCTGACGGTAGTCGGAGATGTCCGCAGGCACGGTCACCGCGCCGGGCAGGTCGGCGGCCACGCGCTGCAGCTCATCGGCCCGGCGGGCCATCAGGCCCACCGCGGCTCCCTCGGCCGCCAGCAGGCGGGCCGTGGACTCGCCAATGCCTGAGCTCGCCCCGGTGACGAGCGCGCGGCGGCCGGCCACCCGGCCGACCGCGCCCGCTTCAGCCGCGGCCATGACTGATCCAGCGGCGAGCCAGCGATACCACGACAACCGCGGCCAGCGCGGGCACCGCCGCCCGGGCGCCCGCGGCGCGGGCCAGGGCGACGATGTCGCCCGGCGCGAACTCGACCCTGGCCGGCCAGGCGCCAACCTGGCCTTCCAGGGTGAGATGGCCCGGGCCGGCCTTCAGCCGCAACGGCTCGAACGGGAAATCCCCCACCGGGGAGCTCACCTTCACCTGCTTACCTCCGTCTGCCCAACCTGACTCACCATGTCCCGGGCCGCCGACGCCGCCTGCTCCCAGGTCCCGGTGTCGGCCGCCGGCTGAACGTAGGTCACGCCCGCGGCAGGCTCAAAGATCGCGCCGTCCACGTTACGCAGCGGCCGCGGCGAGGCGGCCAGGATTACCGCATCACAATCGAGCACAAGCTGCTGCCCGGCCCGCTCCAGCGTGAGACCACTGACCCGGCCCCGGCCCGACACCGCCACCGGTGTCCAGCCGCTGACCAGAGCGTCGTGCCCGAACGCGACGCCATCGGCGGACTCGCGCGTCACCACGGTGACGTGGCTGCGCTGGCCCGCGATCGCCTCGCGCGCGGCCTCGGCCCAGGCGCCGGCACCCAGGATCACGACCCGGCGGCCGAGCGTCACCTTGGCTTCGGCCAGGTGGATCGCGACCGGCGCGGGCAGCACCCCGGCCAGCCGCGGCCCTGCGACCGGCAGCTCGGCCGTGGTCGCCGGGCGGCTGCCGCCCGCGAACACCAGGTGGCTTGCGTCCAGCCACTCGACGCCCTGCGGGCCGACGGCCAGCAGCCGGCCCTGCTCCCAGCGCACCACGGTCGTGCCGAGCAGCCACCGGACCCCGGCGGCTGTGCACCTGGCGGCGAGCGTGGTCACCCCGGGGTGGTCGTAGGGCAGCACTCCTCCGGGCACCGGCAGGCGGTCGAACACGACCACGTCCCTGCGCGGCGCGAGCTCCTCGGCGGCGGCCAGCCCGGCTACGCCGGCGCCGATCACCGCCACCTGGTCACGGCTCACTGCCGACCCCCAGCGTCGCTCCGGCGGAACCGTGCCGGATGTCGGCCGGCCCGAGGCCGGTGTGCAGCGAGCACAAGAACGCCACGCCGACCATGCAGACCGAGCCCTGGCAGCGGCCGCCCGTTGCCTGGGTGCGCTTGCGGATGCCCTCGATCGACCGGGGCGGCACGTGCCGCTCGAACGTCGCGGCGATCTCGGCCGCCGTCACCTGCTCGCACACGCACACCACCTGGCGGTACCGGGGGTCAGCGTCGGGCAGCGACTCGGGGTCGGGGTCGTGGCGCAGCCGCCGGACCTTCCGCAGCCGCCGCACCGGGTCCGGCCGCTCCTCGTGGTCGAAGCCCGCCTCGCGCAGCAGCTCCAGCACCAGGTCCGCCGTGCCGGGCGAGGCGGACACGCCGGTGGACCGGTTTCCGACGTGGAACAGGTTCGGCCGGATCTTGTCCGGGCGTGCCCGCACGGTCTCGTCGGCGGCGGCCCGGTTGGCCGCGTAGGTCTTGATCGCGTACTCCAGGCTGACCTCCGGGACGAGCTGCTCGGTCAGCCGCAGCAGGTTCTGCAGGCTGGCCGGGTCGGTGCCCTTGTCTGCCGGGTCGGTGATCTCCTGCGCGTCCGGGCCGAGCAGCGCCGAGCCGTTGGTGGTGGGGACCACCTGGACGCCCCGGGTCTGCGGCATCGGGACCGGCAGCACGATCTTGTGCAG
>Ga0208725_1000267_pt1 | contig 12087 bp, 13 predicted proteins | sample MicForSoSWNH13_O_FD_188004 | JGI IMG/M metagenome (GOLD analysis project Ga0208725, IMG submission 188004) | Forest soil microbial communities from Harvard Forest Long Term Ecological Research site in Petersham, Massachusetts, USA - MetaG HF011... | ecosystem: Environmental > Terrestrial > Soil... | reverse complement strand
CAGGCGGTCGAAGACCCGCCGGTAAACCGCGTCGGGCACCCAGCGTGGCGCTTCGCCCTCGAACAGCTCACGTACCTCCGTGTAATGCTCGCCGAGATAGCGATCGGCGCCGGACACGATGGCGTTAAACAGTCCGGCGTGATGGTCTCCCGCGATGACGACCCGCAGCGCCCGCCCAGCCAGCGGCGCGACCTCCACGGCGTCGACCACCCGGGTCAGCTCGGTGGTGAGCACCCGCTGGACATCCTCATCCCGAAGCGCCTCGGCCGCCGTGACCACCAGATCCGCGGCGTGACCAGCGAAGGCGGCGGCGTTGGTCTCGTCGGCCAGCCACGCAGCCAGGCGAGGAACGAGCCCAGCGGAGCGAATCCGCTCGCTGACGACATCGGCGTTGAGGAAGTTCTCCTGGACGAACTGGCCGAGAGTGGCGGCGAACTGGTCCTTGCGCTCGACGATCAGCGCGGTGTGCGGTATCGGCAGGCCCAGGGGGCGGCGGAACAAGGCTGTCACCGCGAACCAGTCCGCAACACCGCCGACCATGGCCGCCTCGGCTCCGGCCTGCACGTAGCCAAGCGCAGTCCCGTGAGCCCCGGCCACCGTCACGCCGACGAACAAGGCGGTGGCTGCGGCGAGAAAAGCGGTGGCCCGGCGGCGCGCGGCGGCCAGGCGGCGTGCTCGCAGTTCCACCGGCTCATGTTCGGGCGCGGAGACCGGCGAAGCCGACATCGTGGAGGCAGGTTCCATTAAGTCTCAGTCTCGCAGGATCTGTGTGATCACCCGTAACTCTGCCTCATTGCCGAACCTCGGCTACCCAGTGAGCGGAGGCAACCCGGTCCGCAACTACCGCGCCGAGATCACGCCGGCCCCCGCCGCTGGCGGGACACATCCGGGTGGGCCGCGCCCGGGGACCTACCCCGGCGGGACGCCTGGTGCGCCGAGCGCAGCGGGTTTTGTACCCGCAGGTCGTCGCCAGCCTGACGACGGCCGCGGAGAACCAGGCTGCGCTGCTGTACGGCTGACGGCATTAAGCGCGGGCTATGCACCACATCATCAAATTCAACGGCCGGCTACAGGCGATTATTCGGCTGCGGATAGGTAGCCGGGCAGACGTTTCGCGAGTTCGGGATCGGCGTCAGCGACCATTTCCCAGATCGCGGCCAGCCGGGCGATGTCAGGGTTGTCCTGTCCCGGCCGGCGCGCGGCTCCCCCTTCAGCCGTGCGGTCCTCGCTCGCGGCGGGCGCCTGCTCTCCGGCCGCACCATCTGCGCTGGCCGAGCAGGCAGCGAGCTCGTCGATCGCCCGGCAGATCCGGCCGAGCTGTCCCCCGTTCATCGAACACATGCTCGAATGTTAGAGAGTCTGGCGAGCGCCCGTCCGGCAAACGCGCGCATCTCGTTGGCCGCTGGATCCGCAGCCCACGCGGGCTCCAGTGGGCCGCTGGGACCCGCAGCCCGCGGGGCTCCACTGGGCCCGCTGGGCGCCCGTCCGGCCGCTCCGGCTGGTGGGTCGCGCCGTTCGCCCACAGGCTCGCCCAGGGCCGCACCGCGCAACCCGGGCCGCCCCCGGAGCCCATCCGCGCCCGGCGGCGGGCTTACGCAGCTTCCCCGGCTCCGCTCGGCCGACCGCCACCCAGGAGTTGTGAGCTGCACATGTAACGTCGTACGTGAAATTCCTAATGTGGATAACTTCCGACCATTGTGGATGGCCTCACAAGCAAAAACTTTTTTCTGCACACAACCCGTGGACGGCGTATTCCCAGGCAGGCGCGTTCTTAGGGCGAGCAGAACTCGAATATCCACAGCGCCGTCCCCATGCTGCGCACAGCGAGGGCGGCGTGTCTGCACAGGCTATCCACAGGCCTGTGCACAGCAGCGCTGGACGCCCACCAGCGGTCACGCAAGACTGTCGGAGCCGTGAGGTAGAACGGCTTCGAATGGCCCGCGCGGGCACCGGCGGGAATGCCTACCACTATGGGGGAGGTGGCGCATGTGAGTGTGGCGGAGATCACTCCGCGCGGCGAGGAATTCGAGCGGACCCCCCCGCACGATCTTGCCGCGGAGCAGTGTGTTCTTGGCGGCATGCTGATGTCCAAGGACGCGATCTCCGACGTGCTCGAGGTCATCCACCCCGGCGATCACTACCGGCCCGCGCACCAGCTTGTGCACGAGGTCATCCTCGACCTGTACAGCCGGGGTGAGCCGGCCGACGCGGTTACGGTCGCGAACGAGCTGACCAAGCGCGGCGAGATCGCCCGGGTGGGCGGCGCACCGTACCTGCACACGCTCATCGCGTCCGTGCCGACCGCGGCGAACGCCGGCTACTACGCCCGCATCGTCCGCGAGCGGGCGATCCTGCGCCGCCTGGTGGAGGCGGGCACCCGCATCGTGCAGCTCGGCTACTCGGGCGATGGGGATGCCGACGAGATCGTCGACCGGGCCGAAGCCGAGGTCTACGGGGTGACCGCCCGGCGGGTCAGCGAGGACTACCTGGCGCTGGCCGAGATCATGCCGGGAGCGCTCGACGAGATCGAGGCGATCGGCAGCCGGGGCGGGGGGCTGACCGGCGTGCCCACCGGTTTCGCCGACCTCGACGCGCTGACCAACGGCCTGCACCCAGGCCAGATGATCGTGATCGCCGCGCGGCCCGCTCTCGGCAAGGCATTGGCCCTGGAGACGCCGCTGCCGACGCCAACCGGCTGGACCACGATGGGTGAGGTGGCCGTGGGCGATCAGCTTGTCGGCGCGGACGGGCGGCCGGTGAGGGTCGTAGCGGCAACCGAGGTCATGCACGGGCGGCCATGCTACGAGGTGGCGTTCTCCACCGGCGAGGTCATCGTGGCCGACGGTCAGCACCAGTGGCTCACCTGGACTCGCCCGGCCGGTGGCCAGCGTGCGGGCGGCGACGGAGACGGGCCGGGCACCAGGACCGCGGCGGTGCTGACCACGGAGCAGATCGCGGCAACGGTTGACCGCCGGTCCGGGAATGGCGGGCGGAACCACGCCGTGCCGACGTGCGGGTCGTTCGATCTGCCCGAAGCCGATCTGCCGGTCCTGCCCTACACCCTCGGCGTCTGGCTGGGCGGTCCGTACACAGCGGCAGCGGGACTGACCATCGCGGACCCCGAGATCGCCATGCGGGTGACGGCCAGCGACTTCGCTGCCATCCCGCCGCTGCTTATCGGCGGCGAGGAGAAGCGCATCCCAGTGACGTACCTGCGCGGCAGCGAGGCACAGCGGCGGGCGCTGCTGGCCGGCATCCTCGACCTCGGCGGGACCGTCGCCGGCAATGGCGCTATCCACCTGGCCGTCACGAGCCGCGAGCTGGCCTGCGACGTCAGGGAGCTGGTCCTCAGCCTCGGCTACCGCTGCTCCATGCCCAACAGGAAGGCACCGCGTGGCGAGGCGACGGCGCCCCGCTACCTGGTCCGGTTCGTGACCGATGACCAGGTGTTCCTGCTGAGCCGCAAGCAGCGGCTGCACAAGGAGCGGCTGCGGCAGGACCCGCGGATGGCCCGCTGGCGTTACATCGTCGGCGTGCGCCCGGTGCCGTCGCGGCCGGTGCGGTGCGTGCAGGTAGACAGCCCGGACCAGCTGTATCTCGCGGGCGACGGCATGATCCCGACCCACAACTCGACCCTGGCCCTCGACCTGGCCAGGGCGGCTTCGGTCAAGGCAGGCCAGACCGCGGTGATCTTCAGCCTGGAGATGAGCCGCAACGAGATCACCATGCGGCTGCTCTCGGCCGAGGCGCGGGTCCCGCTGCACTCGATGCGGACCGGCCAGATGAGCGAAGACGACTGGACCAGGCTGGCCCGGCGGATGAGCGAGGTCGTGGACGCCCCGCTGTTCATCGACGACTCGCCGAACATGTCGATGATGGAGATCAGGGCGAAGTGCCGTCGGCTCAAGCAGCGGCATGACCTGCGCTTGGTGATCATCGACTACCTGCAGCTGATGAGCTCACCGAAGCGGGTGGAGAACCGGCAGCAAGAGGTCTCCGACATGTCGCGCCAGCTGAAGCTGCTCGCCAAGGAGCTCAACGTCCCCGTCGTCGCCGTCGCCCAGCTCAACCGCGGCCCCGAACAGCGAACCGACAAGCGTCCTCTTTTGGCTGATTTGCGCGAGTCGGGTTGCCTGACCCTGGGCACGCGCATTCTGCGGGCCGACACCGGCAGCGAAATCACTCTCGGCGAGCTGATCAGTTCCGGCGCGCGCGACGTTCCCGTGTGGTCACTCGACGAACGGCTGCGCCTGGTACCCCGCACCCTCACATCCGCGTTTCCCAGCGGTGTCAAGGAAGCGTTCCGGGTGCGGCTGCGGTCCGGCCGCGAGGTTGAAGCCACATCTAACCACCCGTTCCTCACCTACGACGGCTGGCGGCCTCTCGGTGAACTGGCGGCAGGCTCCCGAGTGGCGGTCCCGCGCAGCGTCCCGGAGCCACTGAACACCGTCAGCATGCCCGACCCCGAGGTCGTCCTGCTTGGCCACCTCATCGGGGACGGGTCGTTCGTCAGAAACCAGCCGATCCGGTATGCGAGCAAGGACGAAGCCAACCTGGCCGCTGTCGCGGCCGCTGCGATGCACTTCGGGGTGACCGCTGTTCGCGACGACCACGAGGCCGCGCGGTGTACATCGCTTCGCTTGCCCTCCCCGCATCACCTGACGCACGGGAAGCGCAACCCGATCGCCGCTTGGCTCGACTCGCTGAGGCTTTTCGGCCTCCGCAGCCATGAGAAGTTCGTCCCCAAGGAGATATTCTCGCTGTCCAGACCGAAGCTGGCCTTGTTCCTGCACCACCTCTGGGCGACCGATGGATGCGTATGGTGGGACTCCAAGCTGGGTCAAGCGCGCATTTATTACGCATCGACCAGCCGCCAGCTCGTTGATGACGTTGCACAACTGCTGCTGCGGTTCAATGTCTTGAGCCGAGTTAAGGAAGTTCGCAAAGCTGACTACCGAGTCTGCTATGACCTGTATATCTACGGGTCGGAGAACCAGCTGCGCTTCCTGGATGCAATCGGGGTTCACGGAGACCGAGGCACAATGGCCCGCACCTGCCAGCAGATGCTGCGGCCGCTCCGGGTGAACACCAACCTCGACACCGTGCCGCGGGAAGTTTGGACTCGCGTTCGCAGCGTGCTGCAGGAGCGTCAGATGTCCCACCGTGAGTTTTCGGCCGCACTCGGTGTGCAGTTCTGCGGAAGTACCCTTTGGAAGCACGCGCCCAGCAGGCCTCGGCTGGCCCGGGTAGCGGCGATTCTCGAAGACGCCGACCTAGAGATGGTCGCCACCAACGACGTATTCTGGGATGAGATCGTCTCAGTAACCAGCCTCGGTGAGCAATGCGTCTACGACGCGACGGTGCCCGGGACGAGTAATTTCATAGCGAATGGCATGGCTCTGCACAACAGCATAGAGCAGGACTCGGACGTCGTTATTCTCCTGCATCGAGAAGATGCATACGAGAGGGAATCGCCACGGGCAGGTGAGGCCGACTTCATTGTGGCGAAGCACCGGAATGGGCCTACCGCTACAGTGACCGTCGCGTTCCAGGGCCATTATTCGCGATTCACAGATATGGCTCGAATCTAAGCCAGTTGCCTTGTAAGTTCCCAGTTTCCGTGTCATATTCCCAAACCAAATGTCATCGGGATGTCAGTGTTGGGAATCCGGTGAGAGACGACCCTGTCGAGGGGCAGCAGGTATTGCGCCTCGATTACCTGGAATGCTTGGAGATGATGGCGGTCCAGCTGGACTGCCGTTTGCCGCGTTGCGGAGATCGCGCGTAATCGCATTGAGTTCCTCCGCCTGCGCGGCGGCTGGCAAGGTGCGCTGGTTGGTTTCACTGGCCCGGTTGACATGCCAGGCGTAGCAGGATGCCACAAATCGTCTGGGTGCTGCTCACCCTTACTCAACTGGCCCTATGTAGTCGTACACGGGGCGAGTCCTGTCTGGAGGAGCCCATGCCTGCGGGTCGGTGTGCCTCCAAGCATGCCGAACCCCGCCGACGACGGCGATGTAGTCTTCGGAGCGACTCCCGTGCAGGACCGCGCGCCCGTCCATCGGCCCACCGCGGAGCACAACCGGCGAGCCAAGTGGAAGGAAATCCTCAGATGGTCCGGATGCTCGACCGTCGGTTCCCCGGACGGTGTCGGGCATTGCACCTGGCATGGCGCCTTCAAGCCTGATCGTGACTTCCACGTTCTCCCAGGTGTGACCGTACTCGTTGCGGCACTTCGCATACGCCGTCACAGCACTGCTGGCGGTGGCGGCTACACGCACTGGGCACGACGCTGGATGCCCCGCTCGGAAAGGCTCGGACGTTCTGCCAGTCTTCGGGAATTGGATCAGGAAGCCCATCCGACAGGCGGCTTTTGGACTGAAGAGGTGAACCAAGCATTTTTCGGTACATTCAAGACGATAAGGGTCAGAGGTCAGTGAGTCTTCACCCGGACCTCTAGCCGGTGATCGCGCCCGTCAGTGCGGCCTGGCCAGGGCAAGATGCGGCCTTCAAGGACAGGGCGCTTCCTGTCATGTTCTTGATCCTTCGCGATCCGCGCAAGTTCCTTCGCGACTTCGTCCACGCCGGTCGTTTTCGGTGTGCGGGAGGCAAGCAGTTCCGGGGCGGGGCCTCCGGTACTGCGGCCCCGGCCGCGCCAGGCCACCCACAAGGCGCGCGGACCCGTGAGCAACAGACCGACAAACGCCACGCCAGCTATGATCACGGGCGCGATGGACAGGGTGTGCAGTGGCTCTCCAGACACTTGCGCAAACAACGCAGCCAGTGCGGCGTCTCCCACGGCGACAGCCCCCAACCAGGCTGCCACCTTCCCCCCCAGTCGATCACCGGACAAGGGTACCGGCGTGCTTGCGGTGCGAATTGCGGGCAGTTTCGGTGGACTAGCTTGCAGGAGGTGACTCTGTCCCTGTGTCTCCAATGGAGGCGACGCATGCATCTAGGACGCCGGCCCAAAGCGGCCCCTGGCGAACTCGAAAGTAACGGGGACTCCGAGGTCCGCCTGTGCGCGATTGCTCCGTTATGAGGCCGGCGAGGTGGAGCCTTTCCATCACTTGGCGGACCAGGCTGTCGCTGATCGTGGTCTCGGATGCCACCATGCGCATGGTTACGCGTGCGTGGTCATCCCCGGACAAATGATTGACCGCTAGGACCACGTCAACGAAGTACCGGTTGCCGAAGATCGCCGATGAACGATCTCGCGAGGCTTCGCGTTCCTCAACCCGCACACGTATAATGTTACGCGTATAGCGATTCACATTACACATTCGGATCGGAGCCTTGCATGCCGCAGCCGACTGCCGCCGATCGTCCCGTGCCACCGCGTGGTCGGCAAGGACGGCAGCCTCACCGGCTATGCAGGCGGCCTGGCACGTAAGAGGTTCCTGCTCGACCTGGAAGAGGGGGCCGCGCGGCTGCTGTGACGCCGCTCGTTTGGTATGAGGCGCGATCCGCTGGGCAGTGGTGAGGACATGGGCGTCTTTAACAGGATTCGGAACCGGTCCCAGATTGGTCGCGGCCGGGTCAAGCAGCGGATCGGGCGCGCCAGGGGGAGCCAGCGGCTGCAGGCCGAGGGGCTGGCCGACCGCGTCAGTGGCGGCGTGCGGCAGTTCGGCGATGACGTCGCGAGCGAGTTCAGGAAGGTGAGCCGGGGTATCGAGCGGAAATTTGGCCGCTAATCGCCGCCCGGCTGGCCTCGTCGCCGGCCAGGGCTGCCCCAAGCACATGGTCATGGGCCCGTGCGGCGGGGTGCGGTCTGACGGCGGCTGCGAGGTCGGCCCGCACCCCTGCGTGTTCCCGGCCCCGGTGGCCTGGCCCGATCCGGTGCCGCCGGTGCCGCTGGACGCGGTGCCGCTGATCCTGACCGACTTCAGCTCGCAGCCGTACTCGGTGTCGGCCCACGCCACGGTGGCGGGCATTCTGGCTCCGGTCAGCGATGCCGTCCTGGTCGGGGACCACCAGGACCGGCCCGACTTCCCGCCCACGCAGCTGGCCTCGATCTTGCAGCAGGCCGGGGCGCGGCCGTGGATCACTCTGTCCTGCCGGGACCGGAACCGCGTCGTGCTAGAGCAGGAACTGCACGGGCTTCGCCAGCTCGGGGTGGATGCGGTGCTGTGCGTGACCGGTGATGCCCGCGCCTACGACGTCCGGCAGGAAGTGACGCAGGTCTTCGACCTGGACGGGCCACGGCTCGCCGCGCTGGCCGCCGTGACCGGGATATCGGCCGCCGTCCCGGAGACACCCGCCGCGCCACCGCAGCAGCTGCGGCCCTTCCGGCTGGCACAGAAGCAGCGCGCCGGCGCGGCGGTCGCCGTGCTCAACCACGACACCGTTGCCGCGGTGACCGACTTCATGGCCGCCGCCGCGCAGGCCGGGGTCACCATTCCGGTCATCGCCGCGGTGGCCATCTTCACCGATCCCGCCTCTGCCTCGGCGCTGTCCGGCCTGCCCGGCCTGAAGCTGGATCCGGGCGTGGTGCGTGCCGTACTTGACGCCCCTGACCCGGTCGCGGCGGGCATCGCCGCCGCAGCCCGGCAAGCCCGGGCCCTGCTGACCATTCCGGGCGTGGCCGGGGTTAACATCTCCGGGCTGGCCTCGGCCCGAGGTCACGAGTTCGCTGCTGGGATTAAGGCAGAACTGGCCGCTCGGATCCGGGAAGGGGCCGCCGCATGACCCGTGACGCCGACGACCCGATGGAAGCCGAGTTCGACACCGTTGCCGACTGGACCGCCCGGGTGGCCGCCGACCTCGGCCCGGAGTACTACATCCCGGCCGCCTGCCGCGGGAGTGGCCAGCCCGCGATGCTGGACTGGCTGCTCGAGCGCCTCGGGCCGCGACCCGGCGAGGTGATGATCGACGTCGGCGCGGGCCTGGGCGGACCCGCCGCGTACGCCACCTACCGGACCGGCGTGCAGCCCATCCTGGCCGAACCCGAGCCAGACGCGTGCCGCGCGGCGGCCCGGCTTTTCGGCGCCCCGGTCATCCAGGCCGACGCGACCGCCCTGCCCTTTGGTGATGCAACCGCCGACCTGGCCTGGTGCCTGGGCGTGCTGTGCACCGCGACCGGAGCCGCGGCCCAGCAGGCCATGCTCGGCCAGCTCCGCCGCGTCATGCGCCCCGGCGGCCGGATCGGCCTGCTGGTCTACCTGGCAGCCGCAGCCAAGCTGGACCATCCGCCGCAGGGCAACCACTTCCCATCCAGCGGCCAACTGCACGACCTGTTCGGCCAGACCGGCCTGGAGGCGGTAGATGTAGCCGACTTCCGCGACATCACCCATCCGCCGCCGGACTGGGCCCACCGAGTCGAGGCCGTGGAGCGCGAACTGCACCGCCGGTACGGGCAGAGGCCGGAACTGGCCACCGCCGACGAGCAGAGCAACCTGATCGGCAGGCTGCTGAACTCCGGCCAGCTCATCTCCCAGGTCATCCTGCTCCGGGCCACAGCGGGCTGATCATCAGGGCGGTCGATGTGGTACCTGGAGGAGCGCTTCTTGCGCGGTGACCTGGTTGGCGGGAATCAGCGCGGGTCGAACTTCCCAGCCTTCACCGCGGCGGTAAATGCCCGCCATTCGTCGGGCACGAATGCGAGATTCGGCCCGTCGGGGTCCTTCGAGTCACGCACCGCGACCACGCCCGGCAAGTTACACGCGACCTCGATGCACTGCCCGCCGTTGCCGCTGCTGTAGGACGACTTACGCCACACGGCGCGTGTTACGTCCGCCATGTTTCATCAGCCACTTTCCGGATCAGCTCCACGGACGCTCCGGATGAAAGCGCCTCGCTCCTGAGTGTGTCATACAGCAGCGAGACCCGCGCAACGTGCGCGCGCCGCCCGCCGCATCGGCGCTTACTTATAACGCAGCATACGGCGGTGGCTGGACCCTAGGAAGCGCGGGAACGCAACTTTTCAGCCGTTCACGACCGTTCGTAAATGCTCGGGTGGCTCCTATGGGAAACGTGATGACGGTGACGTCTCCGGCGCCGTGGCCGTTGCAGACCGGGTTAGAACTCCCGCCCATCCCACCGTGCCGGGAGTCGCGCGAGGGCATGGACGTGCGATGGCTGGGGAATGGAGCCTGCCGGGTCTAGCCGAGACTGCTGAGCTGGTGGCCAGTGAACTGGCCACCAATGCGGTACAGGCGTCCCAGCGGCCGAAAACCAGAGCGGATCTGGCCATTGTTCCGGTTGTGCGGCTGTGGCTGACCTCCGATGGCGCGTCGATGGTCATTCACATTTGGGATGCCACCGACGATATGCCCGTTCGCCAGGACACGACGGCGGATGAAGAAGGCGGCCGGGGACTGCTGCTGGCCGATGCCCCGGCGAAGGACTGGGGAACGTACCGGAAGTCGGGCGGCAAGGTCGTGTGGGCCATGATCACTCTGGCAGATCCATAAGCCCCAATCCGCGCGTTCGAGTCGCACTGGGGGCACGTCCCAGTTGCCCCGGGACCTTGGGCGCAAGCACAAAATTATTCGGGTAGATAATGGGTGGGCGCTGGCGCAGTTGGTCCGCGAGATTGGCTACATTCGCAGGAGCGTATCCAGCGTGGAATCGGGCGGCAACGCGCGCCGGTTTTTACTCGGGCGGTGCAACGAGGCACTGCAGTAGTTGTGGACTATAAGCGCGGACCTGGCGTATTGAAGCGCATTTACCCTGACACGGTCATTGAAAAAGGGCGGACGACGGATGGCGGAACTAAGAGGAACAACAGCGCAGCGGCTCATCCACTTGAACACGCACTGGGGCAGACAGTACGATTTCGCTGCGCCCACCAGGGCACGGGCCAAATGGACTGCTAAAGCCAAATTCGGCGCGTTCGACGAGTTAGAGGCAGAGACGTCCGCTGAACTGTTAGAGCTGGTTCGCGCTCACTACCAGGCGAACTGGACAGGGGATGAGGCTGACGAATCCTGAGTCAGCCGGCTGCCCGGACACCTCAGGCGCGGCGGATCCGCCAGAGGCACGCAGCGGCCAGGGCGAGCGCGCCGCCGAGGAAGATCGCCAGCTCATACCACTGCAGCGGCCAGTAACGGCCGGCCGGCTGGTACGCCACCGCCTCGTGGTAGGTGGTGCCGATCTTGGCCACGCAGTCCTGGAGCCTGGTCACGACGGCCTGCGGCGCCCTGCTGTGACCACCAATGCCGCCTCCGCCTCCGCGGCCTTGATTGATGTCTGGGCACGCGCGGTTCAGTACGGCCGTGGTGAGCGCCTGGCCGCGGGCGTTGACGACCCCTAGCGAGGTGATCCAGGTATCCGGCAGGTTCGGCGGGGCCGGCTCCAGCGTGGGGCTGGCGAACGCCACCGGCAGCAGGCTGCCTCCCTGGCCGTATCCGGTGGAACCGGGGTTCAGCGCCAGGTTCAGCAGCACAGGACGCAGCAGCCGCGGCCGCAGCCAGCTGAACTCGGTCAGCCGGACCGCGACGAAGACGGCAAGCGTGACGAACATGGCCGGGAGTGTGCGCCGGATCAGCGCCCCGGCCAGCACGCCTAGGGTGAACGCGAACGCGGCGTAGCCAACCGGGACGATGCCGCGCTGGTCAAACGTGGCGAACTGGTTCAGGTCCGTCCGGTCGAGGGGACCGGACCACCAGGTGACCACCAGGCTGAGCAGCCCGGCGGCAGCCATGCCGGCCAGGCCGACTACGGCGAGCTTGATCGCCATCCAGCGGGTCCGGGTGACGCTCTGGGTCCACGCCAGCCGGAACGTGCCTTCCTCGAACTCGCGCGCGACCAGCGGAGCGCCCCAGAACATCCCGATGAGACCGGGCGCCACCAGCACCAGCACCCCGAGCCAGAGCCGTGCCGTGCCGTCGTCGCGATGCAGCAGCCCGGCAGCCGCGATGGCCAGAAGCGCGAGCGCGCCCGCGACCACCATGGCCTGGGCCCGGAACTGCAGCCAGGCGAACCGGATCATCGGACGTCCCCCGTCTGGCTCATGGCCGCGACCACCAGGTCGTCGAGCCTGACCGGTTGGCCGGTGCGCTCGTGGTGCGACGCCAGCAGTTCCGCGATGTCGCCGGCCAGCCGCACCCGGGAGGCCACCAGCACCACCAGGTAGTCGCAGACCAG
>Ga0208725_1000266_pt1 | contig 12117 bp, 8 predicted proteins | sample MicForSoSWNH13_O_FD_188004 | JGI IMG/M metagenome (GOLD analysis project Ga0208725, IMG submission 188004) | Forest soil microbial communities from Harvard Forest Long Term Ecological Research site in Petersham, Massachusetts, USA - MetaG HF011... | ecosystem: Environmental > Terrestrial > Soil >... | reverse complement strand
ATCCCGGCCTACGTGCCGATGATGGTGTTCGCGATCGTCTTCGGCCTGTCCATGGACTACGAGGTGTTCCTGCTCTCCCGGGTGCACGAGGCATGGATCGGCACCGGCGACGCGCACCGCAGCGTCGCGATCGGCATCGGCAGCACCGCGCGGGTGATCACGACGGCCGCCGCCATCATGGTGACGGTCTTCGCCAGCTTCATCCTGAACGACCAGATCGCGGTGAAGATGCTGGCCGTCGGCATGGCCGTGGCGGTGTTCATCGACGCATCGCTGGTCCGGATGATCCTGGTGCCGGCGATCATGGCACTGCTCGGCGCCAAGGCCTGGTGGATGCCCCGCTGGCTGGAGCCGATCCTGCCCCAGCTGCACCTGGAGGGCAGCGAGACCGCCGCGGCGGCGAGCGCGGCTGCCGCCCGGCCGAGCCCGGTCGGCGGAGCCCACCGGTCCCGCTAGCTCGCCATTCGGCCGCGGCACGCCCGGGTCCTGCCCGATCATGGATCGTTGACATCCTCCCCCGTCCGAGGGCGGGGGATTCCAACTACTCAGGTCCGGTTAAGGAGGTGAGCTGTTGAGGTTCGCGGTTCACCGGCCCGGCTTCCCGGCAGCCTCCCCGCGCGGTCACGGCGTGTCCCGCCGCGATGTTCCTGGCCGCGTTCACATCAGCGTTGCAGACGAAACCGCAGGCAGTGCACCGGAAGACGGCTTGGCTCTCGCGCGACTTCCCGTCCACCTGCCCGCACGCCCAGCACTGCTGGCTCGTGAACGCGGGCTTGATTTTCTCCACCCGGCCGGGCGCCTTCTGCGCCAGGCGGCGTACCAGGAGGCCCCATCCGGAGCGCAGAATGCTCCGGTTCAGCCCGGCCTTCTGATCAACATTCCGCCCCGGGCTCTCCCGGGTGCCCTTCCCGGATCGGGTCATGGCCCCGATCCGCAGGTCTTCCACCTTGATCACGTCGAACCGCCGCGCGATGTCAGTAGATGCCTTCTCCACCCAGTCCTTGCGCCGGTTGGTCTCCCGGGCACGCATGCGGGCGATGTCATGCTTGACCCGTGTGCGGCGGTGCGATCCCCGTTTGGCGCGGGCCAGTCTGCGCTGGAGACGCCGCATGCGCCTGCCCTCCTGCGCGGTCAGGCTGGGGATGTGCAGCAGCTCTCCTGTCGACAGGGCGGCGGCGACCACCACACCCCGGTCGATGCCGACGGCCTGGCCGTTACGCGGTGCGGGAACCGGGTCGGGTACGGCTGCGAAGGCCACGTGCCAACGCCCGGCCGGGTCCCTGGTCACCCGGTAGGACTTCGCCCCCGGTGGCACCGAGCGGGACCAGCGGAACCGCACCCACCCGACCTTCGGCACCCGCACCTGGCCAACATGGCGGGACACCCTGCGCACGTCCCACTGCCCGCCGCGGCGGCCTACGATTCGGAATCCTTCGTTCCGCCCGGCCTTGCGCCAGCGCGGCGGGCGGGCCGGGTTGTGCGGATCGAAAAACGCGCTCATGGCCCGAGCGAAGTCCCGCAGCGCTTGCTGCTGGACCATCTGGCTGCCAGCGGCCAGCCACGGATGCTCTGCCCGCGCGGCCGTGAGCTGGCGACACTGCTCCAGGTAGCCCGGGGTGGGCGCCCGCCCCAGGCGCCAGTGGGCGCGCTGCTCGACGGCCAGGTTCCACACGTACCGGGCGTGGGCGCAGTGGTCCCGCAGCATCGCCTCCTGGGCGGGGGTAGGAAGCAGCCGATACCGGGACATACAAACACGCTAGCGACGACCACTGACATTCCTGGGGAGGTGAAGCGGCGGTTCCTCTCCGGTCTGAAGACCCTGGTTTCCGCGCCGCGAACCTTATGACCGATCCAGAGCTGATCCGGCGGGCCGAGGCCGCCGGGATCGCCCCCTGCTACCTCGACTGGCGTGAGCAGCCGACCGAGGTAAGCGCCGAGACCCTCACCGCGATCCTGGCCGCCCTGAACGCCGTGCCCGAACCAATGCGGGAGCGGACGGGAGGCGGCCAGCGGGATGCCGCGCACCCGGCGCCCGGACGGGACGGCGCGGAAGTCCCGGCGAGGCCCCGGGTCCCTGACGGCCGGTCGTGGGGGTTCACCGTCCAGCTCTACTCGGTGCGCTCCCGGCGGTCGTGGGGCCACGGCGACCTGCGCGACCTCGCCGACCTGGCCAGCTGGAGCGCCCGGGACCTGGGCGCCGGGTTCGTGCTGATCAACCCGCTGCACGCCGCCGAGCCGGAACCGCCGGTCAGCGCGTCCCCCTACCTGCCGATGACCAGGCGGTATGTCAGCCCGCTGTACCTGCGGATCGAGGACATTCCCGAGTTCGGCCGGCTGGAGCCCGGCCAGCGGGAGCGGATCGATGCGCTCGCCGCCCCGCTCCGGGCCAGGAACATCACCGGCGACCTCATCGACAGGGACGCGGTGTGGGCCGCGAAGCGTGAGGCCCTGGAGATCATCCACCGGGTGACGCCGACCGGTACGCGGCGCGCCGAGTACCAGCGGTACCGTCAGCGCGAGGGCCGCGACCTCGAGGACTGGGCCACCTGGTGCGTTCTGGCCGACCGGCATGGGCCCGACTGGCGGTCCTGGCCGGCCGCAGATCGCGACCCCGAAACGGCACGAGCAGCGATGCCAGGGGGGCCATGGGCCGACCCGCACGCGGACTTCCACGCCTGGCTGCAGTGGCTCGCCAGCGAGCAGCTGGCGGCCGCGCAGCGGGCCGCGCTCGCGGCCGGCATGGGCACCGGGATCATTACCGACCTCGCGGTCGGCGCGTATCCCGGCGGGGCGGATGCGTGGGCGCAACAGGACCTGCTCGTGGGCGGCCTGTCCGTGGGAGCTCCGCCGGATGGGTTCAACCAGCGCGGGCAGGACTGGTCGCAGTCGCCGTGGCATCCGCAGCGGATGGCGGAGGCCGGCTACCGGCCGCTGGCCGACCTGTTCGCCGCGGCGCTCGGGAACGCCGGCGGCCTGCGGGTCGACCACGTGATGGGCCTGATGCGGCTGTGGTGCGTGCCGCACGGAATGACACCAGACCGCGGCGCCTACCTCCGTTACGACCACCGGGCCACGGTTGCCGCGCTGGCTGGCCAGGCCGCGCAGGCCGGCGCGCTGGCAATCGGGGAGGACCTTGGCACCGTCGACCCGTGGATCCGCGAGTATCTCGCTTCCAGCGGGATCATGGGCACGATGATGCTCTGGTTCGCGCGCGAGCCCGATGGCACGCCGCTGGCACCGGAGCACTGGCGCCGCGACTGCATGGCGACCGTCGGAACCCACGACGTGCCGCCGGTCGCCGCGTTCCATACCGGTGACCAGGTGACCGTGCGCGCCCGGCTCGGCCTGCTCACCCGTTCCGAACGCCTGGAACGCGACGCCGCGGAGCTGATGTTGTCGAGCTGGCGCGATGTGCTGGCCGCGCGCGGCCTGATCCCGGGCGGCCCGCTGCCCGGGCCCGGCGAGTTCACCGTGGCGCTGTACGGCTACCTGAACCTGACCGCGGCCGCGCTGGTCGGCGTCTCGCTGGCCGACGCCGTCGGCGACCGCCGCCCGCAGAACCTCCCCGGCACCAGCGACGAGTACCCGAACTGGCAGCTGCCGCTCTGTGACGCCGACGGCAGGGCAGTGCTCCTCGAGGACCTGGCTGACGTGCCCCTGCTGCGCGCGGTCTGTGCCGCGGCCGCCGGCCGCCTGCCGCTCCCGTAGGCTTCGCGCATGAACTCAGGCGACGCCGAGCCTTCGGGCTTCGACACCAGCGTGGCCCACATCGCCCGCGTGTACGACTACTGGCTCGGCGGCAAGGACAACTATGCGGCCGACCGGGCGGTCGGCGACCAGGTGATGCAGGCCTACCCGAACATCGTGTACTCGGTCAAGGCCAACCGGGCGTTCCTGGCGCGGGCGGTGAGTTACCTCGCCGGCGAGGCCGGGATCCGCCAGTTCCTCGATATCGGCACCGGGATCCCGACCGCGCACAACACCCACGAGGTCGCCCAGTCGGTGGCTCCGCAGTGCCGGGTGGTCTACGTGGACAACGACCCGGTCGTGCTTTCCCACGCCCGGGCGCTGCTGGCCAGTGACCCGGCGGGCGCCACCGACTACATCGACGCCGACCTGCGCGACACCGCCAAGGCGCTGTCCGAGGCGGAACGGACGCTGGACTTCTCCGAGCCCGTAGCCGTCATGCTGCTGGGGATACTGCACATGGTCCCGGAGCAGGATGACCCGCGCGCCGCCGTGGCAACGCTGATGAGAGCCGTGCCTTCGGGCAGCTTCCTCACCATTTCCCATCCGGCGTCGGACATCGACGCGGCCGCGGGCGCCGAGGCGGGCCGGCGCTACAACGCGCAGGCAGCCGAGTCGGCCACGTTCCGGTCTCGCGCGCAGGTCATGGAGTTCTTCGAAGGCCTTGACCTGGTGCCGCCCGGCCTGGTGCGGGTGCCCGAATGGCGGCCGCGCTCGGAGATCGAGGCCAAGACGCCCTCGAACCTGTGGGGCGGCGTCGCCCGGAAACCGTGACGAGCGGCCTAGGCCTCCTGCGCGTCTCGCTCGCGGCAGCGCAGCGCGCGCGCCACGTCGTCCCTGCCCTCGATCAGCAGCCGGTGCAGCGCCGCTGGCGCGGCCATCTGCTCGATGTCGGCGTCGGCGGCTGCGATGGCCTCCGGCGTGACCTTCCACGACGGGTAGGCGTACTCGGCAAAGTGCTTCGCCATGTCCGAGCCCCAGTCCCGCCAGATGCCGGGGACGACATCGAAGTAGCGGCTCACGTACGGATCCAGGAGCTCCTCCGCGTCGGGGTCGGCGAAGCCGCCGAGGATGGCACGGAACGTCGCGTTCGGCAGCGTGCCGCCGGTGATCTGGTCCCAGGCCTCCTCCTTGGCCGCCGGGTCGGGAAACGCGGCGCGGCAGGCCGCGGCGTGCCGGGCACCCGCGTCCGTCGCGTCCCTGGCCAGCTCGGCGTCGACCTCGCCCGGCCCGGCGGCGCCGCGGCTGGCCAGCCGGTACAGCAGGTGCCAGCGCATCTCGGTATCGATGGCGAGACCGTCGACCGCCGCGGAGCCGCTGCGCAGCCCGGCCAGCAGGGCCAGGTCGTCAGTGGAGCTGGCCACCCCGGTAAACGCCTGGGCGTAGGTGAGCTGGCGGTCCGACCCTGGCTCGGCCCGCTCCAGCAGGTCACGCACGGCACTGGCGATCTGGTCGAGCCCGGCGCGGCGCCAGGCCGGGTCGGCGAACCGGCGCACCGCGCTCGCGGCCTGGCGCAGCACGGTCTGCAGGACGGTGATGTCCTCGATCGCATCCACGCCGGACAAGGCCAGGCTCACGTAGTCACGTGCGGGCAGTTCCGCGTCCCGGCACATGTCCCACGCGGCGGCCCAGCACAGCGCGGCCGGCAGCGACTCGGTGAACTCGCCGATGGCGCTCACGAGCGTGCGCAGGGAATGCGCGTCCAGCCGGATCTTGGCGTACGTCAGGTCGTCGTCGTTGACGAGGACCAGGTCGGGCCGCTGCTGCCCGGTCAGCTCCGGTACCTCGGTGCGCTCGCCGTCGATGTCGATCTCGACCCGGTGCCGCCGGGCCAGGCCGGCCTGGCCGCGGTCATAAAGGCCGATCGCGATGCGGTGCGGGCGGAGCACCGGATGGCTGGCGGGCGCCTCCTGGAGAATCGCGAACCCGGAGAACCTGCCATCGGCGTCGCACGTGTACTCCGGCCGCAGCGTGTTCACCCCGGCGGTCTCGAGCCACTTCTTCGACCAGGATGCCAGGTCACGTCCTGAGGCCTGTTCGAGCGCGGCGAGCAGGTCACCGAGCGTCGCGTTGCCCCACGCATGCTGCCCGAAGTAACCGCGCACGCCGGTGAGGAAGTTGTCCCGGCCCACGTGGGCGACCAGCTGCTTCAGCACTGCCGCGCCCTTGGCGTAGGTGATCCCGTCGAAGTTCACCTCGACGGCCTCGATGTCGGGGATATCGGCCGCGACCGGGTGGGTGGACGGCAGCTGGTCCTGCCGGTACGCCACAGCCTTCCAGGCCTGGGCGAACGTGGTCCAGGCCGAGGTCCAGCGGGTGGCCTCGGACTCGGCCACGAGGCTGGCCCAGGTGGCGAAGGACTCGTTCAGCCACAGGTCATCCCACCAGCGCATGGTGACCATGTCGCCGAACCACATATGCGCCATTTCGTGCAGGATCGTCTCGGCGCGGGCCTCCCGGTAGCTGTCGGTGACCCGCGACCGGAACACATAGGCCTCGAGGAACGTGACGGCGCCCGCGTTCTCCATCGCGCCCGCCTTGAACTCGGGCACGAACAGCTGGTCGTACTTGCCGAACGGATAGCGCACCCCGAACGCGGCGTGGAAAAAGTCGAAGCCCTGCCGGGTCACCTCGAAGATCTCGTCCGGGTCCAGGTAACTGGCCAGCGACTGGCGGCAGAAGATGCCGAGCGGGATCCCGTCGTGCTCATCGCGCACCACGTGGTAGGGGCCGGCCGCGACCGCGGTGACGTAGGTCGGCAGCACCGCCGTTGGCGGGAACACCCAGAGCGCCTTCTTTGTCTCCGGCGCCAGCGCGATCGTTTCCGGCTCCCTGTTCGAGATCACCTGCCAGCCCTGCCTGGCGGTGACCGTCAGCTGGAAGGTGGCCTTCAGGTCCGGCTGATCGAAGCAGGCGTAGACCCGGTGCGCGTCGAACGTCTCGAGGTCGGAGTACATGTAAACGCCGCCGTCGGCGGGGTCGGTGAACCGGTGCAGGCCCTCGCCGGAGCGTGAGTAGGCGCAGTCGGCGGCGATCCGCAGCTCGTTGCTCTCGGCGAGGTCGACCAGAGCGATCCGGTTCCTGCCGAAGCTCTCCGGGCCCAGGCGGATCCCGTTGAGCGTGATCTCGTGCACCGCCGGCGCGGTGAGGTCGATGAACGTTGACGCCCCGGGGCTGGTGCAGCGGAAGCTGACCGTGGTCACCGAGCCGAACGTGATCTCACCCCCGGTCAGGTCCAGTTCGACGTGGTAGGACTCGACATCGAGCAGGCGCGCGCGTTCCCGCGCCTCATTGCGCGTGAGGTTGCTGGTCACTGCTGTGATCCCTTTCCCGGGCTGGCACTGGCGAGAATAATCCCACGTCGGCCTGTGGAATGAGCCGGCCAACCCCCCGGTTATCAGCAGGGTCACCCCGCCCCCCGGAGGAGAACTCATGGCCCAGCAGGAGCCGACCCCCGTCGATTTCTGGTTTGATCCGCTCTGCCCCTGGGCGTGGATCGCGTCGCGCTGGCTGCTCGAGGTCGAGCAGGTACGACCGGTGGCGGCGCGCTGGCACGTGATGAGCCTCGCCGTGGTCAACGAGGGCAAGGACCTGCCCGAGCAGTACCGGGAGCTGATGGCGCAGGCGTGGGGGCCGGTGCGGGTCGCCATTGCCGCCGAGCAGAAGTTCGGCCCGCAGGTGCTGCTCCCGCTGTACACCGCGCTCGGCACGCGGTTCCACCACGAGAAGGCGCCGATGGACCGGGCCACGGTCGAGGCCGCGCTGGCCGAGGCCGGCCTGCCAACGGACCTGGCGGACGCGATGGACGACCCGTCGTACGACGATGCGCTCCGGGCATCGACCGCCGACGGGATGGACCGGGTCGGGTACGAGGTTGGCACGCCGGTGATCTCGGTAGACGGCGTCTCCTTCTTCGGTCCGGTGGTCTCACCGATCCCGCGCGGCGACGCCGCGGCCAGGCTCTGGGACGGCGTGCTGGCCGTCGCAGGGACCGACGGCTTCTTCGAGTTGAAGCGCACCCGCACCAGGGATCCGATCTTCAGCTGAGCCGGCCCGGCCAAGCGCGCGCGGTTCTGACAGACTGGCGCTCGTGCGCGTATACCTTGGATCCGACCACGCTGGTTTCGTGCTGAAGGGCCGCCTCATCGAGTGGCTCAAGCAGGCCGGGCACGACCCGGTGGACTGCGGCCCGGACGCCGAGCGCGATGACGACGACTACCCGCCGTATGTCATGCGCGCGGCCAACCAGGCCGTCAACGACCCGGGCAGCCTGGGCATTGTGATCGGCGGCTCGGGTAACGGCGAGGCGATGGCCGCCAACAAGATCCGCGGGGTACGGGCCGCGATCGCCTGGAGCGAGGAGACCGCCCAGCTCGCCCGGCTGCACAACAATGCGAACGTGCTCAGCCTCGGGGCCCGCATGTACTCGATCGACGACGCGGTGTCGTTCACGCGGGTGTTCGTCGAGACCGAGTTCTCCGGCGCGGTGCGGCACGCCAGGCGGCTGGCGGAGATCGCGGACTACGAGGCCACGGGGGAGCTGCCCCCGCTGCCGAGCACTCCGTAGCGTTGGTCGTTTCCAGCTACATCTCGCCCAAGGCGGTCAAGGGCCGGCCGAGCGGGATCGAGGGCCGCGGCCTGATCGCGGTGGCGCCGATCGCCAAGGACGAGATCGTGGCCATCAAGGGCGGTCACCTTGTCGACACCGGCGCGCTGGATGCGCTGCCGGAACGGCTGCGCAACTCCGAGGTCCAGATCGCCGACGGCTTCTACCTGGTGGCGCTGGACGAGGCCGAGTATGAGCCGGTCATGCTGTTCATCAACCACTCCTGCCAGCCCAACGTCGGCTTCGCCGGCAACATCGTGCTGGTCGCCATGCGCGACGTGGCCGCGGGGGAGGAGCTGACCACCGACTACGCGCTGTTCGACGACGCTGACGACCCGATGACCTGCAACTGCGGCACGCCATCCTGCCGCGGCACGATCAGCGGGCGGGACTGGCAGCTCCCGAAGCTGCAGCGCAGATATGGAAGCTACTTCTCCTGTTACCTGCAGCGCCGCTTCGCCGCGAGGTAGTCACCCCGATGGCGGCGGGAACGGGGCCGCGTTCTGCTGGCAGACGGTGCCCGCCGGGGGCAGCGCCCCGGTCAGCAGGTAACTGATCTCATAGTCCGTAGCACAGGTGCTCGGGTTGGCCGCCTCGGTGTGCCCGTACCCATCGACGGTCAGCAGCCGCGCGCGGCCTAGGTCGCGGGACATCGCGACCGAGTCCTGGTAGGGCAGCACCGGGTCACCAGTGTTGCCAAGGACCAGGATCGTGCTGGCCGTGGGCCGGTTCCACGGACCTGTGTAGCGGTCCTGAGCTGCGGCGGCCGGCCAATCCGCGCACGCCTCGCTGTCCCAGGCCCACTGCAGGCCGAAGCCGCCCGACCGGGCGTAGCCGAGCTGGGCAGCCGCCGCGTAGGCGGCCGGGTCGCGCGGGTTCGGGCTGTCCGAGCAGAGCACGGCGAGTGTCTGTTCCTGCCCGGTATAGACGGCTGGCGGCGCGGCCGCTGGGCTGGCAGACGGGCGGCTGCTGGCCGCCGAGGAAGCCCATAGCTGCTGCAGCACGCTGGCGCCGGCCTGCCACTGGCTCACCGTGCCCAGCGGCACGGAGACTGCCGCGTCAGCGTAGGTATAGGTCTGCGCGCCGATGGTGACCGGGTGACGGCCGAGGCGGCGCAGCAACGTGTCCCACTTGGCGCGGGTCGCGGCCGGGGTCCCCGCGGAGAACGCGCACGCTGCGGTTGTTGTCTTGCCGCAGAGATCCAGGAAGGCCCGCATTGACGCCGCGGACGCCTGATCCGAATGCTGGCGCAGCCAGCTCGGCGCCACGGCGTCCGGGTGGGTCCAGGCGACCGGGTTGAGGTTCCCGTCCAGGATCATGTGCCCGGTGGTGGCGGGGAACAGGTTGGCGTAGGTGGCGCCGAGCCCGGTGCCGTAGGACAGGCCGATGTAGTTCAGCACCGGGGCGCCGATGGCCTGGCGCAGCAGGTTCATGTCCCTGGCCACATCGGCGGTGGTGTCATGGTCCAGCAGACTGCGGTTGCGCTGGGCGCACCGCGCGTCGAACCGGGCCCAGGTCCGTTCCCAGGCCGCGTCCTGCCTCGCGCCGACGGGGAATGCCGGCAGGCCCCCGAGGAACTTGTGCTCCGCCGCCATGGTGGGGAAGCACCGGATCGCGGTGCTGTAGGCGAACCCGCGGGGGTCGAACGTGATGATGTTGTACCGGGCCGCGATCGCGGCGGGAAACTCCCCGAAGCCGGCCACGAAACTCTCGATCTGCTCGTTCGGGCCGCCGCCGTTGAAGAAAAGCGTCCCGATGCGGCGAGCCGGATCGGTCGCCAGGTGCCTGACCACGGCGATGCTGATCGCCGCGCCGCCCGGGTCCCGGTAGCTCAATGGCACCCGGGCGGTGGCGCACTGGAACCCGCCGTCGCAGGAGCGCCAGTGCAGCACCGGACCCGGTGGCGTGGCCGGACCCGGTGCCGCGGCCGAGGCGGTCGCGGGCACCAGGCCGGCGGCGAGCAGGGCGGCCGCGGCTACCAGGGCGGCAGTGACCCGTCTGCGGGTAATCATCTGATGTGGTCCTTCCGTGGAGGTGCTTCTCCGGGCTGGGTGTCAGGCGGTCTCGGCCTGAAGGATCTCGGCCACGGACCGGCGGGCGCCGATGCGTGCCGGAATGGCGGTCAGCACCGCCACGACGACTACGGTGCCGACGACCATGGCGACGAGCCACGGCGTCGGCGGAACCGCAGTGCTTCCTCCGTGTTTCGCGGCGTCGTAGAGGCCGATGCCGCCCGGGATGCCGAGAAGCGCGCCGGCAGCTCGACGTTCTCCCTCGCGGTCAGCTCGTCCATCAGGTCCGCGCGTCCATCAGATGGAGTCCTTCCGCGTGCCCAGCCCTTGCTGGGCTTGGTCATCACCGACGCTAGGAGCCGGCGGCCCGGGCCCGACAGACGGCTGGACGGCGTCTTCGGGTGTATCTAGGTACACCCGAGGTTCGGGTGTCTGGCGTCACTGCCGGACCGCCGTCCGCGCGGCACACTGAGGGGGAAGGCCACGGCGAAACGGAGTCCAGCCATGGGCAGGCAGACGACCCGGCAGCATGCCGCGTGGGCCGCGCCGCTGGCGTGGCTGCGGGAGCGGGTGACCGCCTGCGCCCGCGGGGCGGCACTCGGGGCGCTCGCGATCGCCGAGGTGGTGCTCCTGCATCCGATCCTGCTCGCGGCGGCCCTGGTCCCGATTCCGGGCATCGGGCCCGTCGCGCGCCAGCTGACCGGCCTGACCAGGAGGCTGTGCGGCGAGTGGTGCGGGGTGCCGATCGCTTCCCCGTACCGGCCCGAACCCGCCGGAGAGGGCGAGGACGGGCTCCCCACCTGGCGGCAGCGGCGGCGGTGGGTGATGGATGACCCCGCCACCTGGCGGGACGTGGCCTGGATCCTGCTGAACCCGTGGCTGGGGGCGGTACTGGCCGGCGGGTCGGCCGCGGCGATCGTGTACGGCATCTTCGGGATGGCCCTGCCGCACGGATCGACCCAGCTGGCCGGCGTGATCTCGCACCCGCTTTACGGCATCCTGCTGGCGGTGGCGGGGTTCGTGGCCGCACCGTGGCTGCTGCGCGGCTACGGCGAGTTCACCCGTTCGCTGCTGGGGCCGACCCGGCGCGTCGAGCTGGCGCAGCGGGTCAGTCACCTGGCACAGACCCGGTCCGACGCCATCGACACGGGCGCCGCCGAGATGCGCCGGATCGAGCGCGACCTGCACGATGGCGCACAGGCCCGGCTGGTGGCGATGGGGATGACCCTGGACGCGGCCGGGCAGCTGATCGGCACCAACCCGGCCGCGGCACAGGCGCTGCTAACTGAGGCCAGGGACAGCTCGGTCAAGGCCCTGGCCGAGCTGCGGGACCTGGTCCGCGGCATCCACCCGCCGGTGCTCGCCGACCGCGGCCTGGCCGACGCGGTCCGCGCCCTGGCCCTCGACAGTCCGCTGCAGGTGCGGGTGACCAATGAGCTTCCTGGCCGCCCGCCCGCCCCGGTGGAATCGGCGGCCTACTTCGCGGTCAGCGAGCTGCTGGCGAACGTGGCCAAGCACGCCGAAGGGCGCAGGGTGTGGATCGACATCCGGCACGATGGTGGGGTGCTCCGGATCGGCGTCACCGACGACGGCTGCGGCGGCGCCGACCCAGCCGGCGGCACCGGGCTGTCCGGCATCGAGCGCCGCCTGGCGGCGTTTGACGGCGTGCTCGCCGTGAGCAGCCCGCCCGGCGGCCCGACCGTAGTGAACATGGAGATCCCGTGCGCGTTGTCATCGCCGAAGACCTCTTCC
>Ga0208725_1000265_pt1 | contig 12135 bp, 7 predicted proteins | sample MicForSoSWNH13_O_FD_188004 | JGI IMG/M metagenome (GOLD analysis project Ga0208725, IMG submission 188004) | Forest soil microbial communities from Harvard Forest Long Term Ecological Research site in Petersham, Massachusetts, USA - MetaG HF011... | ecosystem: Environmental > Terrestrial > Soil >... | reverse complement strand
AGCGGCGCACCAGCGATGGCGTCGGCCGCGGCGGACGCCGCTACAGAGTCAAAACCCTGACGCGCGTGCTTTTTTGCAAACTGAGCAAGCCGTGAATTTTCGCAGCCCTCGTACGCCTCGTTTCCTCGCCGCGGCATTGTTCTCCGCTTCGATAGCAGTTCCCGCGCACTCAGCGAAAGCGCAATCATCACCCGCTAGCGTCACTTCCTATCAAATTGATCTGGACGCCGCCAAACAATGGGTGGACACAAAAATTGACCTGCGCGCGGGAGAAAAGTTGCGCTTCGCCGCCACGGGCACCATCACCTATCCCGCAGATAAAAAACATCCCGATGGCCGCACGTTCGGCCCCGACGGACTCCCGCGCGGCTTCGGAGATCTAATCCACGAGTACGCAGTCAGCGACGCAGGACACGGCTCGCTCATCGCGCGCCTCGGGGATGACGATGTTGCACAACCATTCGCGGTAGGCGCGAGCACTGAATACGAAGCCCCGGTGGCCGGGCGGCTGTTTCTAGGAATCAACCAGAGCCGGCGCGATGCGGAAGCCGCCAAAGGAAACTTCCAAGTAAAAATCGAGGTGCTCAATCCGGGCCTGAGCACCGCCGCGGCCGCAGCTATCGGCGGTCCGCCGGAAACGCTCGTGCCATCCATCACCCCCACGCTTCTGCGAAAAATACCGCGACGCGTTTCCGACCCACAGGGCAAGCCCGGGGATATGGTCAACATCCTGCTCGTAGGCACGGCGGAGCAGGTGGCGCAAGTTTTCGCTAAAGCCGGTTGGGTGCGCGTGGATCGTTCCGTGCAAGACGCCGTGGTGAACGCGGTGATTGACTCGCTCGAAAAGAAAGATTACCTCACCATGCCGATGAGCACGCTCTACCTCTTCGACCGGCCGCAAGATTACGGCTTTGCGCACGCCGAACCGGTTCGGGTGGCCATGTCGCGCAATCATCTGCGCGCGTGGAAGTCCCCGTACATCGCTGACGGCCGCCCGCTGTGGTGCGTGGCCGCCACGCACGATGTCGGCTTCGAGCGCGACGAACGCAACAACAAATTGACGCACAAGATTGACCCGGCAATTGATGGCGAGCGCGAGTACGTCAATGACACATTGTCGCGCACCGGCCTGGTCACTCAGCGCGCCCACGTAACCCCCGCCGATCCCGTCACCACAGCCAGCACCGCAACCGGAGGCAGCTTCCACTCCGACGGCCGCATCCTCGTGCTAGTGCTGAAAGACGAAAGCACCACCAGCAAAGCAAACTAAGCGCGCCGGCGTCACGCGGTCTAAATGTGCGTTCGATTGTAATGTTTGTATTCCCCGCACATTCGATCATCCAGCTGGCTCACACATGCCTCAATTTCGCCTACAATCGATAGTATCGAAGTATCAACTATGCACTTTGACGCGACTCTATTTCTCACCCTTGGGCTGTTAGCGGCCTTCGCAATATGGTTGTGGAGGTTTTCGTCGATCCTCAGGAAGACTCCGCGAGATATGCGCGCCGCCGCACTGAGAGGATCCGCCCGAGCGATGGGCAGCGAATTCTGGGAGACGGGCAATCCCTATCAGAACGAGCTCGCGGACGCGTTCACCATCGCTCCAAACTCGATCGTTCACACCTTGCAGTGGCCGAATACGCAAGTCCAGATTTTCTCGTTTCAGGAAGTTCATCACCTCTCCAAAGGCCGAACCGCTTACCTGTATTGGGCGGGCTACCGGTTCAAGGACCATTCTTTCCCGAAGTTCGATTTGAAACCGACTCGTACGGCGTCCTTCCTGCGTCGCGGATGGTGGAGGAAAGTCTCGCTGCCCGGCCAGATCGAGTTCGAAAGCCGCTACACATTGACGGGAGAGAACCGCGCGCTACTCGAGCAATTCTTTACACCCGGCCGCTGCGCAGCGATCTTGTCTCGCGAGTGGCCTCGCGGGATTAGCTTGAAAGCGGGCGGCCATTGGCTGGTGGCCCATCGCGAGACATTCTTCCACGCCACAAGCGAGTCCGACTCCGAAACCAGCGTGGCGAAAGAAATACAAGAAGTGTCCTCGCTCGTGACGGGAATGCTCCCCGTCGCTGAAGCGCTGACTGATTCACAACTCGTTGATCAATCGCAACGATACATTCGGCTTTCCCAGGAAAGTTTGAAAACTGGACGCACTTGGTGGAATCAATTGGCGTTTCTCCTTTTGGCTATTGCCATCGGCGTCTCGATTCTTTTGTCGGTCGGCTTGCTGGGGCCGTGGTGGGGACGGTTTGACAATATGATTCTGAAAACTGAAGCGAGGCGATACCTGTTCGCCGCCATTTTCATTTCCGCGTCATTTGTAGCTGGCGAATGGCTCGTTCGTGTTTACAGGAAGACGAAACAGCGAGCCGCAACCCGGTTGGAAGCCCAATACTCCGTCCTGCCCAACTGACCTGGAATTAAAATCGTTCACCATGACGGAGTCATTTATTTCGGCCAATCCATAACTCCTGCTTGTCGCGTCATCGGAAGCCGGCCACCACGTGATTTTCTGGCGCGTTGACCCCTCGCGCTCTCCGCCCCGCCTATGGCGCACGATCCCGGCTCGCCAAAAGCATTGCCTCGGCACACAGTTTCACTTATCATTACCTCCCGGCCCTGAAGGACCTCTTATGCTCGGGCTATACTCGAGTTTTTTTGAGCTGAGTGACAACCCTTTCCGGGCCAATCCGGATCCGCGCTACCTGTTCCTCACCCAACAGACAAAAGAAATCCTCGACCAGATCACCGATGCAATCCGCGCACGCAAGGGATTGCTATTGCTCACCGGCGAAGTCGGCACGGGCAAGACCGTTTTGCTCAATCGCCTGATGGAGTGGCTCGAGCAGGAGCGCATCCCCAAAGCATTCATTTACAATTCGCATGTAAAGGCCAGCGAACTGCTCGATTTGATCTTGGCCGATTTCGGTGTGCCTTTTAATGCCCAGCGCGGAACACCGCTGGCGCATCTTCAGAGTTGGCTGCAGGACCGTCACTGCGCGGGCCAAACCCCGGTATTGTTCGTTGACGAAGCGCAAGGGCTCTCGCGGCGCACGCTCGAAGAGCTTCGCATGCTTTTGAATCTTGAGACCGCCCAAGGCAGCCTGTTGCAGATCGTCCTATGCGGCCAGCCCGAATTCGAAGAAATTCTGAATCGTCCCGAGCTGCGCCAGCTCCGCCAGCGCATCGCACTACGTTGCCGCACCGCGCCTCTGACGCTCGAAGAAATTCAGAGTTACATTGACGCACGCCTGCGCGTCGCGGGCGGCTCCAGTGCTACGGTCTTCCACCCGGAAGCGGTTCAGGCGTTATCGCATTATTCGCGCGGACTCCCGCGCGTGCTCAATGCCCTATGCGAACAAGCCCTCATGCGAGCCGCGCGCGAGAAAATCCGTCCCGTGCCCGGGCGCATGATCGGCGAAGCCGCGCACGAACTTCAATACGACGAAATCAGGCCGTTCGTCCCGCTTCCTGCTTCGGATGACGCAGGCTTATCAGGCCTCTTTGGACACCTGCCGGGTTTTGCAAGATCGCCGCAAACTTTCGCGGCGGCAGCTTCGCTCCCGCAAGATGCGCTGCTCGATGCCAAACCGCCTGCCATCCCTGATCGCGAGCCGAACCATCTCGCTGTGGCCGCCGCTGCGGGCGAATCCGCCGGCACGCCGTTCGCTCATCTTGCGGCTCGCCCGTCAGCTCAGGAACCGGGTCCGGCTGTACCACGAGTTTTGCGAGCGCCGATTGCGTTTCCTTCACCGAGTGACCACCAGCCCTCGTCGTCTCCCATTTCGAACGAGTTTGTCGCCCGTGTTGCTTCGGCGTCCAAAGCTACCGCGCCAAGCGAATCACGAATCGTTGAACGAGCTGCTGCTCAGGCGGTGGTTGCGGCTCGTCCTGCCGTGCCGAAACCGGTGGCGAAGAAAGGAAATGATTTCGGCAGGCACTGGAAACACCACCACGTCGCCGTGATGACGAACGTTAAATCCGCGCTGTCTGCGATCGCATCGGCATCGCGAATTCGCCTGGAACAACTGCAAACGCGCGCTGCCTCATTGTTCGATTCTCTCTCCGGACAATTGTCGGTGTGGCGCAATCAGACCCGGACCGCCATCAAATTCGACTTCCAGTGGCGTGATTTCACGTCATCATGCCTGCAATGGTTGCGAGCTCCGTCCCACGCAACCGCGCGTCGCTGGCTGTCTGCACAGCCGCAGGCGCGCGCGCCGCTTACCGAGTCGTCCGCGCGTATTCTGGCAGCGCATGTGCTTCGCAGACGATCGTTGCCTGGAGCCGGCGGCTCGAAAGTCATCGGCAGCCTCAAGAAAACGCCGAGTTTCAGCACCGCCATCTTGCACTGGCTACAAGAGCCAAGCCATTCCCTGCGCGAACGCAAGCCAGCGCGCGCATCGCGCACCCCCCTGCCTTAATGCGGCACAAAACCGGAAATTAGCAAGAGCGGCCCGTTCCGGAGCACGCATCTCGCAACTGCGTCCGTGCGACGTTGACGCTTCCAAAGCTCCGGCCTATCATGTCGCTGCCTGTAGCACAGGAGACGCCTCGTGAAGTTCAGTCGGATTGCGCTGCTGCTCATATTTTCGATCTCCGCGCTCGCTGCCTCTGATTCTCCCGACACGCGCGAAATCACCGATCCGAAATCCGTCGCCTCGACGCCTGCCATGGGAGCGGTCCCGATCCCGGTGGACGACCTGTTTTACACGCGCTCGGTCGGAGGCGGCGCTTGGTCGCCGGACGGCAAACAAGTCGTTTTCAGTACCAACCTCACCGGACGTAACAATCTGTGGAAAGTCGGCGCCGCGGGCGGTTGGCCCATCCAGCTGAGCCAGTCCGACGATCGTCAGTCCGGCGCCACATGGTCTCCCGACGGAAAATGGATCGTCTTTCAATCCGATCAGGGCGGCGGCGAAATTTACGATCTCTTCGCGATTCCCAGCGACGGCGGCGATGTCGTGAACCTCACCAATACCCCGGAAACCTCCGAAACCAGCGCCGTTTGGTCGCGCGACGGCAAGACCCTCGCCTTCGACTACAAGCCCAAGACCGCTTCCGCCACCGATATTGCCGTGATGGACTGGAAGACCCGCGCCGTGCGTAACCTCACACAGGAAAAAACTGCAAACCATCTGTGGAGCAACGCCATTTGGAGCCCCGACGGCAAGTACATCTACGCCACCCGCCTCAACGCTGGCTTCAGCGATTCGGATGTCTATCGCATTGAGGTCGCCACCAGCGTGCAGGAAAATCTGTCGCAGCACGAAGGCGATGATCGCACTATGGCTTCCTCGATTTCGCCCGATGGCGCGACGCTGCTGGTCGCATCCGATCGCCCGGGTGGCTACAGCAATGTGGCCGAAATAGATGTGGCCACGAAGAAACTCACCTGGGTCACCGACCTGAAGTGGGAAGCAAACGCTGGAGATTTTTCACCCGATGGCAAGCAATTTACCTACGTCGTGAATGAAGATGGCCGCACGGACGCTTATCTCGCCGACAGCGCCACGCGCCACGGCGCCAAAATCAACTTGCCCGCCGGCCTCAATAGCTACGCCGGAAATCCTTCGCCCTTCGCGTACACCGGCGCGCGCCTTCTCGTTTCGCATCAGAGTTCCACGCAGCCCGGCGATCTGTGGGTTTACGACATCGCGCAGAAAACCCCGCGCCAGCTCACTTTTTCCGCCATCGCCAGCCTCACCGCCGCGAAAATTCCTCCGTCGCAGCTCGTGCATTACAAAAGCTTCGATGGAAAAATCATCAGCGCCTTCGTCTGGGTGCCTTTTAATTTGAAGCACGACGGCTCGAATCCGGCAATCGTGCTGCCCCACGGCGGGCCTACCGGCCAGACTACCGATTATTTCAATCGCACGGTGGTCGCGCTCGCGACGCGCGGATACATCTGCATCGCGCCCAATGTGCGCGGGTCCACCGGTTACGGCATGGCATTTCAGCAAGCGAACGTGAAAGACTTGGGCGGCGGCGACTTGCAGGACGAAATCTACGGCGTGAAATTCCTGGAAGCCACCGGCTACGTCGATCCCAAAAAAATCGGAATCACCGGCGGCTCTTACGGCGGTTACATGACGCTGATGGCTATCGGCAAAGCGCCCGACGTATGGGCCGCGGCCGTTGAAGAATATGGCATCATCAACTGGCTCACCATGCTGCAGCACGAAGATCCTTTCCTGCAGCAATACGAAAAATCCCTGCTCGGCGACCCGGAAAAAGATCGCGCCATCTACGACGCCGATTCCCCGCTCACCTACATCAAGAACGCCAAAGCCCCGCTGCTGGTGCTGCAGGGCGACAACGACATCCGCGTGCCCAAGGAAGAGGCCGAGCAGGTGGTGAAAATCCTGCAGGACTCCGGAAAAACCGTGGACGCGCACTACTACCCGAACGAAGGCCACGGCTTCGCCAAACGCGAAAATCAGATTGACGCGATTCGCCGCACCATTGATTGGTTTGACCGCTACCTAAAGGGCGCGAAGTAGCGTCTAAGCCGGGCAGAAGCAGTCAGGGGTGCTAACGTGCGGTTTCTGCCTCGCGGTTTTGCCGTCTGCATTTGTGTAGCGCTGCTTGCGTTCGCGCCTGAGCATGGGCCGCGCCTCCCTGCCGCCCGCGAATCCGCACCGAGTTCCTCGGCGAAAATTCCGTTCGCGATCACTCACGTCACCATCGTCAATCCGCAAGGCCCAGCGCAGCAGGACATGACCGTGGTCGTCTCCGCTGGCATGATCGAATGGATCGGCATCTCCGCTGACCCGAAGCGTCCCGCGCACAAGGACGCAGTGGAGTTCGACGGACGCGGAAAATTCCTCATTCCCGGCTTGTGGGACATGCACACGCACGTCGCCGGAATCAGCGCCGACCCCGCATGGTCGAAAAATGTCCTGCTCCCACTGCTCGTCGCCAATGGCATCACCGGCATACGAGACATGGGCGGCGACCTCCGCGCGCTGCAGGAATGGCGCCGCGAAATTGCGTCCGGCGCGTTGCTGGGCCCGCAAATTGTGGCCGCGGGGCCGATGCTCCTACCAGCGCCGCGGCCCGGCGCCGCAAAATCCACGGATCCGTCCGTCCTGGAAGTGGGAACGCCCGAAGAAGCTCGCGCGGCAGTTGATCAACTGCAGAAACAAGGCGCCGATTTCATCAAAGTGATCCAATTGCCGCGTGAAGCCTATTTCGCGGTCGCCGCAGAAGCGAAAAAAGTCGGCATCACGTTCGCGGGTCACGTTCCCACAGCCATCACCGCCAGTGAAGCCTCCGCCGCCGGCCAGAAAAGCATCGAGCACATCATCTACAGCTCGCTCGCGCTGGATTGTTCGTCTGAAGATACAGATCTGCACCGCCGCTTGCTGGAGGCCGCAGCGAAAAGGGATCGTTCCGATGCAGCCGTATACGATGACGCGGACAAAACGTTTTCGCCCCAGAAAGCTGCCGCGCTCTGGGCGACATTCAATCGCAATGGCACCTGGGTTACGCCCACGCTTTACTCCATTTCGATTGTCGCGCTCTCGCTGCAGCAATCGTCCCAGTTATCTCTCAACGACCCGCTGCTCGCATACGTTCCGCCTGCGCTGCAAAAAGAATGGCGCCCGACGGCCCCGCCCTCGGAAAAGGAATTGGCAGATGCCGCCTGGTGGCAGCGCCAGTACGAAAATGACCGCAAGCTGACCGGCGACATGCATCGCGCGGGCGTGCGCCTACTCGCCGGCAGCGATTCGCTCGATCGCTACGTTTTCCCCGGCAGCAGCCTGCATTACGAACTGCGCGAATTGGTCGCCGCTGGACTCACGCCGCAGGAAGCTTTGCAAACAGCCACGGAAAATCCCGCGGAATTCTTCAGCAGAAAGGATGAGGGAACGATTGCCGCAGGCCGCCGCGGCGATATGGTCCTGCTGGACGGCGATCCGTCGCAGGAAATCGCGAACACGCAGAAAATTTCAGGAGTAGTTTTGGCCGGGCAGTTGCTGCGGCGAAAAGACCTCGACGCGCTGCTGGAAAAATCCCGTGCTGCAGCCGCCGCATGGAAAGCGCCAAGCCCTCCACAATCACAACAATAATTCCTCAGAACAGCGAAACGCCGGAAACCGAACCCGGCGCCGACGTTTTCGGCACACGCGTCTGGCTATCCCACGCATCACTCAGCCGCCGGATAGTTTCGCGCAACCGCACCGCCAGATCCACCACGGTTTGCAGCCGCTGCGTATCCGCCGCGGGCAATCGCACACCATGAGAAAGCAGTAACTCCGCATTGCCCAGGATTCCCGTAAGCGGATTGTTGATCTCGTGCCGGAAAATTTCCGCCACGTCCTCCGGCATTTCCGCCCAAGGCGAGCCCCTGCCCGTCCCCGACCGCTGTGCCCAGCGCAAGCGCCGCTCCACCAGGCACGCGGCCAACGGAATAAAATCGCCGCGCCGCGCCACGAATTCCACTTCGCCGTCCGCCACCATGCGCAGGACCTCGCCCTGCCGTTCTGCGGAGGCCAGCAAAATCACCGGCGCGGTTCTGGTCAATTGTCGCAGCAACTCAGAAAGCGGCGCATCCTGAAACACTGCATCGTCCAGTAAAATCACGCATGGCGAGTCCTGCTCCATGCGCTCGATTAAATCCGGCAAGTTCGTCGCCACGCGGACACTCGCCACGTGCGCGCACAGCTTCAGCTCTTGTGTGAGTTCCTCCGCGAGGCCGGCATCGGCCACGCACAGCAGCGCGCCGCGCGCGAACGAAATCTTTTGTTCTTCCACAGGCATGGGCATCGCGTTTTGCTTCTTTCTCATTTGGAGTGGCTCGTTACTGAACCGGAAGCTAACACGGGCTCTTCGGCCTGGCGGCTGCGTTCCAGCCGGCGATTCACCGCCAGCTTCAATTCTTCCACCAGAAAAGGTTTCGCCAGGTACGGCAGCTTGCTCTTCTCCAGAAATTGCATGGTGCGCGGCGCCAGCGTATCGCCGGTGACGAACAACAATTGATTCTGCGCCGGACTTCCCGCGCGTATCAGCGCTTCGTAAAATGCCGGACCATCCAGCCGCGGCATGCGCAAGTCGCACACCACCAGGTCGTAGTGCGAGCGCGAAAGCCGCGCCAGTCCTTCCTGGCTTTCCAGCACCGCCTCCACCTGATGGCCTTCTTCCCGCAGCACGTCCACGATCAACTGCGCCACGCTAGGCTCATCTTCCACCACCAGGATCCTTCCGCTGCGCGCCGGCTGCGAGTCGCTCGCGAATTCCGGCGGTGCCGCCTGCCGCTCGTTTGCCGGGATCTCCAGCACCGGCAGCTCCACCACAAAACGCGCGCCACCCGTGCTCAGATTTTCGAACGTCACTTCCCCGCCGTGCTGCTTCACGATTCCGTAAACAATCGAAAGCCCCAATCCCGTCCCCACGCCGGAAGGTTTCGTCGTGAAGAACGGATCGAAAATCCGCGAAGCAATTTCCCGCGGAACGCCGGGGCCGTCATCGGATATTTCCAGTGCAATCCGATCGCCGTCTGCCAGCCGCGTCTTGATCTTCACCTTCCCCTGCCCGCGCTCCTGCAGCAACGCCTGCTCCGCGTTCATCAACAAATTCAACACCACCTGCTGCAACTGGTAAGGATCAGCCATCGTTTCCGGCAGGTCGCTCGCCAGCTCGCATTCCACCAAAATATTCTCCACGCGCAATTCGTAGCTGCGCAGCGCCAGCGTGCGCTCTGCGATTTCGTTCAAGTCCACCCGCGTGCGCTCCGGCTCGTTTTCCCGCGCAAAATAGAGCAGGTTCTTCACAATCCGCCGCGCCCGCTCCGCCTGCTGAAATACCTTGGTCGCTTCCGAATACTGTTCAGGTTTCAGCCCCTGCCCCAACAGCAATTGCCCGTAACCCATGATCGCCGTCAGCGGATTATTCAATTCATGCGCTATGCCGGAAACGAGTTGCCCCACCGCAGCCATTTTTTCCGTTTGCAGCAGCTTCGACTGAATCTGCCGCTCGCCCGTGACGTCGTAATACAGTTCCAGCCACCCCACCGCACGCCCTTCGCGGTCCAGCACCGGGCGCGCAAACCGCTCCAGGATGCGCCGCGTCGGCCGCATCATCTCCAGTTCGTCGTGGCCCGGAACCCCTTGTCCCGCCGCAAACACTTTCCATGGCGCGGAAAAATTTTCAGGCGTGCGAAAACGCGGCGCCACCAGATCTATCAAATTCTCGATGGTTCCCAGAGATTGCAATTGCCGCCGTTCCATCCCGAAGTACTGCCCGAAGCGCGCGTTGCAGAAACGGATTCGCCCCGCAGCGTCCAGCAGGATCGTGCCGGTCTCCATCGAATCGAGGACGCTGGTCAGCTCCGCCTCCACCTGCATCCATTTCGCCTCCGCGCGCTGCACCACCGAGCCTTCTTCCAGGCACAAAACCAGATTTTGTGCTCCGTCCAGACTCGCGCGGAAACTGATGCGCACTGGGAAGCCGCTCACCAGGAGGCCACTTGCCATGGACAGCGCGTTGGAGCCGGCCTGCAACGCGCACAACCGCGAAAACTCCTCTGAACTCGGCCGCATCAGAAACTTCCCCAACTCCGCCTGAACCAGCTCGCTTTCCTGGCGATGCAGCATTTCGCTGGCGCGCGGATTGGCACGCTGAATGATTCCTTTCGCGTTTACCACCAGCAATGCTTCGGCGCTCGAGTCAAACACTGCCGCGAACGCGGCGTCTCCGAATGGCAGATGCGCTGTGCCGTGAGACTCGCCAGCCGCGGAAGCCCGTGACGAATGAGCATTCAGTCGAGTGTGCAAAGTGTGCGAAGCGGCAGGTTTCATCGCGACACTTCCGATTGGGCCTTTCGGATCTGTAGATGGAAGATCACGGCGGCGGCCGCTTCGAACTTCTGTTCGCGTCCGACCTTATTCATCTGCATGGCGCTTGCACGAAGCGCGATAGAATTCTCATGCATAATTCATTGCACTATTCGGTCCAAGTGCGCCGCGCGTAACTCTTTACTTGTCAGCACGGTGGGGACGCAGGGGAGAGGAAAAAGAGAAGCACTTCCCAGTTCGATACAGAACTTCCCCTCTAGGGATTTCTGCCGTGCGCAATTCGTCAAGGCTTAACGCGGGGTCGAGCTAGTTCTACGGGCGGTAATTCGATGATCAATTCGGTTGGGACTGCGCGTCATACTGCTTTAGCTTACGGTACAGGGTTGTCTTGCCAATCCCCAGCATGCGCGCGGCGGCCAGCTTGTCGCCACCCGCTTCGCGCAGTGCGCGGAGGATCGCGCGCCGCTCCAGTTCATCAAGCGGCAGCAGTTCGTCATTCTGCGGCAACCGTTCTCCGGTGCCGTACTGCAGATTCGTCGGCAGATCGCCCGCGTGTAGAATCGGCCCGGAACCCAGTGCAATCGCCCGCTCGATTGCGTTTTCCAGTTCGCGCACGTTGCCCGGCCAGTCATAAGCCATCATCCGCGCGATCGCGTCCTCGGAAATCGTGCGCATCTTGCCGTTCGCCTCACTGAATTTTTCCAGGAAAGAATTCACCAGAATCGGAATGTCCGTCTTCCGCTCGCGCAATGGCGGAATCTTGATCTGCACCACGTTCAAGCGGAAAAAGAGATCTTGACGGAAAGTTCCCGCCCGCACCGATGCGTCCAGATCGCGATTCGTCGCGGCAATGATGCGCGCCGAAAGCGGTATGCGGTCCGTCGAGCCCACCGGACGCACTTCCTTCTCCTGCAACGCGCGCAGCAGCTTGGCCTGCATATCAAACGGCAGATCTCCGATTTCATCCAGAAACAAAGTTCCGCCGTCGGCGATTTCCATCAGTCCCTGCTTCGCGTGCAGCGCTCCCGTGAACGCGCCCTTCACGTAGCCGAACAATTCCGCCTCAATCAAAGTCGGCACCAGCGACGAGCAATCCACCGGAATGAATGGCTTGTTCCGCCGCACACCCGAATAATGCACCGAGCGCGCCACCAATTCTTTTCCCGTGCCGCTCTCGCCCAATATCAGCACTGGATAAGCGTGCTGGCTCACTCTTTCGATCAAGCGGTACACGCGCTGCATTTTCACCGACACGCCAATCAAATCCGCAAATCCCGGCCGCGTCCGCAGAGTCTCCCGCAACACGCGGTTTTCTTGGTCCACGTCC
>Ga0208725_1000264_pt1 | contig 12141 bp, 12 predicted proteins | sample MicForSoSWNH13_O_FD_188004 | JGI IMG/M metagenome (GOLD analysis project Ga0208725, IMG submission 188004) | Forest soil microbial communities from Harvard Forest Long Term Ecological Research site in Petersham, Massachusetts, USA - MetaG HF011... | ecosystem: Environmental > Terrestrial > Soil... | reverse complement strand
GTACGAGTTCGCCATCCGCAGCGAGCTGGCCAGGCACAACCTCGACACCAACGAGGGCCGCCTCGCGGCGCTGGACGCCGCCGCGGCGATCATCGGCCGGATCAAGGACTACGGCCTGCGGGACCGGTACGCGGTAAGCCTGGACCGGTGGCTCGGCATGATGGACGAGGACTTCGTGCTGGCGCGGGTCCGCGCGCACGCCCCGTCCGCGCCGGCGCCGAGGCGGACCGGGCGCACCGGCGCGGCCGGCCCGAACGCCCGGCCGCAGCGCGGCCCGGGACAGCGCGGTCAGGACGACGCCGGCCGCGGGGAGCCCGCGGAGCAAAACGGCGCGGCCGGTGAGCATGCCCCCGAGTTCCGCTATGACATGAGCGATCCGGTGGTCCAGCTCGAGCGTGAGGCGCTGAAGCTCGCGGTGCAGCGGCCCGCGCTCTGCGGCCCGGCGTTCGACGCGCTGGGAGCCGAGTCGTTCTCCGCCCCGGTGCACGCGTCGGTGTTCGGCCTTATCGGCCAGTGCGGCGGCGCGGGCAGCGCGTCCGGCGGCCGGGAGTGGGCCGAGCGGCTGCGCGAGGCCGCGCCCGATGACCGGGCGCGGGGGTTCGTGACGAGGCTCGCGGTGGAGCCGCTGCGCGCTCCCCGGTCCGACGGCGAGGCGGATGCCCGGTACGCGGACGCGGTTCTGGCGCGCGTCGAGGAGCTGTCGGTCAGCAGGGAGATCGCCGCGATCAAGTCGCGGCTGCAGCGGCTGAGCCCGGTGGAAGCGACGGCGGCCTACAACCGGATGTTCGGTGATCTCGTGTCCCTGGAGCAGCGACGCAAGGTGCTGTCCGACCGGGCCTCAGGTGCGCTGTAATCGCTCCGTACACAGGCAGGGCCGATCGCGTTACTACCTTCAAGGTGACAATATTAGATCCTCGCAACCCCTCTTTCGTGACGCACACTTATCTCCATGAGCCTTACGGTTCTGCCCCCAGTTGATCAGGTAACTGACCTTGTTTCGCGTGCCAGGGAACGCGGGACGGTCGCGATGGCCGAGCTCACGACGACGTTCGATCGCTGTGACTTGCCCGCGGATGCCGTCGAGGGCGTGCTCCGGCTGCTGGCCGATGAGGGCGTCGAAATCATCGAGGCCCCCCAGGACGATCCGGACGACGTGCGACGTGAGGCCCAGGACGGCGCCAGACGGGCGGTCACCGGGGACCTGGTCCGGATCTACCTGCGTGAGATCGGCCGGGTGCCGCTGCTCACCGCCCAGGACGAGGTGGACCTGGCCAAGTCAATCGAGGCCGGCCTGTTCGCGGAGGAGAAGCTGCAGAGCTCCCACGCGGCGCCCCTGGAGTACATGAGCAACCTGCTGCTCTCCGACCTTGCGCAGCTCGCCGCCGACGGAATGCGGGCCAAACAGCGGCTGATCGAGGCCAACCTGCGGCTCGTGGTGTCGATCGCCAAACGGTACATCGGGCGGGGCCTGGTCTTCCTCGACCTGATCCAGGAGGGCAATCTCGGCCTGATCCGGGCGGTGGAAAAGTTCGACTACACCAAGGGCTACAAGTTCTCCACGTACGCCACCTGGTGGATCCGGCAGGCGATCACCCGCGCGATCGCGGACCAGGCGCGCACGATCCGGATCCCGGTACACATGGTCGAGACCATCAACAAGATGGCAAGGATCCAGCGCCAGCTGCATCAGGACCTGGGACGCGAGGCGACCCCCGACGAGATCGCGGCGGAGATGGGGCTGAATTCGGAGCGGGTGGCCGAGATCCAGCGCATCGCACAGGAGCCGGTGTCGCTGCAGTCGCCGATCGGTGAGGAGGACTCCGACCTCGGTGACTTCATCGAGGACGCCGACGCGGTGGTGCCGATGGAGGCGGCGGCGTTCATCATGCTCCAGGATCAGCTGGAGCAGGTGCTCGACAACCTGTCGATCCGTGAGCAGCGCATCATCCAGCTGCGGTTTGGCCTGACCGACGGGCATCCGAGGACGCTGGAAGAGGTCGGCAGGGAATTCGGCGTGACTCGCGAGCGCATCCGCCAGATCGAGTCCAAGACGCTTGCCAAGCTGCGCCATCCGAGCCGGGCGCAGATGCTGCGCGAATATCTTGCCTAGGTTTCACTGCTGAATCAGGAATTTCAGCCCGCCTATGCGCTGCGCCGCTTGGGGGATCAATACCGGGAATTGTCGGTTCCGTCAGTGAGAATGGGACCGTGGGATCTGGCGTCAAGGTCGGCAGCCTGCTGCGCGAGGCTCCGTTTGGCCTGCATGCGCGCTTTGGCGAGCGGGCCGAGGGACGGGTCTGGTTCCATGTTGTGGCGCTGGCCGCGATGACCAATAAGGGCGAGCCTGTCATCGTCGGTGGTAAGGGCCCTGGCCGCGGGAATTACGGCCTCGTCCCCGCCGATAGCTACCGCAACTATGCCGGGCTGGTGACCGGAAACACGATGGACGACGACTTCACCGACCTGGCCGTCCGCGCCACCATCGGCGCGTCGCCGCCGCGGCACCTGCTGGACGTGGACGGCGCGCTCGTCGTCAGGTTCAATCCCAGGGAGGTCGCCGAGTGGGTCGAGCACATCGCCAGGAACGCGATGAGCTTCGGCGGGCCGATGGACGACACGGCCAGAGATTACGCACAGCGGATCGCCCCGTTCACGACGCTCACCGACGAGGACCTGGCAGCGCTGGACGCCTTCCCCGGCGACGAGGACCACGCCGCGCACGGCTGATCAGGCTGGCCGCCGCGCGGGCTGCGCGTTGCGACTTGCCCGCTGGCCCGCGTCAGCGGTTAGCCGCGGTGCCGGGCTTGTGCCATGCTCAGCTGGGCTCGCCGGGCCGGTTGGCGGCGGCGAAATGGCTGTTGCCCGATGTTCCCGCGTCGCCGTCCTGCCCCTTGTGGCCGTTGCGCTGCCGCAGGCCGCCGACCTTGTCCTTGGCCGTGCCAGCCAGCTTCGGCACCCGGTCCTGAATCCCGTCGGTAACCTTCTGCTTTGCTGCCTTGGCGAGCCCGGCGGCCTGGGCCTGAACCGCGCCGGCGGCCTGCTGTACGGCCGGGTTGTCGGCCACACTGCGGCCGACATGCTTGATCTGCTCGTAGCGCTCCCGGCCGGCCCGCGCGCCGAGCAAGAAGCCGACGGCCAGGCCGCTAAGAAATGTGATTCGATACCGATGCATCTGGACCTCTCCGGAGCACGTGATCCGCGCCATCGCTGCGGTGCCGGCGCGCCGATGGCTGGTTGTCCCCCGCTTGGCTGACTTCCCGGTCATGCCCAGCCGAAACGCGGTTATGCGCCGCGGCGCTGGTCGGGCGGGCGTGTGCGATCGTTTATCCCGCAGGTGCGCTACCCTTATGCGCGGCGCAGAAGGCGGCAGGGAACTGGCCCGCTCATCCGCGCTCGAGCAGTCCCGCGTAGCTCAATTGGCAGAGCGTCCGGCTGTTAACCGGCAGGTTCCAAGTTCGAGTCTTGGCGCGGGAGCCAGTCTGACCAGCACAAACATCCGGCCCCGGCCGGATTCGTGCTAGTCACGCGCCAGACACCCCCAGATCCTGGGAGCCCCGGTGCGGATGACGACGCGCCGTCCGTAAAGATCTTGATTTCGTTTTCCGCTCGTTTTCGCTGTTCTCATGCGTGTACGTGTGCACCCGTGTTCGTATACGTCCACTGTGTCGGGCAGCGTGGCACTCTTCAGCCGAGCCGCGGTCAGACATCGCTGACCTGCAGCAATAACCTCACTGTGACCTTGACGCCTGGAGGACACAATGAGCACCGACCTGGTCAGTCGCGGCCCCAGGCGCCCCAGGAAGGCGTCGCGCAGGCTGGTGACGATCGACAAGGCCGCCGAGTACCTGCAAGTCAAGCCGCGCTCGATCCGGCGCTACATCGCCGACGGCAAGCTGCCCAGCTACCCGGTCGGCCCGACGATGGTCCGCGTCGATCTCTACGCTCGCGGCCAGGGTTACTGGCTTGCCGGGTCAGGCGCTGTCCGGCCGGCCGCTGGCGGTGGGGCTGCTGCCTTCGCGTTCGAACCATCCGCGCCACTGCACGGGTGATACGCCATAGCGGTCCATGCACGCGCCGCCGTCCGGGCATTCGGTGCCTGCGGGCGCCTGGTGGGTGGCGCAGGGGACGGTCAGTGCGGCGGTCTCCAGCTGCAGCGACGTGCGGCTCACGGGATCATCTCCGGCGGGTCGTCGGCTGCCTGGTCGTCGCTGTCGCTGGGCTGGCTGAGCAGCCTGACCGCGGCGGCGAGGTCGGCATCCTCGATCTGCGGTCCCTCGGCGGCGCGGCGGCAGGCGAGCAGGACGCGCCGGGCACGCTGGCGGGCCGACTGCAGGTAGGCGCGCTCGGTCGTTGCCGGAGGGCACGCGAGATCGTCAGTGCCGCGATGATGGCCTCGGTGAACGCGCGGAACGGGTCCGCCGCTGCGGTGTCGCCTGCGGCTAGCTGGGTGGTGCTGTCGCGGACGGTCGCGACGATCGACATGAGGTCGTCGTCGTCGAGGTCGTGGTCGGCAATGATGCGCCGCATGGCGAACAGCACGACGCGGGCGCGGTCGCGGCTGCCCCGTAAGTAGTCGAGCTCGCCAAGCTCGGCGACGTCGCTCGGTAAGGTGAGCGCGCCCGCGATGGCGTGGGCCAGCTCGCGCAGCGGTGTGCTGCCGGGCGGCACGATGCGCCGCGGGCGGATGGCCGGATCGTTCATTGAGCCAGGTCCCTCCTGGTCGTGTGCGAGTCAGATCACAGGCAGCTAACTGCGGCCCCGGCGTATCGTGAAGGCGTTGACCTGTGGTCTGTCGCCTGGTCAACACGAGTCCACGGCGATTGGTACGCGCAGTGACCGAGTTCGGCAGCGAGGTTGCACGTCTGCTCGCGCAGCGGGGCATGTCCCTGCACGAGGCGGCCAGGCGGACGCATTATGACGTCTCCTACCTGTCCAAGGTCGTCAACGGCCGCAAGCCGGGCTCACGGGATCTGGCCGAGGCGCTCGACCGGCTGCTTGGCGCGGACGGGACCTTAGCGGCCGTGGTCACCAGCAAGCCTGCAGGCACCGCGGCGCTGTCGGCTTCCGGCGACGAGATCGAGGCGTGGGAACTGAGCCGCCTAGCCGCCGCCAGCGACGTCGGCGCGGCGACCATCGACCGGATCGAGCAGGCCGTCGACGAGCTCGCGGTCGCCTACCCGGGCACGCCGCCCGCCGAACTGCTCGGCCGCGTCCGCCAGCACCTCGGCTACGTCGCCCGGCTGCTGGACGCGCGGAAGACCCTGGACGAGCACAAGCGGCTGCTGGTCGCGGGCGGGTGGCTGTCGCTGCTCGCCGCGACGTGCGCGATCGACCTGCGGTGGTGGGACGCCGCGTCGGCGCGGCTGCGCACGGCCGCGCAGCTCGCCCGCGAGACCGGGCACGCGGAGATAGCGGCGTGGTGTCTGGAAACCCGGGCCTGGCAGCTGCTCACCATCGGCGACTACCCGGCCGCCGCGCAGCTGGCGCGCGAGGCCCAGGCCACCGCGCCGCGCGGCAGCAGCGCCGAGATCCAGGCCACCGCCCAGGAAGGCCGCGCCCTCGCCCGGCTCGGCGATTCCGGTCGGCCCGGTGCTTACGCCGCGCTGAGCCGGGTCGAGGCCCTCGTCTCCCCGCTGCCGATGCCGGCGCAGCCCGAGCACCATTACCGGTACGACCCGGCCAAGTCGGAGGCGTACGCGGCGACCACGCTGTCATGGCTCGGCGATCCCGCAGGCGAGGGCGTCGCACGGGTCGTGCTCGAGCGGCTGGAGTGGTCAGCGGGCGGGCCGCCCCGGCCGCGGCGCGCGGCATCGGCTCGCATCGATCTGTCGCTTGCGCTGCTGGCCGTCGACAAGCCAGAGGAGGCCGCCGGGGTCGCCCTGCAGGCCGTTACGTCGGGCCGACTCGTGCCGTCGAACTACTGGCGGGCCCGCGAGGTCGTCGAGGGCGTCGCGCACGCCGGGCCCGCCGAGGCCGTCGAGCTGGCCGAGGCGTACAGCGAGTTCTGCGGGCCGGCCACGACCCTCCGGCGGGAACTTCCGAGCGGCTAGGCCGGCCCTGCGCGTACCGTTGCGGCCACCCACCGCCCGTGTCGCGACACCGGGGAGCGCTACTAGTGACGTCTGCCCGCGGCCAGCAGCAACATCGCCACGATGCGCTACCGTTTTCGGGCAAAGCCGGTACCGCGGCGTGTTTGGAAGCGAACGCGAGTTCGAGCCGGCAGCGGTTCCTCGTCATGACGAGGCGACGTCGCGGGACAGGAAGTCGGCGTGCGTTTCCCTGCGGACCACCAGGCGCGGCACGCCGTCGGCGCAGAACACCACCGGCGGGCGCATCGCGCCGTTGTAGTTGTTGGCCATCGTGTAGCAGTACGCGCCGGTCACGGCCACGGCCACGAGGTCGCCCGGCCGCGGGTCGCGCAGCGCGACGCCGCTGATCAGGCGGTCACCGGATTCGCACTGCCGCCCGACCAGCTCGACGCTGCTGCCGCCGCCAACCCGGCTGGTCACCGTCGCCTCGAACCGCTGGCCGTAGAGCGCCACCTCCATGTTGTCGGCCATCCCGCCGTCCACGGCCACAAACCGGGGATCGTCGCCCTTCACCGACACCACCCGGTACAGGGTCACACCGAACGGGGCGACCAGCATCCGGCCTGGCTCGATCATGAGCTGAGCCTCATGCGGCAGATGGCGTCGTGCCGCCTCGGTCAGCGCCCCGATCCAGTCCTCGGGGCTGGGCGGGCGATCAGCGTAGGTATAGCGGACGCCAAGACCGCCACCCAGGTTGTAGACCGCGAAGTCGCCGAGCCCGGCGATGGCCTCGACCTCCCTGGCATAAGGCTCGGTTGCCAGGATCTGCGACCCGATGTGCGCGTGCACGCCGTCAACGCGCAGCTTGTCGCTGTGCCGCAGCCGGGCGATGGCCGCACGGGCGGCGGGTATCGGCAGGCCGAATTTGGAACCGGCCTGGCCGGTGGCGACCGCCTCGTAGGTATCGGGCCGAACGCCAGGGATCACCCGGACCAGGACGGCCTGCTCCGAGGAGACCAGCTGCTCCAGGCGGTCGATGTCGTCGGTGTTGTCGATGACAATCAGGCCTACCCCGGCCGCCACCGCCTGCCGGAGCTCGGCCGTGGTCTTGGCGTTGCCGTGCATCACAATCCGGGCCGGGTCGACCCCGCCGGCCAGCGCCATGACCAGCTCTCCCGCCCCGGCCACGTCCACGCCGATGCCCTCGTCGGCCATGAGCCGGTAGCTCGCTGTGCACGGGAAGGCCTTGGATGCGAAGACCATCCGCGAGTTCCGCCACCGGTCCTCGAGGGCCTGCCGGACCCGGCGGACCTGGGCGCGCACCGCCGTCTCGTCGACGACGTACAGCGGCGTGCCCCAGCTGGCGGCCAAGTCAGCCAGCCGGCATCCGGCCACCACGAGCTCGCCGTCGGCGTCCACCCGTGAGCCGGGCGGGAACAGCCCGAGCAGCTCGGCGGGTGCGGTGTTTCCGGCATTCATGGCGGGTTTGCCTCCCGTGCCTCGGTGCCGTTTAAACCGGCTCGGCGACGCCCAGAGCTAGCTCTTCCTGGTGCGCATCGGCCACTGCCTCGCGCACGTGTGGCGCCACCCGCTCCGGGCCGAGACGGCTGTGGATCGCGTAATAGTAGACGGCCAGGCTGAACACCGCGACCGCACCGATGTCCCACCAGAATGGCATGTGGTGGTGGATCGCGATGCCGAAGACGCTCGGGTAGCCGCCGACATAACTGCCGCCGAAAATCGAGAAAACGGTCAGTCCGACGATCCACGGGATCGAGAACGCTCCGGCCTTGAAATCGATCGGCGCCTGGGCCGGGTCCATCCTGCGCGCGATGAAGTACAGGACCAGGAAGAACAGGACGGCCAGGTCCAGCTTGACCACGTTCGAGGTGCCGCTCCAGTAGATGATCAGACCGGACACCACGAAGCTGAACGGGGCGATGATGTTCAGCCCGGGAACCTGGTAGGGCCGCGGGCGATCGGGGTCGCTCTTGCGCAGCGAGACGGCTGCCACCGGCGCGTAGCTGTACATGAACGACGAGGCGGCGGTGATGGCCCCGACCAGCTTGGCCCAGCCGCCGAACGGCAGGAACAGCAGGCAGCCGAACGCGCCGCCGAAGATGATGCTGAACCAGGGGACGCCGCGGCGGTCGATGCTGCTGAAAACCGGCGGCACGAAGCGCACCCGGGCGAGCGAGTACGACAGCCGGGACGTGGTGGCCAGGTACACCAGGCCGGTGCCACCCGGCGAGATCAGCGCGTCGATGATCAGCACCACGCCGAGCCAGCCGAGGCCAACCGAGGTGGCCAGCGTGTAGTACGGCCCGAACGCGCCGGCGTTGCCGAACGGGCTGGCCCAGCCGTGCGCGACGTTGTGCGGGTCGAGCGCGCCGATGAAGCAGATCTGCAGCGCCAGGTACAGGGCCGCGCCCATGAGCATCGACCCCACCACGGCCAGCGGGATGTCCCGCTTCGGGTTGCGTGCCTCGCCGGCTAGCTGGGCGGCCTGCTCGAATCCTTCCAGGGCGAAGATGACCCCCAGCGGCAGCGCCATGAATACGCCCTTGACGCCGTACGGCATGAAGCCTCCGCCCGCGGTGAAGTTCGAGCGGTGGAAGGCATGGCTGGTGATCAGGATGACGGTCGCGACCGGCACCAGGATCTTCCACACCATCGCGATCGTGTTGCCCTCGGCCATCCACTTGACGCCCAGCAGGTTCAGGGCCGTGAACAGGAACATCGCCGCCACGCCGACCACCAGGCCCTTGCCGGTGAGCAGGGATTGCGAGTTTTCCAGGCCATGCCACCATTTCGCGTTCATGTACCCAATCGAGGCCTCCACCTCGATCGGGGCGATGGCGACGGCCTGCAGGTAGGAGAAGGTCCCGCAGAAGAAGCCGCCGAGCGTGCCGGTGTGAATCCAGGTGAATCTGGCCGTGCCACCCGCGATCGGGTACGCGGAGCCGAGCTCGGCGTACACCAGCGCTATGCCGATCAGCAGGATCGCCCCGATGATCCAGGAAATGATCGCGGCAGGGCCCGCAACCTCGGACGCGTTCAGGGTGCCGAGCAGCCAGCCGGAGCCAATGACCGAGCCTGCCGAGACCATGAACAGCGGAAGCAGTCCCACCTCGCGCCGAAGTGTCGGCGGTGCCTGCGACAGGTCACTCATCCTCATGCCCCTTCCACCAGCAGTTCCAATGGATCGCGTACGTAGCCAGTGTGGGAGCGGATGTTCTAGTCTTCCTTAGACGAACGGCTAGGGAATTGCAGCAGTCGTTGTAGAACTGGCCAAAGGCGGTGACGTTTCCGGATGCAGGTCCCCGTCCTCGGCCAGGTCCTCGACGCGCTCGGGCCGTCGCTGCTGCACCTGGCGACCGCATCGCCGGGTGCCGACGCACCGGTCTCCGGAGTGCTGATCCACGAACCGCGGGCGGCGCTGCCGCCGGTGCGGCACGCCATGCTGCTGGCCGTGGGCATGCGCCCGGCCAGCGCCGAAGCAAAGGACCTGGTCAGGCATGCCTCGCGGGCCGGGTTTGCGGCGCTGGTCGTCAAGGGGTACGGCGAGCCGATCGCCGATCTGGCGGCCGTCGCCGAGGACGCGGGGATCGCGCTGCTTGCCGCTGACGAGGACATGGCCTGGCACCATCTCGACGCCCTGGTCTCCTCCGCGCTGGCGGCGATCGCGCGTTCTGGCCGGGGCGGCCCGGCACCGGCCATGGGGGACCTGTTCGCCCTCGCCAACGCGGTCGCCGCGATGGTCGGCGGCGCAACCGCGATCGAGGACCCGCACCGGCGGATACTCGCCTACTCCACGCTGCCGGGGCAGCCGATCGACGAGGACCGGCGCCAGGGCATTCTCGGCCTGCAGGTGCCGTTTATCCCGGTCAACGACGCCCAGTACCGCGAGCTCGCCAGGACCGCGCAGGTACGCAGGTTCACGGCCGGCCCCGGGAGCATGCCCAGGCTGGCCGTGGCCGTGCGCGCCGGGGCCGACCTGCTCGGCTCGATCTGGGTTGTCGACCCGGACGGCCGGTTTGGTCCCGAGGCCGACGAGGCGCTCGCCGAGGCGGCCGACGTCGCCGCCCTGCACCTGCTGACCGCCCGCACCGCCGCCGACCTCGCCCGACAGCAGCGCGGTGACCTGCTGCGCCGGCTGCTCGCGGATCCGGCAAGCGCGGCCGTCGTGGCATCGCAGCTGGGCCTGGACGCCGATGCGCCCGTTGCCGTTGCGGCGTTCATCGTCACCTCCGGTGATCCCGACGGCGTCGTCGCCGCTCACGCGGCGATGCGGTTCACTGACCTGGTCAGCCTGCATTGCGAGGCGCGCTTCGGGCGGCACGGCTGCGCGCTCATCGACGGAACCGTCTACGCGCTGCTCCCTGCCCGCCCGTCGGCGTCGCATCGCGATCTGGTCGCCGGCATTGCCCGCCGGGCTCAGCAGGCCCTGAGCGTGCCGATCAGGGCCGGCCTGGGCTCCCAGGTCGCCGGCCTGCGCGCGGCGGCGGCCTCACGTCAGGATGCCGACCTGGTGCTGCGCGTTCTTGCCGCCCAGCCGGGCGAGCCCGATGAGCCACGCGTCGCCGCGATCGATGAGGTGCGGGCGAGCGCGACGCTGGCCGAGCTTGCCCGGGATCTCTCCGTAACGCCCCGGCTGTGTGAAGGCGCCGGGCCCGCCATCCGCCGCTACGACGCGGAGCACGGCACCGCCTACGCCAGCACCCTGCTGGCCTACCTCGACGCCAACAGCGACATCGCCGCGGCCGCGGGCCGGCTCAGCGTGCACCCCAACACCTGCCGGTACCGGCTCGCCCGTGCCCAGGAGATCTCCGGCCTCAGGCTCGCCGATCCAGACGAGCGCCTCGTGCTGTGGCTCCAGCTCCGGCTCGGTGATGAACTCGGCCTCTAACGCGGCGGAGTTCCGTCCCTGGCGAGGGTGACGGGGAGCGGCGGCCCAGCGGGAGCGGTGCTAGTGATGGATGCCGGCGGCCAGCAGCAACAGCGCCACGATGATGAACCCGATCGCCCACAGCCCGCTCTTCAGGCGGGTCTTCCGGTAGCCCGCTATCCGGCCGTGCGTGGTCTTGATGTCACCGTGCGCCGTATGGGCACGGTTCGCGTGCCAGCCCAGGATGCAGCCCACAACGAGAACGACTAACGCGATCCCGATTGCTGCTGAGTTCATTGATTGACCGTGCCCCTCCCCGGCCACCCCGCCTCCCCGATCATGCCCCAATGCGCTGCCCTGTACCAGCAGAAACGCCGGTCCCTTTGTTGATCTTGGGGGGCCGCAGGCCGACAAGCGCTCGGCTGGCAGGATGGAGCCGATCGTTAAACAGACAGGCTACTGGTAGGGAGAGCGCATGGATGGGGCGCTGATCGCGGAGACAATCAGCATCACCGGGCACGACGGAGACGAGATCGAGGCTTACATCGCCCGGCCGCTCGGGCAGGAATCGTTCGGCAACGTCGTCGTGATCCACCACATGCCCGGGTACGACGGCGGGACCAAGGAGATCGCCAGGAGGTTCGCGGCCCACGGCTACGCCGCGCTGATGCCGAACCTCTACCACAGGGACGCCCCAGGGGCCAGCCCGGACGACGCAGCCGCGGCCGCACGGGCCAAGGGCGGGGTGCCGGACGAGCGCCTGGTCGGCGACGTCGCCGGGGCAGCCGCCCACCTGCGTGCCCTGGACGGCAGCAACGGCAAGGTCGGCGTCATCGGGTACTGCTCCGGCGGGCGTCAGTCGTTCCTTGCGGCGTGCAGCCTGCCGCTCGAGGCGGCTGTCGACTGCTACGGCGCCTTCGTGGTCGGGACGCCGCCCGAGGGAATGCCACTGAAGGTCGGGCCGATCGCGCATCTCGCCCCCAACCTGTCCTGCCCGCTGCTCGGACTGTTCGGCGCGGACGACCAGTACCCGTCCCCCGACCAGGTCGACGAGCTGGACAAGATCCTCACCGAGGCCGGCAAGGAGCACGAGTTCCACAGCTACGAGGGCGCCGGGCACGCGTTCTTCTCGGTGGACCGCCCCGCCTACCGGGTGGAGGCGGCCAACGACGGCTGGCAGAAGATCTGGGATTTCTTCGGCCGCTACCTGGCCGGATGAGGAGG
>Ga0208725_1000263_pt1 | contig 12165 bp, 11 predicted proteins | sample MicForSoSWNH13_O_FD_188004 | JGI IMG/M metagenome (GOLD analysis project Ga0208725, IMG submission 188004) | Forest soil microbial communities from Harvard Forest Long Term Ecological Research site in Petersham, Massachusetts, USA - MetaG HF011... | ecosystem: Environmental > Terrestrial > Soil... | reverse complement strand
ATGGGGGTGATTACGGCCTGGGCAGGTGCTCCCCGTGACAAATGGGGGTGGGGCCGCGCCGGACGCCGGCGCAGCGCTCTAGCCTGGCATATGTCCTGTAGACCAGCGGCGGAAGCCGCTGCCGCGTGAGAATCCGGGTGCCATTGAGAACCCAGGTAGAACCCCAGCTTGCCGAGCCTGCTGCGCTGCCGCCGGGCATCGCCTCCGTGCTCGCCGTCCTTTCTTCATCGGCTGTGGTCCTCGACAACGAGGACCGGGTGCTGCAGGCCAGCGCCGCCGCGCGGGCCTTCGGGCTGGTCAGCGGCGACCAGCTGGTCGTGCAGGAACTGCTCGCCCTGGCCCGCCAGGTCCGCAGGGACGGCGAGATCCGCGAGGGTGAGCTGGACGTATCGACGACCGGCGTGCACCGGCGGGTCACCAGCCTCGCGGTGCGCGCAGCTCCGCTGGACGCGGCCGTCGGCGGCGGCGGGCTGGTCCTGCTGCTCGTCGAGGACCAGACCGAGAGCCGCAGGGTGGAAGAGGTCCGGCGGGACTTCGTCGCCAACACCAGCCACGAACTCAAGACGCCGGTCGGCGCGCTCGCGCTGCTCGCTGAGACGGTTGAGGACGCGGCCGACGACCCGGAGGCGGTACGCCGGTTCGCCAGCCGGATGCGGCAGGAGGCCGCCCGGCTCACCAACCTGGTGCAGGACATGATCACGCTGTCCCGGATCCAGGCGGCGGAGCCGATCCCCGACCCGGTTCCAGTGCAGCTCGACGACGTCGTGGCCGAGGCTCTGGACCGGTGCCGGATGAAGGCGAGCGCCCGCGGCATCGATCTCGTCGCGCTCGGCGAGGACGGGCTGTCGGTCCTCGGTGACGAGGACCTGCTGGTCACCGCGTTGCGCAACCTCCTGGAGAACGCTGTCGCGTACAGTCCGGACAAGACCCGGGTTGACGTTTCGACCAGGCAGGCCGCCGCTGACGCGGTCGAGATCAGCGTGGCCGATCAGGGGATCGGGATTCCCGAGCGGGATCTGGAACGGATCTTCGAGCGGTTCTACCGCGTTGACCCCGCGCGGTCGCGTGCCACCGGCGGCACAGGCCTCGGCCTGGCCATCGTCAAGCACGTCACCGCCGCCCATGGAGGAAAGGTGACAGTGGTGAGCTCGGAGGGCGAGGGGTCGACCTTCACCCTCAGGCTCCCGCTCCGACTCGATGCCGTCACCGTGAGACGGCACCGTACCGGCGATGGCGCGATCCGCCAGGAGGCAGTGAAGTGACACGCGTGCTCGTTGTCGAGGATGAGGAATCATTCAGCGACGCGATCTCCTACATGCTGCGCAAGGAAGGCTTCGAGGTCGCGGTCTGCCCGACGGGCCCGGACGCGCTCGAGACCTTTGACCGGAGCGGGGCGGACCTGGTGCTGCTCGACCTCATGCTGCCCGGCCTGCCCGGCAGCGAGGTCTGCCGGACGCTGCGCGAGCGCTCCAACGTCCCGGTGATCATGCTGACCGCCAAGGACAGCGAGATTGACAAGGTCGTCGGCCTCGAGCTGGGCGCGGACGACTACGTCACCAAGCCGTTCTCGTCACGCGAGCTCGTCGCGCGGATGCGCGCGGTGCTCCGGCGCCGCGGCGACCAGGAGGAGCCCACCTCCTCGATCATGGAGTCGGGCCCGGTGCGGATGGACGTGGACCGGCACGTCGTCACCGTCCGCAGCAGCCAGGTGCAGCTTCCGCTCAAGGAGTTCGAGCTGCTCGAGGTCCTGCTCCGCAACGCCGGGCGGGTGCTGACCCGCATGCAGCTCATCGACCGGGTCTGGGGCGCCGACTACGTCGGGGACACCAAGACCCTCGACGTCCACGTCAAGCGGCTGCGCGCCAAGGTCGAAGCCGACCCGGCGAACCCGGCGCACATCCTCACCGTGCGCGGGCTCGGCTACAAGTTCGAGCCCACCGCCTGAGGCCGCCGCCCAAGCGGCAACCTCCGGCCGCGGGTGGTGCGCCCTAGGACGAGGCGCTGGGCGACGGGCTGGCGCTGGGTGTCGCGGTCGCGCTCTTGTGCTTGGCCTTTGTCGTCGGCGTCGGGCTTGGGGTTGGGCTCGGTGGCGAGAACGTCGAGTAGTACTGCGCCTGCGGCATGACGGGAACGGTAATGCTCACGCTCGCGGAGTTCTGGAACCGCAGCACCAGCCGGACGGTCGAGCCGCCGGTGAGCGGGCGGGTCAGGCTCTCCAGAACGACCTTGGGCGCCGGGCCGGTGAGGAGGACGGACTGCTGGCTGGCCAGGCTCACGCTCCCGCCGGGCAGCGTGACCGACCTGGCCGTGCCGGGCGCGGAGATGCTGACCAGCTTGTCCGGCGACCCGTTGTTGATCAGGGCCAGGAACACGCCGGCCGAGCTGCCGACCCCGATCGTCGAGCCGATCGGCGCACCGAGCACGAACACGTTCCTGATCGAGATGTCGTTGAGCACGACGCCGGTGCCGTCGGTCGGCTGGTGCCACTCCTGGGTGGGGGCGTTGCTGCTTGCCTCGCACCCGGCGAGCGCCGGGATCAGCGCGGCAATCGCCAGGACAAGCAGGCGGCGCCCGGCGGGCCTGCGGCTGGTCCGGATCACTGCGTGCTCTCCTCGTCTTCCTCAAGTGAGGCACTGTGGACGCCGCAAAGCGTAGTAGCCGCCGTGCTGGGGGCCGTGGCCGGCCCACGTCTGCGCGAGCTCCGGCATCGTTTGCCCGGCGGTGGCGTCAGTGCCCGGCGGGCTTGACCGCCGCGATCTCCTGCAGCCCGCTGTCAAGCCTTTGCTGCGGCAGCTGGTCAATCACCGAGGCGACCGTGCCGTCCCGGCGCACGAGGATCGCGGTCAGCCCGTTCGGCCGGTACGTGGAGCCGAGGACGTTGCCCGTGTCCTCTGCGACCTGGGACGCGGGCTGCCCGGTTGCCGCGGCGAGACTGGCAAGTTGCGGCATCGCGGCCGAGGTCCCCACAAAGTAAACAAGCACGTGCGCCCGGGCGGCCTGGTCGCGCAGCTGCCGCAGCACCGACGCGCACTTGCAGTCCAGCGGAACCAGGGTCAGCACGGACGCCATGGCGCCCGTGACGGTGTGCAGGAGGACGGGCTTGCCTTGGATCTTGACCGTCGCGACCGGCAGCTGCCCGCCGATCTGCCCGGTCGCTGGCTGGGTGGTCGGGGTGTTCCTAGGCTGGCTTTGCGTGGCGGTGGAGCGCGGCAGAACCGGCGCCCCGGTCTGGTCGGCGGCGAACATGACGAGCAGGGTGCTGGTCAGCAGCGCAAGCATGAGGCAGCCTGCCAGCAGCGGCAGCACCATCCCGTCCCTGGTCAGGGGGCCACGAAGGCGGGAAACCCGCCGCTTCCGGCGCAGCGCCCGCTGCTCACGCTGGTAGGCCTGCACATCCCGATCGAGTTCCCTGGCATCGTCGGGAATCACGATGTCGATCGGTGGCAGACCGAAGTCGTCCCGTTCCGGGTCGCCGCCAGCGTTCACCCGCACCCTCCGGTATGACCGCGCCTTTCCTTTCAGTATGAGGCCCCGCCTTGCTCCTGTAACCGCCCCACTGGCCTATACGGGCAGATCTGCCTGTCCCGCTTGCTCCCTGGGCACGACGGGCGGGCGCCATGACCGCACGTGTGCCCGGCCTGGGAGGTCCGCCTGAGCCACCACGGATGCTGCGGCCCAGGTCAGAGCGGTGTGCCGCTCCGCCAGCCACCCGGCGGCGGCCGGGGCGTGCCAACGGGGCCCGGACGTGCGCTGCGGCCTGTCAGGCCGACCGGCTGCCGGGGCGGCCAAGGGCTCGCCGCAGAGCAGCGCATAAGCCCCTGCGGGGGGTGATCAGCGGCTGGCCGGCGGGCCCGACTCGCCGGGGCCGCCCGGCCGCTCGCGATTTGCAAGCCGTGAATCGCGCCATTGACCTGCGAGTTTGCTCTCAAGGGCGGCTAATCGCCCCTGTTCGACGTGGTAACATAGCAACAGCGGAAGGGGTACGTCCACATGTCTTTCAAGGTCGGCGACACAGTCGTCTACCCCCACCATGGGGCTGCTCGGATCGAAGAGATCGAGACCCGTTCGATCAAGGGTGAGGATAAAACCTACCTCGTGCTCAAGGTCGACAAGGGTGACCTGACTGTGCGTGTTCCTGCGGACAATGCCGAGCTTGTAGGCGTCAGGGACGTGGTCGGGCAGGAAGGGCTCGAGCGGGTGTTCGAGGTGCTGCGCGCCCCGTACACCGAAGAGCCGACGAACTGGTCCCGGCGGTACAAAGCCAACCTGGAAAAGCTCGCCTCGGGCGATGTGAACAAGGTCGCCGAGGTCGTTCGCGACCTGTGGCGCAGGGACCGGGAGCGCGGCCTGTCTGCCGGGGAGAAGCGCATGCTCGCCAAGGCGCGGCAGATCCTGGTCAGTGAGCTTGCCTTGGCAGAGAAGACCAACGAGGACAAGGCCGAGGCCCTGCTCGACGAGATCCTCGCGTCCTGATCTTCGCCTGCCGCGACCGTGCCAGGCGTATTTCCGCAGGTAGGGGTCGGGACAGACGTCCATCCATTCGGTGATGGCCGGCCGCTCTATCTCGCCGGGCTGCTCTGGCCAGGCGAGATGGGCCTGGTCGGCCATTCGGACGGAGATGTGGCGGCGCACGCTGTCTGTGACGCACTGCTCACTGCGGCCGGTCTAGGCGACCTGGGTGCCCATTTTGGTACGGCACGCCCGCGCTGGGCGGGCGCGCGGAGCACCGAGCTGCTGGCCGAGACCGCACGGCTGGTCAAGGACGCAGGGTTCGCCGTCGGGAACGTGGCCGTTCAGGTCATCGGCAACCGCCCCCGGATCGCGCCGCGCCGCGACGAGGCACAGCGGGCCCTGTCCGACGCGCTCGGCGGCGCAATCGTGAGCGTATCGGGAACCACGACCGATGGGCTCGGCCTTACCGGCCGCGGCGAGGGCATCGCCGCGATCGCCACCGCCCTAGTCCTCCCCGCGACCTAACCCCACCCCCACCGCCCTGTGCGGCGCGGCGGCTCACGCCCCGTCAAGGTGGTCATGAGCGGACGCCCCGTCAAGGTGGTCATGAGCGGCTGGGCCAGCAGCCGCTCATGACCACATTGCTTGGCGATGTGATCAGAGGGCCGCGGTACCCGCGTCGAGGAAGCGCATCGCGGCGGCAACGGCTTCCTCGCGCTCTGCGCCGGGCTCGGTGTCGACGATCTCCATCGCGATGGCGGCGGCAGCGGCCGCCGCCAGACGGGGGCCGATGGCGCCGGGGGCGCTGCCCTCCTCGTCCGCGATCAGCGCCGCGCCTTCCCGGATGGCGGCCGTCATCCGTGCCGTGCGCAGCGCCCCGAGGTCGGGGTTGGCCGCGAACATGCGGCGCGCGAGCCGGTACATTTCCCGGTCCTCAGGCTCGGTCTGGCTGGTCAGCAGCCAGCGTCCGAAGACGTCGTGCAGTGTCTCGCCAGGTTGCCTGCCTTGCAGCGCAGTGCTGAGGCCCGCCACCCCGTCGCTGAACCGGGACAGCGCGATGTCCTGCTTGGCCGGGAAGTACATCGCGACGGTCCGCGGCGCGACTTCGGCCGCTTCAGCGATGTCAGCAACCGTGGTGGCGTCGTAGCCGCGTTCGGCAAACAGCTCATAGGCAGCACGGATGATCGCCGCCCTGCGGCGTGCCTTGCTGCGCTCCCTCAGCCCGATTTCTGCCACGCGAGAAGTATACATGGGGCAGCAATCTTGCATTCAAGTGCAAATTTGCTTTAGGCTGCGAGAAGTACCGGCTCGGCGGACCCGAAGGGACCAGGACCATGAGCGACACTGCCGCACAGACCACAACGCGGGCACTCGCCCCGGCATCAGCGGAGATGGGCCGCCCGGACCCCCGGCGCTGGCTGATCCTGGCCGTCGTCGCACTGGCCCAGCTGATGGTCGTGCTCGACGCCACGATCGTGAACATCGCACTGCCATCCGCCCAGCACGCCCTGCACTTCTCGAACGTCGAGCGGCAGTGGGTGGTCACCGGCTACGCGCTGGCCTTCGGCAGCCTGCTGCTGCTCGGCGGTCGGCTCACCGACCTGATCGGCCGGAAGGCAACGTTCATCGCCGGCCTGATCGGCTTCGCGGCCGCGTCCGCCGTCGGTGGCGCGGCGGGCAGCTTCGGCATGCTGGTCGCGGCGCGCGCCTGCCAGGGTGCTTTCGGCGCACTGCTGGCCCCGGCCGCGTTGTCGCTGCTCACCACCACGTTCGGGGGCACCAAGGACCGCGGCAAGGCCTTTGGTGTCTTCGGTGCCATTGCCGGGGCTGGCGGCGCGGTCGGCCTGCTGCTGGGCGGGCTGCTGACCGAGTACCTGACCTGGCGCTGGTGCCTGTACGTCAACTTGATCTTCGCCGCGATCGCGGGCATCGGAGCCGTCGTGCTGCTGCGCCGGCAGCCGGCCGGGCAGCGGCAGCGGCTGGACCTGCCCGGCCTCACGGCCGAGGTCGCGGGCATTTTCTGCATCGTCTACGGGTTCTCCAACGCCGCCAGCTACGGCTGGCACTCGCCAGCCACCTGGGCCTTCCTAGTCGCAGGTGCGGTGCTGCTCACGGCGTTCGGATACATCGAGACGCGGGCCCGGCAGCCACTGCTGCCGCTGCGTATCGTCCTGGACCGCAACCGGGCCGCCTCCTACCTGTCGATCCTCGTCACCGGCGCGGGCATGTTCGGCATCTTCCTGTTCCTCACCTACTACCTGCAGGAGACCCTGGGCTACAGCCCGGTGACGACCGGCGTCGCGTTCCTGCCCTTGGTCGTGGCGATCATCGTCTGCGCCAACCTGGCCAACATCGTGCTGCTGCCGCGCATCGGCCCGAGACTTCTGGTCGCCCCGGGGATGCTTGCCGCCGCAGCCGGCCTGGCGTGGCTCACCCGCATCGGCCCGCACTCCAGCTACGCAGCGGACGTCCTGCTGCCGCTGCTGCTCGTGGCCGTCGGCCTCGGCTTCGTGATGTCACCGTCGATGAACACCGGCACGTCGGGCGTTGCCGTGTCCGACGCCGGCGTTGCGTCGGCGGTGGTGAATACCGGACAGCAGGTTGGCGGCTCCATCGGCACGTCGCTGCTCAACACCGTGGCGGCGAGCGCCGCGGCCGGCTACCTGGCCGGCCACCTCAGCCCCCGGCTGACGTCCGGCGGCCGCCCGGCGCCCGCGCTTGTCGAGCTCGCCCAGGTGCACAGCTACACGATCGCGTTCTGGTGGGCGGCCGGCATGTTCGCCGCCGGGGCTGTGCTCGCCGCCCTGCTCTTCCGCAGCGGAGCGCCCGCGTCTCCGGCGGCGGCCCAGCCCGACGATGGCGCCCGGTCATGACGCACACCGGCATCCCCACGTGCGCGCAACCCGACGTCGCTGGGTTCGATCCGCTCGCGGCCCTGGACGACCTGCTGTCGGACGTCGGGCTTTCCAGGTCGCAGACCGGGGGAACCGTACGGCTGGCCGGCCAGGATCCGATCGTGCCCGCCGCGCACCAGCTCGGTGCCTGCATCGGCATCCCGATCATGGCGGCTGGCGTTGCGGCGGTCGCCCTGCACCGGCACCGGGGCGGCCGGGAGCAGGACCTTGCGCTGGACCTGCGCCAGGCCGTGCACGGGATCAATCCGGGTGCCTTCTGGCACCCGAGCCTGAACGGGGAACTGGCCCCGCATCCGCTGGTGCTCGACAACCCGTTCCTGCTCACGCCCTACCGCGCGGGCGACGGGCGCTGGGTCATGGCGTCCGCGGTCTACCCCCGCCTGGCCGCGAAATGGTGCCGATTCCTGGACGTGCCTCCCGACGCTGTCAAGGTCGCAGCGGCCATCGGCAAGTGGGACGCGTTCGGCCTGGAGGAGGCGGCGAACGCCGCGGGCCTGCCGGCGTGCGTGGTGCGCACCCGCGGTGAGTGGCTGGCGCACGAGCAGGGAGCGTTGCTGGCGTCCCAGCCGGTCATCGGCCTCGAGCGCATCGGCGACGCCCCGGCACGGGACTTCGGCCCCGCGCAGCGGCCGTTCGACGGCGTTCGGGTGCTGTCGTTCACCCACGCCGTCGCGGGTCCGGTCGTGGGCCGGACCCTCGCCGAGCACGGGGCGGACGTGCTCGGGGCGACCCGCCCGAACGACTACGAGCACGAGTTCATCTACGCCGAGGCCAATGTCGGCTCCCGCAGCGCTTACGTCGACCTCGCGAGCCAGGCGGGGCAGGAGCGAGCGGCGACCCTGCTGGCCGGCGCCGACGTCGTGGTCAACAACCACCGTGGCGGCTCGCTGGAGCGCCGTGGCCTCGACCCACGCCAGCTCGCGGAAAGGCACCCGGGCCTGGTGTATGTGTCGGTCACCTGCTATGGATCACGCGGACCGTGGGCGCATCGCGGCGGGTTCGACATGAACGGATCGGCTGCCTCCGGGCTCATGGCGGCCGAGGGAACCGAGGCCGAGCCCAGGCTTCCCGTGACCGGACTGATCAACGACTACATCACCGGCTACCTGGGCGCGGCCGGCGCGTCCGCGGCGCTGGTGAAACGCGCCACCGAAGGCGGCTCGTGGCACGTCACGGTGAACCTGACCCGGGCCGCCATGTGGTGCGGGTCGCTCGGCCTGGTGAATTCCGCTCTGGCCGGCTGCGACGACGAGCACAGCCTTCGCGAGCCGGTCCCATACGACGCCCCCAGCCTCCTGGGCGACGTTCACATGCTCGCCCCGCCGGTCCGGTTCTCCGGCACCGCACCGGCCTGGCCAACACCCGTCCTGGTCCCCCGGGGGTCAAGCCGCGCCGAGTGGCGGAGCTGACCCGGTCCCGGTGACGTCCCGCGGGCCGGTCACGCTTCCGGCGGGACGGGCGAACTCCGCACCCGGTCGAACTGCAGCGGCACCGCCGGCGCGGCCTCGGCGCCGGGGCCGGCCTCCGGCTCGGCGGTGGCCCCGGGCTGGGCTGCGGCCTCCGGCTCGGCGCTGGCCCCGGGATCCGACCCAGGCCCGGTCTCGGGTGCCGGACCGGCCGCCGCCGCGTTCTCGGGTGCCGGCTTGGCTGGTGGCCCGGTTTCGGGTATCGGCTCGGCTTGGGGTGCCGGCTCGGCTGTCACCGCGGCCTTAGGCACCGGCTTGGTCTTAGGCGCCGGCTTGGCCTTAGGTGCGGGCTTGGCTTCGGCCGTGGCCTTAGGTGCGGGCTTGGCTTCGGCCGTGGCCTTGAGCGCCGGCTTGGCTTCGGCCGCGGTCTGAAGCGCCGGCTTGGCTTCGGCCTCTGCCTTAGATCTGGCTGCGGCCGTCGGCTTGGTCTCGCTTGCTGCCATGGCGTCGGCGGCCGGCTTGGCGTCGGCGGCGAGCGTGGCGGCACGTGCTGGCCCGGTCTCGGCTGCGGGACTCGTCGCGCGCCTGGGTTCGGGTACCGTTCCGCCTTCGCCGCGCCGAACGGGGCCACGTGCCGTGCTCGCCCCGGCGTCGACCGCGAGATCCATCGTCGGCGCCGGGCTGAACGCGGACGCCGAGTTACCGCGATATCCGGCGGGCTGCTCCTGGCGTCCGCTGGTGCGCGCGGCCGGGTGACCCTCGTCGCTGGAGGGATCATCATGGCCGGGATCGCTTTCAATGGCGAGGTCCGGTGCAGTGTCGGCCGCGGCGAGGACCTTGGCCGGCGGCACGTACCTGACCTCAGGCATGTCCGGAGAACTCCTCGAGCCGAACAGGTCGTCGAGCCCGTGGCGCTGCTGCTGCTGCACCTCAACGCGGCCCGACGGCTGCGTGACTGCCCGCTCCGGGGCCGCGGCCAGCATCGCCTTGCGCAGCCGCGCGTACCGCAGCATGCTCAGCAGCAGGCCGAACCCGAGAAGCACGAGCACCCACGGAATGATCGCCGCCGCCGCGGCGGCGGGCTTGTGCGGGAGCGTGGCGTTCGTCGCGTGCAGGGTGTCTGCGCCCGCGGCGGCGGCGAGCAGGACCAGCATGGTCAGCCAGGCATAGCAGCGCGACGGCAGGCCCGCCCCGCGCAGGGCAAGGACGGCCGCGCACGCGACCACGAGCATCGCGTCAAAGATCCCCGGATAGATCCTGGCGAATCGGGGCGAGACCCCGGCGGATAGCGCAAGGACGTGGATTCCCGCGTACGACAGCACGAACGCGGCGGCCATGAGCAGCAGCACGCCCGCCGCCACCGCGACGAGCCCGAGCAGCCGCAGTCCGCCGTGGCTGTCCATCGGCTGCGCGGTGCCTCCCTGGGGTTGATTGCTCATCGAGCCCCTCGTCCTTCCTCGCGCGATGCAGCATCGCGCCACGGGCTTATAGTCGGTAAACGAGAGCCAGACCCGCGGGGCCGCCATGGCGCTGGACGGCTATCGGCGTTGCTGCTGGAATACCGGGGCGCGAATGGCGGGCGGCCGGTCGACTCCAAGCAGGTCCTCGCGGTTTCGGCGTCAAGGGAGACGATATGCCGTACTACCGAGTTGCTGGGGAGATTCCGCGAAAGCGCCACGTGCGCTTCCGTCGTCCCGACGGCGGCCTCTATGCGGAGGAGCTGATGGGCGAGGAAGGGTTCGTGTCCGATTCCTCGCTGCTTTACCATGTTCACCCTCCGACGGCCATCGTAAAGAGCGAGGGCCTCGATGAGGCTGCAGACGCGGGCGTGTCGCCCAATCATCCGCTGTTGCCACGGCATTTCCGGACTCAGGAACTGCCCGCGGGCGGGGACATGGTGCTCGGCAGACAGCTCCTGATGGCCAACGACGACGTGCGGATCTCATTCACGGCGGCCGATGCTCCGTCGGAGCTTTACCGGAATTCAACCGGTGACGAAGCCATTTACCTTCGTAACGGCTCGGCCAGATTCGAGTCCGTCTACGGCTCGCTCGATGCTGCAGCAGGCGATTACGTCGTGGTACCCCGCGGAACAATTCACCGCTGGATTCCGGCCGCGGGCCGGCCCACGCACGCGCTGGTCATCGAGGCGCGCGGGCATATTAGGCCGCCCAAGCGGTACCTGTCGGCCAGCGGCCAGTTTCTCGAGCACGCGCCGTACTCCGAGCGCGACCTGCGCGGCCCGGACGGCCCGCTCGTCGCCGACGGCGAGGATGTGCCCGTCATCGTGCGCAACCGGGGCGGCCTGACCCGGCTGAGCTACGCGTTCCATCCGTTCGATGTGGTCGGCTGGGACGGCTACCTGTACCCGTACGCGTTCAACATCGCCGACTTCGAGCCGATCGTGAAGCGCACCCACGCCCCGCCGCCGGTGCACCAGACCTTCGAGGGGCCCAACTTCGTCATCTGCTCGTTCTGCCCGCGGCCGCTCGACTTCGACCCGGAAGCCGTGCCAATCCCGTACAACCATCACAATGTGGACTCCGACGAGATGATGTACTACGTGGCCGGCGACTACACCGCGCGCAAGGGCTCGGGGGTTGGCCTCGGGTCGATCACGCTGCACCCGTCGGGATTCACGCACGGGCCGCAACCAGGTGCGGTCGAGGCCGCGATCCGCGCGCTCGATGAGGGGCACGGCACCACCGACGAAACCGCGGTGATGATCGACACGTTCCGGCCGTTGCTGCTCGCGCCGGCGAGCCGCCGCTCCGAGGACCCCGAGTACGCCTGGAGCTGGGCCAGGGCCGCCCGGAGTTAGCCGATAACCGCACGCAAGGCGCCGGCCGCCCGGGTGGATGGTTTACCGGAGCCGTGGTGCCCGGGATGTGGTGGCCGGGCTGTACAGGCCCGGGCTCTGGCGGCCGGGATGTGGCGGCACGGGCCGTGTCGGCCGGGTCTGCGCGGCGCGCTGGTCCGCCGGCGGCCCGCCGGTCTCCTACGCTTTGTTCGTGGAGACGCTCACGTTTCTCTTCACGGACATCGAGGGCTCGACGGCGCTGCTGCGGCGCATCGGGCAGGATGCCTATGCCCAGGTGCTTGACGACCATCACTCGCTGATCCGGTCGGCCCTGGCCGCTCATGACGGCCGGGAGGTGAAGACGATGGGAGACGGGTTCTTCGCCGTGTTCTCCTCGCCGAGCGCCTGCGTGGCGGCCGTGCTGGAGATGCAGCACGTCCTCGAGGCCCATGACTGGCCCGCCGGGGAGCGGGTCCGGGTACGCATGGGCGTGCACACCGGCGAGGCCTCACAGACCGCTGCCACCGGCCTGATGGGCCTGGACGTGCACCGCGCCGCACGGGTGGGCGCCCTCGGGTACGGGGGGCAGATA
>Ga0208725_1000262_pt1 | contig 12167 bp, 10 predicted proteins | sample MicForSoSWNH13_O_FD_188004 | JGI IMG/M metagenome (GOLD analysis project Ga0208725, IMG submission 188004) | Forest soil microbial communities from Harvard Forest Long Term Ecological Research site in Petersham, Massachusetts, USA - MetaG HF011... | ecosystem: Environmental > Terrestrial > Soil... | reverse complement strand
CGTGCGGGCAGGCGCTGGACGGGGCCGACCGGCCCAGCTGCGTCGGGATCACGAACCAGCGGGAGACCGCCGTGATCTGGGACCGGGCCACGCTGGTGGCGCCGCGACGGGCCATCGTCTGGCAGGACCGGCGTACGGCGGCCATCTGCACGCGGATGCGGGAGCATGGTGACGAGGAGCGGGTGACCGAGCTCACCGGGCTGCGGCTCGACCCGTATTTCACCGGCACGAAGCTGACCTGGCTGGCCGAGAACGAACCGGACGTATGGTCCGGCGTCACCGGCGGTTCGCTCGCCATCGGCACCGTGGACTCATACCTGATCGCCCGGCTGACCGGGGGCCGGCGCCACGTCACGGACGCGTCCAATGCGTCGCGCACGCTGCTGTTCGACATCGAGGCCGGGCAGTGGTCCGCCGAGCTGTGCCAGCTTTTCGGCGTGCCGCTCCGTGCGCTGCCCGTGGTGGTGCCGTCGTACGGCGTGGCAGGGCAGTGCGACCCGGCCGCCTTCCTCGGCCTGTCGCTGCCGATCGCAGGTATCGCCGGCGACCAGCAGGCAGCCATGTTCGGCCAGGCGTGCTTCTCCCCCGGCTCCGCGAAGTGCACGTACGGGACCGGGTCGTTCGTGCTGTGCAACACCGGCACGTCGATCGTGCGCTCGCAGGCTGGGCTGCTGCCCACGGTTGCGTGGATGGATCCCGCCGGGGAGCTGACCTATGCGCTGGAGGGATCCGTGTTCGTGACCGGCGCCGCTGTGCAGTGGCTGCGCGACGGGCTCGGCCTGCTCGACAGCGCCGCACAGAGCGAGGCGCTGGCGCGCTCGGTTCCTGACACCGGCGGCGCCGTATTCGTCCCGGCGCTGACCGGGCTCGGCGCGCCGTACTGGGATCCGGACGCGCGCGGCGCGATGTTCGGCCTGACCAGAGGGACGACCCGGGCGCACCTGGTCCGTGCCGCACTTGAGGCGATCACGTTCGAGGTGCGGGACGTCGCCGACCTCATGGCCGCCGAGGCACCGGCCCAGCCCGCCGGGCGCGCGCTGCGGGTGGACGGCGGCGCGAGCACCAATGACCTGCTCATGCAGCTGCAGGCGGATCAGCTCCAGATGCCGGTCGAGCGGCCCGTGGTGGCCGAGACCACCGCGCTCGGCGCCGCGTTCCTCGCCGGGCTCGGCATCGGCGTGTGGTCGTCGCCGGACGAACTCGCCGCCACCTGGCGCCTCGGCCGGCGGTTCCAGCCGGGGGCCAGGGACGAGCGCGGCTACACGCGCTGGCGTGCCGCCGTGCAGCGCACGCGGGACTGGGCCCGCGAGGACTGAGCCGGGCCGGCCAAGCGAGAGCCAGGCGGCCGGGCCGGCGGTCAGCGCAGCACGGTCCACCGCAGCTTGGCCGACCCGGTCATGCCGGTGGCGTCGGTCGCGTAGATCCTGACCCGGTAGGACCCGGCGGCCTTCGGCTTTCCGTAGATGACGCCGCCCCGGCTGATCTTCAGCCCGGCGGGCAGCCCGGCCGCCCGGAACGTCAGCGCCGTTCCGCGACGGGAATCGTGCGCCCTGATCCGGACCGGGGTGATTCGCACGCCCTTCCTGCTGTGCCTGCTGCCCGGCCTGGCGATCACGACCGTGTGGTCGACGGCCTGGAACGCGCCCGTGCCGTCAGGAGTCCCCAGCCCGGTCGGGCCGTCGTATCCCGCCTTGGCCGTGCACAGGTAGGAGCCGGCGCAGTTGCCATCGCTGCCCGACGTGATGTCGTGCAGGTCGCCGGGGTGCTGGTAAGGGAACTCGGCCGGGTCCGCGCCGCGGGCCGCCCGGCCGGCCAGGGCGTAGGTCGCCGCGATGATCGCCGAGGCCTCGGACGTGCCGCCGACCTCGATCCAGCCGCCCTCGTCGTAGCTGTCGTAGACCGCGGCGCCGGTGCCCGGGTTCGCGTCGGCCGCCACGTCGTTGTCGGTGCGCTTGGCACAGCCGGTGTCCTTCTGCCAGGACGGCTTGACCTCGTAACGCGAGCAGCCAGAGCCGGTGGCGCCGTACCCGTTGTCCCAGGCGCTCTCGCGCCAGCCGCGTGCCGTGCCGTGCGCGACGGACAGTGAGGTGCCGCCGACCGAGGTCACGTACGGGGACGCGGCCGGGTAGCCGACGCCGTACCCGGAGTCGCCGCCCGCCGCGGTCACCGCGACGCCCGGGTGATCAAAGTAGGCGTCGTCAGCGGTCTCGCTGGCGGTTTCCGGTGAGCTGTAGCTGTTGGAGACGAACTTGGCGCCGAGCGCGACCGCAGCGTCCACGGACTTGCCGAGGTTGGCGAGGGAGCCGCTCTTCGCCTCCACCAGCAGGATGTGGCAGTTCGGGCAGATCGCGGACACCATGTCGAGGTCCAGCGACTCCTCGGTCCCCCAGCCGGTCTTGCCGGCGGATTTCGGCAGTGGGCTTGCCCGGCCCTCCTCGTTGACCGCGCGGAAGCAGCGGGTGCCGCACGCGGGAAGGCCGTAGTGGGCGCGGTAGACCGCCAGGTTCGCGGCCGCATCGGGGTCGTTGTACGCGTCGACGACCGCGACCGTCCGGCCGGCGCCCGCGGCGGCCGAGGCCAGCGACAGGTTGTAGGCGCTCTGCAGCTGGGCGGGGCCGTAGCCGGGCAGGCGCGCGTCGGGGGCCATGCCCCCGAAGGTCACCACGTTGGTCTCCACCATGGCCCCGCACTGCCCCCAGCCGGGCGTCGCCGCCGAGCACGCGTGGCGGAAGTCCGGGCCCGCCGCGCCGGACGTCCGCGCGGCGGCCCCCGTCAGCGGAAGTGCCGCTAACGTGCCGACGGCTAACCCGAGCGCGCACAACGCGGCAACGGCAAGCTTGCTGTTCTTCACTGGCGGAACCCCCCGCGGCTCGTCTAGCGATCCAGGTTAGCCCTTAGGACGGCTAGCTGACCTGCGCGGTTGACTTCCGGTGACGTTCTCTGACGGAGCGTCACCGATGTCCGGGCTGGCCTCATTCCTCGGCGGCGCCTGCCGGCACCTTCTCGCTCTTGGCGTACCTGTCGACGTACTCCTGGCCGGACAGCTTCATGATCTCGTACATGATCTCGTCGGTCATGGCCCTGAGCACCACCCGGTCCTTCTCCAGCCCGTAGTAGCGGGAGAAATCCAGCGGCTTGCCGAACCTGACGCCCGGCCGGATCCGCAGCCGCGGCGTGATCTTGCCGGGCGGCTGGAACTCGAAGCCCCCGATCATCGCGCACGGGATCACCGGGACCTTTGCCTCAAGGGCCAGCCTGGCCACGCCCGTCTTGCCGCGGTACAGCCGCCCGTCCGGGGTCCTCGTGCCCTCCGGGTAGATGCCGAGCAGGTTGCCCTGGGCCAGCACCCGAAGCCCGGTGTTCAGCGCCCGCTCGCTCGCGGCGCCGCCGGACCTGTCCACCGGAATCTGGCCGACCCCGCTGAAAAAGGCCTTGCTCATCAGGCCTTTCAGCCCGCGCCCGGTGAAGTACTCCGACTTGGCCAGGAAGACCACCTTGCGCGGCAGCGGCAGCGGGGCGAAGAAGTGATCAGAGAACGACAGGTGGTTGCTTGCGATGATCGCTGGTCCCTCTCTGGGGACGTTGTCGATGCCGTCTGACCACGGCCGGAATACGACCCTGAGGAAGGGGCCGAGTATTGCCTTGACCACCCAGTAGAACACGCACATATGTTCCCACGGGATTGCGGTCCGCCAACATATGCGCCGGGAGGGTGTCTGCGTGCGACGATGCGATGGAGCGGAAAGCGAGCGCCGCCAGACGCCAGCACGCGGAGAGGACTCGGCCGATGCCCGTCATGTCAGGCGCAGAACCCTTCACTCAGGCGGGCGGCACGACCGGCGCCCTGCTGTGCCACGGATTCACCGGCAGCCCGCAGTCACTGCGGCCCTGGGCTGAGTACCTGGCCGAGGGCGGCCTGTCCGTCTCGCTGCCCAGGCTGCCGGGCCACGGCACGACCTGGCAGGATATGGCGCGCACCCGGTGGGAGGACTGGTACGCCGAGGTCGACCGGGCATTTGACGAGCTCCGCGCGCAGGTGGGCGAGATCTTTGTGATGGGCCTTTCGATGGGAGGCTGCCTCGCGCTGCGGCTCGCCGAGCTGCGCGGCACCGCGGTCAGCGGCCTCGTGCTCGTCAACCCCTCGCTCACCGGTGACACCCGGCTGCTCGCACTGGCACCGGTGCTGAAGTTCGTGCTGCCTTCGCTGAAGGGGATCGGCAGCGACATCAAGAAGGAGCAGGTCAGCGAAGTCAGCTACGACCGCACGCCGGTCAAGGCCGTGGCCAGCCTGCGCGGGTTGTGGCGGGTCACCCAGGCCCAGCTCGGCGACGTGACCCAGCCGGTGCTGGTCTACCACAGCACGGATGACCACGTGGTCGGCCCGGCCAGCATCGCCCTGCTGCGCGCCGCGCTGCCGGCGGAGCAACTCGAAGTCAGGGAATGTCCCAACAGCTACCACGTTGCAACTCTCGACAACGACGCGCCAGCCATTTTCGCCGGGAGCCTGGAGTTCGTCAGGGCCCACAGCCGCGCCGAGGCGGGGTAGCAGCCATGCCGGACGGGTAACGCGAGGATGATGACGTGCGAGGGTTATTACGTGGCGAGGGTTATGACGTGAGCGGTGAGGACGTCAGCGGCGGGGGCGCGAGCGGCGGCGCCACCGGTGACGAGGCTGCCTGGCAGGACCTTGTCGCTCACTACGACATGCCGGCCGACTGGGATGCCACCGCGGCGCCGTGGCCGGACCGCGAGGACCTGACCGCGCCGGCCAAGCCGCCCGGCCAGGACGGGCCGCCAGGCCGCGCGCAGGGAACCGCCGCCGACCGGCCGCACGTGGTCAGGCCGGCCACCCCGTCCGTCCCGCCGGCGGGTCCCCCGTGGGCGCCGGCTGACCCGCCCGCCAACCCGCCCGCGGACGCCGACGAGGCCGACGACACCGGCGAGCATTTCGTCCCCCCGCCCCCGCCGCCGCTGCCGCACCTCGACCCGGTGGCCAAGGGCGCCTGGACCGCGCTGTTCGGCGGCCCCGCCTACCTGCTGATAGCGACGCTTGTTGGCTGGACTGTGGCGGGCTGGGCGGCGCTGCTGGCGATCGCGGCCTTCGTCGCCGGGTTCGTGGTGCTGGTGCTGCGCCTCGGCGACGGGCCGTCGCGCGGCTCGGGTCCTGATAACGGGGCGGTGCTCTAGCCCGTCCCCTGGCTGCGGCTCAGGCTGCGGCGGGCCAGGTCGGCCGCGCCGATCACGCCGGCGTCCGCGCCGAGCTCCGCCAGCCTGATCTCCGCGTGCGGACGGTAGGACCCGCCGGTCAGCGCGTCACCGAACGCCGCCCGCGCCGGGCGGATCAGCAGATCGCCCGCTTCCGACACTCCGCCGCCGATGACGAAGCAGCCCGGGTCGAGGATGGCAGCCAGCGCGGCAAGGCCCTGGCCGAGCCAGCTCCCGACGATCTCGAAACAGCGCAGGGCTGCGGCGTCTCCCTCACTGGCGGCCTGGGTGATCTCGGGCCCGCTGATTCCGTCGGCGGCTCCCCCGCCGAGCTGCAGCAGCCGGACCGCCCCGCCCGGCGAGCGCCTGGCGAACTCGCGTGCCTCGGCGACCAGGGCACTCCCGCTCGCGTACTGCTCCCAGCAGCCGCGGTTGCCGCACCCGCACAGCCGCCCTTCGGGCACGACCCGGTAGTGCCCGGGCTCGCCGGCGATCCCCCACCTGCCCCGGTACAGCTGGCCGTTGATCACGATCCCGGCACCGATGCCGGTGCCGACCGCGACCAGCATGACGTGCTCGTGGCCCCGGGCCGCGCCGAGGATGGTCTCCGCCCAGGCGGCCGCGTTCGCGTCGTTCTCCACCACCACGGGCAGGCCAACGTAGTCCTCGACCCGCTGCTTCAGCGGCTCGTTGCGCCAGGCGAGATTGGGCGCGAACAGCACGCCCGACCCGGCGGCGTCGATGAACCCGGCGGCCCCGATACCGACGGCGTCCACGTCGTGGCGAACGGCCAGCTCGGTGACGGTCTCCCCGATCACCTTGGCCGTCAGTTCCGGGCTGCCCGATGGCGTGGCCCGCTTGAGCTTCTCGATGATGCGGCCGCGGCGATCGACCACGCCGGCGGCGACCTTGGTGCCTCCGACGTCAATCCCGATCGTGAGGCTCATTTTCCGCCCCCTCGCGAGGCGTGCCTGCCACCGGGAACCGGTCGGCCGGAAACCGGTCGGCCGGGTAGGCGTCGGCAGGGAATCCCGGCCCGCGGCCCGCGCGCTGCCCCCTCGACCAGGCGGCTTCGAACGCGGACATCGCCTCCTGCACGGCCGCGGCGACCACATCGCTCGCGCCGGCCAGCTGCCCGCCGACCCGAGGACCGGACTCCCGGATCCGGCGGGCGGCCCGGCACACCGGGCACCAGGCGCACTCGGGCGCCTCACCCGACGAATCCGGCGGCGGCTCGGTGGTGGCCACCCCCCAGACGTTGTCCCGTTCCGCCCGGTTGAACGTCTTGCGGAACTGCCCGGTCAGCTCCTGCCGGACGTTGCGGGCGCTGGACCGGATCAGCCAGCGCTGGAATTCGGCGGATATGTCACGGCCCGCGTCACGGCCGGAATCACGGCCCTGGCCAGCGCCGCGACCGCTGGAGCCGGCGCCGCTGCCGGAACCGGCATTGTCTGGCTGCGTGCTCATTCGGCCCTCCCGATGGTCTCGGCTCGAGACTTGAGCCCCTTCAGTGCGGTGTCGATGATCGTCTTCTCGGCGCGGCGCTTGACTATCCCTGGCATCGGCACCTTGATGCCAACGGCGAGCTCATAGGTCACCTCGGTGCCGTCGCCGCGGTCCGCCAGCTGGTAGGCCCCGGACATCTCGGAGATCATCGACCCGGGCTCGGCGAGGTCCCAGTGGACCTGCGCGTCGCCGTCCCAGTCGTAGCCGAGCACGTAGCTGTCCTTGATCACTCCGGCGTCCAGCGTGAACCGGACCGTGGCGGCCCGCGCACCCGCCGAGGACAGGACCTCCGCGCTGCGCACGCCGCTCGCCCATTCAGGGTATGCAGCAAAATCAGCGATCACCGCCATGACGTCCTTTCGCGGCGCCCCGATGACGATGCTCGACGTGGTCCTGTCTGCCATGCACGGAGCGTACCCCGCCCAGCGCGGCTACCACTCCAGCGCGTAGGGCGTCCCGGTGGCGCGGAAGTGGCCGACGTTGATGCACTCGGTGCGGCCGATCCGGATCCGGCTGGCCAGCGGCTGATGCACGTGCCCGAACAGGGCGTAACGCGGCTGGGTGGTCCGTACCGCGTCCAGCAGGGCCTGGCTGCCACGCTCCATCCGGCGGGCCACGGTGTCGAACAGCAGGTCCGGCACATCCGGCGGGATGTGCGCGCAGAGCACGTCCACCTCGCCGACAGCCGCCACCTTGGCGGCGAAGTCCTCGTCGGAGATCTCGTTCGGCGTCCGGTAAACCGTCCGCAGGCCGCCGCCGACGAAACCGAAAGACCAGCCGCCGAGCTCCACCCGGGCGCCATCGAGCACGTGATGCCCGGGCCGCAGGTGCGGGGCCCACATCGGCGGGATGTCGACGTTGCCGTAGGTGAGATAGGCCGGTGCCGGCAGCGCCGCGAACAGCTCCGCGTACTGCCGCGACGCCGCCGCGGCGATGTGCGCCCGCGGGTCGCCGTCGAGACTGGCCCAGAGCTGCGCCGACATCTGCCTGGCCTCGTCGAATCGCTGCGCCGTCCGCAGCGCGACGAGTTCCCCGGCCGCCTCGGCGCCGAACAGGTCGGGAAAGATCCCCTTCGCATGGTCCGCGTAGTCAACGAACAGCAGCAGATCACCGAGGCAGATCAGCGCGTCAGCGCCGTCCCCGGCGGCGGCAAGCGCGTCGGCGCGGCCATGCACATCGCTGACTACGTGCACCCTCATGCACACACCCTAGGCAAATCCTGTCAGGTGCAGTAATAGAGCGGGCCGCCGCTGCGGTATAGGTTCATGAAGATCGGGTCAGACAGGAGGCACCGTGCGCGAGTACAGCATCCCGGCGCTGGTCGACGTCCCCGCCGCCGCCAGCCTTGCCGACGTGGTGTTCAGCCGCGCCGACAGCCAGCCGCACGCCGTCGTGATGCGCAGGCTCGACGGCGGATGGCGCGACGTTACCGCCGGGCAGTTCCGCGACGAGGTGACGGCCCTGGCCAAGCGGCTGATAGCGGCCGGCGTCACGCCCGGCGACCGGGTCGCGCTGATGTCGCGGACGCGGTACGAGTGGACCCTGATCGACTACGCGATCTGGACCGCGGGCGCGGTCACCGTGCCGATCTACGAGACCTCGTCGGCCGAGCAGATCGAGTGGATCCTGACCGACTCGGGCGCCGGCGCCGCGTTCGCCGAGACGCCGGCGCTCGCCGAGGCGATCCGCCAGGCCGGCGTCGTCGCCGACGATCACGTCTGGGTGATCGACGGCCCGGACGGCCTGGTCGCCGGCTCGGACGGGGCCGGCGTCACCGACGAGCAGCTCGAGCAGCACCGGACCGCGCGGAACGCGGCCGACCTCGCGACGATCATCTACACGTCGGGTACCACGGGCCGCCCCAAGGGATGCGAGATCACCCACGGCAACCTGCTCTCCGACGTCAGGAACGCGGTCGAGGGCTCGCTCGTGGAGGTATTCGAGATCGCCGGCAGCTCGACCCTGCTGTTCCTGCCGCTGGCGCACTCGTTCGCCCGGATTATCCAGGTCGGCTGCCTGGAATCCGGCGCGATCCTGGGGCACTGGCCGGACGCCAGGAGGGTGGCCGAGGCGCTGCCCGACTTCCGGCCCACGTTCCTGCTCGCCGTGCCGCGGGTGTTTGAGAAGGTCTACAACACCGCGGTGCAGCAGGCATCGGCGAGCAAGGCGAAAGGCCGGATCTTCGCCGCCGCCGCGGCCACCGCCGTCGCCTGGAGCCAGGCCGCCGGCTCCGGCGGCGCCGCCCCCGGCCAGGCGCTCCGGCTGCGCCACGCGGTGTTCGACCGGCTCGTCTACGCCAAGCTCAGGGCCGCGGTCGGCGGGCAGGTGGCGTACGCGGTGTCCGGCGGGGCCCCGCTCGGCGAGCGGCTTGGCCACTTCTTCCGCGGCGCCGGCATCACGATCCTGGAAGGCTACGGGCTGACCGAGACGTCGGCAGCGGCCACCGTGAACCGGCCCAGCCGCAACAAGATCGGCACGGTCGGCCTGCCGCTGCCCGGCGTCGCGATCAGGATCGCCGACGACGGCGAGATCCTGCTCCGGGGCCCGAACGTCTTCTCCGGCTACTGGCACAACGAGGCGGCGACCGCCGAGGTGCTCGACCCCGAGGGGTGGTTCCGCACCGGCGACGTCGGCAGCCTGGACGAGGAGGGCTTCCTGCGGGTCACCGGGCGGAAGAAGGAGCTCATCGTCACCGCGGGCGGCAAGAACGTGGCGCCGGCCGAGCTCGAGGACAGGCTCCGCGCCAGCCCGCTGATCAGCCAGTGCGTCGTGGTCGGCGACGGCCGCCCGTACATCGCCTGCCTGATCACTCTGGACGAGGACGGCCTGGAGTTCTGGCGGAAGCAGCACGGGCTCGCCGCCGACGCGGACGTGACCGGCAACCCGGAGCTGACCGCGGACATCCAGGCAGCCGTCGACGAGGCCAACAAGGCGGTCTCGCGCGCCGAGTCCATCCGGCGCTTCAGCATCCTGCCCACGGACTTCACTGAGGCCAACGGATACCTGACGCCGTCGCTGAAGGTGCGAAGGAACCTGGTGATCAAGGACTTTGCCGCGGATATCGACGCTCTTTATAACCGGCCTTAACGGGTAGCCCGGTCCGGTCAAGCCGACGGCGGTGCCGGGGCAGCCGGCCCGGCCAGGATCGCCATGAGCCGGTCGGCGACCAGTTCCCAGCGCCACTCGCGGTCGACCCAGGCCGCGCCCTTCTCCCCCATGGCGCGCGCGCCCGCCGGGTCGGCCAGCAGCCCGGCGATCCGGTCGGCGACCGCCGCCGGGTCGCGCCCTGGCACCACGTAGCCGGTCTCGCCGGGCAGGATCGCGTCCGGCGCGCCGCCCGAGTCGCCGCCGACGACCGGCAGCCCGGAAGCCGAGGCCTCCAGGTACACGATCCCGAGCCCTTCCACGTCCAGGCCGCCGCGGCGGGTCCGGCACGGCATCGCGAACACGTTGCCCGCGTCGTAGTAGGCGGGCAGGTCCGCCCCGGGCACCGGGCCGGTGAACACGACCGAACCGGCAATCCCGGCGCGGCGGGCCAGCCGTTCGAGCTGCGCCCGGTACGGCCCGTCGCCGACGAGCAGCAGCGCCGGGGCGCCGCGGGCCCTGGCGAGCACCTGCGGCCAGGCCCGGATCAGCGTGTCCTGGCCCTTGCGCGGAACCATCCGCGATACGCAGACGACGACCGGGCGGCCGGTGAGGCCGAGCCGTTCCCTGATCGCGTCCCCGCCGGCGCCGGGCCGGAACGAGGCGGTGTCCACCCCCGGCGCCAGCCGCACCATCCGCGCCGCGGCCTCGGCGGACAGCACCCGCGCCAGCCGGACCCGGAAGTACTCGCCCAGGTAGGTGAGCACGTCGGTCTCGTCACCGATCCGGCGCAGCAGCGTACGGGCCCCGGGCAGCGCGGCCCAGCCGGCCTCGTGGCCGTGCGTGATGGCGACGATCCGGCCGGCCCCGGCCCGGCGCAGCGACGGCGCGAGCAGCCCGAGCGGCGCCGCCGCACCGAACAGGACCGTGTCGCAGCCGTGCTCCCGTAGCAGCCGGGCCGCGCGGCGGGCCACCGAAGGTACCGGCAGCATCAGCGAGGTCGGATGCCTGATCACCGGGAACGGCTGGCGGGCGTCGAACTCGGCGGCGCCGTCCCAGCGCGGCGCGTAGACGACCACCGATCCGGCGGGCATCCGGGACGCGAGCTCGTGCACGAACGACTGGATGCCGCCGCGGCGCGGCGGGAAGTCGTTGCTGACGATCAGGACCTTGGACGCACCTTTTCGCCCCACCCTGCCCTCCCTTAGGCCCTCCGGCGGATAAACCGGAGGGCCAGCAGGAGAGTCTACGGCCGGACGGCTCCGTCGAAGTTTTCCTGGTACCAGCCGGTGAACGCGACCTCCTGGACATCTTCACCCGTTTGCGGCGCGTCTATCAGTTCCCCGCCGCCCACATAGATGCCCACGTGCCCGTCGCCGAGGAACTCCAGGATGTCGCCGGGCTCGAGGTCGGCTTCCGGCACCGCGGGCAGGTCGGCCTGCTCCTCGCTGGTGCGCGGGATCGCCACGCCGGCTGCGGCCCAGGCGGCCTGCGTCAGGCCGGAGCAGTCAAACCCGTCGTTGCAGGGTCCGGTGCCGCCGAACACGTACGGGCAGCCGATCTGGGCGAAGGCGAACGCCACGGCCTTCTCTCCCTGCGAGACGTCCGGGAGCGGGTCGGGTGCGCCGATGCCGGTCGTCGGGGCGGCGCCGCCGGGGCCGGTGCCGGCCTGCTCGGCCGGGGTGAGCTGGTTGACCAGTGACTGCTGCTGGTTGATCAGTTTGTTCAGCGATGCCTTCTGCCCGGACAGCTTGTCCTTGAGCGCGAGGATGCCGTTCCTGACCCGGCGGGCCGACGCCTGCGCGTTGGAAAGCTGGCGAGCCGCCGTCAGGAACGCGCTCATCTCGGCGCTGTTGCTCGACGAGAGCTCGAGCAGGATCGAGGACTGGTCCAGGATCTCCTGCGGGTTGTCCGAGGTGAGCAGCGCTACCGGCGTGTTGAGGCTGCCGTCCTCGTAGGCGGTCGCGGCGATCTGGGCGACCTCGGCGCGCATCGAGTTGAACCGGCTCAGGTAGCGCGCGGTCTCGGTGTTCACGAGCGCGAGCTGCTGGTTGGCCGAGGACAGCTCCTGCTGCACCTGGTCATACCGCTGGTCAAACTGCTGCAGCTGGTTGTTCAGCTTGTCGAGCTTCTGCTGGGCCTGGGCGACCGTGGGCTGCGGCGACGCGGACGCGGCGCTGCTGGCCATGACGAGCGCGCCGACCGCGACCAGGCCGAGCGACAGGGCCACGCCGCGGCGCCGCAGCGCGGCGAAGACGCTGAATGAGCGGAAAACACGGGCAAGAGAACTACTCAGTGACCGCGTACGCACGTGCGTGACACGCTCCTTCTTCCACTGTCCGCCTACCGGGTGAGCTGACGGGTTCGGGCTG
>Ga0208725_1000261_pt1 | contig 12172 bp, 12 predicted proteins | sample MicForSoSWNH13_O_FD_188004 | JGI IMG/M metagenome (GOLD analysis project Ga0208725, IMG submission 188004) | Forest soil microbial communities from Harvard Forest Long Term Ecological Research site in Petersham, Massachusetts, USA - MetaG HF011... | ecosystem: Environmental > Terrestrial > Soil... | reverse complement strand
CCCAGGCCTGTCCCTGGGCGACTGTGTTGTCGTGGCTGGCATCGTCGAGCACGATCACCTCGGCGATCCGCTCCCGGAAGTCAGCCGGGACCCGGTCCAGCGTCGCGGTCAGGGTTGACTCCGCGTTGTAGGCAACCACGAGGATGCCGATTCGAGGGCGGTCTAGGCCATTGCCACTCACTCTTCCAGAGCTCCCTCGGTGAGACGGAACGCGCCATGATAGTACGACCTGCCGGGTATGCCCGGTGCTACATTCCGGCTCTGCCTGCGAGCGTCTGGATGGTCACGAGGCGCCGGAGGCATCCGTCGCGGTGCGTCATCGGGCATCTCAAGGTCCTGGACCAGCGCCGTGCGGCGTCATTATTACGGTTGTCACAATGATCAGTTACCAGTGGCGTGGCCCGGTGCGCAATCGCGAGATGAACGCGCTGCACGCCGAGGGATTTGGCCATGAACTGCTCGATGACGACTGGGAAGCCCAGACTGCTGGGCACAGTCTCGGCTGGGTGTGCGCCCGCGACGACGGGAAGCTGATCGGCTTCGTCAACGTCGCCTGGGACGGCGGTGTGCACGCATTCATCCTCGACACCGTGGTCGCGACGGAGGCCCGGCGGCACGGGATCGGTACCCGGATGGTGGCGATCGCAGCCGAGCACGCTCGCGCCGCCCGGTGCGAGTGGCTGCACGTCGACTTCGAGGAGCACCTGCGCTCGTTCTACCTTGACAGTTGCGGCTTCCGCCCGACCCCAGCCGGGCTCATCGCCCTGTGACCGCCCGGCGCAGGCCCTACGCGGACCGCCCGGCGCCCGCCATATATGCCCCCCAACAGCACGAACGCTGACGACGGTGTGTCATTCTGCACCCGCCGATGTCTGACGATGGGAGCTGCTCATGGATCTTGGCCTGCACGGTCGCCGCGCGCTGATCACCGGAGGAAGCAGGGGCATCGGCTTTGCGATTGCCGAGGCGCTGGCCGACGAGGGCGTGGCGGTCGGGCTCGTCGCCCGCGGTGCCGACGGCCTGGCCGCCGCCGCTGGGCGGCTGGCAGACCGGGATGTACCGATCGCCACCGTGGCAGCCGACGTCACGGACCCGTCCGCGCTGCAGCAGGCGGTCGACGAGACCGCGGCCGCGCTCGGCGGCCTTGACCTTCTGGTGGCCAACGCGGGCGGCACGGTCGGCGGCGGCAACCTCACCAACTCGGGCCCCGGCGAGTTCACCGCCACGTTCGCTTTCAACGCGGGCCACGCGGCTGAGCTAATCCGGGCCGGCCTGCCGCACCTGGAGGCGGCCGGTAGCGGCTCGGTCGTGATCATCTCGTCGGTCACCGGCATGCACCCGGCGCCGCGCACGGCCTACGCTGCCGCCAAGGCCGCGGAGATCCACCTAGGGGCGACCGCGGCGCAGGAGCTGGCGTCCGCGAACATCCGGGTGAACGTGGTCAGCCCCGGCTCGATCCTGTTCCCCGGCGGTGGCTGGGATTCCTTCGCCCAGAACGACCCCGAGGGCTTCACCAAGTTCGAGGCCACCGAGTTCCCGTTCGGCCGCCTCGGCCGCCTGGAGGAGGTCGCCGACGTGGTCACCTTCCTGCTGTCGTCCCGCGCATCCTGGGTCACCGGCGCGAACGTCGCCGTCGACGGCGGCCAGATCTATCCCAGCGCCCGCCGGTTCAATTAGTGCACCTCTCCGCAAGTTCGCCGGGTGCTTACGGGGTCCTCGCGGTGGGGCGACTCCCCGCCCGGGAAGCGGCGGGGCGGGCCGGTGCCGGCGCCGCTGGCCCCGGGTCAGCCGCGGCCCCGCCCACCGACAAAAACCGCCACTTCCAGGACCCCGACCGTGACCCCACCAGCGCGGCCAACGAACACCGCCAGGCCACGGCCACCCCCGACGAGTTAGCGGACCCGACTACTAGCGGGCTGGTCACGCTTCGCGTTAAATCGCGATTTCGGTGGCCACCAAGTGGTTGACCGGTCGCCAAATAGCGGTCTAGCCTCCAGGGTGACGGCCCGCGGGCTCAGTTCAGAGAGGCACTCCTCGAGGGCGTCGCTTGCCAGGTTCATCGGGAGGAGACCGCCGTGGCAGATGTTGTTGCCGGCCGGAGTGGTGGCGAGCCGGCCGCCGTAACCACCGACCTGAAGCAGGGCGCCATCGGGCTCGTGGGTGCCCTTATGCAGGCGATCACCGGCATGGGGCCTATATTCGCCGCCCTCTTCTTCACCCAGGAGGTCGTCGGGATCGCCGGCGTGACCGCGCCGCTCGCCTACCTTCTGGGCGTGATCATCGTGGTCATGCTGGGAAGCACGCTGGTCCAGTTCACGAAGCACATGCCGTCGGCCGGCAGCTACTACACCTTCGTCAGCCGGGGGCTGAACGGCCGCCTCGGCTTCCTGACGGCGTGGATGAACTTCGTGTACATGCCGGTCGTTCAGGGACCGATCATGGGCTACTTCGGGGCCGTGCTCTCCAGCGAGCTAAAGGCCAACTACAACGTCAACCTTCCCTGGCTCTGGTGGGTTGCCATCCTGGTCGGCGCGCCCTTGATCGCTCTGCTGGCGTACTTCGGGATCGCGATCTCGGTACGCGTCATGGTGATCACGGGATTGTTCGAGATCTTGCTCGTCTGGGTGCTCGGCATCTGGGGCCTCGCCTCACCAGGGCGAGGCGGCTTCAACTTCGAGAGCTTCAATCCCGTTCACATCGGGACGGCGAGTGCGTTCGCGCTGGCGATCGCGTTCTCGTTCCAGGGCATGGATGGCTGGGAGTTCGCGGCGCCGCTGGCCGAGGAGACCAGCAACCCGCGGAAGAACATTCCGCGGGCCACGATGATCGCGATCGTGGGGCTGGGCGTGTTCCTGGTCGTTACCTACTGGGGGCAGGTGGTCGGCTGGGGGACGGCCAACCTGGCCGCCCTGCCCAAGTCGGCCCAGGTCCCCGGGCTGGTACTGGCGCACCGCTACTGGGGGTTCGGCTGGATATTCGTCATGGTCGCGTTCCTGTCCTCGACGTTCGCGGTCAGTCAGTCGCTCAACAACGTCTCCACCCGGATCTGGTACCGGATGGCTGCTGGCGGTGCGGCGCCGCACTGGCTGGCCAAGGTGCACCCGACCAGGCGCACGCCGGTCAACGCGATCTGGCTGCAGATGGTGCTCAGCATCGTCATCGGGATCGTCGCCGGGCTCTTCCTGGGACCCGACAACTCCTTCTTCCTGATCGTCGGCCTCGTGGTGGTCCTGGCCGTGGTTTACATATACATCATGGGCAACGCGGCGGTTGCGGCGTATTACTGGCGGCAGCGCCGGGACGAGTTCAACCCAATCCTGCACGCCGCGATTCCGCTGTTCACGACGGCAGCGCTCCTCTACGTCGCCATAGAGACGTTCAACCCGATGCCCGCCTACCCGCTGAACCTGGCGCCGTACATCGCCGGGGCGTGGCTGCTCGCCGGGATCGTCATCCTCGTGATCATGTGGCAGCGTGGCAACGAGCGATGGCTCGCCAACGCGGGCGCGTCGCTCGGCGAGTCGGTCGGCGAGGGCAGGGCCGAGGAGGCATCCCACCCCACGATCGGAGGCTGAGGGAGTGACGCAGCAGCACGCCGGAGACCGGGCCGGAGCCCCGGCGGCGTGGCAAGGGCGGCTGGCCGGGCGGGTCGGCCTGCTGACCGGCATGGCGAGCGGGATCGGGCGCGCCGGAGCGGAGGCATTCGCCCGTGAGGGAGCGGCCATTGTCGCCATGGACATCGACGCGGATGAAGGCCGCAACGCCGTGGCGGACGTCACGCAGGACGGCGGCCGGGCGGTGTTCCATCATGGCGACGCCTCGAAGGCCGCCGACGTCGCCGCCGCCGTCGCGAGGGCCGTCGAGACCTTTGGCCGCCTGGATCTGGTCTGGGCCAACGCGGGCGTCAACGTCTTCGGCAGCATCGTCGACACGACCGAAGACGAGTGGGACCGGGTCATCGATGTCAATCTCAAGGGCTGCTTCCTCGCCGCCAAGTACTCCATCCCCGAGCTGATCCGCGCCGGTGGCGGCACCATTGTGTTCACCGGTTCGGTCAACTCTTTTGTCGGCGATCCCGGGGCGCCCGTGTACTGCGCCAGCAAGGGCGGCATCCTGATGCTCGCCCGGGCGATCGCGCTCCAGTACGCCGATCGTCAGATCCGGGTCAACTGCCTGTGCCCCGGCTCCACGGACACCCCGTTCCAGGAGGCGGCGCTCCGGGTGATCTCTGACTCCGAGGCCGGATACGAGGAGCTCGTCCGGCAGGAGGAGGCCGCAATTCCGCTGGGCCGGTACGCCACGCCCGCCGAGGTCGCCAAGGCTGCCGTGTTCCTTTCCTGCGACGATTCAAGCTTCGTCACCGGCTCGGCGCTGATGGTAGACGGGGGCTACACCACTAAATGAAGATAACGAGCGTCGAGCCGCTGGTGCTCGGCACCGCGTGGCGGAACCTGACGATCGTGGCCGTCCGGACCGACGACGGCCTTGAAGGCGTCGGCGAAGTGCGCATGCTGAACCACACCGACGCACTGCTGGGATATCTCCACGAGGCGGTCCCGAGGCACGTGCTCGGCTCGGATCCGTTCGATATCGAGTCGCTCGTCCAGCGGATGTCAAAGGGCGATTACGCGCGGCCCGGGGAGATAGCGATGTCCGCGATCGCGGCCGTCGAGATCGCGTGCTGGGACATCATGGGCAAGGCCCTGGGCCAGCCGGTTTACCGGCTGCTCGGCGGGGCGGTCCGCGACCGCATCGGCGCGTACGCCAACGGCTGGTACCAGGTCGACAGGGTCCCGGACGAGTTTTACGCCGCAGCCCGGCGGGTCATCGAGCGCGGGTACCGCGCCCTCAAGGTGGACCCTTTCGGGGATGCCGAGGGGGACCTGACGAGCGGTGAGCGCGCGCTATCCGTTGCCCTGGTCGAAGCGGTTCGCGGCGCAATCGGCGCGGACGCCGAGCTGATGATCGAAATGCACGGCCGGTTTACCCCGAGAGCTGCCCTGTCCCTGGCGCGAGACCTCGAGCCATTCCGCCCCGCGTGGATCGAGGAGCCGGTCCCGCCGGACAACCCCAGAGGGCTCGCCTGGGTCGCCGCCAGGGCAAGCGCGCCGGTGGCCGCGGGCGAGCGTATCCATGTCCGGTCGGAGTTCAAGGAGCTCTTCGAAAGGCAGGCCGTCGACATCGTGCAGCCCGACATCACCATGTGCGGGGGCCTGGCGGAGGCCAGGAAGATCTCCGCCTGGGCCGAGAGCTACCAGGTGCTCGTCGCGCCGCACAACGTGGGCGGGCCGATCTCGACAGCGGCGGCACTGCATCTCGCCGCCTGCACGCCGAACTTCACCATCCAGGAGAACTTCAACGACTTCTCCGAGGACTATGTCCTGGCTGCGGCGCCGGGCAATCCCGGTGTCGCCGACGGTCACTTCGCGCTTCCGGCCGGACCGGGGCTCGGCGTGAACCTGGACCGGGCTGTCATCGCTCAGCATCCTCGCCGGGCCCTCTACTTTGACCTGCACAAGAAGGACTGGCAGCTGCGGCAGGCAGACACGGCCGGCCCGGCGGACAGGCCGAATGCTCATGCCTAGCGGACGGCTCGACGCAAAGACCTGCCTCGTGACCGGGGCGGGCTCGGGCATCGGCCGCGCGATCGCGACCAGATTCGCCGCGGAGGGCGGGTCCGTGCTCGTCCTGGACATTGACGGCGCCGCTGCCGCTCGGACCGCCGAGGAGATTCGCTCAGCCGACGGCCAGGGCGTTGACCTTCAGGCCGACGTCACTCGCCCCGAGGACCTGGAACGCGCCGTCTCGTCCGTCCTGGCCGACTTCGGGCGGATCGACGTCCTGGTGGCCAACGCGGGCATCAGCGCCGCCGGCGTGCTGCACGAGACGCCGCCGCAAACCTGGGACCGGGTGTTCGAGGTCAACGTCCGCGGAACGTATCTGACCTGCAAGGCGGTCATCCCGCAGATGATCGCGCAGCAGAGCGGGACTGTGATCATCATGTCGTCGGTCATCGCCGCGATCGGACTGCCGAACCGGGCCGCGTACGCGGCATCCAAGGGCGCCTTGCTAGCCCTGGCCAAGTCCATGCAGGTCGACTACGGCAGGCTCGGCATCCGCGTCAACGCGCTCATGCCAGGAACGATCTTCACGCCGCTGCTGGACAAGGTGCTCAGCGAGACGCCCGGCGGCCGCGAGGACGCGATCAACGTCATCAAGGGCCGTCAGTTCACCGAAGCCCTCGGCCAGCCAGAGGACGTCGCGAACGCTGCGGTGTTCCTGGCCTCCGACGAGTCTGCCTTCGTGCTAGGGAGCGGCCTCGTGATCGACGGCGGGTCGTCCGGGGGCCGGTGACGTGAACAGCACCGACGAGGCACGGGCCGGCACCGAGGACGCGCGCCCGAACAGGTTCGACGTCGACCTTGGTGCGATCGCTCACAACACTGGCGTGCTGCGGAGCGTCGTCCCCGGCGGCACCCGGATCTGCGCCGCGGTCAAGGCCAACGCCTACGGGTTCGGCCTGCTGCCCGTGGCCCGCACGCTGGTTGACGCGGGCGTCGATGCCCTGGGCCTGGTGGATATCCGTGACGCCGTGCGGCTACGGGAGGATGGCATCGCCTGCCCGATCCTGCTCTACAGCGGCAGCCTCCTCGACGAGCGGACCATGCAGCGGATCCGGGAGCACGACCTCATCGTCACGATCAACAATGACCGCTCGCTGGCCGTGGCCGCCTCGCTAGGGGAGCAGGTACCAACCCGCGTGTTCGTCGAAGTGGACGTCGGTCTGGAACGCCTCGGGATCTCCGTCGATAAGGCGCCCGGCCTGCTGCGTGCCGCAGCCAGTTCCGGTTCCATATCCCTCGAAGGTGTCTATACCCATATGCACGTCCCGCCGGATGCCGCGCCGCAGTATCTCGACTGGCAGTTCGGCCGGTTCCAGGCGCTGCTTTCCACCATGCGCGGCGAGGGATATTCGACCGGCATCTCGATGGCGGCGAGCACCCCCGTACTCTTCCGCACGTCCGCGATGAGCCTGGACGCCGTCGATGTCGGGCGCTACTTGTACGGGATCGTCCGGCCCGGCGTCGAGCCTGGCCTGGCCGAGCTGGGACTCAGGCCGGCCTTCGTGTCGCTGCGCTCGCGGATCACGCACTGCAAGCGGATCGACCGTGTGGAAAACCTCGACGCGGCACCATTCGCCGTCCGGCCGGGCATGCAGGTGGGCGTCGTGCCGATGGGTTTCGCCGATGGCCTGGCGTTCCTGACCTGCGGCACTGTTCTCGTGCGCGGTCTGCGAGCGCCGCTGCTCGGCAACCTGTCGCTCGAGCACGTCTCTATCGACGTCACCGGAATCCCCGATGTCGCCACCGGGGATGAGGTTGTGTTCATCGGCCGGCAGGGCACGGCCGAGATCACCCAGGAAGAGATCGTGGCCAGCCAGCGGGCGGATCTCCCGCCGGCAAGCCTCGCCGCTGCCGTGCGCGAGACGGTGCCGCGGGTGTACCGGCCCGCCAACTCACCGCCTTCGCCGTCGGCAGGCCAGCGCTACACTCCGTTTGTAGAGCCGGTCAATGATGTCAGCACTCACTAACAAATCTGGCGATAGGCGCGATTGTGGAAGACAGGCAAACCGCAAAAACCGGCAAACGCGAAGCGGCTCACGAGCTTCTGCCCGTTGAAGCGCGCGAGCCTGTTTCGGCTGAGATAGCCAGGAAGCTTCTTGACTACCTTTTGTCCGGAGTATTGTCGCCCGGCGATCGCCTGCCTTCCGAGCGTGAGCTTTCGCGGACGTTCGGGGTCGGAAGGTCAGCAGTTCGCGACGCGCTGAAGCCGCTCACGCTGCTCGGGATCATCGACGTACGCCAGGGAGACGGCACATACCTGCGGGCAACCGAGTCAGAGCTCCTGCCCAAGGCCGTCGAGTGGGGGCTGCTGCTTGGCGAGCGGCGCGCGCTTGATCTCGTCGAGGCGCGCCGCCACATCGAGGTCGCGCTGGCGACGCTGGCAGCCCAGCGACGGGACGAGCAAGATCTCCAGGATCTGCGCACGCTGCTGCGCCGGATGGAGCAGGCCGAGGGCGACGACGACTTCATCGAAGCAGATATGGAATTCCACCTGCGAATTGCCGGGACCGCAAGGAACAGCGTGCTCGCTGGAATTCTTATGAATATTCGCTCTCTCATCCAGGTCTGGATCACGCGCGTCACCTACGCCGCCGACTCCGTGGCGCCCTCGTATCAAGAACACGTCCCGATCATGCAGGCCCTTGAGGCAAAGGACCCGGCCGCCGCGGCAGCAGCCATGGCCGCCCACCTCGATTCGGCCGGGGCCAAGCTCTCCAGGACGCTTGAAGCGGAGAGAGCGGTGTCGGCGGCAGCCCTGAAGGAGGCGAAGGTCGGTCCTTCGGCCGGGCGGTCCTGAGATGCCCGCGGAGATGTCGGCCGTCGTCCTCGGCACCGGCCGTATGGCTCCCGGCATAGCGGCCGCCCTGGCTCAGACCGGTGCGCGGGTGACCGTGGCAGGGCGCTCGATTGGCCGGGCGATCCGGACGGCCGAGATCGCGGGCGAGGGCGTAACGGCCCGTGCGCTTGAAGCGGATGCCTTCCGCGACGCTCGGCTCGTCGTGGAAACCGTGACCGAGGATTTCGAGGTCAAGACGCAGGTGTATGCCCTGGTCGCCCCCTGGCTAGACAGTGACACGATCCTGGCCACCAACACCTCGAGCCTGTCCATCAGCGCGCTCGGGAGAGGTTTGCCGCGGCCCGAAACGTTCGCGGGGCTCCATTTCCTGTACCCGGCGGACATTACCGCGGTTGTCGAGATCATCGCGGGTGAGGCCACCGCGGACGGGACCGTCGACGCCCTCAGCCAACTGGCCATCCAGATGGGCAAGGCACCGGTCGTGGCTCGTCGCGACGTGCCGGGATTCGTGTGGAACCGGCTGCAGCATGCGCTGCTGCGCGAGGCCCTGTGGCTGGTTGACCAGCAGGTAGCCGACATCGCCACGGTCGATGCCGCGGTCAGCGACGGCCTGGCTCCACGATGGCTGGCCGCCGGGCCATTCGCAACGGCCGACCTGGGTGGCATGGATACCTGGTCTCGGGTGGCCACGGGGATCTTCCCGCACCTGGCCTCCGATCCGGGCCTCGCGGCAGCACTGGAGCAACATGCGCGGGCCGGTACCACGTTCTACGAGTGGGACGCGGGCGCTCAGCCGGACGTCTCGGAGCTCCGCTCGCAGGCCATCCGGACGTCCCGGGACGTCACCGTCGCACGGCGTCGGCTGACCCCGACGGCGCGGTCCGCCGGTACCCCGCGGGAACCCGCGCCCGGCCCTGCCGAGTTGGCGCGGCACGCCGCGGCGCTCCGCTCGATCGCTGACGCGCTGGACGCGCAGCGCCTGCCCGAAGAGATTGCTCGCACCAGCGGTCAGCTGCGACTGCTCGCGGCCCGTTTCGAGGATGCCGCGGCGCCTGCGCCGGGGGTGCGGGAAGAACCCGGCCGGTAGCGCGACGGCCACCGCCCATCTGCCGGTCAGCTCAGTGCCGGGCCGCCGCTGGCCGCGCGGAGCAGGTCAGAGCAGGGCCGGGCCGCCGCTGGCCGCGCGCAACAGGGTCAGCACCGCCTCATTGAGCGGCGTCGGGACTCCGGTGCTGTGGCCGGCCCTGACCACCGCGCCGGTCAGGAACTCGGACTCGAGCGCCCGGCCGCGCAGCCGGTCGAACAGCATCGAGTTCCCGGCATCGGCCGGAAGCGCGTCAAGCCCGGAGACGATGCTGCTGACCTCCTCCTGGCTGACGGCGACGCCCTCGGCCGCGGCCACGGCAGCCGCCTCTGAGATCAGCTTCGCCGCGAGCGCGAGGACGTCGGGCTCCGCGAACACGTCGACCCGGCGGCCGGTGAGGGCCAAGATCGGGTTGTGCGCGACGTTGCCGAGCAGCTTGCGCCAGGCCGCGGCCCGGAAGTCGTTCTCCAGGCGGATCCTGATGCCTGTCCCCGCGAAGAGACCCGCCAGCCGCGTGCCCTCCTCGCCTGCCGGCACCGCGATCTCGTTTCCTGCCCGCTGCCAGGCCTGCCCGCGTGCCAGGGGCTCGACGTTGATGTGGACGAGCGCGGGCACGACGGCCACGTCCGCGGCAAGCCGACCAAGGCGGCCGCCGTGGTCGATGCCGTTCTGCAGCAGCACGATCACCGTGCCTGGGCCGGCGGCCGTGTCGAGCCACGGCAGCACCGAGCCGGTGTCCTGGGCCTTGGTCGCGATGAGCACCCAGTCCATGGGCTGCAGCGCCGAAGGGTCGGTGACCGAGACGGCCGGCAGGGCCACGGGTTCGCCGTCCGCCTGCCGCAGCACCAGGCGGTCGATCTTCTGCCTGACACATACCGTGACATCGCGGCCCGCGCGCACCAGATTCCAGGCGACGCAGGTCCCGACCGCCCCGGCCCCGATTACGGCGATGCGGGCTGACCGCTCAGTCACCATCCAGGCTCCTCTATCAGGGCATCCCGGAAGGCATAGCCTGGACCATAACGATAATATGGCGACCGGTCAACCAGTTGCGAGCCATGCGGCACCCGGCCGCATGGCGAACGTTGGAGGAGGACATCGTGCCCGAGGTGGCGGATCTCGCGGAACTTGAGACCCTTGAGCGGCTCGCGACAGGGTTTACCTTCACCGAGGGACCGATCTGGCATCCAGGACAGTATCTGCTGTTCAGCGATATGCCACAGGACGTCAGAAGGCGATGGGATCCGGAACATGGCATAGCGGTCACGATGAGTCCCGCCCACAAGTGCAACGGGATGACGCTGACGAGCGGCCTTTCGCTGCTGGTGTGCGAGCACTCGACGAGCAGCGTCGTGATCGAGCATCCGTCCGGGAACCGCGAGGTGCTCGCCAGCCACTGGGGTGACCGGGAACTCAACTCCCCTAACGACATCGTCACCGGCCTCGACGAGTCGATCTATTTCTCCGACCCCAGTTATGGGCGAATGCCCATCGACGGCATCGAGCGTGACCAGGACCTCGATTTCCAGGGCCTGTACCGGATCTCGCGATCCGGCGATCTGCAGCTGCTCGCCGATGATTTCGACCAGCCGAACGGGCTGTGCTTCTCGCCCGGCTACGACAAGCTGTACGTGAACGACACCCCCCGCTGCCACATCCGCGTTTTCGACGTGGCGGAAAACGGCACGCTGCGGGGCGGCAAGATATTCCACGAGAACATCGGCACCGGCGTCGTCGGCCCGACCGGCGTCCCCGACGGCGGCGTCCCGGACGGGATGAAATGCGACGAGCTCGGCAACGTGTACTGCACCGGGCCGGACGGGATCTGGGTCATTGAGCCGGGCGGGTCGTGCCTCGGCGTGATCACCGTGCCCGAGATCGTCGGCAACCTGAACTGGGGGGACTCGGACTGGAAGTCGCTCTACCTTGCCGCGACGACCTCGATATACCGGATCCGGATGCGAGTCGCCGGGCACCCGGAGCCGTACATGCAGGCCGGCTGATCTCGCTCGCTGGGCGCGGATCCGGGCTGCGAGCCGCCGGACTCGTTCACACAGGTGTTGCACGCCGGACATGGCGGCCACACACGCGTGCTGAATCCTGGTACCCGTCGTGACCGCAGCAAGAGCCGGGAAGGAGCAGCCCGTTGATCAAGGTAGCCAAGCCGACGAGCAGCGGCGCCGTTCGGGTGACTTTCGTGCTGCCAGCGGCGGAGCCCGCCGGCGCCGTCTCTGTCGTGGGCAATTTCAATGACTGGAATCCCTACGCCCACCCGCTGCGCAAGCGCGGTAACGGCGTCCGCAGCGCCGTGGTGACGCTGCCCGTCGGCACCACGCTGCACTTCCGCTACCTGGCCGAGGGCGGCGTCTGGTTTGACGACGACACGGCCGGGGTGCGGGATGGCCAGGACGCGATGATCACGGTCCCGGGCTGAGCGCCCGGGACCTCGGGGCGAGGGCAGGGTAGACCCCCAGCCCGGCCGCGGTGACCTGGTGGCAGTCCGCCGGGCGGAAGACTCCCATGCCGGCCAGTCCCGGTGCCGCCGGTACCCTGAGCTCGTGCTCGGCAGCCTCCGCATCCCCGGCGGCAACGGGGACAGGGCGCTGGCATTCCGGTTCGCGCATGCGAACGACGTTCCGGCCATCCTCGCTCTGGTCGAGTCCGCCT
>Ga0208725_1000259_pt1 | contig 12199 bp, 10 predicted proteins | sample MicForSoSWNH13_O_FD_188004 | JGI IMG/M metagenome (GOLD analysis project Ga0208725, IMG submission 188004) | Forest soil microbial communities from Harvard Forest Long Term Ecological Research site in Petersham, Massachusetts, USA - MetaG HF011... | ecosystem: Environmental > Terrestrial > Soil... | reverse complement strand
TGACCCGGTCCTCCAGTGTCAGCGCGGGCAGGAGGCGGCCTACCAGGGTGGCGGCTCCCTCGTGCAGGGTGCCCTGGGGAGAGCCGTCGGCGGCCCGCTCGATCCTGCCGTCCGGCGGGTCCGGCGTCCCGGCGTCGATGCCGGCGATCTCCAGCGCGCGGGAACTGACCCAGGCGCCGTGGCCGTCACGGTTGGTGAGGTACACGGGCCGACCGCCGGCCACCTGGTCGAGAAGCTGGCGGCTTGGCGTTCCGCGCTCGAACCACTCCATCCGCCAGCCGCTGCCGACGACCCATTCCTTGTCGTCGCGCCGAGCGGCGTAGGCGGTGATCCTGGCGAGTGCGTCGTCCAGGGTGCCGACCCCGATCAGGCTGCAACCGATCATGGTCACCCCGGCCCACGCGGGATGGACGTGCGCGTCCTGGAACCCGGGCAGCAGGGCCCGGCCGCGCAGGTCTACCACTTCGGTCCGCGGGCCGATCAGGTCACCGATGTCGCTGTCGCCAGCGCCGCCGACGGCCACGATCCGGTCGCCGAGCACGGCGACCGCCTGAGGCCCCGGGCCGGCCGGGACGACCCGGCGCCGGCCAGGATCCGCGGGGTCCGCGGTATAGACCGCCCCGCCGGTGAACACCAGGTCCGCCTGCGCGCCCATGCGCTCTCCTCTCGCTGCCGCGCGGCGGCTCCCCTCCCGCCACGGCCGTCCCATCATGGCAGCAAGTTCGCGCGGTCCACTTGCCGGGCGCTGTGGCCCAGACCGGGTGATTCGCGTCGCAACCCATCGAAGATGGCCAGAGATGCGAGGATTGCAGTCATGGCGCATTTAGATGCTGCAGCGGACTGCTTTGTCTGCCGCAAGCACTGGGAGCAGGGATCGCTGCTGCCGGGCGGCCCGGTCGCCGAGGACGACCTGGTCGTGGTCTCCCACCTGTCGCCGGAAGCGCCGGGGCGCGACAGTGGTCCCGTCTACCTGGGACATCTGCTGGTGGAGCCCAAACGGCACGCGGCGGGGCTTGAGGACCTCAGCGACACGGAGGCCAGGGCCGTCGGCCTGTGGTCCTCCCGCGCCAGCCGGGCACTGCGCGAAGTGGGACGGGCAGAGCACGTCTATGCGGCCGTGATCGGCGACGGGACGCAGCACCTGCACGTCCACCTTCTGCCGAGGTACCCGGGTACCCCGCGCGAGTACTGGTGGGATGGCGTGGACGAGTGGCCGGATGCCCGCCGCGGCATGGAACCAGAGATTTCGATGCTGGTGGCGGATCTGCGCGCGCACCTTAACTCGGCCGAGCTCGGCTGATGCCCGCGCGTGGGTTGCAGCTCGTGGAGGGAGTCAGAGCGGGGTATAGGGCTCGTGGTACCACGCCCGCCCGTGGCTGGGCATGGTACCAACCGTGCACGGCGCGGCCGTGCACGTCAGGCGGCCTCGCGGCCCTGGCATCTCAGCGCCAGACCGGCCTAGGCCGCACACTCCCGGCACACGAGCTGCCCACCATGGGTGTCGGCAAGCTGGCTCCTGTGGTGCACGAGGAAGCAGCTCGAGCACGTGAACTCGTCGGCCCGACGTGGGATCACGGCAAACGAGAGCTCCTCGTTGGACAGGTCCGCCCCGGGCAGTTCCAGCGATTCAGCAACATCGTCCGGGTCAAGGTCGATCGCGGTCGATGACTTGTCCATCCGTCGTGCCTGGAGCTCCTGGAGGCTGTCCTCGCTGAGCTCGTCTTCGGTCTTCCTCGGGCTGTCGTAGTCGGTAGCCATGTGGCTCTTACCCCTCCATCTTCTTCACCTATCGCGCGGGTGTAACGCTTAGGAAGCCTCGGTTGTGCCCGGATCCGGCGGGGAATTCTGTCACGTCCCGGCGCCTGGTACACGTACCGGCTACCCCTAACGGTTCGTGTCCCTGTCGCTCCTGCGCGGGAGCATCCCCCTAGACCTCGCATTCCATCTAAAATCTCGGGTGATAACTTGCTCCATCCCCTCGATCAACGCCACTAGTAGGCACAAGGTGCATACGGCGCGAACCGTGCACCTCAAGCGCCTGCACGACCCCGCGGAGACGGTTTATGCCCCACGTCGAGCCGCTGCATGCGGACGACCCGAGTCACGTGGGTCGCTACCGCCTGAGCGGGCGGATCGCGGGGATGCCGGGCGCCAGCCCGGCCTACCTTGCCAGAACCGCCGACGGCAGCGACGTGACGATAACGCTGCTGGACGGCGACTGGACCGCCGACCCCGCCGAACGGGACCGGTTCACCGAGGAGGCGAACGCCGCCTCAATGGTCGCGCCGTTCTGCGCGGCGCGGATCCTGGGGGCCGGATTCGACGCCAAGCAGGCGTTCCTGGTCAGCGAGTACGTCCCGGGCCCCTCGCTGCTTGAGCTGGTCACCGAGGAAGGTGCCTGGGAGGGCAGCGACCTCGAGGCACTGGCCATCGGGACCGCAACCGGGCTGGCCGCGATCCACCAGGCCGGGCTGGTACATGGAAGCTTTGGCCCCGAGCATGTCGTGCTGGGCGCCGATGGCCCGCGGGTCGTTGGGTTCGGCATCACCCCGCCCTACGGCTCGGCGACTCCCGCCGCGGACATGCGCGCCTGGGCGCGCACGTTGCTGTTCGCGGCGGCCGGCGAGCCCCCAGACCCGGCCTATAACGACCTGGAATTGCTGCCCGAACCGCTGCGGACGCTCGCCAGCGAGTGCCTGTACGGCGGCCCGGGTGAGCAGCCGACGGCCCGGTCTGTCGTGGTCGAGCTCCTCGGCGACAGCGACCCGCCGGCCGGGGTGCTCGCTGAGGGGGCGAGACGCGCGATGCCAGCCGCGGCGCCGCCGGTCCCAGACGGCGGCGAGGAACCGCCGCGCCAGGGCCGGGGTCGCAAGCTGGTGACGCTCTGGTGGGCAGCCGGCGTGGTGGTCTGCATCGTCGCCATCGCGCTCGTCATCCATGTCCTGACGAACAAGAGCGACCAGCCCAGCCCGCAGTCCGGCGCGGCCAAGACGTCGGGCCAGCACCCAACGGCCAAGCCCACAGCCCGGCCGGCGCACTCGGCAACGATCCCCGCGTCCCTGGCGGGCACCTGGTCCGGCCAGGTCAGCCAGAACAGCCCGTCCGGCACGTTCAGCGTCACCGTCGACGTGAACCTGGCCTCCGGTGCCACCGCCGGGGCGATCCACTACTCGGGCCCGTTCAAATGCTCCGACGATCTCAGCCTGGTGTCCGATGTCTTCGGCACGCTCACGATGCACCAGGCGATCGTCCAGGGCCCGTGCCAGCGCGGCGTGGTCACGCTCACCCCCGGATCGGGCAGCACCCTGGAGTTCAGGTTCAAGGGCAAGGGCGCGCCAGCGGCGACAGGCACGCTGACGAAGGCCACGTAGGCCCCGGAATCAGGCGTCCCGCTCCGGGTCCGTGCTCGCCAGCAGGTCGTGCAGCTCACCGAGCAGCGGCTGGGCGGCCGCGATCGTCATCGACGGGCTCGGCGGCCTGCCGTGCAGCCCGGTGACCTGGGCGCCGGCCTCGGCAGCGATCAGCCCGCCGGCCGCGATGTCCCAGAGGTTGACACCCCGCTCGTAGTAGGCGTCCACGGTGCCCGAGGCGACCGAGCACAGGTCCACGGCGGCCGACCCGCCGCGCCGGATGTCGCGTACCCGGGGCAGCACCGCCCGCAGCACGTCGCCCTGGACCTGCCGGCGCCCGGCCTCGTACCCGAAGCCGGTTGCCACCAGCGCCTGGGCGAGCGGCACGTCCTGGTTGCAGGCCAGCCTGACCGGGGAGCCGGTGTCCTCGCCACGCCAGTCCAGGGCGCCCGAACTCAGCCACGCGCCGTTGTCCAGCCTCGCGCTGTACAGCTCGTCCCGGCGCGGCACGAACACCGCACCGGCCACGACCGTGCCGTCCACCTCCGCGGCGATGCTGACCGCCCAGTCGGGAAGCCCATACAGGTAGTTGACGGTGCCGTCCAGCGGGTCCACGATCCAGCGGACCGCGCTCCGGCCGCCCTGCCCGCCCGGCGGCGCGATCTCGCCGCCCTCCTCACCGAGGATCCGGTCGCCGGGCCGCTCCTCGGCGATCAGGTCCCTGATCAGCGACTCGGCGGCCTGGTCCGCCTCGGTCACGACGTCGGTCGGGCTCGACTTGGTCGCCACGACCTCCGGGCGGCCACCGCTGCCGATCAGCAGCCGGCCCGCCGCGACCGCCACCTTGGTGGCCAGGTCTAGCAGGCCCTCGCTCTCCGCCGCGGTCACGACGAAACCCGTGGCCTGGCCGTGCCCGCGCCGCAGCAGCCGCTGCCGCACGCGCCGAGGGTCGGCCCCAGGTCGCCGAGGGCCCGGGGCGGCAGTCCGTCCTGCCGTTCGGCCACCAGCTCGGTGATCATCGTGACGAACCGGGGATCCGTGCTCGGAGTCGCCGCGCGGGCCAGCCGCAGCCCGAGCCGCTCGGCCTGCCCCGCCGCCTCCACGTCGAGGTCGAAGACGACCTCCATGTGGTCGGAGATGAAGCCGACCGGGACCAGCACGACCGCGCTGGACCCCGACCCGGCCAGCTCGGTGAGACAGTCGCCGATGTCCGGGCCGAGCCAGGGCACCGACGGCGGGCCGCTGCGGCTCTGGTAGGCCAGCCGCCAGGAATCACCACGCCCGAGCCGTTCGGCTATCAGCCGTGACGCCTCGGCGAGCTGCCTGGGGTACGCACCCCCAGTGGGCCCGCTGGCCCCGGCCATGGCCTCGGGGATGCTGTGCGCGGTGAAGACAAGGTCATAAGTTCCCAGAACGGATAGCGGCAGCGAATCGGCGGCGCTCCGCGCGGCGTCGGCAAACGGCTCAATAAAACCCGGGTGGTTGAAGAACTGGCGCAGCTTGTCGATCCGCGGGGCGCCGGGGACCGCCGCCCTGGCCCGGTCGATGTCCTCCAGGTACTGCCGGCAACTCGAATAGCAGCTGTATGCCGACGTCACAAACGCGATCGCGTGCCGCCGGCCGTCGGCCGCCATGGTCGCGACGGTGTCGGTGAGCAGTGGATCGGCGTTCCGGTTACCCCAGTACACGGGCAGGTCGACGCCGCTGGCCGCGAAGTCCTTCTCCACCGCGCCGAGCAGGTCGCGGCACTGCTGGCTGATCGGGCTGACCCCGCCGAAGCGGTAATAGTGCTCGGCGACCTGCTCCAGCCGCTCCCTCGGCACGCCGCGGCCGCGGGTGACGTTCTCCAGGAACGGGATCACCTCGTCGGGGCCCTCCGGGCCGCCGAAGGAGACGAGCAGGAACGAGTCGTAGCGGGGCATGGCACCATCCAACCAGGCCCGGCACGCTGCCTCGTCAGGTCACCCGTAGTGCCAGCTCAGGGGGGCTGGGGGGCGGGCAGGGAGTGCTGAGCCGGGTCAGGAATAGTTCTGGGCGTACTCAGCGGCGAGCGAGAGCACCTCGCTGACGTACCAGTTCGCGTGGTTGTAGTCGAAGATGGCGGCGGACAGCGAGGCGCCTCCGGCCGCGGCCCCGTCGGCGCACAGCATCCGCGCCGCCGACGGCACCGCGTCATAGGGGTTCAGGATGTCCGGCGGGCCGGTCTGGCCGAACCCGTCGATGCCCCAGACGGCCCAGGTGGACGGCTCGAACTGCATGGGCCCGAGCGCGCCCGCCGGCGATGGGCCGTCGTTGGTCCCGTCCTCGCTCTCGATCTGGCCGATCGCGGCCAGCACCGTCCAGGACAGCCCCGCGCAGTACCTGGCGGCCGAGTCCTGGAACAGCTGCAGATACGTGGTCGGCAGCTGGCCGGAACTGGCCTTCGTCACCGGGAGCTGCTGCTGGCGCAGGCTGACGATCTTGCCCGATGGCCCGAGCACGGTCTTGACCTCGGCGATCAGCTTGGTCAGGCTCACGCCCGGTGCGCTGATCAGCGCCGCGACGCGGTGCACAAGGCCGAGCTCGCCGGACAGCTTGGTGTCCACGAGCAGGTCGACTCCCTCGATGCCCAGCGACGCGGCGGCGCCGAACCGCACGGCCCGGGTGGTGGCTCCGGTCAGCTGGTAGCTCGCCCCGGCGCGCAAGCCCAGACTGGCGCTCGCGGTCTTGGCGGCGACGAACTCCCCGCTCGCCAGGGCCGTCCAGAACGGCTGGTCCGAGGCGGTCTGCAGCGGCACCCAGGACCGGAACTGCGCGGGGTTCACGCCGATGACGCTGACCGGCTTGCCGCCCGCCTTGATCTCCGCGCCGTCGAAGGCGATCATGTTCCGGACACCGCTGATCTTGTTCAGGCTGGTCAGCTGCTGGCTGGTGAGGCCGGCTGGCGAGACGATCAGCAGGTCAGGCAGGATGATCTGGCGGAACGAGGCAGCGGCGGTGCGCGCCGCGGCCGGTGCTGCCGGGGCGGCCGGGACGCGGCCCGAGCCCCCCGAGGCGGGCTGGATGATCCCGGTGTAGGCGCCGACGCCGACCAGGACGAGCGCGCCGCAGCCCGCCACGCCCCGGAACATAAGCGAACTGAAAACGGTGACACGTGGCCTGCTGCGTTGTTTAACCCAGAGAGCGCGTAGCCGTCCCATCGCGTTACACCCTAACCCGGCCGGTCGCCGCTCCGGAATGGACAGTACTCAATTAACAGCGCGCGGCATAGCCGCCCCTGAGGGAACGTCGTGAGCCTGAGATACGGTTCATGGCGGAGGTCGGCGAAGTAATGTTGCAGGTCAGGGAGCGGGACGAGCGGCGCGGGAACCCGTTCCTTGAAGTGCTCGCCAGGCCGGGCGCGTGGCGATTTTCGGTCACCGGTCTTATTGGCCGGATGCCGATGTCCATGTTCGGCCTGGGCACGGTGCTGCTGATCGCGTCGGTGACCGGCAGCTACGGGCTGGCCGGGATCGTGGCCGCGGCAGGTTCGGTCGGTTACGCGATCTGCGCGCCGCAGGCCGCCAGGATCGCCGACCGGGTCGGGCAGCGCCGGGTGCTGCTGCCGCTCACCGCGTTCTTCGCCGCCTGCACGCTGGCGCTCATCTGCTGCGCCGAGCTGCGCGCCCCGCTGTGGGCACTCCTGATCACCGGCGGACTTGCCGGTGCGTCGATGCCGTCGCTCGGCTCCATGGTCAGGGCCCGGTGGAGCGCGCTGCTCGGCGACTCGCCGTTGCTGCACGCCGCGTTCTCGCTCGAGTCCGTAGCCGACGAGACGATCTTCGTGATCGGCCCGGCCGTGGTCACGCTGCTCGCGACCGAGGTATATCCCGCCGCCGGGGTGGGCGTGGCCATGGTGGCCTGCGTGACCGGGACGCTGCTGTTCGCCGCGCAGCGCCGCACCGAGCCGCCGGTCGTAGCCAGGGCCGTGCCGCGACGCTCTGGCGGGTCCGCCATCCCGGCGCCGGGCCTGATCACGCTGGCGCCGGTCTACTTCTTCATGGGCGCGATGTTCGCCACGATCGACCTGTCCACCGTGGCTTTCGCCCAGGAGCACGGGCACAAGCCGCTCGCCGGGTTTGTCCTCGGCGCCTACTCGCTGGGCAGCGCGGTCGGCGGCCTCTGCTACGGGTCCAGGTCCTGGGCCGCCCCGGCGCGTCGCAGGTTCGCGATCGCGCTGGCCCTGGTCACCGCGGGAACGGCGACCTTCTGGGCCATGCCGGGCCTGATCGTTCTCGCCATCGTCATCTTCTTCTCCGGCCTGTGCATCTCGCCGACCTTCATCACCGGCTATGGCCTGATCGACCAGCAGGCGTCGGCCGGGCGGCGGACCGAGGGGATGGCGTGGCTCAGCTCGGCGATCTCGGTCGGCGTTGCTGCGGGTTCCGCGATCGCGGGTCAGATCATCGATGCGGCCGGAGCCCGCTGGGCCTACGTGTTCGCCGCCTGCTGCGGCGCGGTCGCGCTGGCCGTGTGCCTGGCCGGCCTGCGCAACCTGCGCGTAGAGCCGCGGCAGGCCGAACCGGCAGAATGGGGCGATGCGGAGATCTGACCAGCCCGGCGCCACCTGGCGGAACTGGGCGGGCAACGAGACGGCGCGGCCCCGCAGGACCGCCCTGCCACGATCGGCGGATGAGGTGGCCGATGAGGTGCGCAAGGCGGCCGCCGACGGGCTGACCGTGCGGATGGCCGGCACCGGGCACTCATTCACGCCCGTCGCGGCCACCGACGGCGTGTTGCTCTACCCCGGCGGGATGACCAGCATCAGGTCGGTCGACGCGGCGGCCGGCCTGGTCACGGTCGAGGCCGGCTGCCCGCTGCGGGTGCTCAATGCGAGCCTGCAGGCGCGTGGGCTTTCGCTGGCCAACATGGGCGATATCCAGGCGCAGACGGTGGCCGGGGCGATCCAGACCGGGACCCACGGCACCGGCCGCGACATCGGTGGCATGGCGGCCCAGGTGGCGGGCCTGGAGATGGTCCTGGCCGACGGGACCGTCGTGTCGTGCTCGGCCGACTCGCCCGGCGACGGCCTGTTCGACGCCGCACGGGTCGGGCTTGGCGCACTCGGGGTGGTGACTGCCGTCACGTTCCGGGTAGTTCCGGCATTTCTCCTCGAGGCACGAGAGCAGCCCATGCGGTGGTCTGAGGTGATTTCCCGGCTGGACGAGCTGACGTCAGCGAACGAGCACTTCGAGTTCTACTGGTTCCCGCACACCGAGGGCTGCCTGACGAAGCGCAACAACTCCTCACCCGGGCCGCCCCGGCCGCTGCCGGCGTTCCGGTACCTGCTCGATGATGAGTTGCTGTCCAACACGCTGTTCGGTGTCACCTGCAGGCTCGGGCACGCCTTCCCTGCGGCGATCAAGACGGTCAACGGCGTGGCCGGGAAGGCCCTCGGCTCGCGCAGCTACGTCGACGCCGCGTACCGGGTCTTCACCAGCCCGCGGCGGGTCCGCTTCAAGGAGCAGGAGTACGCGATTCCGCGCGAGTCCCTGGCCGACGTGCTCGCCGAGATCAGGTCCCTGTTCGCCCGCCGGGACTGGCGGATCAGCTTCCCGATCGAGGTCAGGGTCACTCCCGGTGACGATCCTTGGCTCTCCACCGCCTTCGGCCGCGCCAGCGCCTATATCGCGATTCACGTCTTCCACGCTTCGCCGCACCAGGAGTACTTTCGCGACGTAGAGGCCCTGATGACCGCGGTCGCCGGGCGGCCGCACTGGGGCAAGATGCACACCAGAAGGGCGGAATACCTGCGCCAGGCGTACCCTAAGCACGGGGACTTTGTCGCGCTGCGCGACAGACTCGACCCCGAGCGCCGGTTCGGCAATGCTTACCTGGCGCAGGTACTAGGCCCGTGACCGCCCCGCAAAACCGACGCGACCTGTCGCGGGAAGCGCGCTTAAGGGGCCGCACGGGAAGGAAGCACCCTTATGAAGCCGTGCAGGACCACAGCGGCGGGCGGGATGCGCGAGTGGAGCGAAAGATGCCGTCGGCCGTGGGCCCCGCGGGCGGCAGAACGAGCGGAACGAGCGGCATGAGCGGGACAAGCCGGATACGGCCTTCGCTCGGCGGCGGTGCGCCGGCGCAGGTGCGCGAGCTTGGCCCGCAGGGCCGGCAGACCGTGAAGAGGCTGCTCGACGCCGGCCTCGCCGAGTTCAACGAGCGCGGTTTCCAGACGGTGCGCGTCGACGACGTGGTCCGCCGCGCCAAGACCTCGCACGGCACGTTCTACCTGTACTTCTCGAGCAAGGACGACCTGTTCCGGACGCTGCTGCGGGACGCGCTGCACGACATGGAGATCATCACCGGTGATTTCCCGGTGGTGACCAGGAACGATGCCGGCCGGGAGGCGCTGCGGACCTGGGTGGGGCAGTTCTTCGACACCTACGCGGCGCACGCTCCGGTGCTGCGGATCCTGACCTCGGCCGACGACGTCAACGAGGAGGTCTACGGCGAAGGGCTGCAGGTAATGTTCCGGGTGGCCGAGGCCATGACGCAGGGCATGACCGCGGCCGATGCGGCGGCGGTGGCCGCTGCGGCCGGGCGCGTCGGGCCGGATCAGCCGACTGCGGTTCCCGAGCACGCGGAACTGACCGCCGTGGCCTGCCTGATGATGCTGGAGCGGATCAACTACCTGCTGAGCGTCGAAGTCGGGCTGCCCAGGGACGAGATGGTGGACCGGCTCAGCGCGATCATCTACGCGGCCTTCCAGCTGGCCTGAACCCGCTGGGGCCGGCCCGGTCCGGGTTCGGCACCCTCCGGCCGGGGGCAGAATCGGTAACGTGCAATTCCTTACCGAGCAACTACCGTTTCACGACCTGGCCTATAGCGACGTCTTCCTGGTGCCCAGGCGGTCCGCGGTGGCCTCCCGGCTCGACGTCGGCCTGGCCACGCGCGATGGCAGCGGCACCACGATCCCGGTGATCGTCTCCAACATGACCGCGGTCGCCGGGCGCAGGATGGCCGAGACCGTGGCCCGCCGCGGCGGCCTGGCCGTGCTCCCCCAGGACATCCCGGTCGACGTGGTCGCCGAGGTGGTGGCCTGGGTGAAGAGCCGCGACCTGGTGCACGACACCCCGCTGACGCTCGGCCCCGAGGCCACTACCGGGCACGCGCTCAGCCTGCTGCCCAAGCGCGCGCACGGGGCCGTGGTCGTGGTCGAGGACGGGCGCCCCGTCGGCGTGGTGACCGAGTCCGACTGCAACGGCGTCGACCGGTTCACCCAGCTGCGCCAGGTCATGTCTACCGATCTGTTCACGCTGCCCGCGGGGACCGACCCCGAGCACGCGTTCGGGCTGCTGCACGAGGGCAGGCACCGGCTCGCTCCGGTGGTAGACGGCGCCGGGCGCTGCGTCGGGATCCTGACCCGCACCGGCGCGCTGCGCGCGACCATGTACCAGCCGGCCACCGACCGCCGCGGGCGGCTGCGGATCGGGGCCGCCATCGGCATCAACGGCGACGCCGCCGGCAAGGCCAAGCTGCTGCTGGACGCCGGCGCCGACCTGCTGGTGGTCGACACCGCCCACGGCCACCAGGACAAGATGATCCACGCGCTGCGCGCGGTACGGGAGATCTCGCCGGCGGTGCCGGTCGTCGCCGGCAACGTGGTGACCGCGGCGGGCGTCGCCGACCTGGTCGAGGCCGGAGCCGACATCGTCAAGGTCGGCGTGGGCCCCGGCGCCATGTGCACCACCCGGATGATGACCGGGGTCGGCCGGCCGCAGTTCAGCGCGGTGCTGGAGTGCGCGGCCGAGGCACGTCAGCTCGGCGCCCACGTGTGGGCCGACGGCGGCGTGCGCTACCCGAGGGATGTGGCGCTCGCCCTGGCGGCCGGCGCGTCCAACGTCATGATCGGCTCCTGGTTCGCCGGCACCTTCGAGTCGCCGGGCGACGCGTTCCGCGACGCCGACGGCCGGCTCTACAAGGAGAGCTTCGGCATGGCCTCGGCCCGGGCGGTGCGGCTGCGCGCTGCCGCCGACTCACCGTTCGACCGGGCGCGCAAGGAACTGTTCGAGGAGGGCATCTCCAGCTCGCGGATGTACCTGGACCCGCAGCGGCCAGGCGTCGAGGACCTGATCGACTCGATCACCGCGGGCCTGCGCAGCGCCTGCACGTACGCGGGCGCCAGCGACCTGGACGAGCTGCACCAGCACGCGGTGGTCGGGGTGCAGGGCGCGGCCGGCTACACCGAGGGCATGCCATTGCCGTCAGGCTGGTAAGCACAGCCCTCAGGCTGGTGAGCACGCCCCGCCGGGGTCAGGGCGTGATCAGGACGGTGCGGGACTCGGTGTAGAAGGAGCGGGCGGCCAGGCCCTGCTCCCGAGGGCCGTAGCTAGACTCCTTGGCGCCGCCGAACGGTGCGTGGAAGTCCACGCCCGACGTGGGCGCGTTCACCCGGACCATTCCGGCATCAAGGTTGCTGGTCAGCCGCAGCGCGTGCCCGAGGTCGCTGGTGAACACGGCGGCCACCAGCCCGAACCTGACCCCGTTGGCGATCTCGACCGCCTGGTCGGCGGTGTCCGCGCTCAGCAGGGCGGCCACCGGAGCGAACACCTCCTCGCTGGCCAGCGGGCCGGTCGGGCCGTCAAGCTCGACCAGCGTGGGCGCCAGGTAGTACCCGGGAACGTCGAGCGCCTCGCCGCCGGTGATCACCCGGCCGCCGGATGCGCCGACCGCGGCCAGGGCTGACGACCGTGCGCCGTCATCGATCACCGGGCCAACCAGGGTGCCTTCCGCTGTCGGGTCCTCGACCTGCAGCGACGTGATCGCGTCGGCAAGCCGCTCGCGGAATTCGCCGTACACCGGCTTCTCCACGATCACCCGGCTGGTCG
>Ga0208725_1000258_pt1 | contig 12218 bp, 10 predicted proteins | sample MicForSoSWNH13_O_FD_188004 | JGI IMG/M metagenome (GOLD analysis project Ga0208725, IMG submission 188004) | Forest soil microbial communities from Harvard Forest Long Term Ecological Research site in Petersham, Massachusetts, USA - MetaG HF011... | ecosystem: Environmental > Terrestrial > Soil... | reverse complement strand
TCGTCCTCGACCAGGTACTCGAGCACGTCCGTGGTGGCGATCATCGCCTCGTTGCCCATGGTGGCGAGCGTGCTCACGCCGATCGCGTGGGCGTGGGCGAAGGCGAGGACGACACCGCCCAGCGCGCCGCTCTGCAGCGCGATTCCCACCGGCCCGGCCAGCAGCGACGGCGGCACGGTCAGCGCGAACGGGGCGGCCGGGGCGTGCGCGTTCACGAAACCGAGGCAGTTCGGCCCGAGCAGCGTGATCCCATGCCCGGCGGCGCGCGCGATCAGCCGGTCCTCCAGCACCCGCCCCGGGTCGCCGACCTCCCGGTACCCGGACGCGAGCACGATCGCGTTGCGCACGCCCGCCACCGCCGCGTCGTCGAGCACGCCCTCCACCGCGTCGCCGGGCGTCATGATGAACGCGAGGTCGACCGGCTCGGCGAGGTCCCGCAGGCTGGGCACGGCCGGCTGGCCGAACACGGTCCGGTGCCGCGGATGCACCGGAATCAGCGGGCCACCGAACCCAGCCGCCCGGCTGCCCGCAACCACGAATCGGGTCCACCCCGACGTGTCCGAGGCGCCGACGACCGCGATGCTGCGCGGCGCGAAGAACTCCCTGAGCCGGCCGGGCGTTACGAGCGGGGCGAGCTGCGAGTCTGCTGGCATTCCGGATCAGCCCGCGACCTTCGGCTCCTTCGGCAGCCCGAGACCGCGTTCACCGATGATGTTGCGCTGGATCTCACTGGTCCCCGAGTAGATGGTCCCGGACCGGCTGGACAGGAACACGTTCTGCCACGCGGTCGTCGGATAGCCGTCACCCTCGGGGCGCAGCAGCCCGTCCGCGCCCACGATCGAGATCGCGAGCTCGCCCAGCCGCTTGTGGTATTCGCTCCAGAACAGCTTCGCGACCGAGGCCTCCGGGCCCGGGGCACGGCCCTCCGCGACCTCGGCGAGCGTGCACAGCCCGCTGAACCGCATGAGCTGCACACCGGTGTAGGCCGCGGCGAGCTGCTGGCGCACCAGCGGGTCGGCGGTCTTCCCGTACTTGCGGGCGGTGTCCACCAGCTCCCAGAACTCCCGCTCGAACCCGAGGTGCGCGGTCGTGGCCTGCCCGCCGCGCTCGTGGCCGAGCGTGGTCATGGCCACCCGCCAGCCATTGTTCAGCCCGCCGATCACGTTGGACAGCGGCGCCCGCACGCCATCGAGGAAGTCCTCGCAGAACTCCGACGCCCCGGACATCTGCCGGATCGGCCGGTACTCAACCCCGGGGCCGGTGAACGGGATCAGCACGTACGAAAGCCCGGCGTGCTTCTCCACGGCCGGGTCGGTGCGGCACAGCAGGAACATCATGGTCGCCCGGGACGCCCCCGAGGTCCACACCTTCTGCCCGGTGATGACGATCTCGTCGCCGTCGATGACCCCGCGGGTTTCTACCGCCGCCAGGTCGCTGCCGTGGCCGGGTTCGGAGAAGCCCTGGCAGTACACGTCGGCGCCGGAGATGATCCGCGGCAGGAGCCGGGCGCGCTGCTCGGGCGTCCCGTGCACGATTACCGAGGGGCCGACCAGTGACTCGCCCATGCCGCGGTGCACCCGCGGCATCCCGGCCCGGTGGAACTCCTCGCCGAGAACAGCGACCCGCACGGCGTCCATGCCCTGGCCGCCGTATTCCTCCGGCCACTGCGGGCAGATCAGCCGTACCGCGGCCAGCTTGCGCTCCCACTCGGCGTAGGCGGGATGCGCCGCGGCCATGGCGAGTTCCTCACGCCGGTACCCGCCGGTGGTGGCCGCCATGTTCCAGTCGGCCAGCTCGGCGAGGCCGTCCGGCGCCTCAGCGGCGATCCAGTCCCGCAGTCCGGCGCGAAATCGCGCGATCTCCGGGCCGAGGTCAAGATCCATCGCGGGCCTCCCCGGGGCGCCAATCCTAGAACGGGATTCCAGGTTCGATGACATCTCGGTCTGACCGGCAATGTCAAGCCTTAAGACCGCCCGGTACGCGACGCTCCCCCCACCCGCCGCCCGCCAGGCCCGCCTGGCTTCGACGGACCGCCGGCCATCAGCCGCCTGGCGTACTCGATCACCGAGTCAATGATCTTGTTGGCCTGGCGGCGGTTACCCGATGTGGCAACCTCGCGGGCGCCCTCGCCGATCAGCGAGGTGAGAACCGACGCATAGAGGCGGTCCAGGGCGGTGTCGGGCAGGTCCAGCAGGGCGTCGTTCTGCCCGACCCATTCGTGGCTGCGCTGGCGCTGCATCACCTCGAACCCGGGCGGGCCGTCACCGGAAAGGAATAGCAAGGCAAGGTCGCGGCGCTCCCAGCTGCCCTGCAGGAAGGCGCGGGCCCCGGCCGCGAACAGTTCCCCGGGGTCGGCGACGGCGGCCTTCCTCGCGTCGGCGACCGCCTTGCTCGCGGCCTGCTCGTGTGCCAGCTGATGCTCCTGCCAGAGGGCGATGAACAGCTCGCTCTTGCCGCCGAAGTGGTGGTAAAGGCTGCCGACGCTGGAGCCGGCCCGCTCGACGACATCGGCGATGCTGGCGTCGGCGAAGCCGCGGGAGGTGAACACCTCCCTGGCGGCGTCCAGGAGCGCGCGCTGGGTGTGCGCGGTGCGTCCCCACTGCCATCCCCCGCTGGCCGACCGCGACGGGCCTACCGGGCGGACCGGGCCTGCCGAGCTGGCCGGGCGCACCGACCCGGTTCGCAGTTCTTTGTCCATGGCTCACCGATCCGTTGCGGCCCCGCCCGGGCTGACCGTTCCATGGTCCCATCGGACGCCGACGGCCCTTGACAGCCCGGCTTGGCCGCCCAGAAGCTAATTTCAGAAGGCAATTCTAGGAAATCGAACCGCCTGCTGAAAGGCTGGTGAGCCGCATGGGCCGACTCGATGGCCGGGTCGCGATCGTGACCGGCGCAGGACGCGGGATCGGCAGGTCGGTCGCGCTGCTGCTCGCCGCGCAGGGAGCCTCGGTGGTCGTCAACGACCTCGGCGCGGCACTGGACGGGTCGGGCAGCGACGCGGGCCCGGCCCAGCAGGTTGTGACGGAGATCGGCGACGCGGGCGGCAAGGCGGTCGCGAGCCTCGCCGACGTGTCCGGCCACGGCGCCGCCGAGGGCCTGATCGCCGCAGCGATCGAGCAGTTCGGCCGGCTGGACGTGCTGGTCAACGTCGCGGGCATCCTGCGAGACCGGATGGTCTTCAGCATGTCCGAGCAGGAGTGGGACGACGTGATCCGGGTCCACCTGAAGGGCACGTTCAACACCACGAAGTTCGCGGCGGCGCACTGGCGCTCGCTGCGCGACGAGTCCGCGCAGAACCGCATCATCAACTTCACGTCAGTGTCCGGCTTGCACGGCGCACCAGGGCAGCCGAACTATGCGGCCGCGAAGATGGGAATCGTCGGCCTCACCTACTCCTGCGCTAACGCGCTGGGCAGGTACGGGGTGACCGCCAACGTCATCTCGCCGGGCGCAGCCACCCGGATGACGGAATCGGTGCCCGCCGAGCGCCGTCGCTCCGTCACCGCCTCCGACGCCGAGCGCTCCCCGGACAACATCGCGCCGGTCGCGGCCTACCTTGCCAGCGAGCAGTCCGGCTGGATCAACGGGCAGATCGTCAGCGCCAGAGGTTACGAGGTCGCGCTCTACAACAGCCCGGAGCCGGTCATCACGATCGTCGGCACCGGGCCATGGGATCCCGACGCGCTCGCCGGGCAGGTGGAGCGGTCGTTCGGGCCGGCACTGGGCCGACATGGCTAAATGCCCTACTCACCAGTAGACCGTGGCCCGCATTGGCCCTAACATGCCTGGGTTGTAGCAATACGGCAGGCTTGTTCCTCCTGACGGCGGTCGCTGGAGGCTCCTATGCGCAGGGTCAGTGGGTTTGTGCTCACGATCCTTGGCGCCTTCCTGCTGGTGGTCGCCGTGCTGCTGCGGTTCTGGGTCGCGCCCTCGGTGATCGAGTTCCCGCTGGACGAGTACCGGATCGTCCAGCTGGCGGGCACCGGGTCGTACTTCAGCCCGGCCAAGGAAAAGGAACTGGTCGGCGTCTCCGTGCTGGTCACGGAGACGACCAAGGGCGCGGACGTGGCGGGAAGCGGCGGCGCCGCCGTCTGGGATGGCTTCGTCGCCGTCCAGGACACCACCAACCGGGCCGCGATTGCCTATGTCGCGTTCCGGGAGGCCCTCAACCGCAGAACCGGCGAACTCGTCGACTGCTGCGGCACGTACGTCACCAACCCGGTGAACGGCAAGCCCAAATACTCGGTGCGCATGACCGGGATCGGGTTCGTCTGGCCGTTCGGCGCCCAGCGGCAGACATACCGGGTCTTCGACGTCGGCGCCGGCCGGGCGGAACCCGCCCGGTACGCGGGTACCGCGAGGATCGCAGGGATCCTCACCTACCGCTACGTGGAAAGGGTGGCCCCGACCAGGTTCGGCACCGAGCCCAGGAATTCGTTCGGGCAGTCGCCGGGCGAGTACTACAGCGCGGCCAACACGTATTTCGTGGACCCGGAGACCGGGATGCCACTGAAGATCACCGAGAACCAGGAGGTGACCCTGGCCTCGGGCGGGGTCACCCAATTGGTCAGCCCCGACCTTTCGCTCACGGAGACGGCGGGCAGCGTTCGGGCAGGCGTCAGCAGCGACGACGGCGTCCGCGGGGAGATCGCCCTCTACGAGAGCACCCTGCCGCTCATCGGGCTGACCCTCGGCCTGGTGTTCCTGGCCGCCGGCATCCTGCTAGTCCAGTTCGGCGGCGAGGCGCGGAAGTCCGAGTTCGCGTGGGTGTGGCGCCGCGAGCTCGATCACTACCCGCCGACCGGGCGCCGCGTCCTCTACCTGACCATCACCGTGCTCGCGACGATCACGCTGTACTACGAGCTGTACGTGGGCGGGTCGGTGTCCACGCTGATCCTGGTCAATGTGCACATAAGCTTCACGTTCTTTGTCGTGATCCTGGCGGTCGGGAACCTGATCGGCGCCTTCGGCTCGCTGTTCGCCGGGCTCGCCGACCGGCTTGGCCGGGCCAACCTGCTGGTCTTCGGGCTGCTGATCAGCGGGATCATGGTCGCGTACGTGCTGCCAACCGCGACCAACAAGTGGGCCTTCAGCATCGATTTTTTCGTGCTCAGCGTCGTCGAGGGCATCACGCTGGTGGCCACGCCTGCGCTGATCCGCGACTACTCCCCGCAGGTCGGCCGCGCCACGGCGATGGGCTTCTGGACCGCCGGGCCGGTACTCGGCAGCTTGATCGTCACGGCGGTGGCCACGAACACCATTCCGGCGTTCGTCCCCGACCCGCGGTTCTGGACCCACGAGTACCGCATCTGCGGGATCGTCGGCCTCGTTGTGTTCCTGATCGCGCTTGCCGGGCTCCGGGAGCTGTCCCCGAAGCTGCGCGATCAGCTGATGGTGACCATGCGCGACCGTGCGCTCATCGAAGCCAGGGCCAGGGGGCTCGACGTCGATTCGATGCTGCAGCATCCGTTCCGCCAGCTGCTCAAGCCCGACATCGTCGTCGCCTCGATCGGCGTGTCCGCAATGCTGCTCGTCTACTACACGTCGGTCGGGTTCGGCCTGATCTACCTGTCCACCGTGTTCGGGTTCTCGACGAAGACCGCCAACGGACTGCTCAGCTGGGAGTGGGGCTTCAACGTCATCGGGGTGATCCTGATCGGCATGATCGCCGACCTGGTCCGGGTGCGGAAGCCGTTCATGGTGATCGGCGGGATCGGCGCGGCGCTGATGACCGTGGTGTACCTGGAGCAGGCCGGCCGCCATCCCGGCTACTACACGCTCGCGGTGATCCTGGCGCTGCTGTCACTGTTCCTCGGCATCGCCTACACCCCGTGGATAACCAGCTTCACCGAGACCGTGGAGGCGAGGAACCCGGCGCTGATCGCCACCGGGCTGGCGATCTGGGGATGGATCATCAGGGTCCTGATCTTCGCCGCGTTCCTGGTCATCCCGTTCGTCATCACCTCGGTCACGCCCCTTGTGAACTACGGGCCCACGGTGCAGGCCTACGCGACCGCCTACAAGAGCGAGATCGCGTTCGCCCGGTCCCATCCTGCCGTCGTGGCCACCGTGGCGAAGTACAAGACCCAGGTCCTCAACTCGCAGACGTTCGCGCCTGAGCTGGCGGTGATCCAGGCCCACCCTGCGCTCTTCGCCAAGCTGATCGCGTACCCCAGCCCGGCCGCGATTCCGCCCAAGCTCATCGACCAGGCCATCGCGGCGGCCGGAGGCGGCGCCAAGGGCCTTGGCATTCTCACCACGATCGACGCCAACAGGGCCGCCATCGAAGGCGTGATCTCCGCCGCACCGGTGCTTGAGAAGCTGAAGCCCTACTCGGCGCAGCTGACCGCGCTGTCCAAGGTCCCGCCCCAGGTGTTCCCCTACCTGGAGGCCCACGGCGCCGCGGTGCAGAAGGCCGCAGCCGACGCGCCGGGCCAGTGGAAGGACTGGTACTGGCTGTGCTTCGCCGGCGCCGTGTTCTTCCTGCTGACGATCCCGTTGCTGCGGGGCCGCTGGAGCCCGGTCGCGGCCCGCCGCGACGAGGAGGCACACGAGGCGATAACCCAGGCCGAGCTGGCCGAGCTGGCAGCCGCCCCGAGCCCCTCAAGGCCCTTGACCTAGCCGACCCTGCCGACCTCCGGCTCCGTTGGCCCTACCGCCCTGGCTCGGCCGGCCCTACCGCCCCCCGCCGTCGGTGGGCCGACGGATCTTAGCGGCGAACAAGTCCCGGATGCTGACCACCCCGCACACCGCGCGACCGTCCAGCACCGGCAGGTGACGGAAGCCGTTCAGCAGCATGATCTGCGCGGCTTCCTCGGCCGACATGTCCAGGCTCGCCGCCTGCGGATCCGGGGACATCCAGGCCGCGACCACCGAGGCCGACAGATCCTGGCCCGAGGCGGCCGCGCGCAGCACGTCGCGCTCGGTGAGGATGCCCGCCAGGAATGAGCTCTGCAGGACGATCACCGAGCCGACCCGGGCGCGCACCATGCTGGCCGCCGCCTCGCTCACCGTGGTATCCGGCGTGACCGTCACCACGCTGGTGTGCATCAGGTCCCTGAGCTTCGCCATGGCGCTATCCCCGACTCGATGTCAGCCGCTGTCCCCGATCTCATCATGCTCGGAGTCCATATGAGGCGAGGAGGCCTCGGACAGTTCCTCCGAGAGCAGGCGCCACAGCGATCCGGCCCACGCCGACAGCTCCGGCCACCTCTTCCAGAACACCTGCAGCGTCGTCTCATCGAACCGCTCGTGGGCCTGATCCGGGTTGAGGCAGCGAGTGACCTCGTCGAGATCGTGCACCAGCTCGAGGAACCGGTCGGCTACGTCGTCCATAGGATCACCTCCCCGCGAGTGTAGGCCCGTACCACGCTCACGCGAAGACCCCAGAGTGGCCCTAGCCCCACTAGCCCGCCGTTGCCCCCTAGCCCGCTGCTGCAAGCCGTCCAGCAGCCGCCATTGCTGCAAGCGAGCCAGCCCGCCATTGCTCCAAGCCAGCCCGCCCGCCCGGCCGTTGCTCATAGGCTTGTCGTTCATGGTGGGACGGCCGTTGCGGGAGATCGTCGATGCAGGCTGGGCCGAGGCCCTGGAGCCAGTGGCCGGCCGCATCGAGGCGATGGGCGACTTCCTGCGGGCGGAAGTCGCAGCAGGCCGGCGATACCTGCCCGCCGGCGATCTGGTGCTGCGGGCCTTCCAGCAGCCGTTCGCCGACGTGCGGGTGCTGATCGTGGGACAAGATCCGTATCCCACGCCGGGAAATCCGGTCGGCCTCAGCTTCTCGGTGGCACCCGAGGTGCGGCGGCTGCCGGCAAGCCTGGTGAACATCTTCCGCGAGTACCGCGACGACCTTGGCTACCCGGCGCCCACCACGGGTGACCTCAGCCCGTGGACCGAACGCGGCGTCATGCTGCTGAACCGGGTGCTGACCGTGCAGCCCGGCCAGCCAGGCTCTCACCGCGGCAAAGGCTGGGAAGAAGTCACCGATCAGGCCATCCGGGCGCTCGCCGCTCGCGGCACCCCGCTCGTAGCGATCTTGTGGGGCCGCGACGCACGCAACCTGGCTCCGCTGATGCCCGGCGTGCCGTCCGTGGAATCGGCCCACCCCAGCCCGAACTCGGCCGACCGTGGCTTCTTCGGCTCCCGGCCGTTCAGCCGTGCCAACCGTCTGCTCGAGGAGCAAGGCGCCGAGCCCGTCGACTGGAAGCTGCCTTGACGCACATAAATTTGCGCAATGAGTCCGGCGCAACGGCAAGTCTTCAGCAGTTACAGACGCCTCACCTGGTAAATTCCCAGACTCGTTTGTTTCTCTGGCCTCAAGAGTTACTCCATCCGGCCGCCGCACGACCTGCGGCGCCCAGGCAGCTCACCCAACCCCGCAAGGAGGAGTCATGATCGGCCGCGGCCAGGCGGTCACCGACCATGATGGGATTGCCGCTGACGTGGCAGCCGCGGCGGAGGCACTCGCCAACGCCGTCGTCCGGCCGGATGACCTGATCCAGCTGAGCTGCCGAGTCTCCGCGGACGGGCTTGTCGCGGTGACCATTCGCGGTGACCTGGACGTGGCCACAGCCGATTGGACTGTCCGTTACGTCACCGATGTCATCAACCGGTACGACGGTCCGGTCAGCGCGGACGTAAGCGAGGTGGCTTTCTGCGACGCATGCGGCCTCGGCGCCCTGATCCGGGTCAATACCTACGCCGGGCAGATGGGCCGCAAGCTGGAGCTGATCAGCCCGTCCTGGGCCGTCACTAAGATCATGCGGCTCACCGGCGTTGATGATTGGCTGCTCCAGCCGGCGCTCGCCGGGCTACAGGCCCGCCCGGATCTCGGCTGAGTCGCTCACCCTGAGCTTGCGCCGGGCACGGTCGTAGAAATTCATCCGGCCCAGACGAATCACCCGCGCCGCGCCAGGCCGAGGCCGGAGCTCGATGCATTCGCCTCCGACCAGCCGACCCGCCACCTGGCCGTCCACCTCAACCGCCAGCTCACCGCTTTCGGGGAGGATGTCCAGTGCCAGGGTGTCGTCCACGGACAGCACCAGCCCACGGTTGTATGCCGAGTGCGGCGCCACCGGAGTAACCAGCAGCGCCTCAATCAAGGGATTCATGATCGGGCCGCCTGCCGAGAAGCTGTACGCGGTAGATCCGGTTGGGGTGGCCACGACGACCGCGTCCGCCAGGTACCTGATGAACGACTCCTCGTCGATGCGGATCGAGACTGCCGCGCTGCCGTTCCCCGGCACCCGGACCACGACGATGTCGTTGAACGCCGTCACGGTCTTGCCGCCCAGCACCGTGTCGACAGCCAGCCGCGGCTCGCTCGAGTAATTCTTGGCGTCAACCGCGGAGAGCGCGTCGGGCAGCTCGGGCACGTCGATTTCGGCCAGGAATCCCAGCTTGCCCAGGTTCACGCCGAGGACCGGGGCACGCTGCTGGTCAGCCAGCCGCATGGCGCGCAGCATCGTGCCGTCTCCGCCGAGGCTGACGATGAGATCCGAACGCCGTCCCAGTTCCTCGGGGGTGACGCCGACCGCCGCGCAGTGCAGGCGGCTGATTTCCGAGACGATGCCGAGAACCTCGATGGATCTCTGCTCGGCCCAGCCGAGAATGGCGTCAACCGCCTCGGCAGAATCGCGCTGTGGATGCAGGACGATGCCAACGCTATGCATCGCAGCCACCCGTGGCCCGCGAGAAAATCCTCATGCGGCGATGCTCCCCCATCTGGGAGGTCGAGCGCTAGCCGACCCCCGGAAGCTCGGCTAGCACTCCGCCATCAGGCGGCTGCGGCGGGTGGTGGCCCGTGGCTGTGCAAGGTCTGTCCCCGTCGGGGCCCGTGGCGGTGACGGTCCCGTCGGGGTGCAGGGCGACGCCCCAGTGTTCCTTCGCCTCATTCGCCGGGCAGCGTCAGCGCTCGCACAGGCGGCGATTGGGCGACCTCGCTCACGAAGCCCGGCGGACTGTTGATGAGCAGATAGCGCGCGGGCGCCTGGTCGCTACGGGCGTGCGGCCGGTGCGGTGGGCGAGCTCAGCCGCTGGCGGCGAGCACCTCGTGCCACAGGCCGCCGTTCAGGTTGATGTTGTTGCCGGTGGCCTGGCCGGGGGCGCTGTCGCCGATGTAGGTGTACAGCGGCCGCCCGTCATAGGTGGCCTGGATCGTTCCGTCCGTGCGCTTGATCGTACCGAGCTTGCCGGTGACGCCGGGACCGGCCTTCTGCACGCCGTACACCGGCGGCCAGTAGGCAGCGCAACTCCCGTAGCAGGCCGACTTCGTCGGCGTGTCCGGCGCGAACCAGTACAGAGTCATGCCCTTGGAGTTGGTGAGCACGGTCACGCCCTTGATCTGGATGGTCTTCAGGACCTGACCGGCTGCCGATGAGGATGACGACGTCGCAGGGGCGCTTGGCGCGGTGGCCGCTCCGGCCACCGCAACCCCGAGCAGTACCAGGGCCAGCACTGAAACCCCGGCGACCCCGGCCAGGGCACCGGGCAGGCCGTCGCGCAGCCGTGCCATCTTCGGGCCGCGTGTTGTGTGCTGCGGCCCAGGGGCCAGCGCCAGGGCGGCCAGCACCGCGAACGCCGCGACCTCAATCACCCCGGCGACGATTCCGGCCGTGGTGCGTACCTCGCGGAAGCCGAACAGCCCGAACCAGATCGACAGCAGGTAGCCGCCCAGGGTGGACAGTGCGAACAGCGCCCCGGCCACGGCGCCGAGCCGGCTGCCGAGCAGCCCCACGACCGCAGCGAGGACGAAGGCGGCAATGACCTGCAGCAGGAAGAGCAAACCGATCGTCGGGATCGTCCGGTATCCGGTCAGGTACAGGTCAAGGTGGATCGCGCCGGTGGCCGCGAGCAGCCCTGCCCCGGCCACCCGCAGGGCAAGCTGCTGCCATGTCCGCTGCGGACGATTCGGGTGCTGCGCATCCGGCACTGGTTGCCTTTCCTGCTGGTGCTGAGGACGGTGCGACGTGCTCATACCCCGTTCCACGGCCCAGTGACGTCCCCGGTTCAACGGGTCGCCGAGGAGGCCTCCGACGTGCGCACGCCGCCCGGGCGATCCGAGCGCGGCCGAACCAGGGTGAATGTCTCGAATTCAGTGTAATCCGGCGTGGGCGCGCCGGGCTCGCCGGTCGTCGGGTTGACCGGGTCGGCGCCGACCGCGTGGTACTGAGTGACCGTAATGCTGGTCATCCCGCCTGGCGCTCCGGGGTCCACGTCGAACACCGCGATCCCGTACCCCGTGGAGGTGTCCCGCCGGGCCGACCACGTGGCGTCTTCCACGGCGTCGGCAGCCGGGCGGTCGTACACGTCCGGCGTCGAGGTTGGCTCCGGCCGGTTCGCGTGCGTGAACACCTTGGCCTGGGTCAGGCCGTCCGCCTTGTCCAGTCCGTAGTCGTCGAGGTTGGCGTCGGTGCCGCCGCAGCCAAGCACCAGGTGCACGGTTCCCCGGCTGGTGTCGAACACACCCGTATCGGCGGTCGTCACCGGGTGCGGCCGCAGTGTCTGCACCGGCGCGCCGGTGGCCACCTCGGTGCCCACCATGCTGTCGAAGCCGCGGCAGGGGAACGACCGCTCGTAGTCGTGGTCGTGGCCGTTGAGCACCAGGTCGACCTGGTACCGGTCGAACAGCGGCAGCCACTCCTGACGGATCCCGAGGTCAGAGCCGTTACCCGTGGCCGAGGATGAGCAGGCGATCTGGTGCATCTGCGCGATGACCCAGTCGATCGACGGATCCGAGCGCGCCGCCGCGAGCGTGCTCTCAAGCCAGGCGGTCTGGGCGCCGCCCGAGTAGCCGTGGATGTAGAACGAGGTGCCCGGCTCGATCGGCGGGTTGCCGGTGCTGGCCACCGGCGTCAGCGCGGCGGGCCCGGCCACGAACGCCCCGGCGTCCTGGAAGACGACGTCGTCGGCGTCCAGCGAGACGAACAGCACGGAGCCCACCTGGAACGAGTACCAGCGCCCGCGGAACCAGCCGGTGCCGTTGTCCGGCAGCAGGTACCGGGTCAGGTACGAGGTGAAACCCTGCGGCCCGTTGTCGAACTCCACCTCATGGTTGCCGGGGCACGGCATCCAGGCCCGGTTCGCGGCCGACGACTGGTTGTTGTTGCCGAAGTCCTGCCACACCTCAGGCTGGGCGGTCGGGTTCAGGTCGGCGTAGCACAGGTCGCCGTTGAGCAGGTGGAACAGGGGCTTGAACGACTCGACGGCCGCAACCGCGTAGG